>Ga0315901_10010429_pt1 | contig 10564 bp, 7 predicted proteins | sample LakEriMetagenome_10_FD_203761 | JGI IMG/M metagenome (GOLD analysis project Ga0315901, IMG submission 203761) | Freshwater fungal communities from buoy surface, Lake Erie, Ohio, United States - Buoy 2 MA116 | ecosystem: Environmental > Aquatic > Freshwater > Lake | place: USA: Lake Erie, Ohio...
CAACTCGACGACAAGAAGATCGGCATCCTCGGGTTCTCGGCCGGGGGGCACTTGGCAGCCTGGGCCTCGACGAATCATGAGACGCTCAGCTACACGGCTGTCGACGAGACCGACAAGCTGTCAGGGCGACCGGACTTTACGGTCCTGGTTTACCCCGCGTATCTAGTGACCAAGGACCAGTCGGCTCTGACACCACTGATTCCGGTGAACGACAAGACTCCCCCAATGTTCCTGGTCCACGCTTATGACGATCCGGTCACGGCGGACAGCAGCGTGCAGATGTTCCTGGCCCTCAAGCGGGCCAAGGTACCCGCTGAGCTCCACGTCTACGCCAGCGGCGGCCACGGATATGGAATGAGGCCGGGACCGCACGCTGTTGTGACCTGGCCCAAGCGGTGCGAAGAGTGGCTAAAAGCCAGTGGCTGGGTGAAGTAGCAGCCCAGCTCAGGAGCTGCACGGCGTCAGCCTGCCGAGAGGTGGCCAGTCTCTTGAGTCGCTGCCGCAACACGAACGACTCGGCAGGCTCGCGCCATGCCGCTCCAGGGGACACTCATCGGTTGTGTGGAGGGCTTCACGCAATGATTCGATACTCATATGTCAGTCTGATCATTCCGTGCGACGCTCAGAACGCGGTGACTATCACCGAGATTCTCGGCGTGCAGCCAACTCGCGTTCGCGAGTATAAGTCGTGGGGACACCGAGAGGATGGCGATCGAGAGGAGAGACTCCACCGCAGCTGGGTGCTCGATTCTCCCACGAACCACATTGACGGTGACCCCACGCAACGACTTGATGCGCTGGCAGATGCTATTGAGCCCTTTGCTTCGCGACTACCGAACCTGCGACCACATTTCCGTTCGTGGGTCGACATTCTTTATCACGTTACACCTCAGCACGCGCGCGGCGTCACGGGCGAGTTTGATTGGTTTCGGATGCCAGCCGAGTTGATGCGGCGCTACGGCGCGTGGGACCTGGATGTTTCTTACGAGTCGATCTGGTTCGATCACCCCGACTGGGTGAGTCCGGCGCGCCGCACTTGGTGGAGCAGGCTGTTGGAGGCATTCAAAGCACGGTAGCAGCCCGCCAAAGCCTCGTCTGGCAGCCGCCTGAATACAACGGACAGATTGCGCTCGCCTTCATCCCACCCACTTACGCAATCAGCTTTTCAATCGCCTGCCCCGTGGCCAGGCGGTGCGGGCGGCCGGTTTGGTCGTGCATTTCAGCGAGGGGATCCAGGCCAAAACGCGACAGGATCGTGGCTGCGATGTCGCCGGGAGTCACGGGGTCAGAGGTGGGGTAGGCACCCGTGGCATCACTGGCTCCGTACACAGCCCCGCCGCGGATGCCGCCTCCGGCGAACATGACGCTGTAGCAGTTCGGCCAGTGGTCGCGACCAGCTCCGCCGTTGATCTTAGGAGTGCGACCGAACTCACCCGTGACGACGATCAGGGTCGTGTCGAGCAGGCCGCGCTGCTGCAAGTCGTCAATCAACGCCGACAGTCCGCGATCGATGGGCGGCAGCAGGTGATTCTTGTGCTGCGCGAAGCATTGGGCGTGAGCGTCCCAGTTCTGCCCCTGCTGCTTGTAGTCGTAGACATTGATAAACGGGACACCGGCTTCGACCAGTCGCCGAGCCAGCAGGAGATTCTGCCCGCGCATGGCATTCGCATATCCGACATCGCTGGCCGCGCCCGAGCCCCAGCCATATCTCTCGCGCACCTCCAGGGGCTCCTGCGAGATATCGAGTGCCTGCTGGATCGCTGTCGAGTCGAGCAGTCGATAGGCCCGCTCATAATGCGACCCGAGTCCGCGGGCCGAATCATTCAGCGGATCGAGTGAGAGTCGCAGCTGGTCGCGCAGCCTGCGGCGTGATGCTCCGAGGTCGGTAGCCTGTTTCAGCGTTTCGACCTGATACTGTTTCGCGGGCAGATCGACATCGATGCGCAGTGGATCGTACGCCTGACCGAGGAAGCCGCCACCCTGACAGGGAGTCGGAACCACATTGTGAAAGACGAAGGGGAGCGCCGCATACCGAACCTCAGCCTCGCTCGGCTGACGCGGACGCTGCGAGGTCACGATGCTGCCATAGCTCGGGTAGACCTGTGGCAGCGGGGCAAACAGCTCGCGGTCGGGACCATCCAGAGGGCGACCCGTCAGGGCGTGAATCGAGGCGGCGTCGTGCAGTGTGGCACTGTGGCTCACACTGCGAACCAGCCCGATATGGTGCATCCGCTGAGCGAGCATGGGCAGGTGCTCGCTGATCTGCACGCCGGGAACTGAAGTGCTGATCGGTTGAAACTCACCCCGCACGTCGATGGGGGCGTGCGGCTTGGGGTCGAACGTTTCCAAGTGACTCGGCCCGCCGTACAGGAACAGCAGAATACAGGACTTGATGGGGCGAGAGCCGGAAGATTCGCTCGCTCGGATCGCTGACGCCAGACTACCCGTCAGCCCCAGCAGGCCGAACTGCAGCATGCCTCGCCGGAGGAATCCAGACGAATCGAGTCTTAACGCCAACGGTCATCTCCGAGAGACCAGCACCAACGGATCGAACTTCATGGATTGAAGTGTCTCACATCGAACTGAGACATCGCAAGGGGAACCTGTCAGCAACTGGGTTTGTTGTGAAGCTTGTGTCACACAACAATCCGATCGCATGCATGGGGTTTGAAGTACGGGCATTCTGCGTCGATGACCATCGCCATCGGATTGCGCGATTGCCTATTATCCCGCAGCCCTCACCATCTCTTCCGCGGCCACCTCTGTTGAGGCCTTTGCATGATTCTCGCCTGTGATGTCGGTGGTACATCGACACGTGTCGCACTGTTCGAACCTGTCGCGGACCGAGCGGTCATGGTCGGGAGCGAGACCGTCCGCAGTGCTCAATACGCCTCTCTGGAAGCGATCGTCGCGGAGTTTCGTTCCCGGCACTCCGATCCACTGACCGCCGCCTGTTTCGGAGTGGCGGGGCCCGTCAGCGAAGGGCGCTGTATCACCACGAATCTGCCCTGGCAGATCGATGTCACCAAGCTGCAGACAACGCTCGGCAGTCCGCGAGTCGGTCTGATCAATGACCTCGTGGCCAACGCATGGGGAATCGACTGGTTGACGCCCAGCGACGTCGTCACGCTGCATCCGGGAGAGCCAGATTCCACGGGCAACCGGGCCGTGATCTCTCCCGGGACCGGACTGGGTGAAGCTGGGATGATCTGCGTCGATGGCCGGTATCGCCCCTTCGCCAGTGAAGGCGGTCACGCCGAATTCGGGCCGCGGAGCGAGACGCAGTTCGACTTGGCGCGTTACCTGGAACGCCGATTCGGTCGGACCAGCTACGAACACGTGCTGTCCGGTCCAGGGTTGGTCAACATCTATACATTCCTGAGAAACTCAGCCCGCGCTGACGAGCCGGAATGGTTTGCCCAGGAACTCAAACGTACTGACCCAGCTGCCCGGATTGCCGATGCGGCCCTGAATGAAGAGCTGCCGATCTGTGTCGACGCGATGCGAATCTTCCTGAAGATCTTCGGAGCGGAAGCTGGAAACCTGGCGCTCAAGCTGATGGCCACCGGCGGCATCTGGCTGGGCGGAGGGATCGTGCCCAAGATCATGCCGCTGATCGTCGGGACGCCCTACTTCCTGGAAGGCTTTTCCGCGAAGGGCAAGCTGAGCCACATCGTCGAGAAGATTCCGATCATCGCGATCAAGAACCAGCAGACTGCGCTCCTGGGAGCTGCTCGCTACGCCATCCACGATGGCCAGCCTTAAGTTCAGCTCTCCGCGTTTTTCACCGTCTCGGACTCCAGAACAGTCGCAGGCTGTTAGTCACCACCGACACGCTGCTCAGTGACATCGCAGCTGCGGCGAACATCGGAGGCAGGAGCCAGCCCGTCCACGGGTACAGAATGCCCGCCGCCAGCGGGATCCCCAGCAGGTTGTACCCGAAGGCAAATCCCAGGTTCTGACGAATGATCTGCATCGTCTCGCGCGAGAGCTGGATCGCTCGGACGACTCCCATCAGGTCGCCATGCATGATCGTGACATCCGCAGCTGAGATGGCGATGTCCGTCCCACTCGCTAATGCAAACCCGATGTCGGCCTGCGCCAGTGCGGGAGCATCGTTGATCCCATCACCCACCATGCCGACCCGCTCTCCGCGCAGCTGCCATTCGCGGAGGTGATCCAACTTGTCAGCCGGCAACAGTCGCGCGGCAAGATGCTCGATCCCGGCGGCACCGCCCACGGTTCGGGCGACTTCTTCCCGATCTCCAGTCAACAGCCACGGGAGTACCTGCAGCTCTCTCAGCCGAGTGATCGCGGGACGAGCGGAGGGGCGGATCGTGTCGTCAAACAGGAACCGGATGACAGGAGTACCGGCCACTCGCAGACACGACGAGGTCTGCGAGTCCCCGGCAGCCGGACCGTCTTCGCGGACGAGTTCGACCACTTGTCCATCAATCTGTGCCGAGACGCCGTGCCCTGCCTGATTGCGAAACTCCTGCACAGGGATCAGCCGCTGCCGATCCGGTAGTTCGACGTAGTAGTCCACGATCGCTCGAGACAGCGGATGCTCCGACAGCCGAGCCAGTGACGTCGCCCACATCAGAGCTTGGCTGAGCGGCGTTGACGGGTCGAGGGACTCGACGGCGGTCACTCGCGGATGGCCCTCTGTCAAAGTTCCGGTCTTGTCGAACGCAATCATCGTTAGAGAACCGAGCTGTTCCAGGACCGCTCCATCCCGAATGAGAAGACCGTGTTTTGCGGCCTGGCCCATGGCGACCATCACTGCCGTCGGAGTCGCAAGTCCCAAAGCACATGGGCAGGCGATTACGAGCACGCTGACCGCAGCCTGAATTGCCATCTGCACTCGGGAATCTGCCGGACCGAGCACCAGCCACGCTGTCGCGGTCACTGCGGCGATCACCAGGATGGCGGGCACAAAGATCGAGGCGATCCGGTCCGCCAGCCGGGCGATCGGCGCCTTGGTTCCCTGGGCATCGCGGACCAGCCCGACGATCTGCCGCAGTGTCGTGGCATCCCCAACTCGCTGAGCGATCACCGTGACATTGCCGCCGTGGCATAACGTTCCGGCAGCGACCCCATCGCCGACCCCGCGCGAAACGGGGAGCGACTCGCCGGTCAGCATCGACTCGTCGAAGTCCGCGCGGCCGGCTTGAATCTGTCCGTCGACAGGGACGCGACTTCCCGGGCGCAGCAGCACCAGATCGCCGACTCGCACTTCTGAGATCGGAACGATCTGCTCAACACCTTGCCTGAGTACGGTGGCGTCTTCAGGAGCCAGCTGGATCAGTTGTTGAATCGCATTCGAGGCCTGACCGCGGGCGCGCTCTTCCAGCCAGCGTCCCAGCAGCACAAACGTGATGATCATGACCGCAGCATCCAGGTGCATCCCGGCGTGATGGCTGTGGCCCCAAAGCAGTTCCCACATCCCCGCGAAAAACGCAATCCCACTGCCCAGCGAGATCAGCGTGTCCATATCCATCGAACGCTGAAGCAGGCGTTTGACGGCTCCGACGAAGAACGCCCGCCCAAATCCAAACACGACAACCGCGGACGCCACGAGGAGAACCTCGCGGGAGCCGGGAAACGTCCAGCTAGTCATGCATAGAGCCATGACCAGAGCAGAGAGTCCGGCACAAAGCACCCACGGCCAGGGACTGGCCAGTGCCTTGGTCCCTGGAGACTCACCATCCGCGATGGCTCGATACCGATAGCCCAGTGCATCCAGAACCGCAGCCCAGTCTGGCTTCGGCGCGGACTCGGCCAGCACCACCGTCGCTTCACGCGTGGCCAGATTCACGCCCGCAGCTGTGACCCCGGGAACAGCTTGCAGGCCCGTCTCAACGCGTGAGACGCAGCTGGCACAGTGCATGCCGTCCACGAGGAACCGGACCGAGGCGGTCGCAGGTTCCACTGGCGTCTGATCGGGGGGCATGTTGGGGGGCGCCGACGAGTTGAGCATCCCCCAATCATACCAACCCAAGACGCATCGAGCGGAGAACGTTGTACTCAACCCAAGCTTTTATGAAGAGTCACTGCAGGCCTCGGGGATATCTCATGGCAACCGTCCCGGCGACTTGCGACAATCAGGTTGCGCATGGGACTGGACTGAAATCCCTCAGAGTTCCCGAGCGCATGCCAACACGTCGAGAGAGTTCCGCATGTTTACTGGTCTGGTGGAAGGTCTGGCAACGGTGACGGCTCTTGTCCCGGATGCAGTGTCGTTGACGCTCACGATCGCGCCTCCGGCGGATCTGCCGCAGGCCGACACTGTCCAGCTTGGTGACAGCATCGCCATCAACGGGTGTTGCCTGACGGTGGTACAGATTGCGGGAGAAGCCTGGAGTTTTCAGGCTGGATCAGAGACGCTTTCGCGGACCAACCTGGGCCAGTTGCAGGTCGGCGACCGGGTGAACATCGAGCGGTCGCTGCAAGTCGGGGCTCGGTTAGGAGGCCACTTTGTGCAGGGGCATGTCGATGCCTTGGGGCATGTTCACGCGATCGATCAGGAGGGGGAATGGGTTCACATGACCTTCCTGGTCCCTCCGGCGCAAACGCGGCAGATGGTCGAGAAAGGCTCGGTCACGGTCGACGGGGTGAGTCTCACCATCGTCGATGTCACCCGCGACACGTTCCGCGTGGCGCTGATTCCCCACACGTTGCAAGTGACCACTCTGGGCCAGAGGAAGGTCGGAGCCGCCGTGAATATCGAAACCGACATCCTCGGCAAGTACATCGAGAAGCTGATGGCTGGCCGAGCGGGTTAGTCGGAGCACTCGATGATCTGACCAAATCACTCGTCATCGAAAATCGCGCGCCGAATCAGTTCCGCGGCGCTCAGGTCGGAACCATCCCCACTGGAACGGCCGGATCGCCCGCCGGAATCGGCACCTTTCGAAGTCAGGTGTTGGTTTTCATATTGCGGCAACTCCTTGAGGAACGCCGCCCCGGCGCCCGACACCCAGACGAACCGGTCGTAGTATTTCGTGGCTTTGAACCACAGGTTCTGCGCGTCGAAAATCGTTGTGCAGATGAGAAAGAAGGCCACAAAGATCAGCCCGAACGCGACGAAGTTATAGATCGCAATATCCAGAAAGCCGAGCTCTCCAGGGGGAACGATCACAGCCCCCATCGCCTTCTGGATGACCAGAAACGCGATCGACAGGACTCCCAGACCCAGGCCGATCGCACCAAGCTGAATTCGTCGCTTGCGGTGCCCGGCACAGAGTGGGATCTCCGCTGATACCGGGCCCGTATACTTGGCTGAGCTGATCAGGTCGGACGCGGCCGTCATGACCGATTGCACGGTACGAGCCTTGAGTCCGTGCACTTGTTTGCGTTCGAAGTAGAAATCAACCAGTTCGACATCGTCTTCTGAATTGCAAATCGCGCACTTGGGAGGAAACCTCGCCCCTTCGCAGATCACCAGCAGCTTGCCGTCGCGGTAGAGACCCTTGTTTCTGGTTGGCGATTTCTTGCTCATGGGTATCTTCAATCATTCGCGGGCGACGGCGCTCTGTATCCACAATCAGAAGCGAGTAGAGCAGATCGTGGAGCGGAATGCCAATTTGGAGTCTGCCGGCTGATCATCACGGAACCGTTCGACGAGCTCCCGTCGCATTGAACTTTTGAGTCGAATTGCAGGCGAGAGCATTCCCATCGTTGTACATTTTTCGATCGGATGCGATTCTAACGACACGATCACTCTCTCACGCACTCGGGAGTTCCCATGTCCACTTCACGTCGGCAGTTTCTCTCTCGTTCCGCAGCTGTCGCAGCAACGGCCTTTGCCGCGCCGCTGATCGTCCCCGGTCATGTCCTCGGGAAGGACGGGGCCACTCCGCCCAGCGAGCGGATTCATCTGGGTGTCATTGGTATCGGCCCGCGGGCGACGTACGACCTCAAGCCGATGCTGACGTTTGGCGATGTGCGCTGCGTTGCGATAGCCGATGTGCAGGCCAGTCGTCGCGAGGCCGCCAAGACGCTGGTCGATGGGGCCTATCAGAACACCGATTGCCAGCTGCATCGGGACTTTCGCGAGCTGCTCGATCGCAAAGAGATCGATGCGGTGCTGATCGGTACGGGCGATCGTTGGCATGCTCCTGCCTCGATCCTGGCGGCCGAAGCTGGCAAAGATATCTATTGCGAAAAGCCGTGCGGGATCACGATTGGGCTGTGTCAGCAGCTGGCCGAGACGATACAGCGGACAGGGCGCGTGTTTCAGGCCGGAACGCAGCGACGCAGCGTGCCGAATTTCCAGAAGGCCGTCGAGCTGGCTCATTCGGGCAAACTTGGAAAACTCAAGGAACTGGTGGCATCTGTCTATGTGCCGACAATCGAGTCAACCTGGCTGCCCGGCGAGCCGACGCCGCAGCGAGATGTCTGCGATTGGAACCTGTGGCTCGGTCCCGCGGCCTGGCGGCCCTACAACTCGAAATATGTCTCGGGCGGCTGGCGCGGGTATTGGGATTTTGATTCGGGAGCCCGGCTGCTGGACTGGGGGGCTCACACCGTCGACCTGTGCCAGTGGGCCAATCAGGCGGATGACACCTTGCCTCTCGTCTTCGAACCAGGCGAGAACAAGATCACAGCCACTTACGCCAATGGCGTGAAGTTGACGCTCGACTGCCTGAAGACTCCGTTCGGCGAGCGGACCGGGTGGATTCAGCACCTGTCGACGTGCCCGGTGCGGTTCATCGGCGAAGAGGCCACCGTGGAGACTGGCGACAGTGGCGATATCGAAGTCACTTCCGAAGCCCTCAAGAAGGAGCTGCCCGACCCGTCGAAGAAGGTCGTGGGACTGGATGTTTCGGCGCATGCCCGCAACTTCTTTGACTGTATGCGGACACGGCAAAAGACAGCTGCGAATGAGCAGGTCATGCGCCGCTCGCACGTGGCCTGCCACGCGGCAGCGCTGGCCTGGATCCTGCAGAGGAAGCTGACAATCGATCCTGCAACGGAGCTGTTCGTTGACGATGAAGAGGCGAACGGCCTGCGAACGCGGGCGGCTCGAGCTTGGTCTTAGACGGAACGACTCACTGGCTACGGCTTAAGGGCCGTCAGTCGATAAACCTCGATGCCGCGTGGGTCCGTGAATACTTTTTCGATCTTCAGTGACGCTGACGATGGTGGCAGCGGACGAGGAAGGTGTTCGGGTGACATCACCACGAACTCGACGCCGTCCAACTGCAGCTGGGTCAGCCGCTCGATTGTCGGTGATGCGTTCTCAAACTCGCCGCGCAGTTCGGTCTCTTCAACGGGGAAGAACCCGGAGTAGCCGTTGACCAGCGGGACTCCATGGAACGTGCCCGCGTACATCCATTTTGCCGTCAGGCCGAAGTCTTCGAGTTGTGCTCCGTGGGCGAAGGGCAGGCAAAGGATCGCCCGCCCGGAGGGAGTCTCGCGACGGACAAAATCGATCCACTCCGTTCCCAGCCGGACCTGCGAAACGCTCCATGTTTGAGTCCTCAGCGGCAGCACCTCAAACGTGATGGCCAGCCCGACCACGGCGATCACGACTCTTCCGAGATATCGACTGGCCCGGTCGCGAAACGAGGCAGGCCACCAGATTGCCAATCGAATCCGGTGGGCACGATCGTAGAGGGCGCCCAGCCTCAGCAGTTCGAAGGCGAGCAGGACGACCGCCATCTGATAGAAGTTGGCAAAGCGGTAGGGACTGCGCACCTGACTCAGACCCGGCACGACTCGGCACAGCTGATCCCAGACCGACCAGCCGTTGACTACCAGGTTTTTGCCCAGCGACAAGGCCAGGGCCGTACCCGCAGTCAGCCCCAGAAACAACACCCAGCGCCGGGACCTGCGATGCACGAGTCCGACCAGTAATCCGAGCGCGGCGACCGCACATTTCAACCAACCGGGCGATGTCTGCCAATGAACTCGCGCGGCCATCGTGCCCCAGGGAATCACGTTGTGTCCCCATGCTGCGGTGTAGTCTCCGAGATGCAGGGAGAGATTCTGAACGAGGGCCTCTGGGCGTTGAGCCTGCAGTTCGCTCAGCACGGAGTGGACCTTCCAGATCATCGGGCCAGTGAGGAGCGCTGCCACGATCGCCCCTGTCGACCAGGCTTTCCAGGTTTTCCAGCGCGTCCAGCCTCGGATCAGCACCCAGACTCCGACCGCCGAAAGAATCGCCACGAACAGCCCATAGTGCATGCACATCAGGCTGGTCATGCCGGCAGCCAGGCCCAGTTCGGTCCCCGCTTTCATCGTGGGGCTTATCGAAAGCGTAAGGAAACAGCTCCAGACCCACAGGACGCCCCACACCGGGACGAGTTGAATGACGTCGCGATTCCACTGCAGGAGAGGCAACATGATCATCGTCACTCCCCCCAGGCGGGCGAGAAAGATCGGAGTCCCACGCTGCCGGAGGAGCCGCTCCGAGAAGATGCTGTTGAGTAGCCACGCCAGCCAGAAGTAGACGTTGTAGGCGAGAATTCTCGACCCGGTGAGCCAGATCACTGGCGCGACGATCAGTGATGTCGGCTGTGGCTCGGAAAACGCGAACGTGTCGGCGACGGGATAGAAG
>Ga0315901_10010432_pt1 | contig 10562 bp, 13 predicted proteins | sample LakEriMetagenome_10_FD_203761 | JGI IMG/M metagenome (GOLD analysis project Ga0315901, IMG submission 203761) | Freshwater fungal communities from buoy surface, Lake Erie, Ohio, United States - Buoy 2 MA116 | ecosystem: Environmental > Aquatic > Freshwater > Lake | place: USA: Lake Erie, Ohio...
CGGCTGTCACAGAGACCCGCCTGGCGCAAGAAGAAGCACAGCGCAAGGCCGAGCAGCAAAGGACCGTCATGCAAGCCTTTGAGCGTTTGCGCCAGCCAGGCGCAACGGCCAAGGACTATGCCAATCTGTCCATGCTGCTGCCTGAGACGCAGGCCAAGGCCGTGCGCGAAAGTTTCAACATGCTCAACGCCGATCAGCAGCAATCTGCCAGATCGCAAGCTGGGCAGGTTTTCTCTGCGTTCAGGTCTGGCCGTCCTGAGATCGCCATCGGTCTGATCCAGCGTCAAATTGACGCCAAGCGCAACAGCGGCGACGAGTCCGGTGCTCAGTTTCTGGAGACCTGGCGCGACGTGGCCAAGGAGACGCCAACGGCCACCGAGGACTACTTCGGCGGCATCCTGGCCGAGATGCCTGGCGGCAAAGATGTGCTGGAGGCTGCGCTGAAGGTTTCTGCAGAGCGCAGGACGGCTGCGATGCAGCCAGCAGCATTGACGAAAGCAAAGGCTGATGCAGATGCTGCTGTGGCCGAGGCACAAAGGAAAGTTGCAGAGGCAGCAAGCACGCCTGACAGGCTGAAAGCAGAGCAAGACCTAAGACTGGCTCAAATCAGGAAAGAAAGAGCAGACGCTGATGTGGCTGCTGGAACTGTGCAGTCTCGCATTGCGAAGGCTGCAGAGGAGGCCAAGCCTGCTCCTGGGTTTGCAATCATTCCAGAAGCAGAAAGAGCAAGCCTCGGGCTTCCTCCTGGCGTTTATCAAAGAAATCTGGGAACGCAGAAGATCGAGCCTGTCAGCAAGGAACTGGTCAGGATCGACATGGGCCAGCAGCGCGAAACGCTGGCGCTCAAAGAACTGGACGTGCCCAGGGCGCAGGAGTTCTCTGCCGCAGCAGCGTCTGCCCGGACACTTGCGCGAGACTCCAAGGTCATTGCCGATCTGCTCAAAGGCAAAGGTGGCGGTGCCACAGTCAAGTTGACGGCCGACTTTGCCAAGACTCTTGGTTTTGAAAGCGAAACCGTCAGGGCCAACGACCTTGCCAACTCTCTGGCGATCCGTGGTGCTACGCAGCTTCGACCACCTGGCTCTGGCTCTACGTCAGACACAGAATTCAAGGCATTCGTCTCGGCATTCCCGTCGCTGGCGAACTCTGAAGGCGGCCGTGAGTTGATGGCCAAGTATGCAGACGCTTTTGCAACACGATCCGCAAAACTTGCGGACCACGCCAGGAAACTGATTCGTGAGGACAGGTACAGCGAAGAAGAGATCGCAAGATTCGACACGAGCCTCGGTGCCATTCTCAAAGACGACTTCTACAAGCGTCCTGGGACTGGCGCTCCTGTCACCATCACATTGCCGAACGGTCAACGTGCAACATTCCCGAATCAACAGGCGGCTGATGCATTTAAGCAAAGAGCAGGGATTCAGTAATGGCAACCGATCTTGAAGAACTTGTAAAACAGTTTGGTGGGACGGTATCAGGTACTGCACCGGCACCTGCACCAGTTCCTGCACCTGCCGCAGCTCCTGTGGCTGCGCCAGCAGCAATGGCTGCACCTGCGCCTGCACCTGCGGCAGCCACCAGGGTTGCCAGGCCTGCTCCTGCCGCTGTGGCGGCTCCTGCGCCTATGGCCGCACCTGCGCCGGCAGTCCCGGCTCCTGCTGCGCCTACCACTGACATGACTGCCTTGGCTGCAGAGTTTGGCGGCCGGCCAGAGATGGGATTCTTCGGAAGCATCGTCGAGTCGGTCACTGGCCGCGCTCGGGCAACGCCTGAGACGCAGCGTCTGCCTGAGTGGACGGCCATGCCAGAACTCAACCAGATGAGTATGGCGTCCTTCAAGTCGGCGCTGGGCACCTTGCTGACCAACCCGCAGGAGACGGTGCAGATTCTGCAGTCCAATTTTCCAGGCATGCAGGTCCGTCAAGACGCCAGAGGCAACTTCATCCTGCGCTCATCGGTAGACCAGAAAGAGTACGCCATCCCGCCTGGCTTCAGTGCTGGAGACATTCCAAGGGCGCTGGGCGGACTGTTTGCCTTCACACCGGCAGGCCGAGCTGCGACCATCCCTGGCGCAGTCGTTGCTGCTGGTGTAACCCAAGCTGGCATCGAGGCAACCCAAGCAGCCACTGGCGGTGAAATCAGCCCAGCAGAGATCGGCATAGCAGCCGCCACAGGCCCAGCAGGACAGATCATTCAGCGTGCTGCACCTCCGGTGGCCGCAGCCGTTCGCAGAGGCGTACAGCGCGTCACAGGCCGCGCGCCGGCCGCTGCTGCACCAGCTCCAGCACCTCGCGTCGAGCCGACCTTTGAAACGCCTCCCATAACGCCTGAAGCACAATTGCGAGGACTGGAATTTGATCTGGAGATTCTTGCATCGCAGCCACTTCGGCCTGGCGAATCTCAATCACTGCGGGAAATCAGGCTGCAAGAACTCCAGCAGCAAATAGACCAACTCAGAGCGCCTCCTGCAGCCCCTGCAGCGGCTCCGGCTGCTGCGGCAATACCAGAGGCACCACCTGCGGCTCCCGGCCCTGCTGGCGCGCCTATGGGCACCGCAATGGCCCCTGAAGTGCCGCCTACGGCACCTGGGGCTGCTGCTGCCGTTCCGGCAGGCGACGTGGGCGAGGTGTTGAACCTGGCACGCAAGGCAGGCGGCATGGGTCCAGGGTCTACTGCGGCCAAGGCCAAGCTGGTCGACATGGCTCAGGTCAACCCAGAGGCCCGTGCGGCAGCCGAGCGCCTGGGCATTGATGTGCCGTTCGACGTGCTGAGCGACAATCCGCAGGTGCGCAGCGCTGTTGGCCTGACCCGCGCGCTGGTCGCAGGCGAGGCCGAGGCAGCATGGGAAAACACCGTGCGCCAAGCCATCCAGCGTGCCGACGAGATTTCGCAGCAGTTCGATGCGGCATTCGTGGCCGGCCGTCCTGCTCCTGGTGCGACCTCGCAGAAGATCGTGGACAACCTGCAGCAGACCCGGCAAACGCTGAAGTCTGACGCCAAGGCCATCTACGATCGGATCGATGAGATGGTGCCGAAAAACTCACCCGTCGATCTGAACAACCTTAGAACCTACCTCGACGAGCTTCGTGCCAACCTGGGCGCTGCAGGCCGCATGACGCCACAGGAATCCAACCTGGCCAAGATGCTGGAGAAGGGCGAGCTGACATACTTCGGCCTCAAGCGCGAGAAGGACTTGGTCGGCCAGGCCGTCGGTGGCCTGAAGTCACCCTACGACAACATGGCGACCGGCGATCTCAAGCGCCTGTACGCAGCCCTGGCCCAGGACCAATTGGACAGCGTGGCTTCCCTGGCCGGCGAAGAGGCCCGGCGCGAACTGCGTGCAGCCAACCTGCTGACGGCCAAGCAGAAGGCGCTGGAAAAGCGCATCGTCGGTGCGTTCGGTCAGGAGATCGACGGCAGCGTGGCTCAGCGTATGCAGACAGCCATCAGCACGGCCGCCAAGGGCGATGCCGCGGCCTTCAATCGTCTGATGAAGGTGGTGCCTGCCGAGCTGCAGAAGGAGACGCTGGCCACGGCGCTGGCGTCCGTCACTGCTGGTAAGGCGGCAGGCCGTGCGGCCGCAGGAGCTGCTGAGACTGTCTTCAGCCCTGCTGAGTTCACCAAGGTCTATCGTGGCCTGCGCGCCAACCCGCCTGTCTATTCTCAGATGGTCAAGATCATGGGACCAGAGTGGGATCGTGCCTCGCGTGACCTCTACGAGATTTCCAGGCGCATCGCCGACGCACAGGCTCGCATCCCGACCACCGGCAAGGCAAACCAGATTCTTGGAGAGGCTGCGGTCGAAAGCCTGATGGGCAGGGTTATGTCCAGCAGCCTGGCGCAGCGCGCTGCTACTGGCGTGGCCAGCCTGGTTCCTGGTGGCGGCTTGATCGCACCGGACATCGTGCAGTGGATGTCTGCTGCCAAGGGAGCTGGAGTGCAGAAGGCTGCAAAGCTCTTTGCCTCGCCAGAGTTCCAGGAACTGGCTGTGCAGTCTGCCACTAAAGGCGGCGAGCCAACCCAGGCCGCGATCCGTCGCACGGCCATGAGCAAGGCATTCAGTGATTTCGCAAAAGAGGTCAACCTGCCACAATCTCTGGATGCGCGCGTCCAGTACTTGCAAAGCGCAATTCAAGCCGGACGCCAATTTGAGCAGGAGAACGAACAATGAGCGCACTGAGCATTCAGCCCACATACCCGATCTTTACGGAGACGGATGGACAGCCGTTGGAGGATGGCTACATCTGGCTTGGCGTAGCCAACCTTGACCCACAAGGCAACCCGATCAACGTCTACTGGGATGCTGCGTTGACCCAACTGGCTGGTCAGCCCATCCGCACACAAGGTGGTTATCCTGTCAACAGCGGAACGCCTGCTCGTCTGTACGTCAACAGCGACTACAGCATTCGCGTGATGAACAAGAACGGAAGCACGGTCTACAGCGCGCCTGCTGCGACCGAGCGTTACGGCAACATCATTAATCTTGTTGATCTTGAATTCTTGCAGTCTGGTGCTGGTGCTGTTCCAAGAACAGCACTGAGCAAGATGCGAGACGAAAAGAATGTTCTCGATTATGGCGCAGACCCAACTGGTTCCAATAGTTCTGTCACTGCAATCAATGCAGCAATCGCAGCCAATGAAGAAATTACTTTTCCTCCTGGCACATTTTTGCTTTCTGATGAAATCTTGATTGACAAGTCCATCAAGATCAACTGCGCTCCTGCAAATGAATACGGCGCTGGTGGAACCATTTTTATGGTGGCACACAACAATGCAGCAAAGGCAGGTTTTAAAGTTGGGACAGTTGTCAAAAACATTAGGTTTGAGATGACTGGCGAACCTGAGTTTGATTCCCCAAACGCAGCATTTTCTTCTTTCGCTGGTTTATGGTGCGAGGCTGCAACAGTGTTTGTTGATGGAGTTCGCAGCACATTTAACTTGAATGGCGTCTACATCAACAACTGTTATATCGGATATGTCAAGCGCATTCAAGGCACTGGCAAGGCGTATCTGTGCAAGGTCACTGGAGACTCAAGTCTGACATTTGAAGAATGCAACATTGGCTCTTCAACTGGTGGCCTTGCTTCCTTCCAGATTGAGACGAGCGGTGGATATGTACGTCTTGAGGATGTTTACCTTGAAGCGCAATCCGCTCGCAATCTGGCTATTACCAACTGCTCACGCACAGCAATTCACATCGACAGCATCTATGCGGAGAACAGCGCAAACTATGACATTTTTATATCAGACTCTGAAAACATTGTCATTGAAAATTACAGGACCAACACCAACACAGAAGCTATCATTATTCAAGGCTCCAGCAATGTGAAGTTGAATAACATCCATGCAGTGGATCGTTTGGGGTTGAATGAACTTGTAGACATTGGCAGTACCTGCAATAACATCTACGTCGGTGGTGTTCTGTACGATCCAATCAGCAGCGACGGTTCTGACATCCGTCGATACGCATTGGTGCGTGGCGTACTTGCTGGGTCGGCAGCATTGCCTTCAGTCGTCAACCCTGATCTATCGCTTTCTGGGCGTGGCACCACATCAACTGTCGGTGGCGCATCCATAAGTTCGTCGGTCCCATCTGACACAAGGATGTTGTTCAGCAATCATTCAATTGTTGTTGACAACGCAAACCCCCTGAAAATTCCGATCACAAAGTACGGTCAATATCGTTCCATTGTTCTGCAGGTGATTTATCAAAGTGCTGCTGTCAGCAATTTGGGCATTGAACTTGGCATTTGGAAAAACAACGCCACACAGATTCTTGGAGAGATCAAATATTTCCATAAACCAAGTGCAGATTTTCAGATGCTGACGTTTGTCACTCGATTGCCTGCCACTGTTGATCTTGACCAGTATTCGTCTCTTGAATTCAGAGTTGGCGCTGGTGAAACAGCCCTCGTCCATTACTTGAACATGAGCGAGTACGACGGAGGCATGCTGCCGTTCGGATTCATTGATGAAAGCGTTTTGTTTGTTTCTGATCCAGTCACACTTAATTCGCTTGGGTCCAGAGCAAACCTTGTTCCGAAGATCGGCAACAAACTTTACCGTCTCAAGCAGTATGAGTTGGTTTATGCCACATCTACTGGAGGCGCTGGCGCTGATGCAACTGTTGGTATGGGCGAGGCAAATTCATCTGGAACGATTGCCGTGACAGGTTGCAATTTCACCACAGCCCTTAACCAAGGACCAGGGCTTCCATGCAACTCACTGGCAGACACTGGCCCCTATCCGTTCAGAGACCATGTTCCAGGAACTACGGCCAATGGATGGGTTGTTGAGGTCTTGGCTGCAGGTGGTGCTGGTGGAACGGCACAAGGTTTTGTTCGTGCGGTTCCGATTGAGCCGAATACCATTTAACTGATAGGAGATTGCATGGCACTGAAAAACACCTTCAAAATTCAAGATGCATTCGGCGAACGATCATTTTCGGATGCCTACACCAAAGTTGAGGCAATTTCTGGAGGCAAAGACAATTTAGTTGTTTTTGCAAGAACTAGAACACAGCCAGGTGGCGCTTGCTTGCATGAAACGCGAGTTCAGTTTGTCCCTGATCTTGGTGGAAACAACTTTATCAAGCAGGCTTACACGCATTTGAAATTGCGCGACGAGTTTGCAAACGCAGAGGACTGCTGATTATGCTTAAAACTGTTGGGAATCCATCCACAAGATACGGTGACCAGACCATCATTGATGGAAATCTGGTAGTTGGTACCGCAGGAAAAGGCATTGATTTTTCTGCTGCCACTCATGCCACTGGCATGACAAGCGAACTGCTGAACGATTACGAGGAAGGCACGTGGACGCCAACTGGCAATGGTGTGACATTCTCATCAGCCAATGGACGCTATGTCAAAGTTGGACGGTTCGTTCAAGTGCAAGGACAGGTGCGATTGCCTGTAACAGCCAGTGCAAGCGCTTTGCGTATTGGTGGGCTGCCATTTGCCAACGGATCGAATCCAAGTGCAGGCTCCGTTGGATACATTTCACCTGCTGGCGCACTTGGTCTGAATTTGAGCATTGATCCAAGTGGAAGCAGTATTCTTTGCTTTGGGAATGTCGGCGAAAGCTATCCAACCAACGCAGACTGGTCAAACGCATTCATCACGTTTTCAGCAACCTATCAGGTCTAAGGAGAAATCATGAGCATTGAGAAACAGCTTGTCGTTGACAAAATTGAAGTCTTGGAAAATGGGTGTGTGCAAGTTCGCACTCGCACATCTATTCTGGAAAATGGACAGCAAATCAGCGGTGCATTCCATCGTCATGTGGTTTCCCCTGGTGATGACTACAGTGGTGAAGACGCCCGTGTGCAAGCTATCTGTGCTGCAACACACACTGCCGAAGTGATCGCGGCCTACAAAGCAGCCCAAGCTGCACAAGGAGTCTGACATGGCCACCAACTCGCAAATCGCATTTGCACCCCAGGGTGAAACCATCGTCGTCGCTGCCGCTGCATCAGCTCCTGTCGGCGTTCAGGCTCCGGTCTACGACAAGTTTGATGCCCAGGGCATGGGTCAGTACCGCATCGTCAACAGCAGCGCAAACACGGTGTTTCTGGGTGTTGGCCCGACCGCTGCACTGGCGACTGCCAATGCCGTGGCCCCTGTGGCCGGCAATCCGTCTCCGGCCATCGTGCTGGTGCCTGGTGCCGTGGAGATTCTGCGCTTCAACCGCACGGTCTACTTCAGTGGCGCTGCGTCCTCTGCCTCGACGGTCTACATCGTGCCTGGCGAAGGCTTGTGATGTTGGAGACAGACGTGATGTCAGAGAGCAATGAAATTGATCTGGTGAAGTACGGCGTCCTGTGGCAGAAGGTCCAGGACATGGACAAGAAGGTCGACAAGATGGAGCGCAACGTCGAGGAGCTGCTGGCGCTGGCCAACAAGGGCAAGGGCGGCCTGTGGTTCGGCATGTCCATCGTCTCTGGCGTCTCGGCTGTGGTCGGCTACGCTTTGAACTACTTCAAGCACTGACCATGTCTGAGCACGATCTATCACGCGAGCTGGCCATCCTCAAGGAGCAGGCCAGGGTCGAGCTGAATAAGCTGGAGGCCACCTCTCCAGCCAAGGACGTTGCCGGCCGTGCCATCGGCAAGCAGGGTCTGTTCTACATCACGTTCATCGTGTGCATCGGTGTGGGTGCGTCCATCGTGCTCGACAACGAGAAGATCGCAGCAGTCATGGGCCTGCTAGGCGCTGCCCTGACTGCGCTGATCTCTATGCTCAACGGCATCGCTGGTGCAAACGCCAAGCAAGAGAAGCCAGAGTTCGAGGTCATCAAAGACCTGATCAACAAACTCGACCGACTGGATCGTCCAGAGCAGCCCATGAAGGTCACGGTCCAAGGCGACAAGGTGACGGTCAGCAAGGGCGATGACGTGGTCACAGCAGCGAGGGACTGACATGGACTGGCTCAAGCAGATCGCACCTACCATCGCCACTGCGCTCGGCGGCCCACTGGCCGGCATGGCCGTCTCGGCTGTCTCCAAGGCCATTGGCGTTGACGAGAAGGAAGTCGGCGACCTGATTGCCAACAACAAGCTGACTGCCGACCAGATCGCTCAAGTCAAGCTAGCCGAGATCGAGCTGCAGAAGCAGGCTCAGGAGCTGGGCCTGAACTTTGAAAAACTGGCGGTCGAGGATCGCAAAAGCGCCAGGGACATGCAGGCCACGACTCGCTCAATGATGCCTCCCATCCTGGCCGGCACGGTCACTGTCGGTTTCTTCGGCATCATGGTGATGATGTTCTTCAACCAGATCGACAGCAGCAACCCGGCAATCCTGATGATGCTCGGCAGCCTGGGCACGGCCTGGACAGGAATCATTGCCTACTACTTCGGCAGCTCGGCTGGCTCGCAGGCCAAGACCGATCTGCTCTCAAAAACCACCAAGTGAAGACGCCATGAAACAGAATTTCGACGCTGCGCTGGCTGCTGTGCTGCACCACGAAGGAGGGTTTGTGAACCATCCAAAAGATCCAGGAGGGATGACTAATCTAGGCTGCACCAAGAAGGTCTGGGAGGAGCACTGCGGCCATGAGGTGGACGAGAAGGCCATGCGTGCGCTCACGCCTGCCGATGTGGCGCCTCTGTACAAGACCAAGTACTGGGACAAGGTGCGCGGCGACGAGCTGCCGTCTGGCGTCGATTACGCTGTCTTTGATGCCGCCATCAACAGCGGCCCAGGAAGGGCTGCGAAGTGGCTCCAGGCGTGTGTTGGCGTCGAGCAGGATGGTGGCATAGGCCCGAAGACTTTGGCGGCCGTGTCGGCCTTTGACTCGCAGCGGCTTGTTGAGGACTATTCCAAGCGCCGGCTGTCATTCCTGATGGACTTGCCGACCTGGCCAACTTTCGGCAAGGGCTGGGGCAGGCGCGTGTCTGACGTGCAGGCCAAGGCCATCAGCATGATTGGCTAAGACGGCAGGCGCTCGCCTGTCTCAAAGGCCTCGCGGCCGTCCATGCTGTTGTGAATCCAGATCGGCTCCGACTGGCTGTCATCCAGCGTCGGCCTGCACCAGCAACTGCCTTTGAGATCGTGCTCACGCAGGTCGTCCACAGGGTACACGTGCCAGCCACCGCAGTTGCAGTCCCGGCCCTGGCGACAGTTTTGATTGCAGGTCATCTTTTACGGCACGCCTCTCGCATGGCTGGCGTGAAGTCTGGGTGGAATGAAGCCATGCTGCAGTCGATGATGCGCCTATCTGGTGCCAGGGCAGCAGATGCCGCGATCAGGACGATCCAAAGGCAAACTACCAGTATTGCGGCCAGCACCACCAGCATGGCGCTGGCCATCTTCTTGAGGTTGCAGCAGCTCACTTCAGGTCCAAGAACATGCAGGCGTACTTGTGGCGCTCGCCTTTGGAGTCGATGTAGGTCTCACCGCAGCCGACAAACCACTCCATCATCAGGATGGCCAAGGCGGTGCCGATCAGGAGGGCCAGCAGGCCATTAAGCAGCTTTTTCATTCTTGACCTCCGAAGGTGGAACCCAGCCCATTGCGCGAAAGCGATCCAGGATGTTGGTTGAGGCTGCTGGCACGTACTTCCAGTCAGGGTTGAGCAGACTGGCCCGTTGGGCCAGCCAGGCTGGTTGTTGCGTTTGTTGCGTTTGCTTCACGTTCGGCTCCTTGCCAGTTGTTTGCGATGACTGAATATTACCACGATTTCCCACAATTTAATTGATACGGACAAACCCTAGTTTTTCGTCTTTTTCGCAACGATGACCTTTTCCACCTTCTCCAGGGTCGTGAAGCGGTGCTCATTGGCGCACTCATAGCGGCGATATTTGGCGTTCTCTGCACGCTGGCGAGTTTCCTTCACCAGCGTCCAGGTGCCGCAGACAGGACACTTCATCAGTACGACCTCCAGATTTCGATCTCGACGATCCACAGGTACAGCTTGAACTCGCCAAGGTCAAAACCGATGGCGAAGTACGGCCAGCGGCGTGGGAACCAGTCAACACTCATGCGCAGGCGTCTCTTCATGCGTCCTCCACAGGGTCGTAGGTGGCAGCAAAGATGTCAGGTTTGCATGGATAGCGCTCGCCC
>Ga0315901_10010434_pt1 | contig 10560 bp, 7 predicted proteins | sample LakEriMetagenome_10_FD_203761 | JGI IMG/M metagenome (GOLD analysis project Ga0315901, IMG submission 203761) | Freshwater fungal communities from buoy surface, Lake Erie, Ohio, United States - Buoy 2 MA116 | ecosystem: Environmental > Aquatic > Freshwater > Lake | place: USA: Lake Erie, Ohio...
CGACGACGGACCTTAGGTTGTTTGTAAAGTTCAATCGCTTCATCCAAAGTAATTGCAAATAATTGATCCTCTGAAGTTAAGGTTCGAGAATCAGTTCCGTGAGTCATATAAGGTCCATAGCGACCATTTTGAACAGTGATTGGAACTTCTTCATAGTCACCAAGAGTTCTTGGGAGTGACATCAATTTCAAGGCATCGTCAATTGTTATCGTATCTAGAGTCATTGTTGAAAGAAGTGATGCGGTCTTTGGTTTTGGTGCATCTTTCTTCTTACGCGGCTTCTTTAGTTCGCCGGTCTTCTTATCAACAACCATTTCTGGTTCTGGAAAAACTTCGGTTATATATGGACCAAATCTTCCAGACTTTGCTAACAACGGCAGGTTGGTTTCTGGATGAATGCCAAGTTCGCGTTCGCCAGATGGCTGAGCTAATAAATCTATTGCTACTTGAAGTGTGAGCTCATCCGGTGCCATGGTCTCTGGAATGTTTGCAAATTTACGGTCATCGCCAATTCCCTTTTGAATATATGCACCATACCGACCAACGCGAATTTCAATATCCTCACCCATTTTCATGGTGTTGATTTGTTGGGCATCAATCGCGCCTAAATCAGCGGCAAGTGCTTCTAGACCAGGGTTTCCTTCAGTGCCAAAAAAGAACTTAGTTAGCCAAGTAATGCGATCCTCTTCGCCATTTGCAATTCGATCTAAATCTTCTTCCATTGAAGCGGTAAATTCATAGTCAACTAATTTTCCAAAATGCTGTTCAAGTAAACCAGTGACTGAAAATGCTAGAAAGGTTGGAACAAGTGCGCGGCCACGTTTTGCAACATAGCCACGATCTTGAATTGTGCTCATAATTGATGCGAAGGTAGATGGTCGGCCAATACCAAGTTCTTCAAGTTTTTTAACTAGCGTTGGTTCGGTATATCTAGCAGGTGGTTTAGTTTCGTGGCCTTCACAGATGTAATTAGAGACTTTAATCGAATCTCCAATAGCCATTGCCGGCAATCTTTTATCGCTTTCCGCGCTCTCGTCATCTCCTGATTTATCTTCAACAATCTCTTCATATGCTGCCAAGAATCCTGGGAAGGTGATGACTGAACCATTTGCTCTGAAAATCGCAGCGCCACCAGTTTTAGTTTCCACATCAAAGTCAACTCGCATCTGCATTTTTTTAGCATCTGACATTTGTGATGCAATGGTGCGCTTCCAAATTAAATCGTAGAGCGAGAATTCATCTCGTGAAAGTTCTGGGGCCAATTCGCCAGGGGTTCTAAATGTTTCTCCGGCTGGCCTAATCGCTTCGTGCGCTTCTTGCGCGTTTTTTGATTTTCCTTCATAGACCCTAGGCGCTGCTGGAATATATTCAGTCCCATATAAAGATTTGGCAGAACTTCTTGCAGATTCAATTGCGCTCTGAGAAAGAGTTACCGAATCGGTTCGCATATATGTGATGTAACCATTTTCGTATAACCGTTGAGCGACGCGCATTGTTAGTTGGGCACCCCAACCAAGTCTTGATCCAGCATCTTGTTGCATGGTTGATGTCGTAAATGGTGCTTTTGGTCGTTCAGTTCTTGGCGACTCTTCAGTTGATTTAACAGTCAGAGATTTTCCATTGAGGCTCTGAACCAATTCATTTGCGCCGGCTTCATCCAATAAGAGAATATTTGCTAATGATTTCTCTTTTAATCCACCATTTGCATCGAAATCATTTGTAGCAGCAACTCGCTTGCCATCAAGCGAAAGCAACCTTGCATTAAACCCAGCTTCACATTGCGCAGTTAAATCCCACCACTTTGATGAGATGAAAGCTATGCGTTCACGTTCACGTTCAACAATTAGCCTTGTTGCAACAGATTGCACACGGCCGGCAGAAATTCTTGGCATTACTTTCTTCCATAAAACTGGAGAAAGTCGATAGCCATATAGGCGATCTAAAACTCGGCGGGTCTCTTGCGCATCAACCAATCGATAGTCTAAATCGCGGGTTTCTTCTGCTGCTTTTTTTATTGCCTCTTTTGTAATTTCATGAAAAACCATTCGGCGAATTGGAATTTTTGGGCGCAGAACTTCAATTAAATGCCAAGCAATCGCTTCGCCCTCGCGGTCCTCGTCCGTCGCCAGAATTAATTCGTCGGCATCTTTCATAAGCGCTTTAAGCTCAGAAACTTTCGCTTTCTTATCTGGATTAATTACATAAAGCGGTTCAAAGCCCTCTTCAATATTTACGCCCTCTTTGGCCCAAGCAATCTTCTTGTATTCCTTAGGAATGTCAGCAGCGCGTTGTGGCAGATCACGAATGTGCCCAACTGATGCTTCAACGACGTAGTCATCTCCCAGGAAGCCGCCAATTTTGCGCGCCTTCGCGGGAGATTCCACGATTACAAGTTTTATACCCATGGTCTTCGGGGGAAGTTCCTAACTCTTGTGGTGCCTAATTTCAGACTTTAATTGACATTAGCTGATGCGAGTTGATGCGCGACGGTTGCGAATCAATGCATAAACAATTATCAAAGTAGCAACTAAGGCAATTACCATTGAGTAGTCGGTGTTATCACCGAGCGCAAACCCAACAATTGCTGGAGTCACAAGAAGACCAACAAGGTTCATAACTTTGATTAATGGGTTAATTGCAGGACCGGCAGTATCTTTAAATGGATCTCCGACAGTGTCACCAACGATTGTTGCGTGATGTGCATCAGATCCTTTACCGCCATGGTTTCCATCTTCAACCATCTTCTTAGCGTTATCCCATGCGCCACCAGAGTTAGATAGGAATACCGCCATCAAAGTTCCGGTTCCGATTGCGCCAGCAAGGTATGCACCAAGTGCACCAACGCCTAGACCAAAGCCAACTGCGATTGGTGCCATTACTGCAAGCAACCCTGGTGTTACTAATTCGCGTAGTGAATCACGTGTGCAAATATCAACAACGCGACCGTACTCTGGCTTCTCGGTTCCCTTCATAATTCCTGGGTGCAATCTAAATTGTTCGCGAACTTCATGAACAACCGCTCCGGCTGCTCTTGAGACAGCGTTAACTGCAAGACCTGAGAACATGAATACAACTGCTGCGCCGATAATTAAACCGACTAAGTTGCGTGGATCGGCAACATCAAGAATTCCTTGATACTGAAGTGCAACTTCGGCGTCGCCAACAGCTTTGTGAACAGCTTCCTTAATTGCATCAGTAAATGCACCAAAGAGCGCTGTCGCTGCAAGAACTGCAGTAGCAATTGCAATTCCCTTTGTGATCGCCTTTGTTGTATTACCAACTGCATCTAGTGAGGTAAGAATTTGTGCGCCTTCGCCCTTTACATCGCCAGACATTTCAGCAATTCCTTGCGCGTTATCTGAAATTGGACCGAAGGTATCCATGGCAACAATCACGCCTACTGTTGTTAGAAGTCCAGTTCCGGCGAGCGCTACTGCGAATAGTGAAAGAACAATTGAGCCGCCACCAAGTAAGAATGCGCCGAATACTGAAGCTGCAATCAAGAGAGCGGAATAAACTGCTGATTCAAAACCAACTGAGATTCCAGCAAGAATTACTGTTGCTGCACCAGTCTTTGATGAAGCTGCAACATCGTTTACTGGGCGCTTACCAACTTCGGTAAAGAAACCAGTCAATAGTTGAATTGCTGCGGCAAGAACGATTCCAATTAGAACCGCGCCTATTGCTAGAACGCGTGGATTTACATCAACCGCTGCTGCTTCTGGAGTCAGACCTGACATTTGTGTAAGTGATGAAGGTAAATATGTATATGTTGCAAATGCAACAAGCACCGCAGAAATAATTGCTGATAAGAAAAATGAGCGGTTAATTGCCTGCATTGCTGACTTATCTGTTGGGCGAAGTCGAGTAATAAAGATACCGATTATTGCTGTAACAATTCCGATTGCTGGAACGATAAGTGGGAAAATTAAGCCCGCATCGCCAAAGCCTGCCTTACCTAGAATCAGCGCTGCAACAAGTGTCACTGCATATGATTCGAATAGATCGGCTGCCATACCGGCGCAGTCACCGACGTTATCTCCTACGTTGTCAGCAATTGTTGCTGGGTTACGAGGATCATCTTCTGGAATTCCTTGTTCAACTTTTCCAACTAGGTCAGCTCCGACATCTGCTGCCTTCGTAAAGATACCGCCACCAACGCGCATAAACATCGCAAGCATTGCGGCGCCGAAACCGAAACCTTCAAGAACTGCTGGTGCATTTTCTCGGTAAATAGCTACAACAAGTGAGGCGCCAAGAAGTCCTAATCCAACTGTGGTCATGCCAACTACGCCACCAGTGCGGAAGGCAATCTTTACTGCGTTAGCCGCAGACTTTTGACGAGCTGCTTCGGCAACGCGAACGTTTGCGCGAACTGCAAGCCACATTCCGTTGTATCCAACAGCTGCAGAGAAGAGAGCTCCGAGCAAGAAGAAGATTGATCGGCCTAAGCGAATTTCAAATTCTCCCGGTAGTGCAAAAAGTAAGAAGAAAACAATTCCTACAAAATAGGAAAGGGTTTTGAATTGACGGTTTAGATATGCGGCTGCACCCTCTTGGACAGCGGCTGCAATCTCCTGCATTTTCTCGGTTCCCTCATTCGCTGCCAAGATTTGAGCGCGAAGAGCGTATGCAATGGCTAGTGCCACTAACGAAATACCCAGAACTACATAAACGTAGGTCAGGTTGGAACCAGTTACTTGGACCAGATTTTCCACGAAGATCTCCTATAAGTGTGCGTCGTTGAACCCATGAGGTCGAAAGATTACACATAGAACCGCTGGGAGATGCAAATAAATAGGTATCCCACAGATTAATTGCGCTCAATTTAGCCTAGGTTAGGTTAGGCGACCAGATAACCTAACCCCACGATGAACTTATCTGACCTGCTCGATGCCCAAGCGGTTGTCTCTAGCCTCGGTCTAATTGGTGTGCTTGCCATTATTTTTATGGAAACTGGGCTGTTGATTGGGCTTATTTTCCCTGGGGGCGAGGTCGTCTTCCTGGCTGGAATTGCAGCTTCTGGAACTGGGGCTGCGATCTTAGGCGATGCCAAACTATCGGCACCACTTCTATTTACACTGGCGCCCGTCGCCGCAATCGTTGGTGGCGAAGTTGGATATTGGTTTGGTAAAAAATTTGGCAGAAAGTTTTTTGATCGACCGAACACTAGATTCTTTAATCAAAGAATGGTCGCTACTACTGAGAAGTGGTTAATTAAATACGGCCCACGTAAGGCTTTAGTTTTCGGCCGCTTTGTTCCATTTGCCCGAACCCTGATTAATCCAGTCTGCGGTGTCGCGAATCTAGATCGTAGATTATTTTCAACTTGGAATGCGATCGGCGCAATTATTTGGACCCAAGTTGCAATCGGAATTGGTTATCTACTTGGTGATGTAATCAAGGGATCGGTAAATAAGTATCTGTATCCAATTGTTGGATTAATTGTTTTGGTCTCGCTTTTGCCGCTTCTAAAAGGAATATACGAAGAACGTAAAGAGCGAAAAGGTTAGAGTCCCAAATCTGCAAGCTGATAGGCCGCTAAATATTTCAAACCGTTCTCTGCAATAAGTGGAGCTGCACCTCGTTCAACAATCACTGCAACACCGACAACAATAGCGCCAGCCTCTTTGAGTGCTTCTACTGCAGTCATGACCGATCCACCTGTTGTAGATGTGTCTTCAACCGCAAGAACCCGACGCCCCTTTACATCAGGGCCTTCGATTCGGCGTTGTAGTCCATGTGCTTTTTCAGCTTTGCGAACTACAAAAGAATCTAAGTTGCGACCTTTACTTGCCGCAACATGCATCATCGCTGTTGCAACTGGATCTGCTCCGAGAGTTAAACCGCCGACAGCATCGAATTCTAAATCTTTAGTTAAATCAAGCATCACTTCGCCAACTAGAGGAGCTGCAACAGAATCAAGAGTTACGCGACGAAGATCGACGTAGTAGTCGGCTTCTTTACCTGAAGATAAAATAACTTTGCCATGAACTACGGCCTTATTTAAAATTTCTTCTCTTAATTTATCGCGTGAATTCATGCGTGAACCTTAGCCCTCTTCCTTATAAACCACGATTGTCTGCTTGCCTTTTCGCACTAAAGATTTTGGTGGATTGGCTTCAATCAAAGCATCAACTTCAGTGCGTAGCTTTGCAACTTCCAGCGCCATTGACGCCACAGCAGATTCCAATTCCATAATGCGTTTTATTCCTGCAAGGTTTATACCCTCACCGACAAGGCGCTGAATATTGCGCAATGATGCAATGTCGAGCAACGAATATCTACGGCCCCGGCCTGATGCGCGACCTGGTGAAACTAAACCCATGCGATCGTATTGCCGCAAAGTTTGCGGATGCATTCCGGAAAGTTGTGACGCAATTGAAATTACATAAACGGCTTCATCGTCTGAATGTTCTTCATTGCTCATGACTACGCCCTCGCTCTCTGTGCTAAATCAGCGCGTGGATTGAATTCTTCCGTAGCTTTTGCAAAAGCTTCAAGCGCCTCTTTTGCTTTACCATCGACGCGTTGCGGAACTTGAATCTCAATAGTAATTAATAAATCACCAGTGCCTCGCGCTGTTTGCACGCCACGAGATTTAATTCTAAGTGTGCGGCCATTAGGCGTGCCTGGAGCAATACGAACTGTCACTTCATCGCCATCAAGAGTCGGAACTTTTATATCCGCGCCAAGCGCAGCTTCGGTAAAGGTAACTGGAAGCGTCATCAATAAATTGGATTCGTTTCTTGAAAACACTGGATGCTTCACAACATTTACAGTTACAAATAAATCACCTGGACCTGCTGGCCCTTTGCCACCGCGCCCCTTTAATTTAATTTTTGCGCCGTCATTAATTCCGCCAGGAATTCTTGTTGTTACAGAATTTGCCTTACCGCCTTGTGGCGCAAGTTTTAAATCTAACTCGGTTCCATAAATTGAATCTCTAAATGAAATTGTTGTGGTTGCTGCTAAATCTTGTCCGCGGCGTGGTCCGTGACCAGCACCGAAGATTGTCCCGAAAATATCTTGTGATCCGCCGCCGAATAAATTAGAGAAGTCTGCGCCTTGGAATCCGCCACCGCCAAAATTTCCACCGCCTTGCGGGATACGCCCACCTTTAAAAGCTTCACGCATTTCATCGTATTCGGCGCGCTTTTTATCGTCAGATAAAACTTCATACGCTTCTGATACAGATTTGAATTTCTCTTCGAGCTTCTTATCGCCCTTTGTCTTATCTGGGTGTAGCTCTCTAGCGAGCTTGCGATACTGCTTTTTTACCGCAGCCGCATCATCGCTCTTCTTGACGCCAAGGATTGAATACAAATCCTTCTCGTATAAATCCTTGGCTGCCATTTAAGTTTTCCTAATTAGTTTTCTGGATCTGTAACTGCAACTCGCGCTGGGCGAATTACCCGATCTTTGAATTTGAAACCTGGTTGTAGAACCTGAGTCACTGAAGTTTCGGTGACATCTGGAGAAGTCGAATGCATCAGCGCCTCATGGATGTTTGGGTCAAATGGCACATCAACATCTGAAAACTTAGCGAGTCCGAGCTTCGTTGTGATTGCCTGCAATTGATCAGCAACAGCTTTAAATCCGCCGGTGAGTTCGCCATGCTCTTCTGCCCTTGAAATATCATCAAGGACTGGAAGAAACTCTGACAACACAATCGCGGTTGTAATTTCATTTGCGGTTATACGATCTCGGTCGACCCGCTTACGATAATTTGAATACTCAGCCTGAACTCTCTGCAGGTCTGAAGTTAATACTGCAACTTCATCTACTTCGACTTCGGCCAGCGCTTCATCTACCGCATCAGAGAGCTCCTTATCGGAACTCTCTGGCGCAGTGTTTTCAGATTCGGATGTCACTTACTTTCTTCAACAATCTCAGCATCTTCAACACCATCATCAGCTTGTGGTGCTTCAGTTGCCGCCGCATTAGCTGCGTAAAGTGCAGCTCCTAGTTGTTGTGAAAGTTCGCTGACTTTTTCAGTTGCAGATTTAATTGCTGGAAGATCTGTGCCTTCAAGCGCTTTCTTTAGATCTGCTACTGCAGTTTCAACTTCGCCGCGCTTCTCAGCATTTTCACCTTCGGTGAATTTTTCGGCGTTATCTTTTAAGAACTTTTCAGTTTGATAAACAAGCGAGTCGCCAGTGTTGCGAACTTCGGCTTCTTCGCGACGTTGTTTATCTTCATCAGCATGCGCTTCGGCATCCTTCATCATGCGGTCAATCTCTTCCTTAGAAAGAGCAGAACCACCAGTGATTGTCATTGACTGTTCTTTACCGGTGCCTAGATCTTTTGCAGATACATGAACGATTCCGTTTGCATCGATGTCGAAGGTAACTTCGACTTGTGGCACACCTCTTGGAGCTGGTGCGATTCCAGTAAGTTCGAACATGCCTAGGCGCTTGTTATAAGCAGCCATTTCACGCTCGCCTTGGAAGGCCTGGATTTGAACTGCTGGCTGATTGTCATCAGCTGTAGTAAAGATTTCAGAACGCTTGGTTGGGATAGTTGTATTGCGTTCAATCAACTTAGTCATAACGCCACCCTTGGTTTCGATACCAAGTGAGAGCGGAGTTACATCTAGAAGCAGAACATCTTTTACTTCACCCTTTAGAACTCCAGCTTGAAGCGCAGCGCCTACTGCAACGACTTCATCTGGGTTAACGCCCTTGTTTGGCTCTTTTCCGCCAGTTAAATCACGGACTAGATCAACAACAGCTGGCATGCGAGTTGAACCACCAACTAGAACTACGTGATCGATGTCAGCGATTGGAATTCCAGCATCCTTTAGAACTGATTGGAATGGCTTCTTGCAGCGCTCTAGTAAATCTGCAGTCATGCCTTGGAATTGTGCTCGGGTAATTGTTTCATCTAAGAAAAGTGGATTCTTCTCAGCATCAACTGTGATGTACGGAAGATTGATTGAAGTCTGTTGTGATGAAGATAATTCAATCTTTGCCTTTTCAGCAGCTTCACGAACTCGTTGCATCGCCATCTTATCTTTTGTTAAATCAATGCCGGTCTTCGCGGCAAATGTTTTAACTAGGTAATCAACTAGTGATTGATCCCAGTCATCGCCGCCGAGATTGTTATCTCCGTTTGTAGCTTTAACTTCGACAACACCGTCGCCGATTTCTAGAAGTGAAACGTCGAAGGTTCCACCACCAAGGTCGAATACTAAAATTGTTTGTTCGGCATCGCCCTTATCTAAACCGTATGCAAGTGCTGCAGCGGTTGGCTCGTTAACAATTCGCAGAACATTTAGACCGGCAATCTCACCAGCTTCTTTTGTTGCTTGTCGTTGAGCATCGTTGAAATATGCAGGCACAGTGATAACTGCATCTGTAACTGTGTCACCTAGAAAACTTTCGGCATCACGTTTTAACTTCATCAAGATGCGAGCGCTGATTTCTTGTGGTGTGTATTTCTTGCCATCAATATCCATGTTCCAGCTTGTGCCCATGTGACGCTTTACTGAACGGATGGTTCGTTCAACGTTTGTAACTGATTGACGTTTCGCAACTTCACCGACAAGAACCTCGCCATTCTTGGCGAAGGCAACGATCGATGGGGTTGTCCGAGCGCCTTCCGCGTTTGTAATTACAGATGGCTCGCCACCTTCTAATACAGATACGCAACTGTTTGTAGTTCCTAAGTCGATTCCTACTGCTCTGGCCATTTTTATTGCTCCTTTTTCTTATCTTTCTTATCCTTCAGCCTGTTTTGACCGGCTATGGTCGAATTCTCGCCCTTGAGCCGCCCAATGTCAAAAGATTGAGTCGAACCGGCTCAAGTTGAGTTAATCAGGTAACGCCTGGGTTGGGCGGGATATTCCCCGCTCTTCGAGGGGTGGGCTCTAGCCTTCTCACATGAACTCTGCAATGAATTACGTAGCGATCGCCCTTTACCTCTTTACCGCATTTGGCCTTGGGAGCTTCCTGCTCAAGGGTCGCGAGATGTATCGGAGGATTTCTGCGGGGCAGAGCGATCCAGCACGGTTCTTAAATAAGGGTGCGCGCGCAAAGGCGATGGCAAGAGAAATTGTGTTGCACACAAGAATGTTGCGCTTCACCGGATCTGCAATCGCACATTGGTTTGTGATGATTGGTTTCGTTTCGCTACTTGGAACTCTTATCACTGCATATGGCCAAATAATTGATCCGGCTTTTGTAATCCCATTTATAGGAACTTGGGCGCCTTATCGTTATTTTGTTTTAGCAGTTGCTTGGACTACCGCAGTAGGAATTATCGCCTTAATTGGAATTAGGGTAGCTACAAAATTTTTCCATAAAACTCGTACGTCAAGATTTCTAGGTTCGAGATCTTTAAAAGCTTATTATGTTGAAGCAACCATTTTGGCAGTTGTAGTTTGCGTAATTACTTTAGATTATTTAGAACATCAATATTATGTGGATGGCGCGGCTGTTCAAATAGTTGCTGCAATAAAGATTTTTGTTTCAGTTTTATGGTTTGTGGTAATTTCAAATGACTTGACCATGGGCGTTGCTTGGCACCGCTTCTTAGCGCCATTCAATATTTTCTTTA
>Ga0315901_10010438_pt1 | contig 10559 bp, 15 predicted proteins | sample LakEriMetagenome_10_FD_203761 | JGI IMG/M metagenome (GOLD analysis project Ga0315901, IMG submission 203761) | Freshwater fungal communities from buoy surface, Lake Erie, Ohio, United States - Buoy 2 MA116 | ecosystem: Environmental > Aquatic > Freshwater > Lake | place: USA: Lake Erie, Ohio...
ATACTAATTTGGAATAAATAGTATTGTTGGTATGGTCGTATGAAGTAAAGGGAAGGTATTCTGGACGCGGGTGCGAATCCCGCCACCTCCACCAAAAGCACACTCACCAACGCAAGGGGCGTTGGTCCCATTAAGGTTTTCTAGAGACTGGGATAGTTGCAACGAGTGTGCTTTTGATGGGGGTGACTAGATTCGACAGGGTAAGATACTGATACAGACGACTCGGTAGGCGATGACCGTAAATCAAGCAAAAAATATAAATGTCGCAGCAAACGACGATCTATTTGAAGGTTACGCTCTAGCAGCTTAATCTGTCATTAGCGGGGTGTTCGGTCCGTTGTCCTTGTTACTCAATCAACGGACCACCTAATTTTTGTTGACAATTTCGCGTTACAAGATCTACTACAACATTTTTGATTTGAAGGCGATTTGTGTACAAACTCTTGCTTTACAAAATTATTTTTGCAAATTACGCAAACATATTCTCTATTGATCTTCGGTTTAGATTTGTGAATCACATTTAATGATTTTAAAAGCGTTGATTGTGTGCATTTTCTTTCTGGATTTTTAGACCAAGCCTCTTTCGCAGATTTTCCATCTTTATTTGGATTATTTGATTTGAATAATTCAGCGTGTTTCTGTCTAGCAGAAGAATACAATGAAGAATTTATTAAATAATTTCTTTGATGATTATCAGTTTGTTTTACCATCATTCTCATTAATGCATAATTCATTTGAAATTGTTTTCTTCCTTCAAACATCTTAGTAAGAAGTAAATGACAGATATAATGTTCTCTCGCGGTTAGCTTGACTATATTTTCTTGATCTTTTTCACCACCCAGTTTAAAACATTTAGGTAAAATATGGTGATTCTCACCATAACCATTTACATATTTTGAGTTTTGTATTATACTAATATACCATTTAGTATATTTGTTTGAAAGGGATAAAAATTGGATTTGTTGAATATAAATATTCATGCTGGCACTCCTTATTAGTGTTAGAGTCAGTGGAGCTGCAACTCGCGACTGACAACTATATTTATAAAAAAGTTTCGCCAGCTGTCCTTATTACCCAATCAGCTGGCACTCTTAAGGAAACTAAGATGCATATAGATCCGCGATATTCGATTCAGTCAGTGCAACCTAACTATGTAACTCCTAAAGTTGCTCAGACTAAAGTTGCTGAGATGCAAGTGCAACATTTTGTGACAGTTATCAATCCAGATCTATCTGTATCAATTAAGAATATTATCGATGACTTCTATACGTATGATCATTTGAATGGAAAAATTGTAATGAAGAAAGTTATTTGTCGAATTAACTCCACTACCTTTAATCCGGTAGATGCATAATGGAGCCTCACCTGAGAAAGCGAGATCAGAAGATACTCGCAATTCTGTCAAAAGCCGCTGAAGCCGCAGATCATGTTGGTCTAAGAGCCAAATTAGCTGCAGCAATCGTTATCAAAAATGAGATCATTTCTATCGGTTTTAATCGAAAGAAGACTCATCCTTTCCAGCGTCAGTTTCAGACCAACGATAAACAGATCTATCTGCATGCTGAAACTGACGCTATCAATCGAGCGCTTAAGTATGTCTCTAAAGAAGAACTACGTAAAGCGACTCTCTATGTTGCTCGTGTAAAATATACAGACAATAAAAGTAAAAAGGCGATTTCGGCTGAAAGTAAACCATGTATCGGTTGTCAAAAAGCCATTAAGTTATATGGTATCTCTAACGTTGTACATACATGTGATGAAGAATATAAATATATGTAAGCTTACACAGGTTATATTTAAATGGCTTCACAACAAGGATTTGAATACGAAAAAAATGCAGTTGCATATTTAAAAAACTATGGATTGTCTGATGGAATCCCTGCTGGCCCTAGCCATACACGCCCAGATTTAATGTTAACAGTTCATGGAAAAAAATCTGGTTGCGAATTAAAAATTAGCCCTACTGCAGGTGGAAGTCTAGTTTTAAAATATTATAGCAAAAAAACTCCGCATTGGCAGTTCGGAGAAGTTGATCATGACGAAACCGAAAAAATTTTTCTGAGTGAACTAGCCACAAGATCTGGTGTACTGCAAACTGTAAATAGTACATGGAATATTCCTCCTTTCTTAATAGAAGACAGAGATGCAAATCACGAGCAAATAATGTTACAAATTCCATTACGTCAAAGATATGAAGCAGATTTAAAAGCTTGCACAGACGTAAAGCTTCCTTTAGAATCAAGCGCAATGTCGAACTATTATAATATTAAAAACACATACTATATAAACGTTGGAACACACGGTTTTTTCTTATTGGGAAACAAAGATCCGTTAGGATTAAATGATAGTTTAAGAAAAAAAAATAAATCAATAGTGCCCACATTTGAAAGTACAGCTAAGATTACTGCTAGAATAAGATGTCAATCAAAAGGTGTAACAAAAGCTGATGCTGCAGAAAAGTCAAAAAGACAAATAGGAACACAAGGTTATCAATTTACTTTCACTTTAGAATTTTCTCTTGCAACAAATGCATCTCCTTATAATATCGCACCATTAGCAAGTAATGGGAAATCAGTAACTATTCTTGCTAATAAAGAAGCTTTATTAGATTGTTTAAGGTAAATAATATATGAAATCATTTATAGAACTCGTAGAATCAGCAAACGAAGAGAAACTTACTCACTTAGAGCATGCCGAAGATCATCCAATCAATGCCGGTCATGAAGGAACTCAACACGCCATAAACACTCTTCGCCAAACTGCAAATGCTTTACAGAATAAGCCATCTAAAGCTAAGATCATGACTAAGTTCGATGGATCTCCATCTATAGTATTCGGTCATCATCCTGAAACTGGTAAATTTTTCGTTGCTTCTAAGTCTGCTTTCAATAAAACTCCTAAATTAAACTATACTCCTGAAGATATTGAAAAGAATCATGGCCATGCTCCAGGACTAGTCTCTAAGTTAAAATCTGCATTACAACATCTACCTAAAGCTGCTCCTAAATCCGGTGTGTATCAGGCAGATATTATGCATACGCCCGAAGATGTTAAGCATAGTAATGGCAAAGTTCACTTTAAACCAAACACCATTACATACTCTGCTTCAGGTAACTCTGCCGAAGGCGAAAAGGCAAAGCGTTCGCAAATAGGCATCGCGGTTCATACAGCTTATCATGGTAAAACACTGGACTCGATGAAAGCTGAATATGGTGCGGATCTTTCTCATTTCAAAGAACATCCAGACGTTCATGTAATTCATACTCACTTTAAACCAGAACACGCTTCATTTAGTGGTAAAGATACTAAAGAATTCAATAAGCATATTCAAGCCGCATCATCGATGGCTAAAAAAATAAAGCCAGAACATTATGGCGTATTGGATGATCATACGCATAAAGAACATCTTAAGACATACATCAATAGTACAGTAAGAAACAATACTGCTCCGTCTGTTGAAGGCTATAAAAAGCATCTCGAAGAACGCGGAGATAAAGAAGCTGGCAAAGTTAAGACGATGCTAGCACAAGATAGAAAGAAAAAGGTATACACAGATGCGGCTGAACATGTTGAGCAAAATAAAGAGCATTTCGGTAACATATTATCATTGCATCATCATTTACAGAAAGCTAAGAACACTCTAGTTCATACCATGTCTCGTAAATCAGATTTCGAACATCATATCGCCGGTCAAAAGACTAAACCAGAAGGTTTCGTTTCAGTCATAAATAATAGACCTACGAAGTTAACTGATAGATATGAATTTAATAGAATGAATTTCTTAAAAACAAAGGAGTAATCATGGAAAATCCCTCAAATCGATTTGGTAATCTTCTTCAAACGATGCAAGATAATCGTTGGAGAATCACACTAATTAATCTTGGAACTTTTGCAATGATTGTTATTGGCATTCTACTTGCAACAGTGCTACAGACACCAGTTGCATCAGAATGGAAAGAACTGCTCCTTCTAATGCTTGGCGCATTTATCGGCAACTATAATAAGACTGCAGAGTTCTGGTTTTCAAATGAAGATCGCGATAAGCTACTTGTTCAGAAGATGGATGAAGAAGATGATGCTCCCGGTACTGAAAAGGAACGTGTAGACCTAAACAAGACTAAAGAATAATAATAAAGAGGACTTACTGAAATGGCAAAACCTAAAGAAGTTTTTATATCACATCAAAATAATGTTTTTAAGAAATCGTCTACAAGCGGTAAGTCCTCTATGGTCAAGCGATCATCAATGAATAAGAAACGAAAAGCCTCATATAAAGCGTATAGAGGCCAGGGAAGATAATATACAATTGTGTTTGGTATATTAAACTTTTGAAAGGTCAACAATAATGGCACAGTTTAGAACAGATTTAAAAATATTAGATGGACCTCATAATCGTACACGATATGAAGTGATGATGTTAAATGATAGATTAACTACATCTGGTTCTTTAACGGATGCATTTGGTCGTCTTCGCACATCAACTCCATTTACTCTATTTGACAGTCAACATCGTTATAAAGAAAATGATAAGTTTGATACATTAATCGTAGGAGCTACGGCTAATAGTCAATATAAAATAAATGAATCTGCAATTAATTTAAACGTTGGCACTTCATCTGGCGATAAAGTAATACGCGAATCTAAAAGAGTATTTGCATATCAACCCGGAAAATCTCTGCTTATTATGAATACGTTCGTGATGAATGAACCGAAAGCTCAAGTGCGTCAAAGAGTAGGATATTTTGGTAATAATAACGGTATATATTTAGAGGCAAATGGCGTTAACATTTCATTAGTTAAAAGAAGTTATTCTAGTGGAACTATAGAAGAAACAGTAATTCCTCAGTCATCTTGGAATATAGATAAATTTGACGGAAAAGGTTTTTCTGGACAAATGGCCCTTGCGAATAATCACGGACAAGGATTATTTGTAAATAAATCTAATTTATTTTGGATAGACATGGAATGGTTAGGTGTAGGAGATGTTAGATGTGGATTTTTAGTAGATGGCGGACTATATCCAGCTCATGTCTTTCATCACGATAACGTGGCTAATACTGCATACATAACAACCGCAGTACTACCCATTCGTTATGAAATAGAAAATTTAGATACGACTATCTCTTCATCTACCTTAAAACAGATATGCTCTACCGTTATTTCAGAAGGAGGATATCAGGGTAGAAACAAAGCTAGATCACAGACTATAAATTTAAATGATTTTAAAACTCTTACCACGGCTAATACTTATTATCCGGTAATGAGTATAAGATTAAGTCCTGATAGACCCGACGCAGTAGTTCTTCCGAAAAATTTTGATTTAGGTGTCATAACTAATCAAACTACTACTTTACATTATAAAATATTAATCAACGCTAATTTATCTAATACGTCATTTGCCAATTGTCAGGGAAATACAGTGCAATTTGATATAAGTGCTAATTCAACGGTTTCAGAAGGCACATTAATCAAATCGGGTTATATTAGTACTAGTCAAAAAGGTGCGGCGATAGATATAGGATCTATAGACGAGTTCGAAATACAACTAGGAAGAACTATAAGCGGCAATAGTGATGTTTTTTCTTTAATTGTAGCAAGTGAAGCTGGTGGTGTTAAAGTTGGTGCTACATTAGAATGGTTTGAATTAATATAAATAGCTAAATAAGTAATTTTAGGCCCAATTAAATGCTTAAATTTTTAGACTACGTAACGGAAGAAAAAGAGCGTCATGCTGTAGTGGCATTTGGGCGCATGAATCCTCCTACGACTGGTCATGAAGCGCTTGTCAATAAAGTCAAAGAACATGCTGCACATGTAGGCGGAGACGCTCATGTCTATCTTTCACATTCTCAAGACGCTAAGAAGAATCCATTATCATATGAACACAAAGCATCATATGCGCAAAAGGCATTTGGAGATACAATAAAGAAATCTCCTGCTAAGAATCCTTTAGAAACTCTTAAAGATCTTCATAAACAAGGTTATCATCATGTAACTATGGTTGCTGGTAGTGACAGAGTAGATGAATATAAGAATCTATTACATAAGTATAATGGTCATCCAGATCATTATAACTTTAAGTCCATACATGTAGTTTCTGCCGGAGAAAGAGATCCTGATTCAGAAGGCGTTTCTGGTATGAGTGCTTCTAAGATGAGAGAGCATGCTAAGAACAGCAATCATGAAGGGTTCAAATCTGGATTACCAGATAGTTTAAAAAAGCACAGTAAAGAAATCATGCATCATGTTCGAACTGGCATGAATATCAGCGAAGCTAAAGACACTACTACAATTGTATATGCTCGAGTACCTCCTAAGCCTCTTCAAAAGGGACCAATTCAACGACAAAATGCTTCTGGTGTTTTAGAATATCTAAAGCAACTCGTCGTAGGTATAAAAAATAAAAATGCAGCTATGGTCAATAAGCCAAATAGAAAAGTCAATGATAAGATCGTTGGCATGTATGCAGGCGATACAAATAAGAATGGTAAAGCACTAACAGAATCATATGAAAGCTTTAATGTCGTTAAAGCTGCTGGTTATGGAGCCATCTTAACAGCTGCAGATATGGGCATTAAGATCAAAGGTGGGTTTGCCCATCATCCATCAGTAGAAAAAGAGTTGATGGAAAGAATGGGATGTGGATGTGACGAAAAGGATTGCGAACACGAGTTGGAATATAAACTACAAAAGAAACGTAACTTAAGAAGAAAACAATTTAAACTTGGAGATGAGTCATGATTAAGAGTCTTTTAGCTAAAGTACGAAAGTTATTTGAAACTACAACTGAAGAAGTCGCTGTGATTACTACACAAGTAGAGCAAAAAGTAGAAGAACTTAAAGTTGAAGTAGCTGCAGTCGTTGAAGAAGTTAAAGTTGAAGTTCAACCTATCGTTGAAGCTGTAGTTCAAGAAGTAAAAGAAGTTGTTGAAGTAGTCAAAACTCCAGTTCAAAAGCTTAGTAAAGCTAAGGTTGAAAAGAAGCCACGTAAACCCAAATCTGCTAAGGTACAAAAATGAGTAAGAAGGATAAAAAAGAATATGATTATGAAGGTGATATGGCAATGTCACAGCTTCGTAGCATCATACGTAATGCGCAATATATGCATGATAAGCTTTTAACTCCTACTACAAATCTTCCTGAATGGGTACAATCAAAGATTACATTAGCTGAAGATTACATTTCTACTGCAGTAAATTATATGAGTAGCGAAATTGATGAAAGTTATATTGAAGAATCTGCGAACAAAGGTTTAGCTGCTAAAGCAAAAGCTTCTGGTGTATCATTGTCTACATTGAGAACGGTTTATAAAAGAGGCGTAGCTGCATGGAATTCTGGTCATCGTCCAGGTACAACTCCTCAGCAATGGGGAATGGCCAGAGTTAACTCATATATTACCAAAGGTAAAGGCACATATCATGGTGCCGATAAAGATCTTCGTGAAGCTGATTCCCGATTAAATAAAGAACCATATCAAAGAGGATTGAGTTCCTCTACTATCGCAGCTAGAGTTAGACATTGGCAAAAAGCAGATAAACTTTCTGATAGAGATCCAAAGGCATATGAACCAGCTCCAGGCGATGCAACTGCTAAAACGAAACTAAGTAAACACACTGTGAAATATCGTAAAATGTATGGTAAAGGAGCAAAGGAAGAATCATGAGAGCACTCGCTATACTAGCATTAACGATGTCCTTAAGTGGATGTCTTTCTTTATCACTACTTCCACGAGATCACGATCCAGTTCTTGCTGGTGCATATGTTGATACTCGGCTCGAGATAAATAATCTAAAGTGTGAGGCACGTGGTGAATCTTTTGTTCAAGTCAGTTGGGCATCTGCATTGTACCACAGTAAGTTTATGAAAGAATATACTGCTTTTAGAAAAGATCCTCAGGCTGAAAATGCAGAAGGCATATCAGTTAATCTTCAAAAAGCTTTAGACGCTAAGAATGAAAAGATGTGTAATCATTGGTTAAAATTAACGGGTTCTAGAATGTCAGCTTTAGAAACAGCTTGGAGAGGTCGATAATGGACGAACTTATCAAAGAAATCTTATCGCATAAAGATGACGATTCTGCACTTGGTGAACTTGCTGCAGAACTTCATAATATCATTGAAGATCATAAAGCCGGAGATATTTCAGACGAAGATCTAAATGATCTTTTGATTGAAACTATTCAGGTTTATAAAGCCCATGAAACAGCGCATAATGAAGTCATGATTAGATGGGCGGTTAAACTAGCTCAGCTTGCAGCAAAGGCAGTCTAATGACTCTTATTGATTCTATTAAAATGGTTTTGGCAAATAATTTTGCTCTATATCTAAAAGCGCATTATTTTCATTGGAATGTTGAAGGTCCAGATTTTGCTCAATTTCATGATTTTTTTGAAAATCTTTATACCGAAATTTATAGCTCAATAGATCATTTTGCAGAAGAGATAAGAGCGTTGGATGCATATGCTCCCGGATCTTTTGAGCGTTATGTAGAACTTTCTCAAATCAAGGGCGAAGAGAGACTTTTAACTTCTCTAGAAATGTTAAGACAATTACAAGTTGATAATCAAACTATGATTGCTTCTTTACAACAAGCATATAAATTAGCAGAAGCTTCAGTTGAACTCGGTCTTTCTAATTTCATTCAAGATAGAATAGATCAACACAAAAAACACGCTTGGATGATCAGATCATTCCTTAAAGGACGATAATGAACGAGTATAAAAACTTAGAAAGTACTATCAAAGATTTTGTTAGTAGAGTTCCTATGCTCGATAAAACTGATTACAGATATAGTCGTATATGCAATACAATAAGAAGCGTTTATGAACAAAGAGATAAGCGACTTGAAAAAGATCAAAATGATCAAGTTGCTGTAGGTTCATACATGACTAAGTATTTTGAAGTAAGTCCTAAAGCTCAGATCCTATATGACAATCTTCCAAAGGGTACTAATCCTACTGCAGCTGAGAACTCTGCGATTGCCCATGATCGCCTTTTTGCCCTTGAAAAAGAAGTTCTAGCAAAGAACATAGCTAATCCAGAAGACGTAAAACGCGCTGAAGAGCTGCGTGATCGTATTATGTCATTTGCTAAAGATATGAATCTTGAGAAAGAGCACGAATATATAAATAAAAACTTAGATACGATTAAAAGTTTCGTGAAAGATGATTCTAAAGACAGTGTTGAAGATCAAATAGCTCATAGATTCGCCAGTCCTCCTGCTCGCCGGACTCCAGAGCCTAAAGATACTGATATAGATTCATCGAAGTTTCTTATTCGTAGAGATTTAAAAGCACAACGTAAACTTAAAATAATAGATGACTAGGAGACTTATATGTCTAACTTAAAAAATACTTATGGCTTTTCATCCAGCCTTTTAGATGCAATTCGTAGCGTTCATGAAACTTCTAATCAAGATGTTGAACAAATCGATGAAATTTCAAAAAACGCAAAAAAACGGTATATGGGCTCAGCGGTCGCTGATCTTACCAGTCGTGCTTATGACCATGGAGTTCATACTGCCGGACCTTACAACCGAACCAATAAAGATATCGCTGACGCTAAACGTAAGATAAAAAATCGTCAAGTTGGCATTTATCGTGCGACTCAAGAAGAAGTCGAACTTGATGAAGCAGTTCCTTATACACTTGGCGGTAGACCCGATAAGTCTAATGTCTATAAAGTGCATAGACAAGATTGGAAAGGCAATTGGTCACATAATCCTGGAGACACATATCATTCTTTGGATGACGCAAAAACTGTTGCTAAAAATATGAAAAAAGGTGCTAGTAGCACTGTAAAAACAAAGATAACTAAACACGCAAGAACAAAATTGGCTGGCCCTAAAGGTGTACTACCAGAAGAAGTTGAACTTGATGAAGGTGGAATGCCTAGTTCAGTTATTCGGTCAAAACAAAAATATGCTGCCATGACCAATCAAGAATTTGCTGATCTACATGGACATAAACCTGAAGAGCAATTAAGACAAATGGCTTGGTCACATGGTTATGGCAAAATGAGTCCACATTATTGGAATCGAGTTCAAAAAGCTAAAGCAGCTCAAATGAAAGAAGAAGTTGATCTTGATGAAGCCGATCAGATTGATGAAATTTCAAACAAAGCAAAAGCAAAATATTTAGGTAGAGCGGTTGGCGATTTAACACTTCGCTCTCAAGAACACGGTTTCCATACAGGCGCCAACTTTTATGGTAAACGTACGCATCCACCACATGATTACGCAGATGCTAAGCGGAAAATAAAAAATCGTCAAGTTGGCATTTATCATGCAACAAAAAACATTGCTAAGGAAGAAGTTGATCTTGATGAAGCCGATCATACCTATCCATTTAAAGCTAATCAGTTAGCTCCATTAGTCGTTCAGCTTCGGGCACTTCTTAACTTCCTATCTAAGTCTGGTTCTCTTAAAAAGTCTATGCGAGAGCACGCAGAACTAGTTGAAGCATACATCGGCGAAGAGATTACAGAAGAGCGGCTAGAAGAAATGATTTCCTTTATCGATGATCTAATGGAAGGTCGTCCAAAGGGTTCAAAGAATAAGTC
>Ga0315901_10010440_pt1 | contig 10558 bp, 1 predicted proteins | sample LakEriMetagenome_10_FD_203761 | JGI IMG/M metagenome (GOLD analysis project Ga0315901, IMG submission 203761) | Freshwater fungal communities from buoy surface, Lake Erie, Ohio, United States - Buoy 2 MA116 | ecosystem: Environmental > Aquatic > Freshwater > Lake | place: USA: Lake Erie, Ohio...
AAGTTCTAGAACTTGCTAAATTTTTGGACAAGTACTGTAACGTTCTTGTGACCATAGATTTCTGTAAAGTTCTAGCTCTTTGTAGTTCTGCAAGTATTTCTTGTCTATAAATTGTTGGCGTATAATTGGGTTGGTCTTTTTTCTTTGTTGCATAAATTTTAATTATAGGGTACAAATTTTCTATAACTTCTTTTGTGAAAGCAATTTTATGGTCTCTAAAAAAAGAATAAATTGTTGATGCGGAGTTAGATAATGAAATTTCACTGATAGACGAATCCCCAACTCTTTTTAATAATTCAATCCAAGCATCTTTATAATCTGCGTCAGAGTTTCTTAATATTTGGACTTGTAAAAATGTAATGTCTGGTGGTAAATCTTTTTTGTATGTTGGAAACGTTATTGGATTTTTTGGTTTAAAGTCTGAAGAATCTGAAAATGTATTAAATATTTTTCTAGAAAAATTAGTTGGGTTACCTAACTTAATTATACAGTCAAAACTTATAAAATCTTTTATCTTATTTGCCAAAGAAGACAGTTGGGTGTTTGCGATATTCAATCCGGCCGTTTGTTCATCACTAACATCAACAGAATTGTTTACACTTAAAATAGACAATAAGTGTCTCATTAAACTTTTTTGTTCTATATTACTAAAAACTCCTGTATTTGTTGAATTTTCGCCTTCCAAAGTAAGTGTGGCATTAGTAATTTCATTATCACAAAATTGTAAAAATTTAGTTTCAAAAATATCTAATATATCATTTGGTAAAACAGAAAATATTTCTTCTATATTACTATAAGTCGCGCTTGAGTTTGCTAAATCAAATGAAGATTGTTCTGAAACATTAGTTTTAATTATTTTTAAATACTCATTAAAACTAGGTTTTTTAAATACGTTTTTGAAATAACCGTAGTTTGATGCTCCCCACAATAGTTTTACACTTCCATTATAAACTGAATTATTGTCAATAATTTCTTCTTTAAGTTTATCTTGATCGTCAATACATTCAAATTCTGATTGGTTTATTTGAATACCTCCTGTTGAGGGTAAAACTAAATACCCATTAAAACCTGTTGGAAAGTCAGTATTATTTGTACTATCGATAAAAGCATATAAATTATTTACATTAATTGTCCTATCCAAATTATTTGGGTCTCCACTCAATGGTAATTTAAAAGATGAGTCTAAATTAATACCCACTTTTATTTTTTTATCAATCACACCATTTTGTACATCATTGTTAGTCCATCCATTGAAAATGTCTTGTTTTGTAAAAAAATAATATATTGAATTTATTGCTTTAGGGTAAAATCCTAAATTAAGTTGATCCAAAGTGTAGTTGTTTGGTACTGTTACATTTGTAGTTGTTTGTAATTTTAAATCTAATTGTTGGTCATTAATATTTTTTATTTGATACTGTTTTGATGTGTTAGAAAATTCAGGATCATAATTTTCTTTGTAATCAAAATCTTTCCATATATTATCTAATATATCATTACTGTTTTCAATTACTTGTTTGTATCTATGCCAAATTGATCCGTACTTTAAAACCCAAGCGTAAGGTACTTGGTGTATACCGGGGTATTTGGTAAGTGTTGCACATAAATAATCTAAATCAGTAGTTATTGTACCATCAATATTTTTTATTTTTTCTTTTAAAGTAATTAATGGTAAACTATTGAGGTATAAATAACCTAAAGCTGCATATGCGTTTGGTATTCCTGATTTTTTTAATTTTTCACCTTCTATAAACGCATTAATAAAATAAGGTGTATTCAAAATAGAAGTTGTTTGTATTGTGGACCCCAAAGCACCAGAATAACTAGTACCTATATTACAAATTGTTTCTGTTGGGTATATATTTTTTTCTGTTTTATTACTGTAAAATTCTTTTAGTAAGACTCTTGTTGTTGCAGGAATAAGGGATGTGTTAGGATCAACTAAAACTTCATTAGCATTAGATTGAAGTATTGTTGCACTTACAAATAACCTATTTTCCCCGTTTGGTGCGGTAGGAAAACTTCCTATTATTTTTTTAGATTGTTCATATGTTAAAGTTTTTATTGTTTGATTAGAATCCCTAATAGAACTAACACTAACACCATTTGCTAAATTGTTTTTGACCCAATTTAAATCACTTAAAGGAAAAACACTAAAAAAAGTATTATCATTAGATTTAGTGTCTTCTAAAAATTTATCTATGTTTTCAGATAATTTGTTAGAATAATCAATACTTTTACTTGTAACATTTAAAGTATCAATACTTAATAACTGATTGGTTTTTTGAAAATACTTATTTATATAATCTGATACATAAATGTCTTGTTCAAATGAAGACCATTTACTTCTAGAACTTTTGTTCATTTCTCTCAAAAGATCTTCATAACTATTAACATTGTTTTTTAACAAATCAGGCAACAATAAATCCCCTTCAGCGGATAACTTAGCATTTTCACCTTCAAACTCACCATATAGTTGATCGATAGAATAGTTTGTTACACCATTTCTATTTAAATTGGTATAATGTGAATTAAGATAAGATCTTTCCCATATCTCATATAAAAAAGATGAAGTTACTAATTCCTCAAACGGATTTTTGTTAAATGGAAATTCTAAAGCGTTTGGTGAAACAAATTTAGTAACACTACCAGTGTTTGTATATGTTTGAGGTCCTATTATATCTTTTTCTTTTTGAAGGGTTCTTGCTAAATATTCTTCAGTAAAATCAACCTCAGGCCATGTATCATAATTCAAACCTCTCTCAAAATCGTCTTTGTCGGTTTCACCTATATATTTTATAACATATAATTCACGATTATCTTTTTGTGTTTCTTTAACGTAATATTGTGGCCATGGATAAATAAAATTAGTATTACTTAAATTATTTGTGGATGTTTCGTAAGGTTCTACATTTTGTCCTCTTTTATTTTCAAAAATAACTCTTAACCTTTCTGAATCAAATCTTTTACCCCATGCTCTATCATGCACATCATCCATCATTCTATAGTATGTTTCTGCATTTGCCATTAAAATACCAAACATATTTCTAATTGTTGGTGTAAACCCTAACCCTTCTGAACTCGTTGTCGTCCAGTTTGTTAAAATTCTTGCCAATACTTCTTCCGCATAGGTTTCTTTTTTTTTCAATTCATCTAATGCCTTTTTTATAATATCTAAATAACTGTTATCAGAAATATCACCGCTACCAATTCTTGTTTTTTCTCCATAAACAAAAAGAGGTATTTTTACGAAAACAACATTACCGTCAGCATCCCTTTCTTTACCCAAATAACCAGCAGCTTCTTCAGTTGTTTTAAAATTAGCTAACTCAGCACTGTTTGGTGTTTTTCCGTACCTAGCAAGATATGTTGGTATCCAAAAATCGGTATCACTACCATTTGTAAGTAAATCTTCCAAACTTATTTCTTTATAAAAATTGTTTTCTAATTTTTTAGCATCCCAATTTGAAATATTTATTTCTCCTCCTAATTCTTCTTTTTTGTTTGTTTGTGGATCTTTTTCTATTGTTATAAAACTTCCACCTCTACCAAATGAAGTGTTATTAACTAACGCTCCTTCTAAAATTTTTTTTATAGTTTCTTGTAATTCAGATAAAATTAAATTCCTATCATTTAAAGAAATAAAATTTTTGTAAGGAATATGTACTCTTTTATCTGGACTACCTGGTGAAGTAAAAACAAAAACTTTACTTAAATCTAAATACTTATTTAAAGTTGTCTTATAAATAACATCATCCATGTTTCTAATATTATCTCGATAATCGGCAATATCATTTACAATTTTAAAACTTTCTTTTTTTAAATAGTTATTAAGATTTTGTTTATAATTTTCTAATTTTAATTCTAACCTTTCAATTGACATTGGATCGTCTTTTACAACATTCCATAGGTCATCACCAATTAAGTCTTTGGTGTTATATTCTGTATAAACTTCTTTAAGTACTTGTAAACCTAAAGTTGTTGTGACTTCAGATTTTGTACTACCACCTGATGATTCTTTTTTTGTTACGGTAAATGTTCTTGGATACATTTTTGTACAATGTCTCATATTACCTAATGTCGTATCAAAAAGTAGTGCATTAAGTCTACCAGTAAGTTTTAAGCTTATATCAAAATTACCCTTTTGTGGATCGAACGCAGCATTAAAACTAACTAATACTAATTGGAATCTAGCGGCTTTTCCGTAATAACCTTTAAGGGTTAAATAAAAAGCAGGATATGGTAAATTGAAAAATACAGAATATAAAGAATGGTCTCCTTGTTGGAATAGAGTTCTACCTCCAACATCAGTCATTTTAATATCCACTTGTGGTGTTCCGGCTGGTGAAATTTTTATTGTAATATTTTTTATACCTAATGTTTGAGTATCTTCATAATTATCAATTCTACTTCTAATCTGTGGTTTACCGTTTTGTGTTACACTATATTCAACTTTTTGATTTGCTCCTGCAAAATTTCTAGTATCTTTTCCTGTAAATTCATCAGTCCAACTACTATCAAACGCTGTTTTATTTTTTGGTTTTAAAAAATTAAGGTCATTATTTTCGTCACCATTTGCAAAACTAGCGATAGTTGTATTAATAATGTCAAAAGTTACACCATCTGCTAATTTAGTTCTAGGTATGACCTTTGTTTCTAAATTGGCGTACATTACCAAATCCTCGTGATCTACTAACCTATCAATATACCCGTTTGGATTATCTTTAGTGATTGGGACCGATAACTTATTAGGATCAACTAAAATTATATTGTTATAATCGGTTTCAACATAAATTGTTCTGTTTTCAAAATTACCTGCCATAATAGAAGAAATAGGTATCCAAAGCCGTTTTATAATCTTGTAACGCCGCAACCAAAGGATACGGAATGGTCAAAACATCGTTGTCATTTATATTTGTTTCTAAACCACCATATTGTGGATTTGCTAACATAATTAACCATCCAAAAGTTGGTGTCCCGTATTTTTCATTACTAATTTTATCTAATCTTGATCTATTTTTTTTAAAAATAAACTTTTGATCTGATGTCCTTTGTGGTAATGTCACAAATGGAACTGTTGTTTGTTGACCCTCAACTAAAAAAGTTCTATATCGGTTGTAGTATTGCATATATTAATAATTATAATGTTTATTAATTTGAAATAAACGACTTCTTAATATTAAATAATTTATCTGTAGAATTTTTAAAATATATTGCATCTAATTCGTCAGAATCATTTTCATTCGTTGGGACTTGCGTAACATACCCCATTTTTCTTTCAGTTGATAGATTGTATGGTTTGTATGTTGTTTCATCTTTGTACTTCAAATACCCTTGTGTGTTTTCATAATCAGTAAAAAACTTCTTGGTAGCATCTAAAGATCTATTGTATTTTTTTAACAAGGTGTCTCTATCAGTAAATAAGTCAGTTAGACCAACAGAATATTGTAAATATTGTCTCCAATTATTTCTATCCGCCATATTGTCAACAACACTTATAACTTCTTCTATAAAATTAGGTGGATTATCTAACAATTCTTTTCCAAAAACTAAGAAGAATCTTATTTCAGCGTCTTTAGGTAATGAAATAGGTGTAGGCGGTGTTGGTGTTGGAGTGGCGGTTGGAGTAGCTGTAGGTCCTACCACTGTGGCGGTTGGAGTAGCCGTAGGTACTGCAGTTGCGGTAGCTGTTGGTGTTGGTGTAACAACAGGAAAACAGTCCCCTCCGTTTTCATTATCAATACAATCAATACAATCATCATATTCATCATATGTTAGATATACATAAGATGCTGCTGGTGTTCCTGAAATAATTCTAGTACAACAGTAGTTGTATGATGAAGTAGTATACATATAAACAACTTGTCCTATTGATATGTTTTCAACTAAAGGTATATTTGAAACTTCAAAAATAATATTAGGTACACAACAGCTTTGAAAGGTCATTGTTGTTGCCGTAGGTGTTGGTGTAGGTGTTGGTGTTGCGGTCGCAGTTGGTGTTGCGGTCGCAGTTGGTGTTGCGGTCGCAGTTGGTGTTGCGGTCGCAGTTGGTGTTGCGGTCGCAGTTGGTGTTGCGGTCGGTGTTGCGGTCGGTGTTGCGGTCGCAGTTGGTGTTGCGGTAGCGGTTGGTGTTGCGGTAGCGGTTGGTGTTGCAGTGGCAGTTGGTGTTGCGGTAGCGGTTGGTGTTGGTAATGGTGCTGTAGCTGTTGGTGTTGGTGTTGGTACTCCTGAAAAATAAACTTCAAAGTTAAAATCATTATAATTAACTTGTGGTCTTAAAATATTACCCGTAGTTAAATCAGAAATGAAGTTGTTCATATCCAATCTAAGTTTATCTAAATCATTTTTTAATGTTTGTAAAGCTTGTGGTGTGTTGTCATATGTTTCATAAATAAACCAATTACCACCATCTGATTTGTAACCGTCTCTATTTTTTGATACATAATTAGCCTTGTCTATTTGTTTGATTAAAAGTAATTCAACTTCGTTAATTTTAGTTTGACACTCAGTTAATTTTAGTAGATAGTTTTCCATTCTTTCATCTACCATGTTTTTAATTTTTCTTTTAACTTTTCTAGTATCGGATTTAGATAAGAGTTTTGTATAATTACTAATACCTAGGTTTGGTAAAATTGGGCATTTATCGTCATCAACATCTTGTTTAGTTAATTCAAATAATGTTTCTACTTTTTCCTGTACCAATGAACTTGTTCCAAAAATATTTGTATTTTTAGTGTTTGTTAATCCTGATGTATATATTCTATCATTACTAATTAATTGTAATCCACCAATATATAAATCTTCATTTAATTTTTTTAATGAGTCATAAGTTGTTTTTAAATATGTTTGAACATATGAAGGTAGTTTACCCATGAAAGTTGTGTACTCTATAATACCTGCAACTTGGTTAGTTCCAGGTAAAAACCCTGCAGATTCTACAGTACCTATAGGTTCTCCTGCTTCATTTTCATTATTTCTTACAGTATTTATTCCTAAATTATTATTTATTTGTTCTATATCTGCATCGGTAGCTTCAGGGGCCTTATCTGTTTCTATTGCCCTATCATCGTAAATTTCAGTATTTGCATAGTAATTAAATGAAAGTGCGTTTTGTAATCTTGATACGGGTTCTTTTAAACCGTGACCTCCAATAAAATTAAAGCTTATAGATATTTCAGCAATCATTGGTTGAACACCAATACCTTCAGGATTTAAATCCAATAAATTATCTTTGTAATCTATTGATAAACTATCGATCGCTATTTTTGTATGGAAGAAGTCGCCGAATCTTAATATACATATTGGTGGTGCACCAAATGCTGAATTTTGTGCGTCTTTATATGTAAGTGATTTTATACCGTCTTTTTCTATTACAGTAGGTATGGTATCACCAGGTCTCATACATTGTTGTAAAAATGTTAATCTTCCATTAAGTCCTTCAGGTGTTAACGCGTGAAATGCCGGTTCAAAGTATTTTAATTTTTCTTTTAATCCATTATAAAACATTGGATTTGTTTCAGACAACATTTCAAAATAGTTACACTCATTCAATAAACCTCTTACTAACTTTTTAAGTATAGTTTCTTTTACTATTACGAATTTTTTTCTTCTCTCAATTACTTCGTTATTGTTTACAATTTCTTCTTCTTCAACTAAAGGGGGAGCAAGAATGTCACGTCTAGAAATTGCATTAGGTACTGCTTTAGCTTCATCACGGTATGCATTTTTTTGTTCAGTAGTGTTAGTTACTTCTGTGTTTACTATGTTTGTTTGTTGACCGGTGTTTGATTGTGTATTATTGCTTGTTGAAGTGGTGGTTGTTGTGGTTGTTGTGGTTGTTGTGGTTGTGACACTATTTCCGATAGTTTCTATTCTTAAAATTGCATCATTGTTTCCTGTAGTAACTTTGACTTCTTCACCTACAATATAATTTTTACCTCCATTATTTACTGTTACGCTTGTTATAACATTTGATGTGGTTACAATATTAACTTTTAAATCTGTTCCACTACCGTTTTGTGTTTGAACATTTGATAAGTCGTTATAACCTGAACCACCATTAACAATAGAAACTGAAGTCACTATTCCTTGTACACCTGTGGGAGGATTAGTTAAATTATTTGTTGTAATTTGACCAGTACCTGTATTAACCGCATTTGCACTATTTCCTACCGAAGTTGCATTATTTGTACCGCTACCTTGAGTGCCGTTACCTGTACTTGAAGATGAAGATCCATTTATTACAGTACTTGTACCTGTACCTTCACCAGGAGATGGATTGATTGAATTTGATTGTGTGTCACTTCCGGTAGTATTGGGACCAACTGAGTTATTACCTCCTAAACCAGCACCTGATGGGGTATTGTTACCACCACTACTAGGATTTGGGTTAACAGTACCGGCCGGTTGTTCTCCAAATTTAGTAATTTTTAATTCTGTAATATCTACCCTTCTACATGCCATCGCATTTACTGAGTATATACCTGAAGAATCGGCATCACTACCATCGGCAAGTAATGTGTATGGTTTATTACAATCTATGTTTTGGTAATTAGTGCCGGGTATACTAATAATAGCATTTTTACCTTTTGGGTCTCTGTTTATTATAAACTTTTTTTGATCTATCCAATATTTTAAAGTATCTTTTGGATCAGTGGCTGGTTTATTTAATTCATAATTATAAATTTCTTTATAAACTGATTCAATTCTTCTTTTAGCTAAAATGTTATTATACGTATCATCATAAAAAGATGCGGAACAACTACCAACTAAGTTCATTGATAACTCATTACCTGATTTAAGGTATTTAACTATCTCACCTAAAATTGTGTTAAATTTATCAAAATTAGCCTTTATAATATTTTTCCAAAAATCTTCAATTCCGTCTTGTGTAGCATCAACATAATTGTTATAAAAATCAACTTTAATAGGATTGTATTGATCATTGTATGTAGGTGTAATTAAGTATTTTCTTCTAGTATTTACAGGTGCTTTATCTGTAGCAATATACGCAATCCTATTTGGTGATAGATCAGGTGCATTTCCATTTTCCCATACATAGTAACCTACCTCAACCCCCGATGTGTTACGAATAACTTTATATCTTCGTTGTATGTATTTACCAACATCGTATTTTCCATTTGGTTCTTTTGGTATAGCCGGATAATTTACTACCCCTCTTTGAGCATTACCGGTCATCCCATTATATGCCAACGTCATTAATGTCTGATTCCAAGTTTTTTCATATCTTTCATAATATGCACTATATGGTAATACATTATCTTTTATTAATTTGTCATTATTTTGAAAAGAGTTATTAACACTTCCGTCTGCGTTTGTTGGACATGTTGTTTGTATACCTGTTTCTCCTGCGAAACATGGTCTTCTATTCATAGATCCATTGTAACAAATTTCTTTACCAATAGTTTTGTCATATATTTTTTTAAGTGTACTACCAATAAATGCCAATTCACCCTTACCTTTACTTTCTCTATTAATTTCATGAGGTCTAGCGTTATAGAAATAAAGTGCCGGTTTTAAATTAATAAACTCAGTAAATGGATCGTCAAATGGTGTTGGTGTTGGCGTCGGTGAAGGTACAGGGGTACACGGAATTGTTGTTTTTAACAACGTATTTGTTGCGGCAGTAACTGAATATTCAGGAACTGTACCCTTTTCAACACAAACAGTACCCGCAGTGAACGTAAGTGCCGATAATACAATTTGTGAACCTCCACACGCAGTATAAGTTAAATTTGTTTGAACATTTTGAACGCTCCAATCCCAATTAGAACACGGAGGTTCTGTTGGTGTTGGGCTTGGTGTTGGTGTTGGTGTTTGAGTTGGGCAAGGACCTGTAGTTGCTGTCCAACCATTACCTGTCGCCCCTGAAGGGTTGAGTTCAACAATAGTGTTAGGTGCGAGACAAACTGTTTGACCACTGTTTGTTACACCATTGTAAGTAATAACAGTATTTCCACACGCGGTATACGATACATTAGTACTAGTTGAACCTACTTCCCAAATTGCAACAAAACAGTCAGCGGTAGGTGTTGGGGTGGGAGTAGGAACAGGTGTACATTCTATTAATGTTTTAACTAACGTGTTTGTTACTGCAGTTACTGAATATTCAGGGACTGTGCCCTTTTCAACACAAACCGTACCAGCAGTAAATGTTAATGCCGATAATACAATTTGTGTTCCTCCACACGCAGTATATGTTAAATTTGTTTGTACACTATCAACACCCCAATTCCAATTAGAACAAGGTGGTTCTGTTGGTGTAGGTGTTGGAGTAGGTATTGGTGTACATTCTATTAATGTTTTAACTAATGTGTTTGTTACTGCAGTTACAGAATATTCTGGAACCGTACCTTTTTCTACACAAACAGTACCGGCAGTGAATGTAAGTGCGGATAATACTATTTGTGACCCGCCACATGCGGTATATGTTAAGTTTGTTTGTATATCTTCAACACTCCAATTCCAATTAGAACAAGGTGGTTCTGTTGGTGTAGGTGTTGGAGTAGGGACAGGTAAACAAGGTATTGTAGTAATCGTC
>Ga0315901_10010441_pt1 | contig 10557 bp, 13 predicted proteins | sample LakEriMetagenome_10_FD_203761 | JGI IMG/M metagenome (GOLD analysis project Ga0315901, IMG submission 203761) | Freshwater fungal communities from buoy surface, Lake Erie, Ohio, United States - Buoy 2 MA116 | ecosystem: Environmental > Aquatic > Freshwater > Lake | place: USA: Lake Erie, Ohio...
TGAGCAGGCAGATCGTCATGATGCTTGGGATGGCAGCCGACTGGGTTGAAAAATGAAGAGTACGCCCGGGTGGACTCGAACCACCGGGGATTGTACACGCTCGGCTTCGCCGTCCGGGCTCACCTCACTTGGGCACCCTCCGGTGCCTGGTATGTGGCGGGCATCGTGCCCGCCGATCGCGGCAATACGCCCGGCTGGATTCGAACCAGCGACCCTGGGATTAGAAATCCCATGCTCTATCCGACTGAGCTACGGGCGCGAATACTTGTTTTATAGGGTTTTCTGATCGTGTTGCCTAGGGGCGATTTCTCGACTACAACCCATACTACAACCGCAGGTCGTTTTCAGGGCTTTCACGGAGTCTTTCGATGGTCGCCAAGCGGGCGGATGAGCAGCTGAGTTCCCGGGTGTTTTTTTCCCACGACGGTGGGCGTTCCGGTTCGTCAGCTCAATCCAAAGTATCGCCTCAAAACCGTCATCGGGAAAGTGCGGCGGCCGACCCGGTGCGCGGACGGAAGCGGGCCTTAAAGCCATACAAGTCCTTCCCGCTGACTCCCCACAAATCCGGCCAGTTCTGCAAGAAGATCAAGGGGAAAATCTACTACTTCGGGAAGATCGACGACCCAGAGGCGGCTCTTCGTCGATACCACGAGCACGCCAATGGCCTGCACGCCGGAAAGATCAGCCAAATCGATCGCTCTGGTGAGTTGACGATCGCCGAACTGGCCAACAAGTTTCTCGCGGCGAAGGAACGAAAGCGTGCGAGCGGGGATATCGAAGCGGCGACCTTCGTTGAGTACCACCGGGATTGCGAGCTGATGGTGAAGCATTTTGGTCGCCATCAAGAGGTGACAGCGATCACCCGCAAAGACCTCGCAGACTTCCGTGACTTTCTGGCGAAGGGCGTCAACGCAACGACGCTGAACAATCGAGTCGGCAATGCTCGCAGCATTTTCAAGTTTGCCTACGACGAAGAACTGATCGACCGACCGTTGCGGTTTGGCGAAGACTTCAGGCGGCCGGAGAAGCGACTCTTGCGACGGGCAAAAGCCGATGCCGGTAGGATGCACTTTCATGCCGATGAGATCCGCCGGGTTCTCGACGCTGCCCCGCCGGTGCTGCGGGCGATGGTGTTGCTCGGGATCAACGCCGGTCTGGGTAATACGGATATCGGAAATCTCCCGGCGAGCTGCTTGGACCTAGAGCGGGGATGGCTCGATTACGCTCGCGTGAAGACGGGAGTTCCACGGCGATGCCCGTTATGGCCGGAAACTGTTGAGGCAGTCGAGCATGCCGTAAAAGAGATGGAACGGTATCGACGACCACGTTCTTCGACTGCAAAGGGTTTGCTTTTTGTGACGCGGACGGGCCTTCCATACACGCGGGAGGAGTACCATGCTTCGCGAAATGGGAAGCCACAGGTTGTCATGCACGACGCCGTTTCTTCAGCGATACAGAAGGCCATGAAGAAGGCCGGGGTTACGCTCAAAGGTCTGGGTTTCTACGGCCTGCGGCGGTCGTTCGAGACGATCGGCGCTGAGACGGGCAATCAGGTTGCAGTCGACCACATTATGGGCCACGTGCCGCCCAGCTCGGACATGGGGGCGCTGTATCGACAGCACGTTGCCGAGGCTGCCTTGCGGCAGGTGACGGACCACGTGCGGCAGTGGTTGTTCGGACGCAGTCGATCCCGGCAGAGGGTTCAGAAATAAGTGCGGGCCGACGTCGTGGTAGTAGGCGACTTCCGGCGGCGGTGCGGCTCTTTTTTCATGGCCGGCGGTGGTGCGGCAGCTCGGGTCTGTTCTTCAAAGCGGCGAACCTCCTCCATGGAAATCCGATAGCGGGGCCGCCGAGACTCCTGCGACGCAACGTTGAAGGCCCGCAGTTCACCTGTCTGGATGAACCGGAGCACCTTGTCGACGCAGACTCCCCAGCGTTTCGCCAAGTCCCGAGGAACGCAATAGTCGCGGGTCTTGGCCGGTGTGCTGCGACGATCGACGGGGCGGTCGACGGAGGCAGCGGCGATGATCGGCGGAGTAAGTCGCTCAGCGGGCACGTGGCCTACGGCTTCTACACGGAGGTCGGGAAAATCAAAAAAGGCGACGTGCGATTCGCCGTCGCGATTGTTGGAGGAAATGTCACGCATAGTGATCTTTCTGTTGTGAAGGGAATAAATATGGCCGGCGGCTCAGGGGTGCTAGTCGTCCGAGACAGCGGTCCCGGTAACCGAAGCTCGGCGGAGGTCTTCAGCCACCAGCCGCTCCATGAGCACCTCCCGCAGCCGGGCGTGCTCGGGCTCTTCGAATGCCAGCTTCAGCCGCGCCCATGCCCGCTCGACCCGCTCCTCGAAGGTCACGTTCACGTCGATGGAACGCGGCCCGGGCAGGACACGCTCGAACATCTCGTGGGGTGGGATGAGGCCGCCGAGGCCACAGTCTGATTTTCGGGAGCGGGTAGCTTGATTCGCTGTTCGCCACGTATCAGTAAGGGCTTTCGCTGGCTGCGGCACGGCAGGTAGCCCTACGGTAGTTGTTGGCCTGCTGGTCTTTTGTGTCTTCATCGCCGGCCTCTCCTGCGACGAGCTACCTCGGCGTTCAGATCCTCGACCTGAATCGTCAATACGATCTCAGACGTGAAGCATAGGTAGACCTTGCTGTAAGCGAGCCCCCAAGGCGCTCCATGGACGAGTCGATCAAACTCATGGGGAGCGAGGCTCCGGCTTTTCGCTGCTGTGCCGACGCATGCTCGCCACGAGAGTGCGTGCGCCCATTCGTGGAGCAAACACTCGATAGCTTCGGCTTCATTCAGTGATTTGCAGACGCGGATTTGGAACTCACCGCGAACGATGCTGCAGTCGCCATCTCTGTCGGATAACTGCCTGCCAGCCAAGACCGTCACCGGGCGGCTGGGCGGCAGGTGAATCCTCAACTGCTCGACGACGCGGAAGAAATACTCCCGCCCTTTGCTCCGTCGCAGCGAAAAGGTTGGGGTTCGGCGGGCTCGGCGTGATGGCCATTCACGGCTGGGTGCACGGCTGCGGCGAGGGGCGGGGCGTAAAGTGCGTTTCATGCGTGATGCTCCTGTGAATTGATGCTGCGAACTAGCTGAGCGACGAGTCGATGAATGCCTGCAGGTCGGCGAGACGGAACCGACGGATCGGCCTGCGGAACCCAGCGGCGACGATCTCGATGCACCGAATACGGTCGCGTCGGACAAGCCGCGAGAGGGTCTTCGTGCTGATGCACAGCAGGTCGGCCGCCGCCGCTGCCGTGAGCAGCAGCGGATCCATGGGCTCGTATTCCGTGTGGTCTTCTTCTGCGGCGTCGATCTCGTCGTCATCCCAAGGCGAGGCATCGGTCATCGCGGGTCTCCTTTGAGTGCCTGCCGAGTCGCCGGGGTAACCGCCCCGGTCGCAAACGGCTTGGCGTCTTCCTAGGAGCAGAACACCCCCGTCATGACGTATTCGCTTTTCAGTTCGCTTTTCACTCGCGGTTTCGTGGGGGCGTTGTGGCCGCCATACTGGGCGTCCGAAATTCCCGGGCGGCTCGGTACGAGCGGCTCAGCCCTGAAGGTCAGACGCCACCATGCCAAGAGCGAGCGGACAAACGCGGAAAGCCCGTCGGCTGGCGGTCCCGCAACCGGCATCGCGAGGACGAAGCGTGGCGGGTCGTGCGAAGCGGCAGGCTGACCCAGCGGTAGGCTCCAAGAACGCCGCCGAGATACTGGCGTTCGCTCAGGGGCTCCGCGAACTCGCGGTGGAGGCGGAGCAGCTCCATGGCGACGCTGTGGAGGAACAACTAAAGGCCGTCACCACGCGAAACCTCGAAACCCGTTTTCGGAATCGCATCGCTGCGCTGGCAGATGGACTCCGAGAGCGAAAGGTGTCATTCGAAAGGCTTCTTCGCCAGCACGGAACGGACGGCGACGGTCTCTGCTCGCGGGTGCTTTCAGACCTTGAGAGGGAGGGCTTCGCGGAGTACCTCGGAAGTCTCTCGAGAATGGTCGAGCTGCTGGCAGCCCGTGCCCGTGGCGGCATCAGCAGGTCGGACCGTGAGAGCATGCTCACCGACATTCGTGCAGTCACCCAATTGCTCGCCGGGCTGAACGAGATAGCCGAAGAGATCGAGCGTCGGGTCAAGGAGATCCGAAGTGAACGGTCGCAGGGGAGCCAAAGCCGGCGTTCGCTGCCGCCGGCTGTCGAGGAGGCTCTGCTCAGGGCAGAGTCTGCGGCTCGGGCATTCATCGAGAAGCTCGCAAACCGAGCGATCGACTTTGAAAGGCATCCGACCGATAGCACGCTGCGATGGCTCCTTGCCGCCGAGGCTGAGCGAAAGCGACTCATGGCTGCCGTGGATGCGTTCGCCGCCGTGCTTGCGAAGTTCACGGACGAGCATCTTGAGAAGGCCGAGCAGGCCGGGCACGCCGAGGCGAGGAACCTCATCGAGGAGATTCAACGGGTCGTTGAGAACGTCCGGGCCCGGAGGAACCTTGGCCAGCAACTGTTCAGGAACTTGATCGAATCCCTGCAGGCAACCCTCTCCCTCGACGACGACGCACTCGATTCAGCCGGGCGGTTGCTGTACATGCTGAAGGAGCTGGAAGACAGGCTCATGGAAGCGGGGGTCGCGGTAACACGCCAGCAGGACCGGGCGGAGCGACACCTACGCCTGCAGCAGCAGCCCAAGAAGCCGCTCCCGGAATGGACTGCACTGGACCGTGAGGGCCACGACGAACTGAAGCTGCTCGTCGCGGCGTTCGTACGACTACAGGACGAGCAGCCGAAGGGCGTGTTCACCAAGGTTCGCCTCGAAGGGCAGCTCCAGACCCTCCGGCCCCGCGGGGAGGGGTGGTCGTCGTGGTTGGACCGGCGGCTGAAGAAGGCAACGGGCTTGGGCATCGTGATTCCGTCGGAACCGGACAGGAATCGCCGGGTGGCCCACACGTTCGGCCTGTCGGCCGCCGCTCTGAAGAAGTACGCCGCGGCTGCCCGGGCATTTCGCTAGGCCGAGGGCGGCCTTGTGGGCCAGCCGGCGGGTGGTTTTCGGCTTTTCATCCTGCCGCGGTGAAAAGCGAACTGAAAAGCGAAAGCCCGGCTGGGGCGGCTCTCTACTTCGGCTGTCTGGTGGGTCGTCTGGCTCTCCGTGGTTGGCGGCGACGCGATCCACCACGCGATCGAGCGTTCCTGTGGAGACGTCGCGATGAAGCACGCCCACCTACCGGCCGGTACCTATCGGGCACGGGTCAAAAGCCGCAAAACAATCAATAACCGTGGATCGCACGCCGTCGAACTGACCTTTGCGTGCACGGCGAAACACCTCGCCGGGCGCGTTGTATCAGGGCGATTCTGGGGGCACGTACCGGTCGCTCGGGCACTAGCACTTCAACAAGGCCAACTGGTTGACGTCGATGTCAGCACGCAGCAGTCGAGCCGCGGGAAACGCTTCACGGTCGTTAAGGACTTCCGACCTGCTGGGAACCCGAACGTCGTCTCATTCGTGAGTGGCATCTGCACGGGGCCGACCGGCGGCAGTGGGACGGTGCTTCACGAGTTCGGTCCAGCTGCGGTAGTCACAGAGCACGACCAAGCGGACCTTGAAGCAGACATGCGGGAGCTTCGGGAGCGTGGCATCGAGCCTCCTCCGTTGCCGATGCTTGATTCGGAAGTCCTTGCCAATATCAACGGTCTGATCGTCGCGGGACCGAAGCCCGTCGTGGCACATGGCGATGACAGCCAATTCCTGCCTCGGGCCGACGGGTTTGCGGCGGACTGCCCACGGTCGATGCTGAAGGTGGGCGGCAAGGAGGGCCTGCGAGAACCCGTGGCAGCCGACGAAGTGTTCGCTCGGTACGCCCGCGTTGAGCCGTCTGTTCGGCCGGAGTCGCCTGCTCATCTTTCGGTCTTCGAGTACACGGCCGATCTGGTGCTCTACCAGCAAGCCCACGGCGGTTCGGTGGCGGGGTACCGGGGCATCACGTGGGGCCGCCGTTGCGTGGTGGACTTCGACGGCCCCAACGGTCTGGCGGACGTTCTTCGGCCAGCCCGGCATTTCGTGACCGCCCTCGTGAGGCTCGGAATACCGCACGAGCAAATCCTGACGTTCTTTTCCGGCAACCGCGGCGTGCACGTGATGTTTCCCTCAGGCGTCGCGGGCATGGCACCACAGACCAACTTCGAGTTTGCGACTGGCCAGTTCTGCCAAGTCATCGCGGATCAGGCGACCATCATGCTCAGTCCGCCTACCGCTACTCGTCCGTCGGGGGCCGGGAGTAATGCGACTCAGAGCGGCCGAACGCCAGCGGATGGTTGGGACCCGCGTGATGAATCGATGTGGCACGAGGCCATCGACTGGAACATGTACAAGCCCAACGCCATGCTGCGGGCGCCGAACACACGGCACGAGGAAACCGGCCTCTACAAGGTCCTGCTGACTCTGGACGAGCTTCACTCGCTCGATGTCGACGCGATCCGACAGCTTGCCGCATCCCCGCGACCGTTCGAGCCGCCGGCATGGCAGAGTGCGCCGCTGGACGTGCTCTGCCACCTGTGGAGTTACGCCGTCGGGTTCGCCAACAGCCGCACCTACGCGGTGACCCAGAGCATCGACAACGGCAGTTGGGTCTACGGCGACACGTTCGACTTCATGCGAAACGGGGCCCCGGAACTCACGCGGGCCAAGAGGCTGTTCCGAGCCGCCGTGAATCTCCTGCAGGTGGGGTGCTCGCGAGGAGCGGTCTATCAGTTGCTGTCTCCCGCTGCCTTGATGTGCGGCCTGAGCCCGACGGAAATCGCACGGCAGATCGATGGGGCCGTCAGCTACATGCGGAAGCCACGTCCAGTTCGGCTTGACGCCGGCTTCGCACCGCCGGGCGGCCCCCAGAAACCCAAACCTGACGAACGGAGTTGAGCCATGACGAAAGACGCAGAACACGTTGAAGACGAAGACGCGGACGGAGCATATAGCACGCTTTCACCGCTGGATGGAGCTGATTTCGGGGGCGACATTGAGCCCGGCCGGACGACGCTACTGGCCGACATGCTGGAAACGTACTTCATCGACCTTGAGGCCGGTGTGCCGCCCGTGCAGTGGCCGGTCGGCGAAGGCTGGGGCACGCTCGCGTTCCGGCCGCACTCGGTCATGGTGTTCGGCGGCCCGCCGAATGTCGGCAAGACGCCTCTGACCATGAACCTGACGTGGCAGGCGATGCAGAGGACGCCGTCTCTCCGGGTGCTCGTCGCGAACAACGAGAGCATGGTGCCGGAACTCGTCGAGATGCTGACCGCCATGCTTGGGGGCATCAACCTCAGGGATGTGCAGGCCCGAGACCGCGGCCGCTGCACGCCGGAAAAACTCGCGGTGGCCCGTGCTGCCCTGCAGAGCGTCGCCGATCGAATCGAGTTTATGGAGATACCGTTTACGCTCGAACAGGTTGTCGAGCGGGCCGATGCTTTCCGGGCCGACATCGTGGTCATCGATACCCTCCAGAAGTTGCGGCTGGAGGGCTACGACGGCGAGGTGGGCGATCGCGTCGGGCGGATCATGCCGATGCTCCGGGATCTCGCCAGCAGGGGGCCGTGCGTTGTCGCCGCGGCCCAGATCTCCCGGGAGGGCGTCAAGCACCTCCAAGGTCGTGTCGGCCGAACGACGTATGACGAGCGGGATACGGCCGTGTTTCTGCACAGCTCCGAAATCGAAAGCTCCTGCAACGACGCTTTTCTTTTGGCCTACGAAAAAGGAGCCCACGTCTACCAAACCCCAGATGGCGAATACCAGCCGCTGCCGATGTGGCTGCACCATGTGAAGGCCCGAAACACGCTCAAGACCAACATCCCGCTCTTGTTCGACGGCCGGTACCAGAAGTTCACGGTGCGGTCCGTCGAGAAGGCCGCCTTGAAGCCGCCGCAGAAGAGGGGCGGAGAAACGCGGGGGCCAGTCTCGCCGGCTACTGGGGTTCCGGCTTCCCCGCGACCACCAGCCCCACCGAAACCCCACACGCCCAAAACCACACACCAAGCCCACGGAGGAAGCGATGCAGACCACGAATGGGTCACCTGAGTCCGAGCCTGCAAACGGAGCCGCAGAGACCGTCCTGTTCACACCTGAAGCCGCCCGAGACTACGGCCCTGAATGTGACGACAGCGGCGACAGCCAATGGACGCAGGCCGCCCCAGTCCAGCCGGGGGAACCCAACAGGCTCGTGAAGAAGATCAAGCTGTTCAACCGGTTCGTCGACGAGACGCTGAAAGGTCTGGAGCACTCCACGGCTCTTTTATGGGTGGTGCTCTACCGCGAGGCCAGAAACGGCATCGCGGAAATATCCCATGGCCAGCTCGCGAAGATCATGAACGTCAGCGACCGGACGATTTGCCGGCACATCGACGTGCTGATCGCGAATAAGTTGCTCCGAAAGCTGAAGACTGGGGGCTACGGCCGCGGCTGCAATAAGTACCAGCTCGGGATCACCTCGCTGCCGAAGGACAACCCGCTTCGCCATCTCCCAAGGTCGTCTGGAGCATCTGCGAACGCCAAACCGGGAAAGCCCAAGGCACCTCGGCCAAAATCGGAATAGTTATCTAAATCCCCGCCCGAGCACTCCGAGTCGCCGCCGATTTCGCCAAGTGACAGGCTCGGGCAGGGCTGCTGGGAACGGGACCAAATCGAGGTCCGAGCCGAGTAACCCGACAACCCAGACACCCCGGAAAATTCTCCCGTCGTGTCCGAGCAGTATGTCACCCCTGTCGGTCTGATACTGACCAGTGCGTGTCTGTAACCCCATAGGGTACAGGGTGGGCCGGTTCGCCTGACGGCTCACCGGCACCACCATCATGAAACCTGAGAAGAAGAAAATACTCATCGGATAAGACGGGGGAATTTTCCGGCCGATCGTGACCAGACCTCCCGGGCATCTTGGGCGAAGCACTGGGGCTAGCGTCTTTGGCCGAGCATCCCGGTTCCGAGTCATGCAGGTCGCCGGTTCACGCCCCGAACTGAGCATGGCGTCTCGAAGCGGTCGCCAAAATGGTCGCCCGGAAGCTCACGAGGTTGGCTGGTAGGGACTGGCTGCCGGTAATTTCACGACCAAGTAGCCTCTCGCCATGCACCCTGCCGCCGTTCCGATTCCTGAGTTGGCTAAGCAGTGCGACGAGTTGCGTACCCGGCGTAGTGGTCCCGGCGGTCAGCATCGAAACAGGGTCGAGACCGCCGTTGTGCTCATTCACAGGCCGACGGGGGTTCACGCAGAGGCTTCTGAACGCCGCAGTCAGGCCGAGAATAGGGACGTGGCTCTTCAGCGGCTCCGGCTCAAACTTGCCCTCGAACACCGTGAGCCGGCGAGCGTTCAAATATCTAAATCGTGGCAGGCCCGGATTCGCAGCCAAAAACTCCAAATTTCAGCCAGCCACGACGACTATCCCACGCTCGTTGCAGAAGCCCTCGACCAGCTGCAAAGCGTGGGCTGGCAGATGGCTCCGGCAGCGAACACTCTTGGCATCACGACGTCCCAGCTTGTGAAGTTATTCCAGAAGTCGCCGGCAGCATGGACCGCGATCAACAAGCTGCGAACGGGGGCTGGCCTGACGACGCTGAAATAATCTCGTCTCAACTCTTGCGCTTGTGCAGGCGTGGCTTTATGTTCGGGCTATACGTCTCTTGCCTCACGCACTCTCCAAGGAGCCCACTCATGGCGAACTGGTGCAGCAACATCCTGACGTTCGATGGCCCCGCTGCCGACGTCGAAAAAGGACTCTGGCTGGCCCGCAACGAGTACGCCGAGTCTGGCCGCCCCGATGTCCGCCGAGAACTCATTGGTGCAGACGGCTCGACAGAACCGTGCTTCGAGTTCGAGACGCACGACTGGCCGCCGACGGAGTTCCTGAAGAAGCTCTCCACGATGCTGCCGGGAACGCTCGTCCTGTGCCGCTTCAGCGAGCCGTTCGGTGGCGCCGGCGGGTTTATCTCCTACAAGAACAGCATCCTGTGGGAGTGCGAGATCGAGCGGTTCATGCTTGAGGAAATGGGCACGGGAACCCCCGAGCAGGCTACAGCAGGGGCAGCCTAGCCGCGGCCCTTCTGGTACGTCCCGACTTGCTCTGCCATGCCCAATACATGCCCCTCCATCGCCCGCTCCAGCTTGGCCTTGGTGGGGTGATTCAGGTCGCCAAGCGTTGCGTCCAGAGCGTAGAGCTTGAAGAAGTACCGGTGCCGGCCTATTGGAGGACACGGCCCGCCATTGCCGACCCTCTTCCAGTCGTTCAGGCCCTCGCGGCAGCCCTCAGGAAGGTCTCGGCCGCCAGCACCCTCAGGTAGGCCCGCCGTCGTTTCTGGGATGTCGTATAGCACCCAGTGAACCCATACACGTTTCGGTGCAGCAGGGTCGGGCGCGTCTGGGTCATCCACGGTCAGGGCCAGACTCTTCGTGCCCTCAGGAAGGCCACCCCACTCAAGCCGCGGCGAAATATCGTCGCCCTCGCAGCTGTACCTTCGCGGGATTGGCTGGCCGTGCTCGAAGGCGGGAGACGTGAGCGACAACGCCATGGTCTTTCACTCCCGCTGGCCTTCG
>Ga0315901_10010442_pt1 | contig 10555 bp, 11 predicted proteins | sample LakEriMetagenome_10_FD_203761 | JGI IMG/M metagenome (GOLD analysis project Ga0315901, IMG submission 203761) | Freshwater fungal communities from buoy surface, Lake Erie, Ohio, United States - Buoy 2 MA116 | ecosystem: Environmental > Aquatic > Freshwater > Lake | place: USA: Lake Erie, Ohio...
CACCATTGAACATCAGAAACCGATCAACGCCACACCAGAAAAACACCCCATCATAATCCACCACGCATTGCGGCGAGATGATTGAGGTATCGGTGGCAATCACATCAAACTGGAATACCGTGGCACCACCCGTAAACGTGGCACGAATAACCGCGTCAAACGCCCAAAAGATGCCCGCAGGGGCGCTGCCAGAACCGGCGCGCAGCGGCATGCCCTTGATGATCTTCTGGCCCCACACGCGCGCCAAACCAGATCCAGAGCCCGTCAAATTAGTCGGCTCACCAGCAACCGACCACCCGACAATCCCGTCCGTCCCATAATAGAACAAATACGGATGCAACGAGACAACCCCACCAGTCACATTGGCGTCAGGCGGCAGTGATACTGACTTTAGCAGCCCAGTGCCAAGAACATCGCCAAAGAAAATCTGGCCGCCCTGGTCATTGCAAATGCAATCCAAATTCGGCGCCGCGTGAGCAATCAGATAATTCTGGTTGGAGGAAGAATCATATTGATAGTCAAACATCCACATGTTTTCTGGCGAAGACACATAAGCAAAAGACCCGCCAGACATATTGGTCTTGGTGTAAGTGATTGTCGTTGCCGTCACCAACACCACAAAGCCATTCGGATCCGAACCGGCCGCGCTGGCCGCGCTGATCGTAATCACCGCACCAACAGCCGCAGCCGTGTACTCCGGCGAAGACGTATGAGAGTTGATATTTGAGGCAACGGCAGCAGCCGTGGTCGCCAAGTCTGTCGTGAACGCCACAGAGCCCGACATGATATTCACGCCGTCAACCGTGATTGTATCAACAGAACCAGCAGCGCCACCCGTCAGCGTAACAGTCGCAGTAGCCGCAACACTCACCGGCGTCCGGTCAGTCACAATTGAACTATTTGCCGTGCTGTCAATCGTGAAACGCTCAAGGTAATTGTCACTGCCCGAATGGCAGTAGACAAAATTCATCTGCGTGAATGTTGAAAAGCCTCGGCTGATTTCCTGCAGATATTTCTGCGTTGCACGATAGCCGCCCATCTTGCGCGGCAATCCGCGCTGCCAACGCACCCACTGCCCGTCAACGTAGTTATCGCCCTCAAAACGCGTACCATCGCGCTTAATACCCGGCTGAGAGCGAAGGACGGCAGTCGTTACTGGCATCAGAACGTACCGCCATTCACATTGCCAGCCTGAGCAACACCCAAGGCGGCCCAAGCCGCAGGCTGATCAACAGCGGTAAACAAGGCAATGCCAGTCGCCGTGCCACCCAAATTGATCAACGCAGCGCCGGCAGTAGTCGCACCCGTACCACCCTCGGCAATCGTCAGCGGCACCGAAATGCCCTGCGTGGCGGCATTTAAAACGTCCGTACCATCGCAGTACAGAATAACACGCTCGCCCTGGCTGACGACAAAACCAGTGCCAGGGCCTGAAGGCTCAATCGTCAGCGTGTAGGCGCCAGTCGTCTGGTTATCGACCCAATACTGCTGCACCGTTGCCGGCACCACCACAGTGCGGTTGCCCGTCAAAATCCCAGTAAACCGATAGGCGACACGATTAAGCTCAGACCCCGTCAGCGTGTATGTGCCAGTGCCAGGGATATTAATAACCGTGTAGTCAAACGCAAAAGTGGCCGATTGACCAAAGCCGATTGTGTGGAAGTTGGCGCCATCGGAAACAATAATGGCCGACTCACCCGGCTGGAAAGACAACGACAAAGCGCCGTCAATCGTAATTAGACCAGGAGGATCCGCGACAATCGCGCCCGTGCCGCTGTTCCGCAAATACACAAACCAGTTATCGCCCACTACTGTCGGATCAGGCAGCGTGAACGTGCCGCCAGCAGAAGTCCAATTGAACATCTTGGCGCGGTCAGCAACGCCCGCCGTGTAGTTGCTATTGAAGCTCGTGACCGGCACAGACTGGCTGAGCAGCGTGCCAACCGCCACAATCCCCGTGCCAGCCAGGGCGCTGGCATTAGCAATGGAAGTCGCCGCACCATACTGCAAAGACCGCCAAGTGCCGGCCGCATTACTGTTGGCCGACAGATAAACCTGCCAGAGCGTGCCAGGAGCAACCGTAACAACCTGCGTGCCTACATTGTTCTTAACCGTGAAAGTCTCGGCGCCGCGGTTATTGAACAGGATCGTATTGCCAACGCCCGTCCTGTTCGCCGGCGGCAGAAGAATGCTCAGGCCAGACGTTGAAGGCGTGACATCAATAATCTTGGTCGCCAAATTCTCACTGGCAGAAGTCTCCTCCGGCCAGCTGAGCGTAATGTCTGCCGTCAGCGAAATCGCGCTGTAACTGATCTCACTCGGGTAGATCGTCGCGCCGCCAAAAACATCCTGATAAATGGTCATGCTTCACTCCTCGCGGCGCTGCGGTCCATAATGCGCTTCATGTCCTCGCCCGTCAGCGCCTGCGCCGCACGATCATACATTGCCTGCCAAACCTGTATCCGCTCATCGCTCTTGAGGAATGGAGTAGCCTCCAACAGCGTGGCATAGAGAAGAAGATCCGGCGCATATTCGGTCAGCCAATTCGTCTGCAAGTCATCGCCAAGCAACGCGGGCTGCTCATAGTACATGACCTCCAAAACACCCACGGCAATCGGCGTGGGAGCAATCAGCCAATGCTGGAAATCATAATCCGCATAGAATTGCGGGGCGCCAGTCGTAGCCTCATTCGGCCAATAACTCCGCAGATACTCATATGACCGGGCAAAGATGGGCGAGCCATCCACCGTCATGCTGATGGTATCGCGCCACCTGTCTGGCTTGGGATAGACCGCCACCCCGATCTGCAGATTGGTCTGCACCGGGCGGATGAAGCCCTGGATCTTCAACTCACGCGCAATTCGGCGCTGCGCCAGCGTGATCAACCGTGGCAGCTGCTCATAAACGATCTGATCGCTCTCAGCCGTGAAGCCGCGCTCAAGATAGCGCCGAACATCCACTAGCAGGCTATCGTAGGTCATAGTGTACGACATGCGCGCTCCGGAAGTTTTTCCGCCGCTGGTTCAGCCTGCGCCGGGTTAAATATACCTCTTGCCAATCAAAACAATCAAGCCATTTCAAGCATTGGCCATTTTCAACGCCTCGGCCTCAACCTCGTCCACCCGGCGCAGCCAGCCCTTCCCAAACGTGGCAAAGGTCGGCAGGGACCGATAGAACTCCCGCCGGGCATTGGAAAAGCCCACAATCGTGTCAGCAGCAGGCTTGCTGGCCACCGCCGCCAAAGTCATGGGGCCAATGCCGCCATCCGGCGTAACCCCCACCACCTGCTGCAACAGCTTGGCCGCCCGGCCTGGGCCGCCATTCACCGCCATGTCAAACACGACAAGATCAACACCAGCTGGCATCGCATCACAAGAAGCCTTGTCCCAATAGCCCCTCTTATAGATTTCATGGAGATGCTCGTCCTTGATCGCCCGCAACTCATCCTTGGAAGCCGGGCGGCCCAAATGCTTGCTGAAAGTGGCCAACGTCACCCCCTTCATGGTGGCGCCGCCAGGATCAGCCGGATGGTCAGCCCAGCCGCCTTCGTGATGCAGCACCATCTTTAGGGCCTGGGGGAACATATCCTTCATTTGTGGGCCATCCTGTTCAAAGCCTCGGTCTTTTCCTTGCTGCCGGCGCTGCTGCCAAAGTAGTAGGCCATGACACCGCCAAAGGCTGTGCCCAGCGTCCCCAGCATCACCAGCATGGCTTCAGACCCGCCCGTGGTCGGCAGGCCATGCGTCAGCATGTAAAACAGCACCCCGAAATACCCGACAGTAATACCGCCGGCCAGGATCTTGGGGGTCCAGTCTTTGGTCTTGATTTCCCGGTTGCGGGCGCTGTCCCGGTCCTCGCTGGCAATCCGCTCCAGATCAATGTCCAACTCGCGCATCTGCAAGGCGAAGTCGTTCTCCGCCTTCTTCAGAGCCAGCAACTGCTCCGGCGTGGCCTTTGCGGCAGCCTGGAGCAACTCCTCCTCAGACCCGTCTGGCTTGCCCAAGAGGGCCTCAGAAATGGCCTTGGTGGCCATGCCAGCCAGCGGGCCGCCCACCGCGCTGGCGATGCTCGGCGCCACAGTGCGGACCAAATTGAGAAGTTGCTCCATCCTATTTCTCCAGCGTAAAGGTGAGGTTCTGGTGCCGCGGATAGGTCACCGTCCGCTCACCCTCTGGGCATTTGTATTTGATGGTCGCCAACAGCGTTGCCCGGCCAGGATTGATAGTCTCCTTATCGGCAATCGTCAGAAGATAGGTAAACGTGTCCACCTCCGGACCAGCCGGGCCGGTAAACCGGGTCATACTCGGCGTGGCCTGATGGATAACCCCACCGCCGTCCCTGACCGTCACCTCAAAGCCCTCAACCGAACAATCGTCGCGCTTCTTGACCCTGGCCACCGTTACCGTAACAGGCTGGCCAATCTTGGCCGGTTCAATCCTGAAATGCTCCGGCGCCCAAGCAATGATCTCATTCTTGAACCAGCCAAACTTCTCGCCGGCCGTGTAGCCGCCAACAGCCAGCGCAAAGCTGGCCGTAGCAAACTGAACGATGGGCGTGAGCTTGGGCAGTTCCATCAGCCAGCCGCGTCAAGCGCCACTTTACGGTCCCAAACCCACTGCGCGGCAGCCGCCGGATCAAACGGCACAGTGGCCGCCGGATCGCCCGGATTGGCCGGATCAGGCACGGACCAATCCGCCCCCACCGCCGTCAGATAGGCTTCCAAGTCAGCTTGGGTGGGTATCACCTCAGCATCGCCCGTGTCGTCGTTCTCGGACAGGCCGATCATCACCATATCACGAGGGCTAGGAGTAGCAGGATCACCCACCACAAACACACCGCCAACACCTTCAGGATGGAGGCAAAGGAACGTGGGGACTGTGCCATCAGCCGCCAGCCGATACTTAATGCAGTGATGAGCCATCTTCTAACCCTCCGGTCTGGGCATACTGCCCGCTGAAAAGATACGCGCCAAAATGCCCCAACTCGCACCAGGGGGCGACCCAAACCGTGCCGCCCTTCTCGCGATACATGTGGCAGAAATTATAGTCCTCAGACAGCAACTCATTGTCCACATTCTGAACCTTGAAGAAGTCATAAACCTTGTCTTCAGGGTGAATGCTTGAACCGCCATTCTTGTACCAGCCGACATGGTCTTTCAGATCTTCAAACACATCCCGGCGGATCAGCATAAAGCCGGTGCCGACATGCTTGACCTGAAACGGCATGTCCGCCGTGACCATCTCGTGGCCGGGCAGCTTGTTGATATTGAAGATGCCCGTCAGCTTGCTGAGATCCGGGTGATTGAGAATGGCACCCATCTTCACCCGGCTCCAGTTGATCCCCTTCATGGGGACAGCGCCGCCAATGATCCCCTTATCGGCCTTGATCATCTTGGCGATGTCATTGGGAACAAACTTCTGGTCAGCATCAATGAACATCAGATGCGTGGCGTCTTCCATCTGCAAGAAATGATGGGCGATGGTATTGCGGCCGCGCTGGATTAGGCTTTCATTGCCGAGAAAGACGCACGTCAGCTTGATGCCGTGCGTCATGCAGGCCTCCTTCAAAGCCAACACCGACTGCGCGTATTCGGTACACATCATGCCGCCATAGCAGGGGGTGCCGATAACGAGGTGCATTACTCGGCAGCCTCTTGCGTGATCTGCGGCACATTGGTCAGGCTGGTGTGGTCAAACACGCTGAAGCCGCGCCGGGCAGCAAACTTGGCCGGATCTTCCGCCCATTTGTCCGCGCAAGCCTCCAGCCACCGCATGGTCATTTCATGCGTGGGAGCCTTCCCTTCGCTGATCAGCTGGTTCTCCATGCTGAGATAGGCAAACATCTCAGCCTGCGCCTGGGCGGCGTTGATACCCAAGTCAAAAAGGTAGATCAGGTTACCCTCGTCAATCATACCATTGCGGCTACGGGCGGCGCTGAGAGCCTGCTTCATGCAAGTCATGATGTGGTAGCGGGCTTCTTCGCGCTCGTAGTCTTCCTCGGTAATCTCTTCTTTGCCGACCTTCTCAAGCAGTTGCTTGTGCTGGTTGACGAAGAAATTCATCTTCCGGATGGCGCCGTTGACGTGGTTCTGGGTGCCCTCAATGTGGCTGTTGATCTCTAGGATCTCGATTTCAAGCAGCTCACGGTCCAGCGGGTCTTCCGCTTGGGCCAGATCGCGCTCCTTCTTCTTGAGTTCATTCTGCTTCTTGCGAAGGCCAATATAGGCTTCCTGCAAGGCAGACCGCGTGCGGTCAATCTCGGCCAGCGTGTGCTTGATGGACCGGATGGGCGTGATAGCTGTTACGTCCAGCGTCACGCTCATGAATTGGCTGTGCGACTTGTGGAAATTGCTGGTGTCGCGCACGACAGCAGGCATACGATCCTGAATGTTTTTTAACATCAGATTGTATTCCGGCTTCTTTACAGCCAGCGCAGTGTTGATGTTGCCGATAATCAGATCGTTAGACAAAAGGTTTCTCCTATTTGTTGTTAAAGGCCGCCGTGGGCGTTAGAGCAACCGCCTTGTGCGGCTGTACCTTTTGAAGAAAGGTCACCAAACAATACAGCGTTACCTGTTGAAGCAAGGGTTATATATTGAATGGTGGTTATAGGATTACCCCCTTCAGGCGTCCCCCCCGAAAAAATCCCGACGGTGGAAGACGCGGCCCCCACAAGGCTGTTTATCGCTGAAGTCAGATCTCCAAAGTCAGTGCCGTTCCCAGGCGATGCAATTGTTACATATTCAATCACATTAACAGAATATGTACCATTAGTGCCTCCAGCAAAAACCGCCCGCGTAGAATTTGAACAAGCAGCGCAATTTCGCACGCTAAATCCCCCCGAAAGAGATCCAAAATTAATTGAATTGCCTGTTGACGCAATAGTAATATAGTCAATTTTATCTGCGTAAGATCCCCACCCACCAGCAAAAAGACCTCTGGTATTAGACCCGCAGCCGGCCCAACCATAATCAGAACCGGCACTTACATCCCCAAAATCTGTTGCGTTTCCAACAGACGAAATTGTAACGTAATCTATTACGTTTACTGCAGGAGTGCCCCCGCCAATAAAAACACCTCGCGTATCGGAAGAGCATGATGCTAGCTCTCTTTTAGAAACGGTCCGGTCGCCGAAATCAATTGCGGCGCCAAAGGAACTGAAAGTAATATAATCAATAGTGTTTACATCTGAACCTGTTGAGCCCCCGGCAAATAACCCACGAGTTGATGAAGAACAAGCCGCAAGACTATGCCTAGCTTGCGTAAGTGAACTAAACATCATGGAATTACCGGTAGTTGCAATATTTACATACTGCACGTTAGCTTGATACCCTGATCCAACCCCCGCAGAATACCCGCCCCCAAAAAATGCCATCGCAGCGCTTGTTGGTGTAGCTTGGACGGCTGCGGCAGCAGAGGAGCAGGCTGATATGCCTTGCGGCGCATTTAAAAGATCACCAAAATCAGTGGCATTACCTGCTGAAGCGATAGTTACATAATCAATGACATTGCTTACGTCACCCGCAAACAAGCCTATTGTTGACGATGCACAAGCACCAATGCGTGTTCTAGCTGCTGTTAGGTCACCAAAGTCTGTGGCGTTGCCGGTAGTGGCTATTGTGATATAATCAATTATGTTTACACGGACGCCAGACACAGTGTTATACCCACCACCAAATAACCCTCTTGTGGATGAAGCGCACCCTGCTGGGCCGTATCGTGCATTTGTTAAATCACCAAAATCTGTTGCATTTCCGGTTGAAGCAATAGTGACGTAATCAATTGTGTTTTGTCCGGTTGCTCCACCGCCTGTTCCTCCACCACCCCACACTCCACGCGTGGCAGATGAAAGCGCAGCAATGTAATACCGTGCTACTGTTAAATCACCAAAATCAATTGCGTTTCCTGTTGATGCAATAGTGACGTAATCAATGACGTTTTGCTGAGTGCCACCAGAGTTTTCACCACCTCCAAAACACCCTCTTACATAATTTGAGCATGCAGCAAGACCACTTCTTGCAACAGTTAAATCTCCAAAATCAGCGGTATTTCCTAGTGTAGAAAATGACACATATTGAATGACATTTATTGTTGTTCCGTCATTGCCCCCACCCCAAATGGCTCGAACATCAGATGAACACGAACCCGTTTCTCTGGTTGCTACAGCTAAATCACCAAAATCGGTTGCGTTTCCAGATGTTGAAATGATTACTTTTTGAATTACGTTAGTTCTTACCGAACTTTGAACCCCCCCCCCAAACAAACCTATTGGCGTACCCCCTGACCCCGCAATCGGCCACAGGTTTTGCTTAAGCCAATAGTTCATCTGGTCCAGCGTCCACACCCCAGGCGCCGTGCCGTCCTGATACGGGCCAGTCGGGGTGACGGGGGTAGGACGGATCAGACCGCCGGGCCATTCGCGTGACATAGTTACAGACCTCCGTGGGCGTTTGAGCAGCCGGCAATACCGTTACCAGAGACAGAAAGAGTGCCAAACGTTGTGGAATTGCCAAGCGAAGCTATGGTTATGTAAGTTGTTCCTCCTACCGTTCCACCTGTACTAGAGAAAACCGCCCTAGTTAAATTAGCGCATCCCCCAACATAAAATCTTGTTGAAGACAAATCACCAAAATCTGTGGCGTTCCCCGTTGAAGCGATAGTAATGTAATCAATAATGTTCAAAGCGCCTATTGCCCAATCATAACCACCGGCAAAAACACCTCTGGTGCTATTGGATGCTCCGGCCAAATAAGCTCTAGCAGCTGATAAACTTCCGAAAGAAAGCGCGTTGCCGGTTGTAGCTATAGTAATATAATCAATCGTTGTTTGAATTGATGTTCCTGTTGTAACACCGCCACCAAATACACCTCGCGTGGTTGATGAAAGCCCCCCTAATCCGTTTCTGGCTTGAGATAATGCACCAAATGTTGTGGCATTTCCGGTTGTTGCAATAGTAATATAATCAATACGATCTTGTGAACTACTTGTGGTTTGACCGCCGCTAAATATGCCGCGAGTTGAAGAGGAACATCCAGTCAAATCATATCTAGCTATTGTTAAATCTCCAAAATCTGAAGAATTTCCAGTTGTTGAGAAAACAACATATTCAATAATATTGGATGCGGTTGATCCACTAACACCACCCCCGAAAATAGCACGCTCAAAAGATGAGCATGCGGCCCTTCCATTTTGTGAGCCAGATATGGACAAACTTCCAAAGTTTGCAGCATTTCCAGTTGTTGCAATATCAATATAACTCATACTGCCCGACCAACCAAAAATCCCCCTATCACCAATAGGCCACAACCCCTGCCCCACCGCTTGAAACTGCGCCACGAGGTTCCAGACACCGGAATAAGTCGGCATAGTTATAGTCCTCCGTGGCCAGATGAGCAGGCAGCTAAATCATATCGCGCAACAGTCAAATCACCAAAATCTGTGGCATTTCCTACTGAAGCTATAGTTATATAATCAATCACATTTGAGAGAGTAGGACTTAAGCCACCCCCAAAAAGACCTCTTATTAAAGAAGAACAGGCGGCCAATCCGTATCGTGCAATTGTAAGATCACCAAAATCTGTTGCATTTCCTGTGGTGGCAATTGTCACATAATCAATAGTATTATTAGCCCCACCCCCTTCGCCCCCACCAAACACACCCCTTGTTGCTGATGAACAGCCCCCAAGTTTGGACCGAGCTACCGTTAAATTACCAAAAGTTATGGCGTTGCCTGTAGATGCAATTGTAATATAATCAATTCTGTCTAGTTGTCCTGTGGTAGACCCTCCGCCAAAAACCCCACGAGTTGAAGACGAGCAAGCAGCAAGTCCCGTTCGCGCTATTGTTAAAGCACCAAAATTTGTTGCGTTCCCTGTGGTGGCTATTGTGATGTAATCCATTGTATTAACATCTACCGTTCCATTAAACCCGCCCCCAAAAACTCCGCGCGTTGAAGATGAGCAAGCTGCTGGACGTTGGCGCGCTACAGTTAAATCACCAAAATCTGACGAATTACTTGTGGTGGCAATTGTAATGTATTGAATTGTATTATTAGAGCTTGATCCACCCCCAAAAACACCTCGCGTTGAAGATGAACAAGAGGTTAACTCTGTAACTGGAGAAAAAGTAAGATTGCCAAAATTTGTTGCATTCCCCGTTGTGGCAATAGTGACATAATCAATAGTAACACCGCCGCCCCCAAATACACCTCTTGCTGCCGCAGGCGTCACACTCCCACTAGCCGCGCTAAACGCACCCGGCCCAAAAGTATTCAGCGCCCAAACTTGGAACGTGTACGCTGTGCCATTTGTAAGCCCCGTCACCGTAACCGGCGATGAAGCCCCGGAAGCCGTAATCTGCCCAGGATTGGAAACCGCATAATACGCGCTGATAGCCGATCCGCCGACATTCGCGGGCGCCGTAAACGACACAGAAGCCTGGGCATCGCCAGCAGACGCCGTAACCCCCGTAGGAGCGTCAGGGTTTCTCAACGGATCATAATTGGCTGAGATAAACCCAGCAGGCGGGCGCAGCGGCATTATCCGCTCCTATCAGGC
>Ga0315901_10010447_pt1 | contig 10551 bp, 4 predicted proteins | sample LakEriMetagenome_10_FD_203761 | JGI IMG/M metagenome (GOLD analysis project Ga0315901, IMG submission 203761) | Freshwater fungal communities from buoy surface, Lake Erie, Ohio, United States - Buoy 2 MA116 | ecosystem: Environmental > Aquatic > Freshwater > Lake | place: USA: Lake Erie, Ohio...
AACAGGTGGTCAAGATGCAGAAACAGTTGAGCATGCTAAACGCTACGCACCGCTAACATTCAAACGGCAGGATAGACTAGTTACAGCAGAAGATTATTCCACCTTCGTTAATTCATACATAGGATCAACTGGAGCAACAGGTAAGGCTCGCGCAGTGGTGCGGGATGCTTATAGCTCCGCTAATATATTGGATATATATGTCCTTCAGGTAGCATCACCATTACAGCTACAACAGGCTACTATCCCATTCAAGCAAGAGATTCTAACTAGTATTGGCGAAAAGAAAATGCTTACTGATGAGGTCATAATTGTTGACGGTGTAATCAGAACAGTAGATTTAGTTATAACAGCTAGAATAGATAAAAACTTAGCTGCCAAGGAAGAATTAATTAAAGGTAAAATTAGAAGAAGATTAGTGAATTTCTTCAATGTCAACAACTTTGATTTTGGAAAAACATTAGTTTTAGGAGAATTAAGCAGAGCTATATTTACCATACCAGAAGTTAGGTTTGCTACTGTGGATAACCTAGATACTGATGTAGTTGTAGATTTTAATGAAATCATACAACTAAACAACTTTACAATCAATATCGTATTAGTATAATGGCTAACTTTAATCAATTTGCGAATCGTGGGGAAAAATACTTCAAGCAAAATTACATTGAAGTTTTGGAGTTATTGACTCCTAAATTTTATTTGCAGGATGATATTGATACTTTTGGGCAACAAGTATCCCCTATAGATCAAATAATAAATTCGCACATTGATGTAGCTAATAATTTTAATACCATATTCAATGTATCTGGAACGACCGAAGGTTCTGCATTACGAGTATTTTCTGGTATCGCTGGCTATTTTATAAAACAAAATAATCCATTAAAACTAGACGCATTTGATTTTGAAAGATTAATTTTAAAACCACTTAATAAGAAACTAAAAGATTTCGATACCAGTGCCGACTTTAGAAATTATGTAACCAGCACCCTACTTCCAAATATTAGATTAAACACGCCTAATTACTCATTTGGACTTCCTACTGCTGCTGAAGCTCATGACTATTTGATAGAAAATATGTCATGGTTATACTTATTAAACTTATCTGGCGCAGCAGGATTAGCATATCAACCATCAGCATATGTTGCAGACCTTCTAGTAGACAAAATTTATTATGGAGAAACTGTTAGACTAAACGATGGTATAAAAGGTTTAGAGAATTATATTTGGAGGAATTACGGGGTTTGCTCCTTATTCCAAACTTTTATTCCCACGGCATTTTTGTCTGGCACAGAAAAGTTCACATCGGGAACACAATCCTTACAAAAATTAGAAACCTTAATAGATGTTATTTACTCTCCATTGTTATCTGATTCAAAAGATGTTAGAGTACAGACTGCATTTGAGAATTATTTAGCTACAGAAGATATTACTCAATCGTTAGAATCATCAGGAGCATTCCGTAGATTATTAGCTGCTGTTTCTTACGGAATGTTTGATATCAATGATCAAGTTAGTAATTTGTTGTTATTACACAGCATAGATGATTGCCCCGACACATATCTCCCGTATTTAGCTGACATAATTGGATGGGAATTAATTGGCCCTAACCCTGATAAGTGGAGAATGCAGTTAAAAAATGCTGTTGCTATTTATAAAGCAAAAGGCACGAAGAACGCTCTTAAATTAATTTTAGATACCCTATTTGGTGTCAACAATGAATCATCTGATACTGTAACTGCTAATATCTCAGAGTTGTGGGAATCTTATGTACCTAACTTACTATATTATGCTTTAGTGACAGAAACATCAGCATTCAGTAGTTTTGATATTTGGTCTAGATCAACAGCCCAAGCACTTAACATTCAAGAGTATTCTGATGATGACATGGATACAAACATTCGATTTGTTGTCGATGATATCATTAGAAAAGCGGCAATACTATTCCCAGATAAGTTCTACATAGGGAACAATCCGTTTAGAATAGGAGACTCTGATTTCGTATTTAAATATCGTGGAAGAATAACAAATATTCCTCCTTGGGAGTTGGAGAAGTTTTACAAGTATTGCGGTATAACAAAAGAAATAGTAGATTACTTCTATGACCGTTTAGTTTGCTTGGGTGTAAGAAAATCGTTTGCTGATGCTTTGTATAATTTTATTACAGAAAACACTCTAGAAACTACAAGGGTATCTTCTAGAAATGGCTGGTTATTCTTTACATCTCAAAATATTTTACCACCAAACTACGATTACATATTAGCTAATCTTGATCAAAAAAGGTATAAGTACTTACCTCTTTGGAATGGTAAATCATCTCACTTCAATTTACTCCTAGATGCATCTGGATTTAATGTTGATACCGATGCATTCCAATTTGGATCTTATACAGGACTAAAATCTGTAGCAAGAGCTACAAACTTATTCACACCCGCGCACGCGATCCCTAACATTGATTTAATTGCTACAGACGAGGATTTTGCTGGATACAATGAATTGGTTTGTACAGATATAGTAATGCCACAAGACGATGTTTTCGTCTCTAGTGTCGTAGGTGGTTTTGAATTCTCTGGAATGAATATGAGTTCTTTAGGTAGGGTGTTTACTCGTAATGATGTAAACCTACTTTCTGATGCGGTATTTACCAGCACTGTTCCACTAACAAACTTAAGAAGAACCTCCGTTCGTAGAAGAAGCCTAAAGAATCTAATACCTAAAGATGGTTGGTACTACAGAGACGGCTTCAATATGCCTCCGTACCTAGCACCATCAACTGTTCCAAATTATAATTACTACATGCCTCTGGGGTATATACCATCCGCAGGCAAGTATGTTTCTATAACAAATTACAGTAGCATTCCACAAGTTTACACTAAATGTGAGAACTTAGATTCTACATCAATAATTAATGGTGTTGCAACTAGCTCTACATTCCCTTGCCGTGGCGTTGATTATTTTGTTTCATCTTGTGCTGCGTATTCAACCCGTGGAGATGCGGATCCAATTATACCATTAATACATAGAAAAATATTAGAGAGATCATACGCCACAGCGTCAGCGTCTTTACAAAATGAAACTGTTTTTAATAGTTATGATACATCTGCATATTACTCAGACATAGCTAGAAATCTATCAAACGCCAGTGGTGGCCCTTCATCAATATTTGATTTCTTTGATTTCCAGTTCAACAGAGGAATTCATACAACATACAAGAGTTATGTTACTGACTTTGGGGGCCATGATTTAGGGGAAGAAATTTTAGATTTATCAGGCGGTCCAAATGTAATCTCACATGCGTATGGGCCATTGTTGTTCAACGGATTCTTTGATAAATCAGGGTCGGCTGCACAGACTTATTCCTTGATAACATCTACAATAGGTAGCGAGATTCATATTAATTCCGGTGGTGGATCTGGAATTTTAAGCATATCAGGATCTCCATCAGGAACTTATGTCGCTAGCACATTAAATGATTTGTACATTCAAAAATATGAATTTAGAAATCCTCATATTTTAAGTGGTATAGAGTTTGTCCAGACTTCTGGAGATTCAGAACTTAACGACTTTGTTATCTACAATTTAGATGTTAGTGACTCTAGAGAATCACAAGAAAACTTTGCAATTGCTAATCCTTTAATAAAAATTAAATCTGGTAGTTTCTTCGGATTGCCTAGACTACGCTTTAGTTTACGAAACTACGGAACATCTAACTTCTTGTTGCCAGAACACCAGTTTGAATTGACTGTTCGGGCGTTTATGGGTAAGGAGTCTGGTGGTAATATGGGTGGTGGAGCCATAGGCGTTTGGATTCATACCGATCCAGAAGCAGGTTATGTTTGGTCGTACAATAAAGACTTTAGATGGGAGATAACTCCTGTAACTGGGATAAATTTACAAAAAGTACAAGACTTGTCTCACTTGTATGCTTTCCCGTTAGAACCAATACCTGACACGGTTGTAGCGTCTAGTATCCCGTGTATAAATCAAGTATTTGAAACAAGTTCAGTAACTAAGGTTGGTATTGAAAACTTAATATCCGATTTATTTAAAGATTTTACTATTAAAATCAACACTTTAAATCCTCCTATCTGTATACCAAACTATTATTCAGTTATAGGACAACAAGTACATAGAAAAAATCAAGGGTACACAATAGAAGTGTTTATGTTGCCTGATGACACGGGGGACACTTATACAATATTAGATTCTGTGTCTGCCAAGGATTTAACCATAAATACTAATGTATCAGGGTACACTCCAGAAGAATTACTAGTGGCATATAGATACTTTGTAGATATAGCAGCAGCTAGGGCATCAAGACAAGCCACAATAACAAGTGGAACTTTTGAAACATCTGGTGGCAGTAGAATTAATTACAGATACCATCCTGACTGGGGTCCAAACACTAAGTCTGCTGGATTTAATCAATACACACAAATCGACATATACAGATGAGAGGTTATGTAGAAGTTTATAAGGATTACGGCACTCCACAGCAGGAGTTAGTGGAAGCGTCTAATAACTTAATTGTCGATAGTGGTGGGGAGATGATTGTTGATCTAATGACACTCCCTTTAGAGGGGTCTGGCATTGCATCAGCATCTGCCATATATGATGCTTCAAATTATACCATACGAGCAGTATCTTTTGGGAAAGATGCTTCAGCGTATGCGTACAATGCTCATGGAGTGTCTCCTTTACAACTTTCTGGGCAAGGTAATGGGCATATTTGGGGCCTTGTAGGTTCTGTTGTATCCTCATATAATCCTACTAATTTTCTACCAAAATATCCCACTCCTTACGATACTAAATTAGAAATAATACCATCTTCATATTTAAGTATAGGCAGTGGTACATTTGATTCCCTAGGTAATGTAACTTCTGCATTATCCGCATTAGCTGAACTTGGGCAATTAATTAATGTTTATAATTATTATGCACAGTTATATACAGGGACACAGCAAGCTAGATGGTATTTAAGGGCTGGATGTTGGCCTAGATCCACAACTAATACTTTATACATAATTAATTATACTAATAGTTCCATAGTTGCAACAACTACTACAAGTAGTAATTTTAATGTTGTATCATCTATGGATTGGAGAGGGTTCGTAACTACCACATCAAGCACCAATCCATTAAGTGGTTTAGTTACTTCTTCAACAGCCACTTTCTCTTCTACAGGAGAGATTATATATCAAATTACCATAGCTAGTGGTGACGCGAATGTGGCTAATATGTATGGCGGTATAACTCAAATGGGTTTATGGGGATTAAACACTAAGTCCATGTTATCGGCAGGAAGAACTCCTCCATATTCATTCCACCCGTATACCAATGTTTTAGATTATAAACTTTTTAGCAAGAAAACTTTTAATAAAAATATAGTAGGAATTAGTGATAATGGGTCTAGTGCAGGGTTAACTAACTACTCAAACTTAACTATAATATGGAGAATATTCTTCTTATGAGTGGGAGAAATATATACAAGTATGAGATCAAATAGAGAAGTTTATAGCCCTACAGGGGAAATTGAAATTTGGAAAGTTTACCCAGACGGGAAGCGAGAACTCCATTTCTCGGACTCTAACCAGATTGTATCTGGTATGGGTGTAGCTTTATCTCACCTATTTGCTGCATCTGGATCCGATAAAGCATATGATTACCAGATTAGATGGTTCCAAGTCGGAACTAACGGATCTGTGCCCGGAATAGGAACTTATCAGCTAGGATCATCTTTAAGTAGTATAGATTCTTACGGGCAGACAGGGGAGTTACAATTGTCTACTCTTAGTCAGTTAGCTAACGGGACGATTGTTAGTAATAAAACTTTCGCTAAAATACCTGATAATAATATTGTTCGAGTATCTAAAAATGCCGTGCAATACATTTTATTCTTAGGTGCAAACAATGCGAACGGACTTCCTGATTACTTGGATGAGATCGGGTTATTTGTACATAACATTAGAAAGTTATCAACTCCAGCCCCCATTCTCGTAGCATATAAATATTTTACACCTATAGAAAAATCTTCTGATTTTGCACTAGTATTTAAGTGGACTATAACATTCTAAGGATTTTAAATGTCTTTCATCCCTCAAGATTTATATTTAACCTCGGGCACAGTCGGAATAATTAACGACTGGCAAGCAACTGTAACTAAGTTCGATTCATCTTCTTTCTACAACTGGGAAGAAGATAACATGCCAATATATGATCTTGAGGATCGTACATCTTATATCTGGGAAAGAATAGGCTACCCAGTTAGGGACGGGTTCTCCGGTATTCCCGGCAAGATGTTTGTTGTGTCCTCAGACTATGGTTTCCCTGTTGGACAAGATTCTAGTGGTATAGTTTTTAGAGATTTAAGTTCAGTTATAAATGTACTCCCTAATCCAATTACTTATCCAATTATAATCGAAGTAGCAAGTTTTGGAAACTTAGGTGAACTTAATTTAAATAATATAAAGATAGATGATTCCTGTCCGGGCGCAGGTCTAGAAATAGTTAACCGAGTTTTTGCAAGGTCTAAATTTGGTTCTGCCGCAGCCCCATCTGCATTGTACATCAGTAGCGATCCATCAGTAAGCTCGTTGATGATAAAGGAAATGTTCCATAATGCATCTGCTCTTGCCATAAGTTCAGTAGTTTTGAGTGCTACTACAGATGCAAGACTAAATTCAAATAACCGTTCATGGGTTGTAAATTACGCTTACGGAGCAACATCATTACTAACTAAAAAACCTATACTAAGTTTTAAAGATTCTCAATTTGATCAATCAATAGCAACAAATAAGTTCGCTATTGCAGAATATGGCAATACTCAAGACCCAACTATCACTGCATATGATGTAGCAGTAACGGATACAATCTCAGGAGCAGCAATAGCAAGAACAGCAATACAAGACCAATCTAATGTTGCAGTTTTAGCATTTGGTAATTTCTTATCTAATGTAAAAGTTAGTAATTGTGATGGTCCAATATTTATTCGTGGATTCTTGGTTGATGGGTCATTAGACACAACAGGAACTATTACACAAAGTATTGACTCAGGATTCAATATAGTAAACTCTGATGTTGTTTTAGAAAATGTAATGTCCATGCGTTGCAAGAAGCATGGATTTAAAATAATTAATTCTAATGTAGATGTTCGTAGAGCCATAGTAGCTGCAAGAAACTATGAAATATCTTCAACTTCTGATAGATCTGCGAATTCAAATGGTATTGGTTTATATGCAGAGAACAGTTTAATTAACTTTATTCCTGTAAGCACCGCATATGTTCAATACTCAGGCGTAGATTTCATATCACAATTTGCATTTAATGATGTGGGTATCCAACTAAACAATTCTAAGATAGTTGGTGGAAACAAGATAACAACATCATTCTCTGTTGCTGATGGTCCCACAATGATCCAATCGTTGTATAACAAACGAATTGGTTTGGAAGCAACTAATTCTATCTTTGACCATCAAGGTGGATTGGAAATTATTAACAACTACAATGGTATAATTGCTAACAATTCTAAGCTAAACTTCCCATTACTTACTGTCGAAAATAACCAAGAGATTGGTTTAGAAGCTAATAACTGCGATATTGTTTTAAATCCAGATTTAATTAGACCTAGCGTGACTACATCGTATGAAAACAGTCAGATAGGTAAAACTTACAAGCAATTTACATTCTATCGAAATGGGCAACACATGGTTCTAAACCATTCCATTTTGAGATATCCATATGCAACATCAATGCCTTCAAAGGTAGGTAATATTCTTGCCATAGATTCTTTTGGGTCTTACAATGTAAGTGGTACAAAGGGAAGATTACCTGCTATAGAAATAAAGAATAGCTCACGCGCAGAATTAATACACCCTGAAATTAAAACTTATCAAACAACTAGCGTGTATGCACAACCTTTGTTCGGTGCATGCTTATCTATATCTGATAACAGTAAAGTTGTTTTGCGTGGTTCAGGTGGTGTATCCCCTAACACAGGTCCCACTATGTTAGTTGGACCTCAAACTTTAGCTGCACAGAAAAAGGCAGCAGTTGTTTATGTATCTAAAAACTCAGCGGTTACATTCAACGGAAACACATTGATTTCACAAGGGGCTGTAGATGTTTTAGCTGAAGATAACTCAATAGTAAACTTTGGACCTCATAAGAGAGATAATAATACACTAGATGTTTCTGGTTGGAACTTAAGTAATAATCAGAATCATACAAGAGTAGAATTACATGCAATTAAATCTTGCTTAGTTGCAGATAAAAACTCTGTAATTAACATGGAGGACATTGGAGATTATGCTACTCACTGGGGAGTAGCTGCCTTACCTAGCCAAGACTACAATAATTCTGATGTATACAATACAACTTATTACACCAGTGGTGGGTATGTTCAATTCTACCCTAATCCACTAGATGATAACTTGTTAACTGGTACAAACTTAGTCCCAGCAGCAATAGGCTCGTATGCATATACAGAAACAAGCCCCGGTTACTTCTTAACACCATATACAGATGCAAACTCTCCAACAAATATTTCCAACTATTCTAAGGGTGGAATTTGTGTTAAAGCTCAAAATGGTAGTAAAGTAAAAGCTCTAAATGTAAACTTTGCTGCTGGATGGTATAACACTTCATCTGCATTCTATGATTCATCATCTGGAAACTGTGAATTGTTGCGAATTTGGAACATCTGTCAAAACTCTGAGTTGGAAGCAGCTTACCTATCTGTTAGTGGAATGTATCCAAGTTTAACTGGATATTATGGCCCTAGTGCAGTTTATTTAAGTGGTGCAGGCGTTCCAGCTTCAGGAGCACCTTCTTCTACTCCAGATACTAGTACTTTAAGTGTTTTGGATTTCTATGGGGTATCTTCATCTAGAGCGGGTACAAATTACGGACCATTTAGATTGTATTTCTCACCACATTCGCAAGCTAAGATGCTTGGTTATGTTAGCGGAACCGGAGCAGGTCAAGCAGCTTTCTACGGTGCTCCCTATCAAATGCTGGCTCAAGGATACAATCCATCAGGAAACTTAATAGGTGCATCGGCATTTGATGCAATTTACAGCGGCATATCCACATCTGCGTTCTACTATGTTTCAGCCATGGTAGATGCTAGTTACAAAAACAGAGTACGGTTGGATGAATCCGCTGCTGATTCTTTCGCTAACGCAAAACACAATGCAATAGCAAAGTCTGGACGGCATGCATTAGTTACCATCTATAGATCTACATCTACTGCTGGTGGACAAGGATATGATTCTAATGTTGCTGGCTACGGTAAAGGATTTAAATCTGCTGAAATATTTGATCTAAGGAGAGATGACTAATGGCTGGTTTTAAAGAATCTAATTATGTTTTTACTGATCCTGTAAGATATTTTAAGGAGAATGATCCTTACTACTGGGAAGTGGATAATATACCACTAAAACAGTTGCAAGAAAACTGTTTGTGGCTCAAAGATCAAATAGCATCAAACCCAGCAGCAGATGGTATAGATCGTAATGAGATTAACGAATTGCGTCCTTATGTAGAGGGAAATACAAATATTGTAAAGGTTAAACCCGGACGCTTTACTGCTAGAATTAATGATGCATACAATAAAAATCCGTTACAAAAACTTTCTTTACTAACTGGATTGGAAGCAGGTCAATTCGAGCAATATAACAACCCTAGTGGCCTAACCCTTGCTCAATCATTTGTTTCTAGCCTACAATCAGCAACGACAACAAATGCTCTTTCCCTAAATGGTCTTGTAGAAAGAGTCCTTACTTGGCCTGTATTTGATACAGATTTGGTTGGTAGCACTAGTATTCAAAATTCTTTACCTTCAATAGGGCTAGTAAACTCTTCTTCTAAATGGCCTTTGTTAAACAACTTTGATTTCTTTGCAACATTTACTCAAGCATATGGTGCAGGATATGAGTTGCCAAGATTAGGTGCTGAGTTTGTAAAACAATTTAGAGGCGTAGCTAGAACTGCAATTGTTGATGTTCCAGAAGAATTATCTATTCAAATACCCAACTTTGATGAGAATGATTTCTTCACGATAACTCCTGCTGGTGAGAAACAAGTAATTCCTAACGCATCAGTTAGAATAGATTTATTGTTTGTTTACAGCAAACCTGTTGATGTTTCATCAACAACAATACAAAAGTGGTCTGGTGGTCAACCCGTAACAATAACTAAACCAGTTTTAGGTATTGTGCGTGGTGCAGGTGTAGGCATATCGCCAACAACTTATTCAGTTTCTCCTGCACGCGATGCTGCTGGAAACACTCAAATTTTAGCAGACTATAAAGATGCATCCATAACTACAAATGGATTCCAAGCTACATCAATTAATGTTCATGGATCATTCCCCAGCCCCGATGATTTAATGAACTTAGCTCCTGTAATCTCTGAGAGATTATCTGAAACGGATGCTCAACTAATTGGACAATCAATACTCCCATTAGCTTATGTTGTTGTCAGAAAAACAGGTACAGTCAACTCTTTAGGTAATATAGTTCTAGCTGAGTCTGATATTTTAGATATCCGTCCATTCTT
>Ga0315901_10010448_pt1 | contig 10551 bp, 7 predicted proteins | sample LakEriMetagenome_10_FD_203761 | JGI IMG/M metagenome (GOLD analysis project Ga0315901, IMG submission 203761) | Freshwater fungal communities from buoy surface, Lake Erie, Ohio, United States - Buoy 2 MA116 | ecosystem: Environmental > Aquatic > Freshwater > Lake | place: USA: Lake Erie, Ohio...
GCAAGGCAACCGGCTCGCTGGAGCACACCATCCGCAAGCTCGCGCCAGCGCCGAGCGGCATCGAGTGGAGGATTGACGAGCATGGCGTCATGCTTCGCAATGGCGAACCATTCTTGCCCGTGGGCTAGTTCAGCATCCCCGCTTCGAAGTTGAAGGAAAACGCCTGCAGCGTGACCTGGCACTATTGGGGCCCCTGGCAGACGGTCGAGAAAATGCGCCAACTGCTCGACGACGTCGCAGCAGCGGGCGGCTACGCGGTGATCTACCCGACCGTCAACAACAAGCGACCCGAGAACCTGACCGTCGCGCCGATCAACGAGAAGGAGGCGGAGCTGATCCGCCAGCGGGTACGCGGCCTCAAGGACCACCCGGCGCTGCTCGCCTGGTATCTCGCGGATGAACCGGAATACCACCATGTATTGCCGGAAGCCGTCGAACAACTCCGGGCGTTGATCTCCGAGGAGGACCCCTGGCATCCCACGATCGTGGTGAACAATACACTCCAAGGGATTCGCCGGTTTGCCCAAGGCGGGGATGTCACGGCGCCGGATCCCTATCCTTTCTTCAAACAGGGCGGTCGTTCTTCGTCGATGGAACGCGTCGACGCCTTCGTCGCCGAGGCGGCCTCATGCATCCGTCCGGGCCAGGCCGTCTGGGTGGTGCCGCAGGCGCACGACACCCGGGATTTCGGCGGCACAGGAGAGCGGCCGCCGACCTTTGCCGAATCCCGCAACATGGTCTGGCAAGGGGTGGGTGCCGGAGCGCGGGCAGTGGTCTGGTGGAGCTGGGAGTGGGCGTTTCCCAAGACGATCGAATCGGTGATCGGCAATGCCTACCTCGCCCGTGAGCTTGCCGCCTTGAAAAGCTATGTGCTGGCGCCGGTGGAAGGCGGCGTGGAATTCAACGCGCCGGAGAGGCCGATGGTGCGTGCCGCCCTGCGGTCGGCCAACGGGCAAAAAGCCCTCTTCGCCACCTCTGCCGCGACCAAGCCCCAGGAGGTGGTCTTCAGGGTGCCCGCGCTCGCGGGCCGCGAGCTCATCGTCCTCGGCGAGGGCCGCACCGTGAGGGCTGATGCCGACGGCGGCTTCACCGATCACTTTGATGCCTATGGCACGCATCTCTATGTCACCGATGCCGCCCTGGCGACTTTCGAAACCCTCGCCACGGTGCAGAAACACATCGACGAGGGTAAGGCCGCCCGCAAGCGACCCGGCAACCTCGCCTTCGAGGATTCCGGCGTGATGCCCAGCGCCTCCTCGCAAAGTGCGTATCAACCGACGCCGATCTGGCTGGTCGATGGTATGCGCGAAGGCCGCGGATGGAGCGCGATGCCTTTTGCCGGCGCCGACTGGGTCGAACTCGCTTGGCCCAAGCCACAGAAAATCGGACGCCTGGTGGTGTACACCGATCGGATCGCCGACTGCGAAGTCATCGTCGCCCCGGGCGACGAGGCACGACCCGAGTGGCGCAGGGTGGCTTCGGCCAAGGCCGCCACCAGCAACCCGATCGAACTCACCTTCGAGCCGATCGAATCCTCGAGGCTCCGGATCGCGGTTTCTCGGCTGCGCGAAGGATTCACATCCACCAGCATCCTGGAAATCGAAGCATATGAAGAATGACGTTCGCCGCCGCCATGCGCGGTGTGCGTTGCTGGCCGCCGTCGCAGTCTCGTTGCTGCCGTGGTGCAAACAAGACGCACCTGTCATGGCACGTGAGCCGGAGCAGGCCACGACCGTGGAGATCAGGCCCCTGCCGATCCTGCCGCCTCCCGCGGCGGACGTTTATTGGACCATGGATCGCATCGTCGATGGCGCGCTGCCCGATGCGGCAGGCCTTTACGCGGCGACCGTTCCGCACCTCGCCGGCAAGAAGGATGCGAAACGGGGCGGCTTCCTGCCCGACTTCAGGCCCGCCAACGCACCGGGCGTGAAGGGGGCTGCCCTCGCTCTCGACCGCGAGCAGCAGGGTTTTTTGAGTGTCACTGCGGCGCAGTCTCTCGATTTCACTCAAGGCATGACCGTAGCGGCGTGGGTGAAGATCGAGAGCAGCTCCGCGCTCATGAACATGATTTCCTGCGCCGAGGATGTGCCGCGTCCCAAGGGAGGGTGGACGCTTTGCTACTCGTATGGCCGGATCATTTTCAGAGCGGTCGATTCGGCGGGCACGCTGCACGCGATCGCCTCCCCCGAGCAGAGCGTGCCCGCACGCGTGTGGGTGCATGTCGCCGCCGTGGCCGATGCCACCATGCTGCGTCTCTATCTGAATGGCGTCGAAGTGGCGAGCAAGGCCTTTGCGGGCCCGATCCGGATGGCCACCACCCCGATGGTGATCGGCAACCATGCCGGCATTGCCGGCTACCGTCATGCCGAGTGCCCGGCCTTCGGCGGGCTGATGGATGAAGTAAAGATTTTCCAAAAGCCGCTCAGCGCCGCTGATGTCATGGCCGAGTCTGAACTCGCTCTTGCTCCGATCCGCTGAATGTGTGGAGCGCCACCCGAGGTGATCCGCCGGTTGGCACCGTGTTTTTGTGGGGATGGCTATGTTTTCTAGGATGATCCGACATCTGACAGGCGTACTTGGTCTCGTGATCGCCCTGGCCGTGCCGTGCCGGGGCGAGGTGGCGGTGCTCGTCGGGGATCCGGCGGGCCGCGTGGGCAAGGAGCCCAATCCCGGGCGGATGAACGAGCCCTTCGCCGTGGCCTTCGATGCGCAGGGGCGGATGTATGGCGTGGAATACACCCGGGGCAACCGTTTGTTTCGCGTGGCGGCCGACGGGGCGGTCGAGTTCGTGGCCGGGCGGTTTCATGTGTCGAAGCATGGCGACGCGTTTCCGCCGGATGAGGCCACCGCCGCGGCCGACGTGCGGTTTCATGGGCTGCACGACGTGGCGATCGGCCGCGACGGACACGTGTTCGTGGCCGACACGTTCCACCATCGGATCCGGAGCTTCGATCCTGCGACGCGGTCGGTCGCGGTGGTTGCGGGCACGGGGCAGGCCGGCTTCTCGGGCGACGGCGGCCCAGCCGTGGCGGCCGCGTTTCGGCAGGCCTACTGCAGCTCGCTCGTGCCCGCGGGCGACGCGCTGCTCGTGGCCGACATCGGCAACCAGCGGCTCAGGCGGGTGAGCCTCCGCGACGGTGCGGTGGCGACGGTCGCAGGCAACGGCGCGGCGGGCAAGCCGGTGGACGGCGCGGCGGCGATCGCCACGCCGCTGGCCGGGCCGCGGGCCGCCTGCATGACGGCCGACGGCACGATCTACCTCGCGCTCCGCGAGGGCAACGCAGTCGTCGAGATCAAGGCGGGCACCGTGCGCACCGTGGTCAATGCCGCCGGCAAGGCGGGCTACGGCGGCGACGGCGGCCCGGCCCGCGACGCGCTCCTGGCCGGCCCGAAGTATGTGGTGCTGGATCGCATGGGCCGCGTGCTCATCGCCGACACGGAGAACCACTGCATCCGTCGCTACGATCCGAAGAGCGAGACGATCACCACCGTGGCCGGCGTGCCCACGAAGGCGGGCGCGGCCGTCGGGGCCGACCTGCGGTCGACGCAGATCGCGCGGCCGCACGGCTGCGTGATCGCGCCGGATGGCCGGCTCGTAATCGCCGACAGCGACAACGACCGGATCATCGCGGGCGAGGCCGATTGAAAAAGCCCCCGGTGGGAACCGGGGGATCAATGCGGGTGGCAACGCCAAACAATCGCCGGGTTCCCACCCGGGGCCCCATGCGCATCGCGGACGCGAACATCCTCTCCCGTCGGCTATTTCTCGCCGGACAGGGAGATCGTGAGGTCGCGGGTCGGGCCGGTGATGGTGATCGTGAGGCCGGAGGTTTTGGCATCGCGGTAGCGGGCGGGCACGGTGACGGTTGGTGCGGGCACAGCCGCGGCCGTTTCACCGCCGGGAGGCAGCGGGCCGATCACTTCCACGCCGTGGGTACCGGGCACGCAGCCGTCGGCCACGGTGAACGTGCCGAGCGTGAACCGGCCGTCGGGGCCGATCGCACCGGTCGCTGGCCGCGAGGCCGCGGGCACCAGCCTTACGAAGCCGCCGGGCAACGGCTGGCCATCGAGGGTGACGATCCCGGACGCCGGCACGACGGCCGGGCGGCGCGGTCCGCAGCCGGCGGCCGCCACGGCGAGCGCGGCTGCCGCCAGGACGGCGGCCACGCCCCACGCCCCGACCGCAGTCGGCTCAATACTCGTCGGGAATGTCGCGGTCGGCACGCGTGGAGAGCGCACGGTAGGTGGCCTGGCTGATGGTGTCGGAAAGAAACGCGACGCGGCCGTCGCCGAAGACGAACTGCCCGCCGCCTGGATGACGGCTTGCGAAGGCGCCGTTGCACCTTTGGGGAGTGCTGGTCGCCGTGGTGGTGAAGAAAATCGGGCTGCCCGGCGGCGTGTTGAGCGGGTTCTCGGTGTTCCGCAGCGAATCGCAGTGGCGGAAGGCAAACGACCAGATATTGCGGGAGTCGATGGTGTGGGCGGCGATCACCTCGCCGGCGAACATGGTCTGGGAAAGCCCGTCGCGGACGTGGGCCGGCGTCCGGGCCACTAGGTAGACGAACACGCCCGTGTTCATGACCTTGAGGGGATTGTTGAAGCCGAGGTTGCCGGGGCCGCAGCCGCTCGGCAGCGACGGCACGTTGCCGCTCGGCCCGTAGCGGCCGTGCACGAGTGCGTAGTTGCCCGTTGCCACCAGCCGGCCGCCGATGTCGGGGAACGTGTTCGTCACGAGCGGCTCCGAGTTGTCGCTCGGGCAAACGTAGACGGGCGGCCGCGTGGCGGCCGCGGGTCCGTTGCGGGCGGGATTGGTCAGTTCGCCCACGTTCGAGTTGCCAGGCGCCCACCGCCACGGCCCGCCATCGGCGAAGTCGAACGAGTCGAAGAGCTGCTGCAGTTCAAGCTGAGGGAGGATGAGCAGGAAGCCGCTGTTGCCCGTCCGCGTGCCGTTCGCGGTGCTCGAGGCGGTGCAGCCGCACGACTGGTCGCCGCCGGAGTCGCAGCCGGAGCCCCGCGGATAGGATCCCTGCGCAGACTGATACGCCGAAATGGCCAGGCCGACCTGCTTGAGGTTGTTGCCGCAGTGGGTGCGGCGGGCCGCCTCCCGGGCCGCCTGCACGGCCGGGAGCAGCATGGCCACGAGCAGCCCGATGATCGCGATCACGGCCAAGAGCTCGACGAGCGTGAAGCCGCGGCGGTGGGAGCGATGGTTCATGGTGTGAATATCCAAAAGCCCCCTGCGGAAGCAGGTGGGTTGCCGCGTCGCGATCACGATCGGCGTGGTCGATCAAATCTCCGCATGGCAATGGCCACGCGTCACCCCGCTCGCTTCCGCGAGGGGCTTCTGGACCGGAGGGCGTATGCGGCGGCGGCGATGCCGAGGCCGGCGAGGGCGAGGGCACCCGGCTCCGGCACGATCACGAGCTGGAGGCTGCCATTCTGGAAGTAGGCCGTCCGGCCGGCGCCGATGTCGTAGGCATTCGCCGCACCGAAGTTGGCGATCCCCTTCGCCCCGAAGTCAGTCGTCGTGTTCGCCAGGAGCGTGTACGTGCCGTCGGCGATCCCGGTCCAATCGATCGCCTCGCCGGTGCGCGTGCGGAGGCTCGCCACGCCGAACGTCGCGGCATTGAGGAAGCTGACATTGTCGGATGCGAGCAGCTGCAGGCCGGCTGAACTCGGGTCGAATGCGAGGAGCGATCCGTTCCCGAAGGTGAGCGTGCCGCCGAGGCTGCCCAATCCGCCAAGTAGGCCGCCGGAGTTCACGGTGAGGGCCGTGTTGCCGAGCTGGCCGTCCACGAGCAGACCGCCCGCGTTCACCGCCGTCGGCCCGGTGTAGCTGCTCGATCCGGTGAGCAGCAGTGCGCCTGCGCCGGCCTTCGTGATCCCAAAGCCCGTGCCCTCCACCGGGCCGCTGATCGTCGTGAGCGAGTTCGCCACGGCGAGCGTGCCGGACCGCTGGAGCGTGAACGCGCCCGAAAGGGCGAGCGTGCCCGTGTCGGCGGAGCCGAGCGTGAGTTGGGCGGCGTTGGTGCCCAGGATCATCGGATTGGCGAGCGACCGGGCGGCCGCGCTCGCCGAGCGAAGCGTGGAACTGGCGTCGAACAGCACGGCCGCGGTGCCGAGAGCCAGATCGTTTCCGACCGCAATCGTGCCGTTGCCCGTACCCGAGAGGCCGACGCTGAACCGGTTGGTCGCATGGAGCTGGAAGGCGTTGCTGTTGTCGCCGTCGAGCACGAGCGTGCCGCCGCCGAGGATGCGCTCGCCGACATTCACGGGATCGCTGATGTTGTTCGTGATCCGCAGCGTCGAGCCGGCGTCGACCCGAAGCCGCGTGCCGCTGCTCGAACCGAAGTTGAAGTTCGTGAGCGTGTTGGAGCCGCTCACACTCACGAGCACGCCGGTGTTGGCCTGACCGCCGCCGCCGAGCGTGACGGCGTTGGCGAGGGTGACGCCGCCGACGAGTTCCATCGCCTTGTTGGTGTTGGGGTCCGAGCCGACGACTGCCGAACTGCCGAGGGCGTCGGAATTGGTCACCCGCAAGGTGCCCCGAACGAGCGAGGTCGTGCCGGCGTAGGAGTTGGAGTTGGAGAGGACGAGCACGCCACTGCCGCTTAAGACGGTGCCTGGGCCCTCCATTCGGAGCGTGCCTGAGCCGCTGATCGTCTGCGAGGGCGTGACCGTGTCGGAGCGGGTGAACTGCAGGGCACCGCCGCCGAGGATCACGTTGCCGGCCCCGAGCGAGCCCGCGTTGGTGCCGGTGCCGACGACGAGCGTGCCGGCGTTCACCGTGGTCGTGCCGGCATACGTGTTGTTGGCGGAGAGCGTGAACGCGCCCGTGCCGGATTTCGTGAGCGAGCCGGGGCCTGAGAGCACGCCGGAGAGCGTGGTCGAACCACCGTTGCCGCCGACGGTGAGGGCGACCGCGGCGGTGTCGGCATTCTGGAGGGCCAGACCGCTATTGCCCGAGAGGCTGCCGAGCGACGCGGCCGTGAGGCTGCCGAAGCTGAGCGTGCCGGCGTTGTCGGTGGAATAGGCAGCCGAGCCGAGGGCGGCCGCGTTGCCGAGCACCAGCGTGCCGGCCGCGATCGTGGCGGGGCCGGTGAACGTGTTGGCCCCGGAGAGTCGCAGCGTGCCGGCACCCGTCTTCGTAAGGCCACCTGCGCCGGAGAGCACGCCCGAGAGGTCCGCATCGACGGCGGCCGATCCGTTGGCCACTTCCACCGTCCGCACGAGGCTACCAAGGGCGACGTTGTTTTCCACCGTGACAAGCGAGTCGGAGCGGGCGGAGGAGAGTTTGAAGATGAAGTTGCCGTCGGTCGAGCCGTCGGCCTGCGTGAGGAAACTGTTCGCGCCCCAGGTGAGGCTCTGGAGGGCCCCCGTGCCGCTCGTGCGGAACCCGACCACGCGGTTGCCGCCGAACGCGCTCACGCCGGAGTCGCCGTAGAACTGGATGCCGCCCGCGACGGACGTAAACGCCTGAGTCGGGTTGCTGAGGTCGCCGGCCGTCGCCCCGTTGAGGTCGGCTCCCACTTCGAGCACGCCGCCGCTCGACACCGTGATCGTGCCGTTGGCGATGCCGGTCCCCGCCACCCACGTCTGAGTGGTGGTGGGCCGGAACGTGATGCCTTCGACGTAGACCCGCGCCGACGCACCGCCGGTCGTGCCCGTCCAGACCGTGAAGCCCGTGCCGCCGAACATGTACGAGCCGGCTGTCGATGCGCTCGCGCTCTGGCCGATCGTGAATGTGCCAGTCGAGTAGTTGTGGATCCATGCGCTGGCGGCGCCTTCGATCCGCCCCGAGCCGGTGATGGTCACGTCGTTGGGGCCCGTGACGAGGATGCCACGGCCGTTGGCGTTGGCCGTGAAGTTGCTCGCCCCCATCGCGAGCGTGACGGCCCCGGCGGACGAGTCGAGCGTGATCGTCGAGAAGTTCAGATCGGCCGTCCGGGTGAGCGTGCCGGCGGTCGTGAGGCGGTAGTTGGTCGTGTTGCTCGAGTTCGTGGCGTCGAGCGTCGTGCCGGCCGTGAGCCGGCCGAGCGTGCCGCTCGTGGCGCCCGAGAGCGTGGCGAAGCCGAAGCCCGCAGAGTCGCGAACGACGAAGTTGGCCCGGCCGTTGCCGGTCGAGGGAGACTGCATCACCACGCCGTTGATCACGGCCGTGCTGGCCGATAGGCCCGAGGCCACGAGCGAGTTGCCGCTCGAACTCGAGAGATCGACGAGGTTGAAGTTTTGCGTGTTGCCGGCCGTTGCCGCCAGGCCGAACGTCGTGACCGTGAGTGCGATCCCGCTGCCGCCGTTGGCGTCGAGCCGGAGCGTGTTGGCGGCGCCGAGATTGCTGCCCATGTTGAGGGCGGAGATCGTCTCCGTCGTCGTGCCCGTGGTCCTGCCGCGGAGCACGAGCGTGCCCATGTCGAGCGTGATGGCCGACGTGCCGAGCGGGTCGGCCGTGTTGCCGCCGGCCGAGTAGTCGAGAAGGAGCGTGCCGCCGTTGACGGCCGTCGCGCCAGAGAACGTGTTGTTGCCGGCGAGCGTGAGCGTTTCGCGGCCCTGCTTCGTGAGACCGCCGACTCCGGTGATCGGGCCCGTGATGGTGATCGCGCCTGAGTTGGCGGCGACCACGCGGGTGGCGGAGACGGCGAGCGGCAGGGCGATCGTCTGGAGGCTCGCCGAGTTGTTGGTGAGCGGGCCGCCGAGCGTGATCTGGTTGCCCGTGAGCGTGTAGGCGGAGGCACCGACGTTGAACGTGATCCCGTTGAACTGCGTGGCGGCGGTGATGTCGTTATTGAGCGTGGTCGTGCCGGTGGTGGCGCCAAACGCGAGCGAGTCGTTGGCGACCGGCGCAGTGCCGCTCGTCCAGTTGCCCGCGACACTCCACGAGCCGTTCGTGGTGGTGGAACTCCACGTGCGGGTCGACTGCGCGTGGCCCACCACAGCCCACGTCGATGAGACGGCAGCCAGCACGAGCGGCATCAGCAACGGCTTACGCATGGTGATCATGGGTTTCATTCCCCTGACGTACAACACCCCGACAACACTCAAAAATATAGGCCGCTGATTCGGGGGCCGCTATTGACGGAACCGTCATGCGGACCATTTTGTTTTGCCGGAAAAAGCGGGGTGGCGGGCTGAAATCAGGCCCGGGCCGGGCCGTTTCGCAGCAGGCCCCGCTCGAATCCGCGGGCCACGCATTGGGCGGCCGTGGCCGCGCCAAGTTTTTCCTTGATCGCGGCCACGTGGGCCCGGGCCGTGCGCTCGGAGATCGAAAGCTTGCGGCCGATCTCCTGATACGAGAGTCCATCGCGGAGATGACAGAGCACTTCGAACTCCCGCGCGGAGAGCGGGCCGCCCTTCTCGGTGGCAGCGAGCCGGCGGGCCACGTCTTCCCCCAGCGGCCGGCCACCGGCGTGCACCTCGCGGATCGCGGTGAGCAGTTCGTCGAATCGCACCGTCTTCGTGATGTAGCCGGCAGCCCCGGCCTCGAGGGCGGCCATGACGTCGGCCTGTTCCTCCGAGGAGGTGAGCATGAGGATCCGCGCGGCGGGCGCCGCCTTGACGAGCCGCCGCACCGCCTCGATGCCGTCGACACCGAACATGCTCACGTCCATGAGCGTGACGTCGGGCTTGTGCCGCTGCCAGGCCGCGATCGCCGCCTCGCCATCGCCGGCCTGGCCTACCACCCTGAAATCCGCCTCGTCGCCGAGCGTGTGGGCGAGCCCCTCACGGAATACAGGATGGTCGTCGACGATCAGGAGGCGGATGCAGGAAGGCGTGACCATGCAGAAGACTATGACGGCCGGTGATCAATCGGCCTATTGACGGAAGCGGCATCAACCTGAGGAGTCGCTGCCGCACGGACGGCCAGCGTCACACGGGTGCCAGTGCCGGGGCGGCTCTCGATCGTGAGGTCGCCGCCGATCCGGCGGGCTCGCTCCTGGATGCCGCGGATGCCGAAGTGGCCCTCGGCCGCGGACCGGGCGGCCACGTCGAAGCCTGTGCCATCGTCGGCGATCTCGATCGTGAGCCCGCCGGAGTCGGCGGCCGAAAGCCGCACGACGATCCGGCCTGCCTGGGCATGCCGCACGGCGTTGGCCACCGCCTCGCGCACGATCCGCACGATCTGGTGCCGCACGTCCGGTGGCAGGCCCGCCGCCGGGTCGGCCCCGCCTGTGGGCGGCACAAACTCGATGGCCGTGGCGGCCGAGGGGGCAAGAAACTCGAGCTGGGCCTCGAGGGCATCCGCCAGCGGCGCGTCGGCGTGGACCGGATCGCGGAGATCCCAGATGAACTCTCGGGCCTCCGCCTGGAGCGCGGTGAGCAGTCGCCGCTGCCGGTCGAGCACGGTTCGCGACCGCTCGTCAGTGAGCCGGTAGGCCGCCGCGTCGAGCCGCAGCGACGCCGCCGCGAGCCCCTGGTTGACCGAGTCGTGAAACTCCCGCGCGATCCGCCGCCGCTCCTCGGCCACCGCCTCGGCCTGCAGATTCCCCTCGATCACGGCCAACTGGCGGCGGACCTGCCGCCGGAGCATCACGATCCACGCGGCCGCAAGCCCCA
>Ga0315901_10010453_pt1 | contig 10547 bp, 8 predicted proteins | sample LakEriMetagenome_10_FD_203761 | JGI IMG/M metagenome (GOLD analysis project Ga0315901, IMG submission 203761) | Freshwater fungal communities from buoy surface, Lake Erie, Ohio, United States - Buoy 2 MA116 | ecosystem: Environmental > Aquatic > Freshwater > Lake | place: USA: Lake Erie, Ohio...
GTGTATGTGACACGCTGACCTCGTAGCAGGTGACGTCGGCAATATACCCGAGCGTCTCGAGCGTGCGCCACGGCAGTTGATACCGTTGTGGCCCCACCAAACTAAACACGTCGCCAATCCGATTATCCTCGCGCACGAGTGTGGCGCTGAGTCCGTAGCGCCGCCGACTGGCGAGGGCTGCAGTCGTACGAAAAATCGGCGCTGGTAGCGTATGTACCTCGTCGTACAAAATCACCCCCCAATCGGCCTGATTGATGCGTTCGGGCGTGGCAATCAGTTGGTGATAGGTGGTGACTGTCACTGCCGGCAACGGTTGGTTGCGCTGGTAGGTATCAATATGCGACGGTGCGAGGGTCGTGGCCACCATAAAGCTGTCAATCCATTGTTGGACAGCGGCACGACTGGTGGTCACCACCAGCGTATGGCGTTGAATCCGGCTCGCCAAGGCGACGCCCACAAATGTTTTGCCACTGCCCGGCGGCAAGACGATGACACCGTGGCTGGTGCGCTCGGCACTATCGACTGCATCGAGTTGATATGGGCGTAGCGCGATGGCGTGATTCCATGCAAAACGCAATTCATCCCCGGGGGTCAGACTGGCGCGATCATCGACCGGCCATCCGAGGCGCGTCAATGTGCGTTTCAGATTGGCTCGTTGGAGCGGATCGATGCGAATATGTGTCGGACTGGTGTGTTGACCTAGTAAATCGGTGAGGAGTGATTTGCTGGTGAGTTTGGTCAAAATTTTGGGTGAATCGCTGACAAGTGATAGTGTATAAAAATCACCCTCAAGCCACAAACGTCCCCAGCGTTCCATCAGGGTTGTAATGGTGTGTTGGACGGTCGGTGAGAGTACATCATGGCTGGCGGAGCGCAAGATTGCAATGATTTCATCTGCTCGGATGCCCTGAGCGGCGGCGCTCCACAGCGTTATGCGGTCGATTTTGGCGCGCACATAGCGCCCGCTATAGGCATAAATGCGCCCCCACGTATTGAGGTGCTGGAGCAGATGACGAGCATCGGCGTGTTGGCTATCGACGATGATGTGTCCGTCATCGAGGATTTGGATGGCGGCATCGATGGTCATGAGCGCCTACTTGTGGTGATAGCGGCTTTTAGGATAGATGGGCGTGGCGATGGCAACGAACGAGGTGATCATTGGTGAGTCCTGTAGCCTGCATCAGGGCGTAGCACATGGTTGCGCCCACGAAGCGGAAGTGGTGGGCTTTGAGGTCGCGCGCCATTTGTGTGGCGAGTGGCGTTATCGCCGGTACATCACTCATGTGTTGGTGCTGTGGTTGCAGGGGGGTGCCGTCCACATAGCGCCAAAAGAAGGCATCGACGCTGCCGTAGCGCGCTTGGAGCTCGAGGAACGCCGATGCATTGTGAATCATGGCGGTGATTTTGGCGCGATTGCGAATAATCCCGCTGTCGCTCATCAGCCGTGCCACATCAGACTCACTGTAGCGCGCCACGATCGCCGGATCAAACTGGTCACACACGACGCGGTAGTGGGCGCGCTTGCGGAGCACGGTAATCCAGCTCAGCCCAGCCTGCATGGTCTCGAGGACAATCCGCTCATACCAGCCGTGCTCGCTATGGAGCGGTACGCCCCATTCGGTATCGTGGTAGGCGCTGTAGAGCGGGTCGTGGCCGCACCAAGGGCAGCGTTCGAGTTCCATTTAGGCTTCTTCGTGATGGGATGGGGCACTGGCAATCACATAATCGCCGGTATGCCCATCGATGGCAAGAGATGTGTGGTTGAGCGTAATCACCCAGCCGGTCGTGTGTTTGTGCCAGGCAATATGCCGTAACGGCTCGGGCGCGGCAGTTTTTAGTGAATGAGTAATCTGGTCGATATCCCAATGGGGCTGGCGGGTGGCATGGGTCAAATGGATGACCGGATCGCCACATGTGGCAATCAGCGCATCATGCATGGTGTGGTGTGGGTCGTGCGTTGTGTCGTGCAAGACGAGAGTAGCGATGGGCTGATCGTCGAACTTGCGCCATTGGATTGCAGAGGGTGCGAGGCGCATTGTGGCCGGGCAACCAAATGTCAGGGCGTCGATGACACAGTCGGTGATGATGTGGATGAGTTGATGGCGCGCATCGGTGGAGGCTTGGCGCATATCTGCGGCCGGCCCCCGTCCGCTGGCGGCAAGTACCACCTGAACGGGGGTGATTGGGTGCAAATTAATATGAAAGTTTACTGACGAGATGTCGAGGGCGGCGACGTGTGCGACATCACACACGACCAAGGCGAAGAGTTGATCGTCACCGCGAAAGCCAAATGTTTGAATTCGTCCATCGGGTATCCCGCCGATCGCGGTAGGGATGGACTTGGTCGCACTCCCGACAAACCAATCTGTAGAATCTGTCATATCCGTTGTCTATCTGTCTTATGCCCGTTCTTATGCCCGCTGACGAAATTGTGGGAGCCACTGGTCATTGCGCTCGAGTAAATCGTGCCAGACCCGCTCAACACTTGCGGCGCCTGGTCCGAGTGGGTTGGTCAACAATGCGCTCATGGCGCGCTCGTGACTGCCACTAAGGGCTGCCTCAACCGTCAAGAGCTCGTAGGACTTGACGTGGGCGGCTAGACCGTGCATGACGGGCGCCAGTGGCGTGTGTAGCAAGGCGGTGGCGCCTTGGCGATTGACACGACACGGCACCTCAACGACGACGTCATCGGGCAAGTCGGGCAACGAGCCGTTGTTGCGTACGTTGACGATGTGCGTTGCATTATCGCCGAGATGGAGTGAACAAATCAAGGCGGCAGCAGCGGTTGAGTAGTAGGCACCGCCGCGTTCCATTAGTTCGGGTGGCTTCTCACAGAGATGCACGTCGGCGTAGCGCTCAAGCAGACGACGCTCGACATCCATCACCACCTCGGCGCGGGTGGGGATGCCACTTTGTTGCTTGGCGATAATCTCGTCGGTCATATAAAAGTAGTCGAGATAACTGCTCGGCAAGGCCTGGAGCATGCCAATCAAGGTCGGTGGCACATGTACATGGTCGCCGCTGGCAGTTGCGCTGGCCAAATCTTGCATGGTTTGCTCAAGGATGTGGGTTGTGACATCGCTTTGGCCAACCCGGATTTGGCGAATCCAGTTGAGGTGGTTGAGTCCAACCTGTTCGATGTGGACTTCGTCGGGACGTACGCTCAGCTGTTTGGCGATACCGCGCTGAGCAGTCATGGCGTTATTACACAAGCCGATGGCCCGCACTCCGCCATGGCGCACGAGAGCCTCGGTGACAATGCCGGCCGGATTGGTGAAGTTAATCAGCGTGGCGTGTGGCGCGTAGGTGCGCATATCGGCGGCGATATCGAGAATAATTGGGATGGTGCGGAGGGCTTTGGCAAAGCCCCCAATACCGGTCGTCTCTTGCCCAATGAGTCCGTGGTCACGACCGAGTTGTTCGTCACTATGGCGGGCTGCTTGACCACCGACACGCAGTTGGGTCAACACATAATCTGGTCCTGTTTGAATCGCCGCTTTGCGGTCGTGTGTGCTGTCAACAACAAATGTGCCACCACGATGGGCAACCATGCGTTGGGCAAAGGCGGTGATAATCGGTAGGCGCTCTCGGCTGGGATCGACCAACGTGACGCGGGTGAGACCTAAGTCGGAAGCGTGGTCAATCAGTCCATCGATGAGTTCGGGTGTATAGGTGCTGGCGCCACCAATGACGACGATATGCATGATGTGTGTGGTTCCTCTATACGAAAAACAACCTTAGAATGTAGTATACCGTACGAAAACGGTCATGTACACTGATGATTCCCCTATATGGTCTCATCAGCTTCTAACGCAAATTAAAGTAAATTTTCAGCTAAAAAAACGCCAAATGTGGACATAAATGTTGCATTTTTACCGGAAATATGATAAATTACAAATCGGTTAATAATCTTTCTGCTGGCGTAAGAAAGTTGGTGTTGCGTGGATAAACCACTCGGTCCACCCCAACAACATACGAGCTCATCCTCGGGCTCCGACGCGAAGTTCTCTCTTGATTTAGCTGACTTTTTACACGTCGATGCAACACACCTCTCCGACTTCCTTTCTGACGACGAACTCTCCACCATAGAAGAATCAGACACGACGCCGGATAACGACAGCGATGTTGATGACTCGGTGCGTTTGTATTTACGTGATATTGGTCGGATAAATCGACTTAAGTCGATTGTTGAAGAGATTTCGTTGGCCTACCGTATTGAGCTCGGTCTCGTTGCGGGCAAATTGGCCAAGCAAAGCGCGCAGGTCTGCTATGATGCTGACCGCCATCTACCGCGTACTGAACTCGTGCAATCGATTCTACAGATTTTGCAACGCGACACAAGCAAACCGGCTCCAGACAACCCACTTGCCTACGAGCTTGCTGAGCGCATCCGCGAGAAGTACCGCACAGACGATCGCCCTGAGGCGCGCCAACTAGCAGTGTTAGCGGCGTTAATATGTGTTGAGGTTGAGCCGCTTGTCGAACAAACCGTGACTGCCGACGATGTGATTGGACGATTCATCACCTATGTCAGTGTGGTGCACCCGAAGTATGTACAGCAACTCAGCGATCAACAGCCACTGCCGCGGCGCATGATTGACGACATGGTGCATGATGGCGGTTTGGCGCGTGAGCACCTGATTGCAGCCAACTTGCGTTTGGTTGTTTCTAATGCAAAAAAATACCTCGGCCGAGGTATGTCGATGCTTGACTTGATTCAAGAGGGTAGCATTGGCTTGATGCGCGCCACCGAAAAGTTCGACCACCGCCGTGGCTTCAAGTTCTCAACCTATGCCACTTGGTGGATTCGCCAGGCGATTACACGTGCGGTAGCTGACCAGAGCCGTACCATCCGCTTGCCTGTGCATGTCGGCGAGACCATCAATCGCCTGATGCGCACTGCCGCCAAGATCCAACAAGTGACAGCGCGTGAGGCAACGCCCGATGATATTGCCGAAGAGCTGAACATGCCGGTCGAGAAGGTGCGGCGTATCCTTGATGCATCGCGGCAAACGCTCTCGCTCGAAACCCCAGTTGGTAGCGATGGTGATGCAAACTTAGCAGATTTTATCGAAGACTATCACGGCGCAACCCCGATGATGTCTGCCGAGCAAATCGTGCTACGCGAGCGCTTGCACGAGGCATTGACGCGCTTGCCTGAACGCGAGCGCCGGATTATCCAGTTGCGCTATGGCCTCGAGGATGGTCGATCGCGCACCCTCGAAGAGGTTGGTCGTGAGTTCGGTATTACGCGCGAGCGCACCCGTCAAATCGAAGGCGAAGCGTTGCGCAAATTGCGCCACCCAGGCGTGGCGCGCGGGTTGCGAAGCTTTTTGGAATAATCAAGACCTACCGCATAGATACCAATGTGTCTATGCGGTATAATTGTCTCAGCTGCGTCGCTAAAGGCGGCGCTCTTTTTTTAGTGTTTGTATAGAAGGAGTCATCGCGATGCAGATTTATCTCGATACGGCTAACCTCAAAGAAATCCGCGAAGCGGCGAGCTGGGGTATCCTCAGTGGTGTAACGACCAATCCATCATTGGTTGCCAAAGAGCAGGGTATCGACCACAAAACCCTGATTACCGAGATTACTAAGTTGGTTGATGGTCCAATCAGCGCCGAGGCCATCTCGCTCGACGCCGAAGGCATGATCCGCGAGGGACGTGAGTTCGCCACGTGGCACCCCAACGTCATCGTCAAAGTACCAGTTACCACCGAGGGCCTCAAGGCCGTCTATGCCTTGGCCAAGGATGGCATTCGCACCAACGTAACGCTCTGTTTCAACGCCGCGCAGGCCTTGTTGGCCGCCCGCGCCGGTGCGTTCATCATCAGCCCATTTATTGGCCGTGTCGATGACATGGGCGTCGACGGCATGCAACTCATCCGCGAGATTAGCGGCATTTATAAGCAGCACGGCATTACGACCAAGATTTTGGCGGCATCGATTCGTCACCCACGTCACGTCATTGACTCCGCCTTGTCGGGCGCCGATATCGCCACCTGTCCATTCAAGGTGCTTGAGCAGAGCATGAAGCACCCATTGACCGATAGCGGCATCGAGAAGTTCTTGGCCGACTGGAAGAGCCGCCAGTAATACAGAGGATGTGGCATATGCCGTATAACGAAATCGACCAACGCGCCATTAACACCATCCGCGCATTGTCCATGGACGCCATCCAGCAGGCCAACTCGGGCCACCCCGGCTTGCCCATGGGTGCCGCCCCGATGGCCCACGTGTTGTGGTCGCGCTTCTTGCGCTTTAATCCGCATGATCCCCATTGGCCAGACCGCGATCGCTTTGTGCTGTCGGCCGGCCACGGCTCAATGTTGCTCTACAGCCTGTTGCACTTGGCTGGGTACGATGTCTCACTCGACGAGCTCAAACGATTCCGTCAGTGGAACTCAATTACCCCAGGCCACCCCGAAGTCGGCGTGACGCCGGGCGTCGAGGTCAGCACTGGCCCACTCGGCCAAGGTGCTGCCAACGCCGTCGGTATGGCCGTGGCCGAGGCCTTTTTGGCGGCGACGTACAACCGCGATGGCCATACGCCGGTCAACCACTGGACCTATGCGCTGGTCAGCGACGGCGACCTGATGGAGGGCATTGCCGCTGAGGCAGCATCACTGGCCGGTCACCTTGGACTAGGCAAGTTGATCTTCTTGTACGACGATAATTTGATCTCACTCGACGGTCCAACCTCACTCGCATTCAGCGAGGACGTGATGGCGCGCTTTGCGGCCTATGGCTGGCAGACACTCAAAGTTGCTGACGGCAACGATTGTGAGGCCATCGAGGCGGCCATCAATGAGGCCCGTGCTGACCTGAACCGTCCATCACTGATTGCCGTGCGCACCGTGATCGGTTATGGTAGCCCCAATTATGCCGGCACGAGTCGCGCGCACGGTGAGCCGTTAGGCAAAGACGAAGTGCGCTTGGCCAAAGAGGCGCTTGGCCTCAACCCGGATGCCACGTTCGACGTGCCGCATGTCGTGACCCAGTTCTGGGCCGATGTCAAGCGTCGCAACGCCAAAATCTACGAGAACTGGCAGAAGGATGTGACCGTCTATGCCGCTGCCCACGCCGATTTGGCCGCCACCTTGCGCACTGCTTGGGATGGCGGTTTGCCGGCAGGGTGGGATGCAGGGTTGGTTGAGCTGGTCTCGGGTAGCGAGATGGCTAGCCGCGATGCATCGGGTAAGGTACTCGAGGCGTTGCGCTCGCGTATTCCGTGGTTGCTTGGCGGGTCGGCTGACCTCGCTGGTTCAAATAAGACGCCGAAGATTAGCAACGGCAGCTTCCAACGTGATAACTACGCCGGATCGGTGATTTGGTTCGGTGTGCGCGAACATGCGATGGGTGCCATGCTCAACGGTATGGCGGCGCACGGCGGGATTCGCCCGTATGGCGGCACATTCTTGACCTTCTCGGATTACATGCGTGGTTCGATTCGTGTGGCGGCCTTGTCGCATCACCCGGTGGTATATGTCTTTACGCATGACAGCATCGGCGTCGGCGAGGACGGCCCAACCCACCAGCCAGTTGAGCATTTGGCGTCATTGCGTGCCTTGCCCAATTTGGTCGTGATTCGCCCGGCCGATGGTGCCGAGACGGCAGTTGCCTGGCAGGTGGCCTTGAGCGAGACGCATCGCCCAACGGCGTTGATTTTGAGTCGGCAAAAATTACCGGCCTTCGATCATACGCATGCGCCAGCCCAGCAGTTGACCCACGGTGCGTATGTGCTCCGTGAGGCCAGTGGTGGTCAGCCTAAGGCAATCGTGATTGCCACCGGCTCTGAGGTGGCGATTGCCATGCAGGCCGCCAGCAAACTTGAGGCCGATGGGGTGCCGACCCGCGTGGTCAGCATGCCGTCGCATGAGTTGTTTGAGCAACAATCGGCCGACTACAAGGCGCAAGTCTTGCCGGCTGGTGTGACGAACCGTGTGGCCATTGAGGCCGGCGTGTCGTTTGGCTGGGATCGTTACGTGGGGACGCAGGGCACTATCATTGCCATCGATCGCTTCGGCGCATCGGCCCCGGCAGGCGAGGTCTACCAACACCTCGGTATTACCGCCGATGCGGTGGTGGCCGCCGTCAAACGGTAAATGTGCGTTTGGGCCCCAGGTAGAGACGCAGCATGCTGCGTCTCTACCTGGGGGTTATTTTTTCTCGTGACAAAAAGAACAAATTTCGGTATACTTTGATTATGTGATAATTTGCACGAATAAACGCATCCAGACATCACAGACAATCGTACTGTCTAGTATTGTGAAATTGTAGGAAGGACAAGGATCATGACCATGCGCGTAGAGGCAGCGACGCCTATCACGTTGCGCAATGGCCAACAGGTCACGATTCGCCCATTGGCGGAGGATGATCGAGCGGCGTTGATGCGATTTGGCCAGCAACTGCCCCAAGATGATCTCATCTACCTAGAGGATGATCTGCAAAGTCCCGAAATCATCAATCGCCTTGTCAATGCCAGTGCTGCCGAAAATTGGCGACAGATTGTGGCGGTTCGTGATGATGGCAATATTGTTGGATACAGTGCGGTTCGTCGCTTGACCGGTTGGTCGTCACATGTTGGCGACATCCAGCTGATGGTTGAATCAAACTATCGCCGGAGCGGTCTTGGCACCGAGATGGCCAAGGTGGTGTTTGAGGCTGCCCGTGGTTTGGGCGTTGCCAAGGTGATTGTGGAGATTCTGGCAGTCCAAACGGGTGGTCGGGCGATTTTCGAACGTCTCGGCTTTAGCCGCGAGGGTATTTTTAGCAAGCACGCCCATGATCGCCACGGCAACCGCCACGATTTGGTGGTGATGTCCTACCACGTGATGTAACGATACAATGAACCGCCGGATTGCCGTTTATCGGCAATCCGGCGGTTTTGTATTGGTTATTTGATGACGTCCAGCCCACCCATGTATGGCCGGAGTACCTCGGGGACGGTGATGCTCCCGTCGGCGTTTTGGTAGTTTTCCATGATGGCAATCATGGTGCGGGGGATACCCAGACCTGAGCCGTTGAGGGTGTGCACGAACTCGGGCTTGGCGCTCGGCTCAGGGCGGAAGCGGATGTTGGTCGATCGAGCCTGGAAGCTCTCGACGTTCGAGCACGAACTAACCTCGAGCCACTCATCCTGGCCAGGTGCCCAGACCTCGATGTCGTAGGTCTTGGTCGAGGCGAAGCCCATATCGCCGGTGCAGAGCACCTTGGTGCGGTAGGGGATGCCGAGCAAACGACAGCTCTCCTCGGCGTCTTGACGCAACTGCTCGAGTTCGGCATAGCTGGTGTCGGGATGGACAAACTTGTACATCTCGACCTTGTCGAACTGATGGCCTCGCTTGATACCACGCACATCGCGGCCGGCGCTCATCTTCTCACGGCGGAAACACGGCGTATAGGCGCAGTAGTTGATGGGCAACTGCGTTGCATCGAGAATCTCATCGCGGTGCAGGTTAGTCACCGGCACCTCGGCAGTTGGCACCAACCACAAATCCTCTTCGGCGTCGTGGTAGAGATTATCGCGGAACTTGGGCAACTGGCGGGCGCCCCACATACACTGCTCTTTGACCACAAACGGCGTATACACCTCGCGGTAGCCTTGGTCGCCGTGCAAGTCGAGCAACCACTGAATCAAGGCACGTTGTAGGCGTGCGCCTTTGCCCTTGAGGATGTAAAAGCGTGAGCCTGAGACTTTGACGCCGCGCTCGAAGTCGATGATGTCGAGCGATTCACCGAGCTCCCAGTGTGGGCGCGGGGTAAAGTCGAATTGTCGCGGGGTGCCGATGGTCTGCAACACGACGTTGCCCTCTTCGTCGGCACCCACAGGGACACTCTCGTGGGGCAGGTTGCGCAAGTCGAGTATGGCGGCCTGTTGGGCGGCCTCGAGCTCGGCGACCTGCTTATCGAGGGCACTGATTTGGTCACCGACGACGCGCATCTCGGCGATTTTGGTGTTGCGTACCTCGGCATCTTTGAGGGTCGAAATCTCTTTGGAGACGGTGTTGCGCGTGGCCTTGAGGCGCTCGACCTCGGCCAACACACCACGGCGCTTTTCGTCAAACGCTAACACGGCATCGACGGCGCTCCCCTCAACACCAGCTTTGGCGAGGGTGGCCTTAACGAAATCGGGCTGTTCGCGGAGCAAACGAATGTCTAACACGGGAGTTCCTTTCCTGAGTACATATCCTTAACGGGCAATTTTGCTGACACTCCAAGAGACCATCTTGCCGCCTTGATACGGGGCGACGCCATGGAAGGTGTAGTCGTCGTCGAAGACCATCTCAATCCACAAACGGTCACTGTCCCACAGATTGAGCGACTGCAGTTGAGCAACCGGCACCCACTCGAGCGCACCCTCGGGGTTACTGGTGAACGGAGTGCCACTCCAGCCATCAATGCGGAAGACGAAGCCGAACCAGTCCTCTTCGTTTTTGCCGAATCCGGGCCAGTTGAGCGTGCCGCGCAATGTCATGCGATCGATGGTAATCCCGGCCTCCTCCATGATTTCGCGCGCCATGCCAGCGGCGGCATCCTCGTGGGAG
>Ga0315901_10010456_pt1 | contig 10546 bp, 10 predicted proteins | sample LakEriMetagenome_10_FD_203761 | JGI IMG/M metagenome (GOLD analysis project Ga0315901, IMG submission 203761) | Freshwater fungal communities from buoy surface, Lake Erie, Ohio, United States - Buoy 2 MA116 | ecosystem: Environmental > Aquatic > Freshwater > Lake | place: USA: Lake Erie, Ohio...
CAGGGAATCTTACGGAATTCGCGATGAAGCAATTATCGTGAGCTTTATCATGCAAAGATAGAGCTAGTTCAATCATATCAGTATTCTTAATTGTCACCCGAGGTTGCAGATTGACTTCCGTGAATTTTCCTCCACCTCCTTCTCGCTCTTGCAATACTCCTGAAGGGGTATCGGTATAAGCAGTGACGATGATGCCGGCATCCGCGCAAAGATGCAAATACCAAAGCATATGACATACCGAGAGGGAAGCAAGAAGCATGTCTTCCGGATTATGTTTGGTGCCATCGCCTCTGAATGCAGTATCGGATGAACCGTGTAGATCGGGTTTGTTTTCAATGGCAATTATATGATCTCTGGAATAAGAGAGATAATCGCTCGTTCCACTTCCTTTATTGCCGGTCCATGTGACGGTGCTATGATATTGATGAGTTTTCATGGTGCGACTTGCGACTATTAATGATAAAAGTTTATGGCTTTGAGAAATTAGGATCTAGTTATCTAAGGAACCTGTGAAGAATCAAAAAACGCTTCTACCTAACTTTTATAAAGAACTGACATCCATCAAACATTCAACTATGATCCAATTCAGTTAATTATTTCTTTTTTCTACGGATATAACTTATACATTCATTTATGATATGTGACAAAATAGTAAATCCTATTATTAGTAATATAGTTGATAGCAATGAGCTTTGATTTATACCAAAGAGGGGAATACTCCAGATTATGATGATCCATTGTGCAAAATATATGTTTGTAACCCCATTGCTCCACTTAAACAGTAATTCAAAAACCTTGTTCTTATGCACTTTGTCTAGAATTAACTTAGTAAAGTATAGCCAAAACAATACAAAACCATGCATAAATAACATACCACCTTGTCGGCTATGATAGTAGTCATTAAAATGATACTCAATATCTGAATACGAAATAACAACTCCCAAAAGAAGTACAGAAATCCCAATTATTCCAAAGTGTTTAAAAGTCATGCTTTGGTCATTTGATTTTTTTATAGTTATTCCAAGAAACATACCTAAAAGAGGAAAAGAAAGCCAAGGCAAAACAGGAAAAGATATCTTGTTATCGATAAAGCTGTATGCAATTGGCTGGTCTCCCCAAAACAATTCTAAAATATGGTCAATTACAGGTATGTTGAGATGTAATCCCCAGAAAAATGGTGAAATCATACTAATCAAAATTGCAGTGAATAGTATTACATATTTGTTGATTTTGAACTCTTGAATCAGAGCCATAATCATTAATGCAATTCCTGCAAATTGAAGAATATCAACGATGGTTAAAATCGTATATTCATTTAGTTTGTTTAATGGGAATGTTTCTGTAATATCGAGATGTAATCGAGTAGAAAGAGTGAATGGAATGACACCCCTTAGGATATTTAAAAGGTAACCTGACAAAAGTATCTTTAAGCCACGAGTTAATCTTGACTTCAGATCAGACTTTCTGGAATATACATATGAAAATCCCATCAATGTCATAAATACGGGAGCGGCCGGCGGTCCACCAAGAAATTCAATTATTTGTCCGAATACTGAGTCTCGTACTTCTTGATTTGCAAAAACCATCAAGGTATGAACAGCAATCATAAATAATACTGCCAAGCCTCTGGCAAGGTCTACAGACAAAATTCGGTTGTTATGGTTTATTGAATTCATCAATGTTTTTTCCTTTTTGAATGCAAAATTGCAATCCAGAAAAATGAATTCATTTGACAAATGTCACAAAATTATTTTGCTCTCAAACGGCTAAGTGTTTCCCTCGATATTCCAAGAAAAGAAGCAATGTATGTTAATGGTATACGTTGAAAAAGTTGTGGATCTTGTTCAAGCAATACGAGATATTTATCCATCGAACTCATCATTTGTGAGAAGTATACTTTATCTTCCAAGAATAGAGCATACTCTTCAATGATTGCATTAATGAAATTTGCAATCTGAACATTTCTCAACATTAAAGGCTTTATCTGCTTTAAATTGATAGATATCAAGCTGCTATTTTCTACTAACTCAATAGTAGTTCTCGAAGGACAGTTTTTAAAGTTCTGCAATGATCCAACCATGTCATTTTCCAAAGCAAACCAAGTATTCACTTCTACCCCATCTTTCAGATAATAGCTTCTTACAGCACCTTTGATCACAAAATAGGCAAAGTCGTGATATTGATTGTCTTTGATTAATACATGTTTCTTGTTTAAGTGTAGGATAGACAAGTGATTACATATTTCTGCTTTTGTCTCATCGGTAAGTTCTTGCTCTACTGCAAAATGGTCTATAAAGTTTTTGAATCTGATATCCATTCTATAGGGATGTATATGATTAATGTTGCTTGTATTTCTTTAAGTCAGATTTTTATAATCTAGAGTAGATTATTTACGAACTTTTCCTTTAAAGAATGCCCAAATTTCTTCCGCGCTTTCGATATCGCCATTTTGCGATCCTGCAAATGATGTCCACAGAAAGGAATAGCGCTCTCTTCGGCTGGGCTCGATATGTCCTCCGCCTTCTACTTTGTATAGCATGACTTCGGTACCATTTACCCCTTGAGCATACCGATATGCGATCACTTTCGAAGAACTCTTTTGTGGAAATTCAGTGATGATGGGAGCTGTCTGTGTTCCATTTCTTTTTACCCAATATGCAATACTACTATCAGTTGAAATCACTGTACCATTTTCAGTATTGCCACCCAGATAGGGAACAAGCGGATCTGCCGTACCATTCATGAATAATGCAGAAACGGGAATCGTTGATGTGTTGCATTTGGAATTAGCAGGTCCTGAAGCCACAATTGATGCAAATGCCGTCATGCGATGTGGGATTTCTTGCGCAAGACGCATCATGAAATGTCCGCCATTGGAAGTGCCAACCATATACACTTTTCGGTCATCATATCGGAGTGATGTTTTCAGTGTATCGACTAATGTTGTTATGAATCCCACATCATCGCTTGCGGGAATTCGCGGGGCATCATTTCTACAATCATTCCATCCTTGAGAATTTTTTGGACCGATTGTTCCATCGGGAATCACAAGAATGAGTCCTTCATTAGCTGCGATGTCAAACCATGGAATATAAGGAGCTTTCACATGTGACAAACCTGCGATATTATCTGCGCTTCCACCATTTCCATGAAAGAGAAATATGATTGGAGAGTTAGCTTTCTGAGAAGGATTGAAGAGGTGATAGGATCTTTCTATGCCCTTAATTGAGATATGTTGATTTGTCTGCAATGTGTTTCGATGTTCTTTGCTAAGTCTGTAAGTTCCGCAACCGATCAATAGTGAGGAAAACATCGACAATACAAAACTATACGCTTTGAGACTATACATGAATGTTGATTGAATTCGGTGTATCATATAACTTTTGCATGATTTCACGTGTAAGATGTGTCACAAAATAACCAGTTATAGACATTGAACAATCAATACAAATCCCATCCCAAAAGATTCACTTCAAGTACAAGGCCCATTGGTTTTGGTGTATCTGGATTAGGTATTTGCCATCCTGCACAAACTTGCACACGCTTTGAGGCATTATACATGCCACCGATCACGGCAACTGCGGCATCATTATATCCGCTCATCCAATCACCCATAAGATACCAGCGATCACCAACTTTGATTTCATATCCAAGCATGATGCCTGTTGTATTACCATGTCCGACAAACTCTTGATTCGACTGATAGATCCCACCAACTATTCTGCTCTTCTTGTTCATGAGATGGTAGATACCCAGAGCATATGTGAAGTAATTGATCTCTTTATTGGTCAACTTATTCGAGATATTGTATCCAATCTGAGCACCGAAATTGAAATCTACATTATCCGCCAGTTTGAATTGCCTCTGAATGGTCCCCATCAATATGGGATATAATGAACCTTTATCAGGATCATCATTATGCAGCATCCGCCATTCAGGTGTGAAATACACTCCTTTTCCAACAAGATTGATGCCTCCATTCCATCCATTTCCGAGGCCATATACGAAATGGGCTTTTGACTCAAGTTTATTCGAATAGACATTAAGCTGATGTTGGTAAAAGTATGAACCATTATTGGTTATGTCACCCGATGGAATATTGAATAGATTCTGCTGTCCATTCATCACGCCACATGACAGCAAAAAAACGAAGATTACAACTCTATAAAAATTCATTACTTATGAAATATCTTGAAAATGTAGTGGTGAATATGTCTCATTTTGGACATTTGGTGTTCTTGAACATTCATGAAAGTTCAAAAGTGCCATAGAGAACTTCAAGTACACACATAATTCTTTTTCATGTGAGAAAGACTCGCTTTGCATAGTTTTTTCAGCACATTCAGATCTATGTCCGCAAGTTTCTTCACATATATACAGGCTTTCGCCATTTTGTAATTCCCCAATTTCTCAAGCAATTCAGGATTGTCATTTCCCGGTGCATTCACATAGAGTGAAAATGCCGCTTTGCGCGGAGAGAATCCGATGATGAAGAATTCGCCGGAATGTCCGCTGTCATATGTGTATTGATATGTGCCGAATCCAATCATGGTCGGACCCCACATCTTGGGTTCATAGCCGGACCATTCTTTCATAAGTTCCAGCAATTTCAAACTATCATCTTTCTTTTGCTCATTCTCAACATATGAATGAATGAAATCAATTGGATCGATTGCGGTTTCTGTTGTTCTGTTTTTTGCCATGATGATGAATGAATATGATACGGAATAACTCAACGAAGTTAATGAGATATCATATTCTCCGCAAAATCTGCGGAGAATAGATCGATTAATCTCCGCATGTACAAATAATCTCCGCAAAAAATGCGGAGATTAAGGAGAATTAGAATAGAATATTCAAAATGTTGCCAATGTAATGAGATGCTTGTCAATGTCGATTTATCGCATACAGAGAACTGTAAATCAGAGAAATGACCTTACTTATCTGTTATTGACAATATCTATTATTCTTCTCTTGTAAATGCAAAATACACCACATAGACCCATCCCATGAGTCCCGCTAGAATTGCCATGATGATTGATTTATTTCTAGACCATGAAGCAACAACCGCAATGATCGATCCCAATCCTATTCCTCCATCAATGGCTCTATCGGTTAAGTCACTACTTTGCGATTGGGCAAGCATCTCTGATGATATCAACACTACTTGTATGAACATCAGGGAAATGAAAAGGCCGATTTGACGGAGTTTGTTATGATATGGAGTATTCATGTGATTACAAAAAGTGTTGAACAAACGGCTAACATACGCGTAATCAGAATTCTAGTTTCAATGAAAAATGGAGGATATTAAGAACAGCTCCTCGGCTTCGCTCGGAGTGCAATCCTCGGCTTCGTTCATCAACTGTTCGTCGAGCGAAGCCGAGACGAGAACCAGCTGTATATATGAACCTTCGGCTCCGCTCGGGGTACAGACCTCGGCTGAAACTGTTCGGCGAGCGAAGCCGAGACGAGAACCGGCTGTATATATGAACCTTCGGCTCCGCTCGGGGTACAGACCTCGGCTGAAACTGTTCGGCGAGCGAAGCCGAGACGAGAACCGGCTGTATATATGAACCTTCGGCTCCGCTCGGGGTGCAGACCTCGGCTGAAACTGTTCGTCGAGCGAAGCCGAGACGAGAACCCGCTGTATATATGTACCCCTCGGCTTCGCTCGGGGTACAATAGCCCCAGCGGGGCGACATCCAACAAGAGTCCCACCCCGCCCTTCGGGCACCCCTCGTCTGAGGGGAATGACATAAACGTGTTAATTTCTAGCAACAAACCATGCTTTTTTCAGCATGACTCTCGCAAGACCATCAAGCGCATATCCGCGTACCCATGGTTGGAGAAGGCGATAGTGATTTTCATAAAAGAGCATTGTTGCGGGTGCATCGGCGATGGCCATTGATTCAGCTTTGCGATAGAGTTCCATGCGTTTCACCTCATCATTCTCCGCCATGGCTTGCGCGAATAATGCCGTTGCTTCCATGTTTTTATAGCGCGTGCTATTTGGATAGCTTGGCTCGCTCAAGGAATTGGGAACGAGCGCGCCATCGAGAAGATTGATATAATTTTCGGGATCGGGATAATCGCCATACCAGCGAGTCCCCCACATCGCAAGTTTTCCTTCTTCGGCCAATTGCAGGAATTCAGAGAACTGAATCGTTTGGATTTGCAATTCAATACCGAGATTGGATTTGATCATCGAGCGCACTGCTTCGGCAACTTGTACGAGTCGTGGCTCGGGATAAATATGGAATGTCACTTTTGGAAAATTCTTTCCATTCGGATACCCGGCTTTTGCAAGAAGTTCACGCGCTTTTTGAATATTGAGATCGAATCCCGGAATATTCTTGATATCATAATTCTTGAAAACGGGCGGTGTGATGCCATGAAGCGCGGGACCATATGGCGCATCTTTCAATACATATTTCACGATATTTTTTCTGTCAATCGCATAACTGAATGCACGACGTACATCGGGATTGTCAAAAGGAGCCTTGATGCAGAGATAATCTATGAACCATGTCAGCAAAGCGGGTGTGGATTGCAATTGAAATTGATCATATGGTGCTTTGGCTTTCTTGTTTTTCGTATCAACGATGTCTTCAAAGAATTCAGTCGGCAATGTGAAACATTCATCCAAATTGCCATCGGTGAATTCCTTCAATTGCAATTTGTCATCCTTGATGAAAGTGAAGACTAGCGAATCCAAATAGGGAAGCTTATTTCCAACTTCATCCTTTTGCCAATAGTTTGGATTCTTGCGGAATGTCATGGAAATGTCGGGTCGCCATTCCACAAACATGAATGGTCCGGTGCCAACGGGATTCTGGAAAAAGTCACGACCATATTTCTCAACGGCTTCTTTTGGTACAATGCATCCGAGTGAATTTGCCAGAAGCAACAGGAATGGAGAATATGCGCGGGTGAGACGAATCTTCAATGTGGTATCATCAGTGGCTTGAATGCCTTCAATTGTGCTTACCGGTTTATCAGCCAAGCGCGCATCATAGAATGCATTAGCTCCCACAACTTTATCCTTGAATGCCCAATAATGTACGGTTCGGGATTTGGGATCACATGCACGAACAAGTGAATATTCCACATCTTTGGCGGTCATCTTCCGACCCTTTCCATTCGGGAAACATGCATTGTCATGAAATCTCATGTCCGAGCGGATATGGAATACATATTCTTTTCCATCTTCTGAAATTTCCCAGGAACTTGCCGCCTCGGGAATCACGCCCAAACTTGAATCAAATGAAATCAAACGATCATATACCTGCAATGCGATATCATCTGCGAGCTTGCTATTGATAATCACGGGATCAAGTCCATTCGGATTTCCGCGAATCATATTGATGCGAAATACACCCCCATAATTTTTACCGCCCTTTGCGGAAGTGAGCTCTACTTCTTTGTCTTGAGTACAAGACGCCAGTACAATAATGGTGAGTACTAAGATTGTGCGAATGATATGCATATTATTTTCCTATTGTTGACAAGCGTAGTGAATTACTAATCACACTGACCGAACTGAATGCCATTGCACCTGCTGCAAACATCGGATTCAATAATCCGAAAGCAGCAAGTGGTATGCCGATGATATTGAAGATAAATGCCCAAAAGAAATTTTGTTTGATGATGAGCATGGTATTTCTTGAAAGTCGAATAGCAGTGATCACTGAATGTAAATCGGTATTCATTATGGTGATGTCTGCGGTGTTCATTGCAATGTCAGTTCCACTTCCCATCGCGATTCCAAGATGTGCTTGCGCAAGTGCTGGCGCATCATTGATTCCATCTCCGATCATTGCTAGGCGATGTCCTGCTTTTTGCAATTCGGAAATCTTCTCCAATTTCTCATGCGGAAGAAGTCCTGCATGATACTGCATTATTCCAAGCTCATTCGCAATTGATTTCACGGTTGATTCATGATCTCCACTCAGTATCATTGTTTGTAGCAGATCATCATGCAATGTTTGGATGATTTCTTTTGATGTATCACGAATTGTATCAGCAAAAACGAATATCGCATGAGGAATTCCATCAATGCATAAACCAAGCATTGATTCTCCGGATTGATATGTTTGCTTTATTGAATCAATCTCTAAATGAATTCCTTCTTCAAGGATCCAATCAAGTTTACCGATCAGAATATCATGTCCGGATACAATTCCTTTCATCCCTTTTCCGGGAAATTCTTTCACGGATACGGCTTGTGGAATATCCTGAGACTTCTTCACAATCGCTTGCGCAAATGGATGCACGGAATTTTGTTCGATGCCGGATGCAAAAGACATCAAAGCATCATAAGAATATGTGGATTGCAGTGTCTCTATCTCAATCAATTCAGGTTTACCCTCCGTAAGCGTACCTGTTTTGTCGAATGCTATTATGTCAATCGTACCTGCCTTTTCGAGCGCATCGGCATTGCGTATGATGATTCCGCGTTTTGCGCCTGCTCCGATGGCGACTGTGATGGCAGTCGGCGTGGCAAGACCCAATGCGCATGGACAAGCAATGAGGAGTATCGAAATTGCCGGTAAAATGCTTGCATTGAAGGTGGAATGCAGTATCACATAATACACAATGAATGTCACGATACTGATACCAAGAACACTTGGTACAAACACTGATGAAATTTTATCTGCAAGAGATTGAATCGCTGCTTTTGACCCTTGTGCTTCTTTCACGATTGAAGTGATCTTTGATAATACGGTGTCAGCGCCGATTGCCGTGGCTTTCACTTGCATGGGTGCATCGATATTGATTGTTCCGCCCGTTACGGAATCTCCGGTCTGTTTTGTTATCGGATGCGATTCACCGGTCAACATGGATTCATCGCATGTTCCGAATCCTTCGATGATGATGCCATCTATGGGAAATGATTCACCCGGACGAATGAGCATGATATCGCCAACAGTAATCTCTGAAGTATTGCATTCCTGAAAAGATCCATCAGCTGATTGTCTCAGTGCTCTAGTTGATTGCAGTGAAAGTAGCGATTGCAGTGCATTGCCTGCTTTTCTTTTAGCTTTTGTTTCGAGCATTTTTCCGAGCAGAACAAGCGTGATGATGGTGGTCGTGGAATCATAATACAGATGTTGACCATGTCCTGCATGTTCACCGAATAGCAATTCAAATGTGCTATACAGCCATGCCATCCCTGTTCCGAGTGAAACGAGTGTATTCATGTCGGAAGCGCCATGCAGAGCTAATTTCCAGGCAGGTACAAAAAATCTTTGACCTGGAATAAGGAGAACAATGAGTGATAAAATGCAGAATCCTAAATTCAGGAGATTGATCGGAATGGGAATTGCATTTGAGATCGGATCCCACATCATGCCCATGGAGAGAATAAGAACGGGAAGTGAGCAGGCAAGACTGATGAAGAAATCTCTGCGAATATCTATCTCGCGGTCGAGAAGTCTTTCCGAGACATTATCTGGTTCTTTCTTGATGATTAAGTCATAACCCGATTCATGCAAAGATTGTGCGATAGATTCGAGCGAAACTTGTTCGACATCATATTCCAAACGAACGGTTTCCGCCGCAAGATTCACGGTGGCATTGGAAACGCCTCCGATTTTCTTAAGCGATTTTTCGACTCTGGCCACACATGCGGCACAAGTCATGCCTTCGACAGGAAGATTTTGAATCATGAGAGTTCGTGGATAATCGATTGTTTTTTGTGTCGAAAATAACTCAAAAGGAAGAGAATTCCGGCCAGGATGAATGGAAAGGTGATGAGTGCAATCACTTCAAGACTCATCCAAACCGAATGATTCATGCGATAATTATGGGTATAAATGAAGGGGCTGAGCACAATACCGAGGAGAATATAGAGGATTCCTCCGATCAATTCCCATTTCCACGCGATGGCGAGGATGATTGTTAGGACGAATGAGGGAATCATGTGGATCAGAAATGCAAGAATTTGCTCCCCTAGTGTTCCATGATCAAATGAATCAAGAGCAAATAGACTGACAAATGCGATTGCCAGAATACTGAGTATGCGTGGCAGAAGAGGGAGGAGCTTCATAAATGTAATCCCAAAAAATAACTTTGCAAAAATAGAAATCTTCATGCAAAGAACGGAGATCACTTATAATCAATCAACTCCACCACAATTTCATTTCTGCGATTGATCACTTCATAGGGAGGATTATAGCCTAGATAAGAAAATTGATTTTTGTGTTGTAGATTTTCCTTCGCAAGAGCTTGCTTCAACAGTTCTGTGTACTCGGCGATCTTTTCATTATTTGCCCATCCATCGAATCGAATTGCGGCGATGATCTTTTCATCTTGTTTTTCAAATGCAATGCTTTTATCATTCGGAGTCGGGAGTGAATTCATGTCATATCCTTTCGGTACCATGAATTTCATCGTTGTCGTTTCACCAAGTTCCATCGTCACGGGCGATGTCATCGCGATACTTTCTTCTTTCGCATTGCCACCAAAAATATAGCCGGCCAAGATTCTGAATCCCATACCTGAACTTTCACGATAATTCCTTTTTCCAAGCTTTACACTTGAA
>Ga0315901_10010466_pt1 | contig 10542 bp, 9 predicted proteins | sample LakEriMetagenome_10_FD_203761 | JGI IMG/M metagenome (GOLD analysis project Ga0315901, IMG submission 203761) | Freshwater fungal communities from buoy surface, Lake Erie, Ohio, United States - Buoy 2 MA116 | ecosystem: Environmental > Aquatic > Freshwater > Lake | place: USA: Lake Erie, Ohio...
ATAAAGTCATACACCCTTGATCTAATCCAAACGTTGGATAAACAGGTAATGTGAATGATATATATAAATTGGGAAATTTTTTCTGTAATCTAACTATAACTTTTGCACGTTTATCATTTGTATTTTTAAATAAAATATGAGCACCTTCTACGTCCCAATCTATTGCTCTACAACCTGTATCTAATAATAATTTTTCTATAGTATCATACATTTGATCTTCAGGTAAAAAATCTTCTAAATACGGTGCAACTGCACCACCAAAAGATATAATAATAGTACCACCTACAGCTTGAAATGCCTTTATATCATCTAACATATCATATATTTCAGTGTTCATTTTTCCTTGACTGTTACCAATAATAAAAGCTAATGTTACGCATTTACCACCAGTACCTTTATAATATTCCATTAAACTGTATGTTTTATAAGCATCTTTATTGTTATATCCCCATATGTAATAATAAGGCGCTACTATAGGCATTTTATAATAGTACAAGATAATAATTTTTACGTTGAAATATTAATGAAATAATATACGTAATTTTATTATGGATTACTTTCATTTTTCTATAAATAATATAAAATGGGATTACGGTGTGTATGATGGATGGATTGGTGGTAAAATGCCAGTAAGTAATTTAAGTACTGGATATCACGGTATACAAAAACAATGGTGGGATTATTATTTAAATAAAGAAAATAAAGCACCTAATGTATTATTAATATCAGAATCAGATAATGTAAGAAATGAATTTTTAGAAAAATATCCAAATTGGAACATTGAATTAATTGATTTATATCCTGAAATAAACAATGAAAAATCATCACATAATGTTATAGTAGGTGATATATGTGCATTACAAAATCCATTACAATTAAATAAATATGATTTAATTATTAATCAAGCAACACTTGAACATGTTTATAATCCGTTTCAAGCAATGTCAAATTTATTATCGGCATTAGTAAAAGGTGGTATTTTAATAACACATACACACCCACCAGGGTTTCCTTATCATCAGTATCCGCATGATTATTTTAGATTCATGCGTGATTGGTGGATTTATTTAAGTAATTATATTAAGAATATTCAATTATTAGAATTTCTTGAATATGATAAAATGCATGTTTTTACATGTTACATTAAAAGTTAAAATTGATTTTTTATATTAATTTTATTAATTTGTGTAATTGTGGATTAGTGTATGAATAAGAATAAAGATTTATTAACAAAAAAATTAATAGATTCTGCTAAAAAATCTGATGTAAATCAAAAACACTGTGCAGCAATTATACATGGAAATAATATATATAATGTTGGTATTAATAAATATTGTACAAATAAAAAAATAAGTACAGTTCATGCTGAAATAGATGCATTATTTGCATTTAAAACAAAATATAAAAAAATGATAGATGGTGTAGATATTATTATTATAAGATTAAATAATAATAATACAATGAATTTTAAAAATTCTAGACCATGTAACCATTGTATTGAAACATTACAAAAACATAATATTAGAAAAGTATATTATTCAAATGAATATGGTGAAATAGTTTATGAGTATGTAAAAGATATGTCAATGAATCATATTAGTTCAGGATATAAATATAAAAAACAAATTAATTAAAAAAAAAATGAATTTTGTATTTAGATATAAATTAATATTAATTTATATAAAAATGGATGTGGAAAATACAGCTGTAAATGTTGTAGAAAAAAGAAAAAAGGGAAGACCTAGAAAAATAATAGTTGAAGGAGAAAATACAAATGCAAATGACAAAAGTGCTGCTCCTGAAATTAAAATAAAAAAGAAAAGAGGTAGAAAGGCCGCTTTGAAATATTTTAGTAGTTCTATAAGAAAGCAAATTCCACTTACTACAAATATTGTTGATAATGAAAATGAAATATTATGTTTTGATATTAAAGAGTCTGAAAATGTTTTTACGAGAGATAATAATATATTATCATTTGACGACAATGATAATGAAATGTTGGCAAGTTTTAATTGTACAAATAATGATAATATAAATGAAAATTTTGATAATCAAACAGATAATACATCAGATAATTTATTGGTTGAAAATTTTAATAATATGTGTATTAATAATACAAAGGATAAGAATGATGAATTATTAAATCAAATAGAAATCCAAAAAGATAATATTAAAAAAGGGTACTTTCAACTATTTAATAATTATAATGTATGGCACGAACATTCAGATGTTAAATGTTGGTGGTGTTGTCATCATTTCACATCATTACCTATAGGTATGCCTGTTCAATATATACATGATATACAAAAATTTGCAGTAAGGGGTATTTTTTGTAGTTTTGCATGTATGTTGGCGTATTTTAATACAACTAAAAATAAGATAAATAAAAAATATTTAATTAACTTTTTGTATAAAAAATTAACTGGATTTAATAAATTACTATTTAAAGAAGCTCCACCTAGATATGTTTTAAAAGAATTTGGTGGAACTTTAACAATTGAACAATTTAGAAATTTATCAACTGAATTGAAATCATATAAAATGGTTGAATATCCTATGTTTATGTCTCGTGATTATATTGCAGAAGTTGACTTGGCGACAATTAAGCAAGTTAATAATAAGGTATTTAATAATAATCAAAAGATTATTGTATTAGATGATAAAAAGGTTGAAGAAGCCAAGACTAGAATTCTAAAGACAGAAACAAATGTTAATATGAATAATACGATTGAAGATTTTATTAAAAATTAAATAGAATTAAAAAATTGAATTTATTTTTTAATTCTCTTTTTACAAATCAACAATTAACAAGAAAAACTATCCAATGTTTGAAAATATTAAAGCCTTTTTACAAGACAAAAAGTTCAATTATGAATTGAAACAAGAATTGTTTGTACATTATATTAAAATTCGTGAATTGTCAAATTTAAATGATGACAAGGATAATGACAATGATAATGAATTACATACTATTACTAATGCTACTAATACTACATCTGATTTATTTTTATTATTTAACAGAAAAGAAGAAACAGATATTCAAAAAGAATGCAATGGATTGATTTTGGAAAAAGATACAAATAATGTTGTTTGTGCATGTCAAAACGTTTTTGAATCGGAAATTCCTAATAATGGTGAATTGATTGATGCTGAATATTGTGAAGATGGTACTGTATTGAGATTATATTATTATAATAACAAGTGGACTGTCGCAACAAGAAAATGCATTGATGCTAAATACAGTTATTGGTCTTCTCAAAAAACATTTAATGATATGTTTTGGGAATTATTTGAACACGTTGATGTTTCTACATTGAATAGAGATTGTACGTATTTGTTTGTATTATTGCATAAGGAAAATAACTTTATTGTTAAACATTACGAAAATAGATTGGTCTATACTGGATGTATTAATAATAAAACATGTGAATATGTTGTAGATGACATTCATAACAGGTATAAAACAAATATGAAATTACCTGATAAGATTGATGTATCTACTATGGAACTTGATTTGGAAACAAAATATAATTTTTTAAAATATTTTAATCCACAAAAAAGAGGTGTATTATTGAAATTTAAAGTTGATAATCAAATTAAAGTTGTAAAAATTGATTTTAATGAATTTAGTAAATTGAAAGACATTCGTGGAAATGAACCTCAGATTAGAATGAGATATTTACAATTGTTGCAAGAACCTGAAAAACTGCAAATTCTTATCAATTATTATCCTGAACATGAATTTTTATTTGATATGATTTATCATAGTCTTAACAAATTGTGTAATAGTATCTATTCAACGTATAGAGATACTCATGTCAAACATCTCTATAAAATAGATGATTCACACATGTTTTTCCAAACATTAAGACAATTACATGCACATTATAAAATAACAAACATTCCAATTACTATGGCTGATGTAATGATAAAAATTAAATCATTGAATCCTTATATTTTAAAAAAATTTTTAAGTTGGGTTTAGTAACCTTTTCATTTCCTTTTATTATTTACTTTAATAACCTTTTCTTTATTTTTACATTTTCTTTATTTTTTACTTTTATTTTTGACTTTATTATTTTTAATAAATTATTTTATTATAAATTATAATATTAAGATAATATAATAAACAATGGCATTACCTTTAATAGGATTGACAGTATTGACTGGGTATTTATTAAGTAATAATGACGAAACACCTAATAAACAAATGAATAGTGAACCACGTAATAGTATAATTCCAAATGATTTACCAAATGGTAAAAATATATATGCATCTAATTATGCAAATGAAGCTGATTTTACAGTATTACAAAAAGGATTACAGAATTACAAAGATGCACAAGATCCAGCTATGACAGGAGTGTTGCCTCCTTTATTTAATACTTATAGTATAAATGGTAATTTGGATGTTTTAAATAAAAATCAAAATATTTTAAATAAATCTCAACAGTTTCCAACATCTACATTGAATAGTTCTCAAATGAATAATGTGAATGAAATAAATAAACGTTCAAATATTTTTAAAACAAGTGCACCTAGTATTTCAAATAGACCTATGTTTAATCCAGTAATCTCTTCATCTGAAGATATTAACGTTGATTCGCAAAGCAGTTTACTTTCAAAGGAACCCCAATCTGTGAATCCATTAACAGGTATTCCATATGAAAATGTTCATCAAAACATGGTACCATTTTTTGGTGGTTCTCTTAAACAAAACGTGGAAAAATTAACAAATACAACACGATTAGATCTTTATACAGGTAATAACGATACATTTAAACATAAAAAAGAAGCTGGTCCATTTTATACATTGCAAAAACAGGATATTCATGGTACACCTAATATATCTGAAAATACAGATATGTCAAGATTTATACCTAGTAATTATAAGCAGAATGAAAAGCCATTTTATGAAGAAAAGGTCTCTGCCCCAATTGCTGGTACAGTTAATAATAAAATTAGAAATGTGCCAAAGAATGTAGATGAATTACGTTATGCAAGTAAACCAAAATTATCTTTTGAAGGAAGAACTATTGCTGGACAATTTGGAAATGTAAGAGGACAACAAGCAAAGGTTAATAAAAATTTAGTAGATACTTATTATGAAAATACACCAGATAGATGGTTAAAAACAAAGGGTGCTTTAACAGGTGAAACACATAGAGAAAATTATGATATGAAGAAAACAGTAAGAGAAGTTACATCTGAAGAATCTTATTATGGGCCTGTTTTTGCATCTGATCAAGCCAAATCATCACAACGTAAAGTGAGTGCTGATTCTGTAAATAAAAATAATACACATGATTCTATTGTTAAGGAAACAAACAGACAATCATTTTTGAATGATTTTGTAAGAAATGTAGATTCAGTAAAGAAATCAGATGCAACAGATGATTTCGGTAAAAAGGGATATAATCCAAAATTCACTGAACGTTTTATTAACGGTGAAACAAATCAATTTAAATTAAATGTAAACATGCAAAATAGAGGACAACAATTAAAACATTCTGATGAAGCAAAACCAACTATAAAACAAACAACATTGTATTCTAATAATAATGGTAATATTAAATCTGTGTTGGGCAAGGGTAAAATGGAAGCCATTCATAATGGTGTTCAACATTGGAATGCAAAAACTACAAATAAGGAATTATTAGTAAATAATAAATATGTAGGAAGTGCTAAAAATGATAAAGGTATGGGATATAATGTTGCAAATTACGAAGCAAAAACTACTGGAAAGGAAATTATAACAAATAAATCTAAATATATTGGAGGTTCATCAGTTATTAATAAAAATGTTGTTTCTAGAAATAATTATAATAATGCTGAAATAAATGATAAACAAGAAATTTTAATATCAAATAGCCGTTCTAATGGTCCACAAGCATTCCAGATATCAGCTGGTGCAGATATACAAGGTGATTTAAAATATACAGATCGTATGGCATTAAAGGAAGAAGTAAGTTACAGAAAACAACAAGATTTCAATGAATCTTTGAATAATAAACCACCAGGATTAACTTCATCATTACAAAATATTGGTGCATTTGAAAATAAATACCAAACTGCCGAAACAGAAAATACAAGAATAGATCCTGTATTAAATAAACAATTAAGTAATAATCCTTATTACATAAATACACAAGGAATAAAATTGTAATCTGAAGTTAAAGTTAAAATTTATTTTTATTTATATTTTACATTTAATATGAATAAATTAAAAATTTGTAGGTTTAGTAAAGAGAATATTATTCATATAACATATTCAAGTGATGAATATGATAGAAAACCTGTACAAATAAATATTTTTTATAATGATTTAAAAGATGTTATTTATAATACACATGTATTCAAGAAAAATGAAATGGTTGTACATATAAATCAACATGAAATAAATACAAAAATTGATTAAATAAAATTTTCGTTAAATTTAAATATAAATAATTGTAATATATTTTAAAGATGAGTTTAATTATTCATATTAAAGTGTTTAATGATATTCTTGATCAGTTTTTTAATTATTTGGAAAATGAATTTCCTGAATTTCAATCAGATATTATTTTAACTAGAACTGGTGTGGAATTTATTAGAGCAAGTAATCCAAGATTAGTTGTTGAGCAATTTGTTACAATGGTTGAACCATATAAACAACAAATATATAATTGTGATGAAGATTTCTTTTTGAATTTTACATTTGTACCAGGTGAAATAACTGATGAGAATTCATTATTATGTGTAAAAGTTAAAAAGATTTGGATGTCTGAATCTACAACAGATACACAAAAGGCACATATTTGGTTTTATTTCCAAAAGCTTATTAAAGCTGGTGATAAAATAAAAATCAATTAATTTGCGTTTTATTTTATGATGTAATTTATTAATTCAATATAATAGAAATGAGTTCACAAGGTAATGATAATGGTAATCCAATGTTTTCTTTTCATAGTGTATTAAAAACTCAATTATTAAAAATTTTAAATGATTTTGTAAGAGAATTAGATTTATCTTTTGACTATATTGATAAAGGTATTTTAAATAATTTTAAAAAAAGTGTAAATGAATGTGAAAATAATGATATTTTATTTAAAAAATTATATTCAGATATTTTAGATTCTTTAAAAGAGTATAGTGAAAATTTAAAGGTTATTCATAATCAAAAAATAAGAACAAATGATATTTTATTTTTGAATAATATTACTTTATTGAATTTATCATGTAATCTTTTTAAGGATGAAAACAAAAATACAAAAAAAACATTAATAACATATTTAAATGAATTTTATAATGTATCAAAGTTTTTAGATCATGTTAATTCAAATACAGGTTCTGAAACAATGTTGAATGATATTCAAAAAATGGTTGAAAATTTAGTTATTAAGCCAGTTGAAAATGCATCTGCATCTTCATCCACATCAAAAAAGGCATCAAGACCTAATCCTCAGCCATTACCTATTAATATAAATAGTATGATGGAAAATATAAATAATATGGACACAAAATCTAATCCTTTATTTAATCAATTGAATGATTTAATTCAAAATAAGGATATAATGAATATTGCATCTGAATTGACATCAGAGATACAAGTTTCTGATTTAGATCCAATGTCTATTATGAGTTCATTGATGTCAGGTAACATGCAAGATGCTAAAATAAATAATTTAATAACATCTATAGGTGATAAAATTACAAGAAAATTAAATACAGGCGAAATTGACAAAAACTTATTGGAAGAACATGCTAATAAGTTTTTAAATACTATTTCATCTAATCAAAATGATTTAATGTCTATTGTAAATAATATTAGTAATAATAAGTAATTAAATATTTATATTTTAATTTTATTTTTATATTATAATAGATATAATATAATATGACTACAACAGGTGATTTATTTTGGAGTGATGATCCATCAATTTTAATTTCTAGTAAAAGAATGACGCAATTCTTTCCAAATAAATCATTTACATTAAATGAAAAATTAAATTCTTTGGTACGTCTTGGAATGTATTGTTCTATTATTCTTATTGCTTATGATAAGGATATTAAATGGACTAGTGTTTTTATTTTTGCATTGTTATTTACGTATTATTTAAAATATTATTCACAAAATAATATAAAACCAACAACATCAGCTCCATTAATTGCAAAACCTGTTAATAATGTAAATCATCATTTGGCTAAAATAAATGAATCTCAAGCTACAGCACAACCTACTACTACACCTATAATTACAGGAACAGGTACACCTGTAAATACAATGTTAGATTCAACAACAACAGGTGCTCCATTAACTACAACAACAGGTGCTCCTGTTACTACAACGACAAGTGCTCCTGTTACTACAACGACAAGTGCTCCTGTTACTACAACAAGTATTCCATTAACAACAACTGGCCCATCTGTTTCTACAAAAACAGGAGTTCCTTTACCTGGTGTTTCAGCATCAAATGATTTTATTGAAACATTGGAAAATTGTGTTGCACCAACATTAGATAATCCTTTTATGAATATGACAATGAAAGATTATTTAAATACAGATAAATCAGGTAATATTATTGAAAGAAATCCTGCTTGTGATCCTAACAATCCTAATATTAAAAAGAGTATTGATGCAAAATTTAATAATAATTTATATAGAGATGTAAGTGATGTATTTGGAAAATATAATTCACAAAGACAATATTTTACAATGCCATGGACACAGACTATTCCTGATGTTGATGGTAATTTTAAGAATTGGTTATACAAATCACCAAAAACATGTAAAGAAAATAACAATTGTATTAGATATGAAGATATTAGAACGCATAGACAAATTTAAAAAAATTGAATATTTTTTACATTTTTATGTATTTTATACTTGATTGTATAATTGACTCTATATAAAGATTGAATTATTTTATTAATATTGTGTGTTTTCAAAATTGAAATTTTATTTAAATATTAATAATATATTGAACATTTAACATGTCTGACAATAGTGACTATGAAAGCAGTGATAATATCACTACTGACGAATCATCATTAACTCAAGGATTTTCTGATTATGAAAGATCATCTTATTATAAAGAGTTATCTGAAGATGACAAAACTTTATATAGAAAAATTTTATCTTATATTCAAAAATTGTCATTAAATGACAATATTATTGATATTTATCAACTTATTGACAAATTTAACAATATAAAAAATGATTTAAAACAATTTATTCAAAAAAGTAAAAAACCAGAATTAAATAACATTTCAAACTCTTTGGATGATGATGCTATATTATTTATGATTATAATGTATTCAGCTATATTAAATAATGCTGATGTTTCATTTGTTTATGAAGATGAGGATGGTGAAACAGGCCTTGACAAGTATATTTCTCTTTTGCAAGAAATTATAGTTTCAAATGAGATTTTACGTAAAAATAGTATATTCTCAATGAATAATGCTTATGCAGTATTTAATATCAAACCATTACAATCTGAAAAAATTTCACCAATAAGAAGAATATTAAGAAATTGTGATTTGGTATTGAGAACTAAAAATGACTTTGGTTATTCAAATATTAATTTCCCATTAACATCAAATAATGATGTACAATCTTTGATTGCTCCTAAGGGTGCTTCTAAAAATATTCCTGTTATTTCTATGAATGAAAAATACGTTAATCAATCTGAAACAACAGATTCAGAATTTACAGAAGAACAAATTAAAGAAAAAATTCAAAAAGCACGTGATGAAAATAAGAAAGATGTTCAAAAACATTGGGAAGATGTTTTAACTAAGCAAAAATCTAAAAAAGATAAAGCTAAAAAGACAATTACATATTTTAGTTATGATAAACCAGTATCTAACATTGATGAATTGATTGAATATTATATTGATAACGTACAAAAATTTGCAAAAACAAATGAATCTATAAATGATTTAAAAAATAATTTATTAAACATTCATGATAAATCATTGAGTAATGAAATTATTGAAGTTCAAAAGAAATTCAAGGATGATTATCTTTTAATTTATACTCAAAAATACATTGATGAAAATAATATTAAAGTAAAAAATATAAATAAGACTATAACATCATGGACAGATAATATTCCAAAAGGAATTAACAAATTAGCAATTAAGGAATATAGAAAATGGTATAATAATTATTTTAATCCAATTGCACAAGATAAACAAGACATTGAATGGTATCAAGCTATTATAAAATCTGATCCTATAATTAATGAAGATGTTTTTGATAAAAAATTCAAAACATTAGTTGACATTGCTTACAAAAAATATGTTGCAAGAAAAAAAGATGAAGAAAGACGTGAAAAAATGAAGGCATTTAGAGAATCTTCCAAGTTTAAAGTATCAACAACAGAGGATTCAGATGATAAAATATCTGACAAATTAAAGAAAATAATCAAGAAAACAAATAATGAAGAAACATCAGATTCAGAAACAGAAACGTCATCTATATCAACAAATGATTTAATTTCTAAATCATCATCATCATCATCAGAACCAACATCTAAGAAACCAGAACCATCA
>Ga0315901_10010469_pt1 | contig 10540 bp, 8 predicted proteins | sample LakEriMetagenome_10_FD_203761 | JGI IMG/M metagenome (GOLD analysis project Ga0315901, IMG submission 203761) | Freshwater fungal communities from buoy surface, Lake Erie, Ohio, United States - Buoy 2 MA116 | ecosystem: Environmental > Aquatic > Freshwater > Lake | place: USA: Lake Erie, Ohio...
ATCCATGTCTTCCGCCTCGCCGCGGATGGCACCCCCGCGATCGAGCGGCTCGACATGGCGCTGTCCCCGGCGGGCCATCGGACGGCTTAGCCCGAGGGGCGGGATGCGCCGCGCGCCGCGGCGATGCGAGCATCGCGCCATGCGCAGCGCCGCCGGCCGCACCGAGGTCCTGATCACCGTCGACGTCGAGTTCTCGATCGCCGGCGCGCTGACCCATCCCGGGGTCCACGCGCCGCTCTGGGAGGAGCCCGTCCACGGGCGCGTCGACGGGCGCTCGGAAGGGCTCGGCTTCGTGCTCGAGACGCTGGCGGCGGCAGGCCTGCCCGCGACGTTCTTCGTCGAGGCGCTCAACCACCGCTACTTCGGCGACGCGCCGATGGCGTCGGTCTGCAGGCAGGTCGCCGCCGCCGGCCAGGACATCCAGCTCCACCTCCATCCCGTCTGGACATGCTTCGAGCACGGGCGGCGCAACGGCGGCGTGGTCGACGATGCCTGCGCGGGACGCGGCGCGACGGCGATGGAGGCGCTGCTGCGCGAGGGCATGGCGAGCTTCGCGCGCTGGGGCGTCGCGCCGCCGGTGGCGCTGCGCACCGGAGGGCTCAGCGTCGATCCCGCCGTCCACGAGGCGATGCGCCGCGTGGGCATGCGCGTGTCCTCCAGCGTCGGGATCGCGATCGCCATGCCGCGCGAGCCCGGGCTGCGCATCGCCACGGGGCGGCGGCGGCTCGGCGACGTCATCGAGGCGCCGGTGACGTCCTTCGGCGACTGGCGCCTGCCCGGCCGCCGGCACCTGCGCCCGCTGCAGGTGAGCGCCTGCTCCGCGCGCGAGGCGATCGCCGTGCTCGACGCGGCGCGGCGCGACGGGATCGGCACGCTGGTGCTGCTCACCCACCCGTTCGAATACGTGAAGGCGGACGGGTTCCGCTACGCGCGGATGCGGCCCAACCGCGTCAACCAGAGCCGGCTGCGCGCGATCTGCGCGCATGTCGCCGCGCGGCCCGGCGAGTTCGACGCGATCGACTTCGCCACCGCCGCGGCGCGCTGGCCCGCGCTTCCGGACGAGCCGTCGCGCGACCTGCGCGGCAGCGCCGCCCTTGCGCTGCTGCGCATGGGCGAGAACGCGCTCAACGACCGGGTATGGGCGATGTGACGCGGGTGGCGGCGCCTCACCAGCGCCGCACGAAATGCCACCCGCCCTGGCGATGGGCGAACAGGCCCAGCCACACGCTCGACCTGACGAGGCCGATGCGCAGGAAGCCCGCGCCCTCGAGCCCCGCCATCGAGGCATCGTTGCCGGGCAGCACCTCCGCATAGAGCCCGCCCGCGCCCTCCTCGCGCACCAGCCGCGCCACGGCGTCGAGCGAGGCCTGGTAGAGGCCGCGCCTGCGATGGCCGGGCGCCGTCTCGCAGGCGCCCACGAGCACCGCGTCGGAAGGAAGGCCGAGGATGTCGCGCTGCGGGCTGCGCCGGAACACGGCGCCCCAGGCGACCACCGCGTCGCCGTGCGAGACGGCGTAGACGCCGTCGCGCCGCGCCAGCGAGGCGAGGAAGAGCCGGCCCGCGGCGGCGCGGACGCGGCGACGCGCGGCGCGGTCGAGGTCTCGGCGGCGCGGCCAGTACTCGAAGCGGTAGCCGGCCGGCCATTCGCGCGGCGGCCGCGGCGCGCGGCGGTCGTCCCAGAACAGCTCGACCTCGCGCTCGAAATGGACGAACAGGCGGAAGGCCGCGCGCAGGAGGCCGGCGCCGTCGCCGCTGCCGATCATGAGCCAGCTGCGTCGCAGGTACCTCACGCGGGCCGTCCCGGGCCACCGGCATGTCGCGCGCGCCTTCCAGGCATCATCGCCACCCCCGCCAATTCCTCCGCCCGCCGCGCGCGGGCGTCGTATCCTGTGCCAGAGCCTAGACCCGGAGGCCCGCGCCTGTCGCCATCGCCGCGCATATTCGCCCATGTCCAGCACCTGCTGGGGACGGGCCACCTGCGGCGCATGGCCGCCCTGTGCGGCGCGCTCGCCGCGCGCGGCGCGCATGTCGTGCTCGCCTCGGGCGGCGAGCGGCCCGGCGGCTTCGTGGTGCCCGCGGGCGTCGAATTCCTGCAGCTTCCCCCGGCGCGGGCCGAGGATGCCCGCTTCCGCGCCCTCGTCCGGCCCGACGGCGCGCCGGTCGACGAGGCCTGGCGCGCGGACCGGCGCGCGCGGGTGCTGCGCGCCTTCGAGGAGGCCGCGCCGGACGCCGTGCTCGTCGAGCATTTCCCCTTCGGCCGGCGGATCATGGAGTTCGAGCTCCTGCCGCTGGTCGAGGCGGCCCGCGCCCGACGCCCACGGCCGCTGCTGGCCTGCTCGGTGCGCGACGTCCTTGTCGCCAGGCGCGACCCGGCCCGGCGCGCCGCCATGGTCGCGCGCGCCGCGGCGCTGTTCGACCGCGTGCTCTTCCACGGCGACGAGGCGCTGCTGCCGCTCGCGGCGAGCCTGCCCGAGGCGACCGCGCTCGCGCCGATCCTCGCCGCGACGGGCTATGTCGCGACGCCCGCGCCGGGGCACGACGCGCCGGGCATGGATGGCGAGGACGAGATCCTGGTCTCCGCGGGCGGCGGGGCCGTCGGGCGGCGCCTGCTCGACTGCGCGCTGGAGGCCCGCCTGCTGAGCCGCGAGCGCGGGCGGACCTGGCGCGTCCTCGCCGCCGCCACCGGCCTCGCGCCGCGCCGCGAGCCGGGACTCGTGGTCGAGCCGAACCGGCCGGATTTCCCGGCGCTGGTCGCGCGGGCATGGCTCTCGGTCAGCCAGGCCGGGTACAACACCGTGGTGGACGTGCTCGCGGCGCGGGCGCGGAGCGTGCTCGTCCCGTTTGCGGCGGAGGGCGAAACCGAACAAAGTCTGCGCGCCGCCGCGCTCGCCGCGCGCGGCCTCGCCACCGTCGTCAACGAAGCGGAGCTCACGCCGCAGATGCTTTCCCGGGCCATCGACACGACAGCGGCCGCGCCGCGCCCGTCCCACGACATCGCGCTCGACGGCGCGCAGGAAGGCGCGCGCATGATCCTCGGCTGGTGCGCGCGATGAGCGGCCCCGACGCGCTCGACCGCGAGCTCGATGCCTGGGCCGCCGCCGGCCGCGTCGCCGAGGCCTGGTGGCGCGACGACGACGCCACCGCGCCGACCCCGGCGCTGGCGCGGCTGCTGGAGGCGCGGCGCGCCGCGGGCGTGCCGGTCGCCCTCGCCGTCATCCCGGCGCGCGCGCGTCCCGAACTCGCCGCGCTGCTCGCGCGCGAGGAGGGCGTCGTCGCCTGGCAGCATGGCTGGGACCACATGAACCACGCGCCCGTGGGCGCCGCGAAGGCGGAGATCGGAGCTCACCGGCCAGCGGCCTACGTGCTCGGCGAACTCGCGCGCGGCATGCTGGCGATGGACCGCGTCTTCGGCGCGCGGGGCTGGATGCGCGCGCTGGTGCCGCCGCACAACCGCATCGCCCCCGCCGTGGCGGCTTCCCTGCCGCAGGCCGGCTATGCCGGGCTTTCGGCGGGTCTCGAGCCGCGCCCGCGCGGCGCGACGCGCGTGGTGAACGCGCATGTCGACATCATGGACTGGGGCACGCGCGCCTTCGTCGGCGAGGGGCCGGCGCTCGCCGCGCTCGCCGCCGCCTTCGCCGCGCGGCGCGAGGGGCGCTGCGACCCGGCCGAGCCCGTCGGCTTCCTCACGCACCACCTCGCGCATGACGAGGCCGCGTGGCGCTTCGTCGAGGCGATCCTGCCCCGCCTCGCGGCGCACCGCGCCGTGCGCTTCCGCCACCCGGAGACATTGTTCGGATGAGCACGCATCGCTACCCGCCTTCCGCGCTGCGCGGCGACTACGCGCGCGCCGGCCTCGGCCTCGCCCTGACCCTCGGCCCCGCGGCGATGGTGCAGCCGGGCTCGGGGGCGCTCTGGGTCCTCCTGCCGCTCGCGCTGCTCTTCGCGGTGTTCGCGCTGCGCACGCTCGGGCGCCAGCTCGCCGTGGTCGAGCTTGGCCCCGAGGGCGTCGCGGTCTCCGGCCTCGGCCGCTCGGCCCTGAGATGGGACGAGATCCGCTCGATGCGACTGGACTATTATTCCACCCGCGGGGACCGCACGGGGGGATGGATGCAGCTGACCGCGAAGGGGCCGTCGGGGAAGATCCGCGTCGATTCGGCGCTGGAGGACTTCGTCGCCGTCGTCCGCGCCGCCAGCGACGCGGCGCGCAAGGCGGGGCTCGACGTCAGCGAGGCGACGCAGGCCAATCTCGGCCATCTCGGGATCGTCTTCGATGAATGAAGACCTGCTGCGCGTCGAGGACGTCGCGATCGAGTTCCGCGTCCACGACAGCGTGGTGCGCGCCGTCGACGGCGTCAGCTTCCGGGTGCGGCCCGGCTCGACCGTGGCGATCGTCGGCGAATCGGGCTCGGGCAAGTCGGTGGTCAGCCAGGCGATCCTCGGCATCCTGCCGAAGACCGCGCGCATCGCGCAGGGGCGCATCCTGTTCGCCGACCCGAAGGCGCCCGGCGGCTCGATCGACATCGCCCGGCTCGACCCGCGCGGCGAGCGGATGCGCAAGCTGCGCGCGGCGGGAATCTCCATCGTCTTCCAGGAACCGATGACGTCGCTCTCGCCCGTGCACACCGTGGGCGACCAGGTGGGCGAGGCGCTGGCGCTGCACGAGGCGCTGCAGCCGGCCGAGCTCGCCGCGCGCGTCGAGGACATGCTCGCGCGCGTCGGCTTCCCCGACCCGCGCAAGGCGGCGGCGAGCTATCCCTTCGAGCTGTCCGGCGGCCTGCGCCAGCGCGCGGTGATCGCGATGGCGCTGATCTGCCGTCCGTCCCTGGTCATCGCGGACGAGCCCACCACCGCGCTCGACGTCACGATCCAGGCGCAGATCCTGAAGCTGCTGAAGGACCTGCAGGCGAGCCTCGGCATGGCGGTGATGCTCATCACCCACGACCTCGGCGTCGTCGCGAACATGGCGGACGAGGTGGTCGTGATGTATCGCGGGCGCGTGATGGAGTCGGGCACGCGCGACGACCTGCTGCGCCGGCCTCGCCATCCCTACCTGAAGGCGCTGCTGCGCGCGGTGCCGCGCTTCGACATGAAGCCCGACGAGCGGCTGACGCCGCTGCGCGAGATCAGGCCGGAGACCGGCCACCTGCTGGCCGCGCGCGAGGAATGGCCGGCCGGGGCCGACGAGGCCGGGCCGCTGCTGCGCGTGGAGGGGCTCACGCGCAGCTTCCTCGTGCGCAAGGGCGGCTTCTTCGAGAAGCGCACCGAGACGCGCTTCCTCGCCGTCGACGACGTCAGCTTCGAGCTGCGCCGCGGGGAGTGCCTCGGCCTCGTCGGCGAGTCGGGCTGCGGCAAGACCACGGTCTCGAAGATGGTGCTGCGCGCGCTCTCTCCGGATTCCGGCAAGGTGCTGTTCAACGACCGCGGCCGCGTGCGCGACGTCCATGCCATGGGGCCGGAGGAGCTCTTCTCGTTCCGCCGCCGCATCCAGTTCATCTTCCAGGACCCGTATTCCTCGCTCAACCCGCGCATGACCGTGGCGGAGAGCATCGGCGAGCCGCTGGTGATCCACGGCATCGGCGACGAGGCGTGGCGGCGCGAGATGATCGCCGAGCTCATGAAGCTGGTCGGCCTCGACGCGCGCTGGGCGGGGCGCTACCCGCATTCCTTCTCCGGCGGCCAGCGCCAGCGCATCGGCATCGCGCGCGCGCTCGCCCTCAAGCCCGACATCCTGCTCTGCGACGAGCCGGTCTCCGCGCTCGACGTGTCGATCCAGGCGCAGATCCTGAACCTGCTCAAGGACCTCAAGCAGCAGCTCGGCCTCACCTACCTCTTCGTGTCGCACAACCTCGCCGTGGTCGACTACATCGCCGACCGCATCGCCGTGATGTGCCGCGGCAGGCTGGTGGAGGTCGCGCCGCGCGAGGCGCTGTTCCGGCGACCCGTGCATCCCTACACGCGCGCGCTGCTCGCCGCCGTGCCCGATCCCGACCCCGACCGGCGCCTCGACCTCGGCGCGCTGATGGAGGGTCGCGCCTCCGTGCCCGCGGCCTGGCCGATGCCCTTCCGCCTCGACGGCACCGAGCAGGCGGGGCTCGTCGACCTCGGCGACGGCCACCGGGTGCGCGCGCGGCGTGGCGCCACCGCGGCCGACATCCTCTCGGGTCGCGCGGCATGAAGGCGCTCCTGCGTTCCCTCGCCCTCGCGGCGCTCGTGCTGCCGGCCCTCGCCGGCGCGCAATCCTTCGTCGATCCGCCGTCGCTCGCCGCCGAGGTCGCCGCCGGGCGCCTGCCGCCGGTCGACAGGAGGCTGCCCAGGGACCCGCTGGTCCATGCGCCGGGCGGAGGCTTCGAGCCGGGCCGCCATGGCGGCGAGCTGCGCGTCATCATGGGCCGCTCCCAGGACGTGCGCATGATGGCCGTCTACGGCTATGCGCGGCTCGTCGGCTACAACCCGAGCCTCGAGCTCGAGCCCGACATCCTCGCCGGCGTCGACGTCGTCGAGGACCGCGTCTTCACGCTGCGCCTGCGCGACGGGCATCGCTGGTCGGATGGCCATCCCTTCACCAGCGACGACTTCCGCTACTGGTGGGAGGACGTCGCCGGCAACCGGCAGGTCTCTCCCTCGGGGCCGCCGCAGGTCCTGCTGGTCGAGGGCAGGCCGCCGAAGGTCTCCTTCCCCGACGCGCGCACCGTGCGCTTCGAGTGGGACGGGCCGAACCCGGGCTTCCTGCCCGCGCTGGCCGGCGCCTCGCCGCTCTACATCTACCGGCCCGCGCACTACCTGCGGCAGTTCCACGAGCGCTACGCGGACCGCGCCAGGCTCGAGGAGCGCGTGCGCGCCGAGCGCATGCGCGGCTGGGCGCAGCTGCACAACCGCCTCGACAACATGTACCGCAACGACAACCCGGACCTGCCGACGCTCGAGCCCTGGGTGCTCGCGACGCGGCCGCCGGCCGAGCGCTTCGTGTTCCAGCGCAACCCGTACTTCCATCGCGTCGACGCCAACGGGCTGCAGCTTCCCTATGCCGACCGCGTCGCGATGGCGATCGCCGACGCCAAGCTGATCCCGCTCAAGGTCAACGCGGGCGAGGCCGACCTGCAGGCGCGCGGCCTCGCGTTCAACAACTACACCTTCCTCCGCCAGGCCGCGCGCGAGGGCAAGTTCGACGTCCGCCTGTGGAACACGGCGAAGGGCGCGCAGCTGGCGCTCTACCCCAACCTCAACGCCGAGGACCCGGCGTGGCGCAGGCTCAACCGCGACCCGCGCTTCCGCCGCGCGCTGTCGCTGGCGATCAACCGCCGCGAGATCAACCAGGTCGTCTATTTCGGGCTCGCGCTCGAGGGCCACAACACGGTGCTGCCCTCCTCGGCCCTCTTCGACCCGAAGCTGCGCGCGGCGCCCTTCGACCTCGCGGAGGCCAACCGCCTGCTCGACGAGATCGGCCTGCGCCGCCAGCGGCCGCGCGGGCTGCGCATGCTGCCCGATGGCCGCCCGCTCGAGGTCACGGTCGAGACAGCCGGCGAGGATACCGAGCAGACGGACGTCCTCCAGCTCGTCCACGACTCATGGCTCGAGGCCGGCGTGAAGCTCTTCATCAAGCCGTCGCAGCGCGAGTACTTCCGCAACCGCGTCTTCTCGGGCAAGTCGGTGATGACGATCTGGTCGGGCGTCGAGAACGGCCTCGCCGGCCCCTCGACCAATCCCGAGGAGTTCGTGCCGACGAGCCAGCAGCAGCTGCAATGGCCGAAATGGGGGCAGCACGCGGAGACCGCCGGCCGCTCGGGCGAGGCGGTCGACGACCCGGCTGCGCGCGAGCTCCTGCTGCTGGAGCACGCCTGGCGCAAGTCGACCAGCGAGCTCGAGCGCATGCGCGTCTGGCAGCGCATCCTCGAGATCCACGCCGAGCAGGTCTTCACCATCGGCCTGGTCGCCAACGTGCGCCAGCCGGTCGTGGTGTCGCGCCGGCTGCGCAACGTGCCGGACATCGGCGTCTACAACTGGGACCCCGGCGCCTTCTTCGGCATATACCGCCCCGACTCCTTCTGGTTCGGCGAGCCGCGCGCGGCCGCCGCGCTGCGGCGCGAGTGAGGCATCCATGATCGCATATCTCGCCCGCCGCCTGCTCGTGATGGTCCCGACGCTGCTCGCGATCAGCGCCATCGTGTTCTTCATCATCCAGCTGCCGCCCGGCGACTACCTCTCGACCATGGTCGAGGAGCTCCTCGCGCAGGGCGAGAAGCCGGATGGCGAGCGCATCGCGATGCTGCGCGAGCAGTTCGGGCTCGATCGCACGCCGCTCGAGCAGTACCTGCACTGGGTCGCGGGGCTGGCGGTCGGCGACCTCGGCTGGTCCTTCGAGTACAACCTGCCGGTCTCGCAGGTGGTCGGCGAGAAGCTGGTGATGAGCTTCCTGCTTGCCTTCGCCGCGACGCTGCTGACCTACGCGATCGCCTTCCCGATCGGGATCTACTCGGCCGTGCGCCAGTACTCGATCGGGGACTACGCGCTGACCTTCGTCGGCTTCATCGGCCTCGCGACGCCGAGCTTCCTGATCGCGCTCGTCGTGCTGCACTTCTCCAACGCCTGGTTCGGCACGCCGGTGGGCGGCCTCTACCATCCGGAGCATGCCGAGGCGCCGATGAGCTGGGCGAAGCTGGGCTCGGTGCTCTCGCACATCTGGATCCCGATCGTGATCATCGGCCTGTCCTCGACCGCGGAGATGATCCGCCAGCTGCGCGCCAACCTGCTCGACGAGCTGCAGCGGCCCTATGTCGTGACCGGCCGCGCCAAGGGCCTCACCGAGCGGCGCCTGCTGTTCAAGTACCCGCTGCGCATGGCGCTCAACCCGTTCATCGCCGACATCGGCTCGATCCTGCCGAAGCTGATCTCCGGCTCCGCCATCGTCGGCGTGGTGCTGTCGCTGCCGACCAACGGGCCGATGCTGCTGCGCGCGCTGCAGTCCAAGGACATGTACCTCGCCGGCTCCTTCCTGATGATCGAGGCGGTGCTGGTCGTGCTCGGGATCCTGATCTCCGACATCGCGCTCGCGCTGCTCGATCCGCGGATCCGCCTCGGCGCGGGGTCCGAGAAATGACCGCTCCCCTTCCCCATCGCGTCGACGACCGGCCCTTCGACCCGCAGGAGGGCGACCGGCTCAGCCCGGAGCTCGAGCGCTACTACATGTCCTCGCAGTGGCGGATGGTGTGGCTGAAGCTGCGCCGCCACCGCGTCGCCGTCGTGTCGGGCGTCGTGCTCGCCGCGCTCTACTTCATGACCATCTTCGCGGAGTTCCTGTCGCCCTACGCGCCGAACACGCGCCATGTCGACCACATCTACGCCCCGCCGCAATCGGTGCAGTTCTTCAACCAGGGCCGGTTCATCGGGCCCTTCGTGCTCGGCTACGACCAGACGCTCGACATGGACACGCTCAAGCGCGTCTACGTGCCCAACCCCGCGAAGGTGCACCGACTGCGCTTCCTGTGCGAGGGCGACCCGTACCATTTCTGGGGCCTCGTCCCGGCCTCGACCCACCTGGTCTGCCCGGCCGAGGGCGGCCATTTCTTCTGGCTCGGCACCGACCGCCTCGGGCGCGACATGCTGAGCCGGATCGTCCATGGCGCGCGCATCTCGCTGACCATCGGCGTCGTCGGCGTGGCGATCAGCTTCCTGCTCGGCATCGTGCTCGGCGGCCTCGCGGGCTACTACGGCGGCTGGATCGACGCCTCGATCACGCGCGTGATCGAGGTCATCCGCTCCTTCCCCAAGCTGCCGCTGTTCATGGCGCTCTCGGCGGCGCTGCCGATCTGGCTGCCGCCGATCTGGGTCTATTTCGGGATCACGCTGATCGTCGGCCTGATCGACTGGACCGGCCTCGCGCGCGCCGTGCGCGCCAAGCTGCTGGCGCTGCGCGAGGAGGATTTCTGCACCGCCGCCGTGCTCATGGGCGCGAGCCCGCGGCGCATCATCGGCAGGCACCTGCTGCCGAGCTTCATGAGCCACCTGATCGCGGTGGCGACGCTGCACATCCCGGAGATGATCCTCGCGGAGACGGCGCTGTCCTTCCTCGGCCTCGGGCTGCGCCCGCCGGTGACGTCCTGGGGCGTGCTGCTGACCGAGGCGCAGAACATCAACGCCGTGGCGCTCTATCCCTGGCTGCTGCTGCCCATCGTCCCGGTCATCGTGACCGTCCTCGCCTTCAACTTCCTGGGCGACGGCCTGCGCGACGCGGCGGATCCGTACAAGTGAGCGGCGCGGCGGCGCTCACGACGTGCGCGCCGCCGCCTCCGCCTCGAGCTGCGCGACCGGCTTGCCGAACTTCTGCACGTCGCGGAAGCGCTGCACGAGGTAGTCGCCGGACCTGATCGGCTGGTAGCGCGGCGGGTTCTCCGGCGACTGGCAGGTCGGCAGGCAGTGGACCGGCGCGTCGTAGTCGAGGTTGAAGAAGGTCGGGATCGAGTAGCGCTCCCTGCCCAGCCGGTTCACGACCCGGTGCAGGTTCGACACGTAGACGTCGTTGGTCCAGACCTTGAACATGTCGCCG
>Ga0315901_10010473_pt1 | contig 10539 bp, 6 predicted proteins | sample LakEriMetagenome_10_FD_203761 | JGI IMG/M metagenome (GOLD analysis project Ga0315901, IMG submission 203761) | Freshwater fungal communities from buoy surface, Lake Erie, Ohio, United States - Buoy 2 MA116 | ecosystem: Environmental > Aquatic > Freshwater > Lake | place: USA: Lake Erie, Ohio...
CGCCTAAATGTCCAGCAGTTGATGGCGTAGGCGAGGAGAGATACAAGATGTGGGCTCGCCATTTCACGGGAGCAAATCTTGACCTGCGTGATACCTATGAGTGGGGAATCAAACAACTAGAGATGATCAATGAGCGGATGTGGGGCGCAGCAAAGAAGCTATATCCAGATGCAAAAACTCTTAGAGAAGTTGCAGATCGCCTTGAAGCAGATCCGAGATACACCGTTGTCGGCGAAGAAGAATTGCTTAAAAAACTTAAGGATTTCATAGCTGCTGCTGTTGAGAGACTTGATGGAAAAGAATTTGATATCGATCCAAGAATTCGAAACTGCGAAGCACGCCTTGCTCCACCGGGAGGCGCCTCTGCTGCCTATTACATGGGACCTAGTGAGGATTTATCAAGACCTGGAACAACTTGGTATCCAACGATGGGAAGAAAGACTTTTGGATGGTGGCATATCGTTTCAACTTGGTATCACGAAGCTGTTCCAGGACATCACTTGCAAGTTGCAACAACAAAGATAAACACCGATCGACTCAATCGTTTCCAACGCAACAGAGTTTGGGTCTCAGGATATGGCGAAGGTTGGGCTCTTTATGCAGAGCGCTTGATGGATGAACTTGGCGCATTTGAAGATCCAGGTTATGAGATGGGATATCTCTCTGCGCAAGGGCTAAGAGCAGCACGCATCGTTGTTGATATTGGAATGCATTGTGGTTATAAAGACTTTAATGGGGAGGTTTGGAACGCTGAGTCTGCATTTAAACTTCTCCATGAGAGAGCTTTGCTTGATGAAATCTCTGCACGAAGTGAAGTAGATCGCTATCTTGGTTGGCCAGGACAGGCAATTTCCTACAAAGTCGGAGAGCGCTTCATGATGGAGGCAAGGGAAGATGCAAAAAAGAGGCTTGGCACAGAGTTTTCTCTAAAGAAGTTCCACTCCTACGTTCTAAACCTTGGTCCCATGGGTCTTGACCCATTTAAGTCTGAGATGCAGAAGTGGAGTGGCAACTAGGAGTTAGTTAGCCAAAAAAGTTTTATCAACGATCTCCATGATGAAGTTATTCCATTCATCCTCGCTCACCCCAGAGGGGTTGTAATCATTAACAATTTTTCCAAGGGTGTAGGCTTGAATAAAAGTGGCAAGAGTCATAGATGAAACAGATTCTTTAAATAGCCCCTTGTTCTTGACTTCAGTTGTCACATCGGCAATGGCATCGGTAAGTCTTTGGGTTGCCTCACCCATCTGTTTAGCTAATCGCTCATTATTAAGACACTCAGCTAAGGCTTGAGCGCGCTCTGCTCTGGCACTCTTTCTTTTATCGCTTTGGGTAAGTTGAGTTAGTTCAAGGAGAGCTGATCGCAACTCCTCAACGGTCTTTGAAGGGACCACTCGGGCTTCCAAGAACTCAATAGAGGCATCAATCCATAGCTGATATCGGTAGACCTGAGTAGCCTCAAGCAACTCTGAGAAGTCTTCAAAGTGGTGATAGAGAGAACCCTTGGAAACTCCTGAATCCTCCAAAACATCGTCAACCGAGATCTCTCCAGATTTACGCTCATTGAGCATTTTGCTGAGGGTTTCCACAAGTACCCGCTTGGTGGGATGGAAGTTAGTCAGCATTAGCCGACTCTATCCAATACCTAGACTTCCCAGCATAGACAATAGACTTTGAGTCTAATAGGGTGAGTCACCGGGGTTAAATCCAGGGTGAGTTTTTATAGAGAAAGCTGAATAATTTTGAGATTAGGCACTCTAGAGAAAAGTCATGGAAGTCTCAGAAAGACTTCTTCGCGTTCCTTTAATTTTTTCTTGCAACTTTCTCTCATTCTTACTTTAAGCATTCCCACGTCAATTTTTATCGCCGCTCCTGCAGATGCCGCTGCCTGTGCCTCTGGAGCAACAAGCGGTGATTACACAATTTCCCCTACTCATGGTGAAGTCTTTTACATTGACACTGGTGTTTCACCTCGAATAGATGCCGCCTATGTCGGATACAGATTAGTGAACTCGAATTCGACAGCTAAATCTGATCTCTGGGTGAAATTGGGTGCTTTCACTGTAGGCCAAATCTCTCTAGCGAACGCTAATGATTCCTTAATGCAAATTCCGTCCCTCAGTCAGGGATCTTCAAACGCTAAAACTGCCTACTTCTTACTAAAAGCCTCCGGTACAGAAACATCAGCCAACCACTCTCACACAATGTATTTGTACCAAGGAAACCCAAATCGTGGAGGATCGTTGATTTATTCTTGCGATTTCACATTTACAGAAATTCAGGAAACGATTAAAGCATCTGCAAATAAAGTACAAACAGTATCAATCTCAAATAGTGCACCAACTTTAGGTGAGTCTATCGCCATCACCGTGACCGGAACCTTGGGACAACCTGGAAATGGTAAAACACCGGATGGCTCAATTATGTGGGTGACTCCTGCTGGCTTTTCAACATGGCCAACTAATGCACTTCGCTTAGAATCAACATCAATAATTCTAGATCAAGACGGTGCCTTCAGTTCTACAACTGCAGATCAAAGCACCTATACGAATCAACTTTTGATATCTGATCTCAAAAATATAACCCCTGGAACCTCAGGGAGCAAAATAAATTCCTCCTCACAATATCGCGCAACATATAATTTTAGAGTAATTGGCTCGACTTCGGGTGCGTTCAAAGTTGCACCCGTTGCGCAAATTGCAAGTGGGGGACAATACAAACATAGCGATGCTAATTCAACCGCTTCTGGCGCATTTCCATCACTAAACCTTTCAGGTTTAACCTCGACAATAGCCGTATCCAAAAGAGTGAGCCCCACAGCGAGAATCACCAATAAATCCTTAACTTCAAATGTTGCAACGCTGACAACTGAAGAGGCTCATGGACTTTTAGTGAACGATGAAGTTTATGTTGTTGGCGTTGGCAGTCCTTTTGATGGAACCTTCACAATTACATCTGTTCCCACATCTACAACCTTTAGCTTCTCAGCAACAAATGTCGATATTGCTTCTGCGGCGATTACTTCTAGTGGAAATGTTTTCAAAAAAGTTTCTGGTTTAAGCCAAGCCACTATTCCTTATGAAGTTCGAGTCACTGCAACGGGCCCAGTTTCTGTGGATGAAATCGTTGATACACCAGATAGTGGACTAACTTTTGTTACCTCCAGTGGTCAGATTAGAGATGTTGATCGTGTTACCTTTACCAGTATTGCTGATCCTGTTCTGGACTCAACAGAGAGTTCACTATCACCACGTCCAAAACACTTCATTGGGCCCTACTCTGTTTCGGCAAGTACGCCCGCAGTTTTACGTTATCAAATGAGAGTTTCGACTTCATCTACTGCCACCTATTCAAATACTCTCTATGCAAAAGCAGGCGACCAAATTGTAGGAACAAGTGGAAGTGCGAATCCAAAAGTAGTAATCAACACTTCGTCATCAGGAGTTACTGGATCCACTGAAACTACTTCTCAACCAGCGCCAACCATTGCAACTTCACCAATATCATCCTTGGGATCAACAACAGCCACCCTAGGGGGATCCACTGACCCAAATGGAAACAGCGTTTCGCTAAAATTTCAGTACAGCAGTTCAAGCAGTACTTTAGCCTCTGGCGTAACTGAAGCCACGGCAAGCCCAAGTTCTAGTTCATCGGGAGATCCAATTTCCATAAGCGTGGATGTTGCGGCGCTATCGGCAAATACCACGTACTACTACCGAGCAGTCTTGACCTACACACCGGCGGGGGGTGCCCTGACAACCCTTAATGGTGAAATTCTAACTTTTAAAACAAATCTAGTGGGCAGTACTTCTCAAACTATTACCTGGGGAACTACATTTCCTACAGTAGACCTTCGAACCACTTCATCTACCACTCAGAATTCAACAATTTCTCAATCAGGCGGAGACGCTGGAGAATATACTGGCGGTGATATTAAGTCTAGTAGTGGATTATTTGTTGATGTTACAAGTACCACGCAAAGTATTTGCACTGTCTCAACTTCATCAACCTTCGATAGTGCAGTTCCTCCAAATGAGCTATCTGCTGTATACACGATTAACTTTTTAGCCACAGGAACATGCTCTCTAACTGCATCTCAAATTGGAAATACAACATATGCCGCAGCAACATCGGTAACCAAAACAATTACCGTGATCCAGACGTATGTAGTGACATTTAATAGCAATTCGAGTACTTCAGGAAGTCCATCAGCTGCTACCGTGACGCAAGCATCTTCAGGTGCAAATGTAACCTTGGCAACACAAGGAAACCTGGCCAGAACTGGTTATTCATTTGGGGGTTGGAATACTCTCGCAGATGGCACAGGAACAAACTACTCTTCTGGGGCAACCTATCTACCATCACAAAATATAACGTTGTATGCGAATTGGTCGGTAGACACTTATACGGTTACATTCGATGGAAATTCAAATACGAGTGGTAGCGCTCCAAGTAACCAAACTAAAACTTATGACGTGACTCTTGTATTGTCGTCAAACTCTGGTTCGCTCGCAAGAACTGGGTATACCTTGGCTGGCTGGAATTCCAACTCGGCAGGAACTGGTACTTCGTATGCGCTCGGTGGCAATTACACGACTAATGCTGGCACAACACTATATGCACAATGGACAGCAGATAGCCTAACAATCACATTTAACAGCCAGAGCGGTAGCGCTATTTCTAATGGAAGCACCACGACAGGTGGAACGGTTACTAATCCAGGTAATCCAACTAGAGATGGTTTCACATTTACAGGCTGGTTTGTTGCATCAAGCGGTGGATCTGCAATCACCTTCCCTTACACCCATAATCAAACCTCAAACTTTACTTTGTATGCACAATGGATTGCGGCCGGATCCGCTTCGGCGGCATATAGCACTACAACTTTGAATGAGGCAGGCGCAAACAATGGTTCAATTTCAGAAACCTTAACTGTCACCTTAAGCAATGAGACCTTCTCAGCTGCTGATGGTACAAACTTGGCTGCTCGAGTTACTAATGTCCCATCTGGTCTCACAGCAATATTAACAGTTGGATCAAGTAAAACTGTTGCCACACTTTCTTTTACTGGTAATGCCATATCTCACGCAGATTTAAATGACCTTAGTAATCTGACAATCACATTTCTTTCTTCAGATTTCACTCTAGGGGCAATTCCAACAGGAGCCAATAGAAGTAACATAACTATTAATTTTGCAGGAGCCGTTTCCGTTTCAACAAATCCAGCTTCAGACGTTAGAAAAAATCAAGCAAAATTGAATGGCCAGGCAAACGAAACTCTCACCAATCCGAAATTCTGCCTAAAGACCTCTTCCTTCTCAACCAAAGATCAATGCGATGCCTCTGGCACAGACTTGTCTGGGACAGTTGATGCCAGCGGATCCTCTGCGGCACTTGAGGCGATTGCAACCCTAAATCCGAGTACTACCTATTACTACATACTACATGGAAGTTCGGCGAGTGGTGGCTTAGTTTCTGGTGAAGTTAGGTCCTTCAAAACAAAGCCTAACGTTGAGACAAAAGCTCCATCCTCTAAAACCGCTAGATCTGCAAGACTAAATGCAACTGTAAGTGAAGCTCTTACTAACCCAAGATTTTGTTATAAGACCACTAGCTTTACAAGTTTGGCAGATTGCTTATCGGGTGGGTCAACAGGAACTGCAGAAGTGGTCAGTAGCCCGACTTCGCTAATCGGGTCATTCAAATTACCCAAGAAATCTGCTTCACAGATCTCATTTGGTTATTTGTTAGCGCGAAAATCTTCGACTCCCTCAGGATCAGTTGTGCCTGGCACTACCTACTATGCTCTTTCACTTTCAAGCTTGAACCCAAGTACAACTTATTACTACATAATTTATGGAACGGTTGATGGTAGTGAATATGACGGAGGCGTTCAGTCCTTTGAAACTGCTTCTGAGACACCTCTCTATATTAACTCAGTTACCGCATCACCAACTTCTGGTAGCGCGACATATGGATATGGAACAGCAGTTAGCACCACACTTACTCTTACGAGAGCAGGAGATAGTGGATCTAACCCAACAACAACGCTCTCTGTCACCGGTGGAACCTGGACAGTCTCTGGTGGTAGCAATGTCACAACCAGTAGCGAAACACTTACCTCTACCGTAACTCTCACTCTTACCGCATCATCTGGCACCATCACTCTATCTTTGAATACTGGAGCAAGTGCTGGTAACTACACCGCAACAACTAATAACTCACCAACGTCATTAAGTTATTCAGTGACCATAGCTCAGGCAAACCAGGCCACCTTAACAGCTGCGCAAGTTACTTCAACAGCTGCCTACACAGGCTCTGCATACACCGCAACACCGAGCTTCTCAACCACCGGCGGATCAGGTACTGGAGCTGTTACCTATAGTGTTCAAACTGGCGGAACTGCTTCTACTTGCGCACTCTCAAATTCTTCAGCAAGTGCGACTTTAACAGCTACCTCTGTTGGAACATGCTTGATAAAAGCTACTAAGGCAGCAGATACAAATTACAACTCTGCAACATCGGCAAACATAACATTTACTTTCACATTAGCAAACCAGACAATCACTTTTGGAACCCTTTCTAATAGAGCTCTCGCTTCTGGAACATTTTCAGTAAGCGCAACAACGACTGCAACCGGTTTATCAGTCTCCTTTTCTAGTACAACTACTGGTACGTGCACTGTGCTCGACACTACAGTGACACTAGTAGCTGTTGGCACCTGTACTATCAATGCAAATCAGGCCGGAAATAGTAATTACAGCGCGGCAGCTCAAGTAGCACGATCATTCACCATTGGCGCTGCTCCAATCATCTCTTCAATTTCAAAATCCCTTGCTTGCTTCACTGGCACAGAATTAACGATATCTGGATCATATATCAGCGGTGGAGTTGTAACACTCGATGGAGAATCTGTAGTTTTTAGGAGTGACTCTGGCTCCACAATAAAGGTTTTACTTCCATTAAGTGCTCCGGGACGAAAAACTATAACTGTCACAACGCCGTATGGATCTGCCGTTGCATACATAGATTATGTCTCGGTCCCTAAGCCTAAATACGAACCAATTCGTATCCCATATCTTGCCCAAGGTGATTCGATTTATTTACCATTTAGCGCAACGGGAGCAAGTAGTTATTCACTAAATGGGAAACTCCCAGCTGGCCTAAGCTTTAATACAAGTACTGGCCTTATCTCCGGCGTTGCTAGCGAGAATGGAATATTTGTCTTCACGATGGTTGCAACTGGTCTCTGCGGCGATACGAATCAGTTAATTGAACTTGACATTGATGCGCCAACACCTAATGCAATTAGCCATAGAATCAATTTCACTCCTAATAGCTGCGCTATTCCCGACTCAGCAAAAGCGTCATTAGAGCGTTTCCTTGAGAAAGCTAAAGGCCTATCACCAAGAAACATAATCCCTGAGATCTATGTAAGTGGTGGTGGTAAGGCAAGTGATCCAAATGGTCCGCTAGCAGACTGTAGGCAAGAGGCAATATGTGACTTCCTGCTTCTTGAAAATCTGCTCGGAGATGTATTAAGCGATGTATTTACTGGCTCTGAGAATCGAATTGAAATAATCGTCTACTGGCCAAGGCCTAATGATGGCAATTAAACCAACCTTTGCCTCGTGGGCAAGTGCTATTACTGCACTTGCTCTCTTATCTCTTTCATTAGTTACTGGCATAACACCTGCCCATGCTTACGCTGGAACCTTAGAAAACGGCAATCTTGCCTACGCTGCTTCAGAGTTTAATAAAGGTGAAGCCTGTAATTACCTTCCAGGATATGAAACAGGCTATGACGCCTGGCACCTAGTTCTAACTTCAAGAGGTGCAACATTTCAAGCAAGCCCCACAAATCCGCAGATTTCAGTAAATCTAAACATTGTCTTTATGAAAACTGATGGAACTAAGTATGTGATCAAATCAGGTGCTTGGGTGCAGTTTGGTAAAGGAGCTTACGTCTATACCCTTACCAAAGATAAGGATCGCATCGTTCAAGCTGGATCACTAGCAACGATAGATAGCTTAGATTCTGGAATGAGACTCTCTCATACTTGCCCAGGAGCAGGTGAAGCCTCCTTTACTCCCACAATAACCCCATCACCAACTCCTACGCCATCACCCTCGCCAACACCAACCACATCCCCTTCTCCAACTCGAACTCCATAACCTTCACCAACGCCTACTGCTACAACTTCACCAACTCCTACAACGACTACCACTCCTTCAGCCTCACCAACCCCAGCTCCAACACCGACCACTAAATTTTCTGGAACTCTAGAAAATGGCAATCTAGCTTTGGCTGATTCAACATTTAATAAAGGTGAGGCTTGTGATTACCTTCCAGGATATGAAACTGGCTATGACGCTTGGCACTTAGTTTTAACTACAAGAGGTGCAACATTTATTCAAGATCCTAAAAACCCTAAGGTTTCTATTTATCTAAATATTCTCTTTCAGCGAAGTGATGGAAGTCGGTATGTAATAAATTCTGGCGCTTGGGTTCAGTTTGGTAAGGGAGCCTATGTCTACACTCCAACTTCAGCGCAGGATCGAATAGTTCAGGCTGGAACTTGGGCAGAGACCAATTCAACTAGCTCTGGAATGCGTCTATCGCATACTTGTCCAGGTGGAGTAACAACTGCGCCTGCAGCTACTCCAACTCCAACACCTAGCGCTACACCAACACCAACTCCAACACCTAGCGCTACGCCAACACCAACTCCAACACCTAGCGCTACACAAACACCAACTCCAACACCTAGCGCTACGCCAACGCCGACACCAACTCCAACACCTAGCGCTACGCCAACACCAACACCTAGCGCTACGCCAACACCAAAGCCTTCTCCTTCATTGAATGCATGCCAGCTCTGTGTAGTTAAGTCTTTTGCAAAACCTAATCCAAGGCCAAGTGAATCTCCTGGGCCTGGATACAAAGAGTTAGAACCTAGCCCAACACCATCACCAACAGCTTCTGTGCGCCCAACTCCATCGCCATCAGCTACACCAACTCCAACACCTAGCGCTACACCAACACCGACCAATTCAGTGCGGCCAACACCAACACCGACTCCAACGCAATCTCAGAGTCCAGGACCGACTGCCTCACCTTCGCCCACACAAACGGCGCAACCAACACCAACTCCAACTCGTGAGCAGCGACCAGAGCTACCACCAGTGCCACCAGTTGAAGATCCAAAGAATGTAATTTTCGTGACGCCAAATGAACCTGTAGTTGTGACTTCCAAAGAGTTAACCGGCAGAGCAAATACTCCAATTGAGATTGTTACTGAGCCAAGTTATGGAACTGTCGAGGTTCAAAGCAATGGAAATCTGATTTATACCTCGAATTTATCTGATCCAAAGTCAGCAACGGTAGATGTCGTGGAATACAAGTTTACAAACTTGAGTGGAGCTGTAGTTATTGCTCGAAAAGAATTTGTTCTTTCTCAATCAGGAGATGTTCCAAGAATTATTCAAACTGGTGAGCCTAATTCGCTGCCAATAATGGGATTGATCTTTGTATTACTCATGTTAACTTCAAGCCACTTCGTACTGCGCGCTTTCAAACCAAATTACATATGGGCAAGGAGAGGGAAATGAAACTTGAGAAATTTATCCGTGTGATCTTGGGTCTTGCTCTGGCGATCGGAATTTCGCTCTCTCCAACTGCCCTCACGGTTTCAGCCGCTGCCTGTAAGCCAGAAAAACCAACTGGAAAGACGATTGGAACCATTTCGGTAGGCAATTTAGATATGCCAATTAAGGCCTTTAACTATCCAGCAGGCGGAATCATGGAACCGCAAGGAACAACCCTTGCAGCTGGCCTCTCCCTTCGGCATATGCCGCTTGATTCAAAGCTAGGAACTACGGTAATTACCTGGCATGTTAACTACAACGGTTGCTGGAGCCCGCTAAATGTTCTTATGGGCAAAGAAGAGGGCTTTGTTATCACCCTTGAGGATGAGGATGGGGTGAGGACAAAGTACAAGATTGAGAAGAAACTTGTAGTTAAAAAAGGTGACTATAAGAAATCCTGGTTTACTCTTATTGGACCAAGACAGATAGCCTTATTCACCTGTACTGGAACCTTTACTAAGGGGCACTATGAAAAAAACATGGTATTCATCGCAACTCCGTTTTAGTACCTTATTTTTAGTTTTAAGCTTAGTTTTTCCGGCACAATAATCTCAACCGCAGAGGCTAGTCGCGGCGGTGAAGAAGATCCAACTAATCGATTCACTGTTGGGTTTACCTATAACGATGGCACAATCCCAAGTGTCTGCAGTGGAATTCTAATTGCGCCAAAAATTATCGTAACTGCTCGGCATTGCGTGAGAAACGATAACGGCCTTGATGGAAGTGGCTATGTATTCACAAATCCAGGTGCTCAAGTTGATGGTGTCGCAACAGGTGCAAAAGTTTCACGCGTGGCTATAAGCGATGAGGATTTAGCATTTATAATCCTTGATATTCCGCTGAAGGGTGCGGCGTATTTAAAGGTTGCTGACCTAGCAATAATTTCGGCAA
>Ga0315901_10010480_pt1 | contig 10535 bp, 6 predicted proteins | sample LakEriMetagenome_10_FD_203761 | JGI IMG/M metagenome (GOLD analysis project Ga0315901, IMG submission 203761) | Freshwater fungal communities from buoy surface, Lake Erie, Ohio, United States - Buoy 2 MA116 | ecosystem: Environmental > Aquatic > Freshwater > Lake | place: USA: Lake Erie, Ohio...
CACCGGAAAGGGGACGTGTTTTCGGAAAGCATCCTCCAGAAAGCGGCCTTCTCGTGGAGTATCCTTGAGAAATCCAAACTCGTACCACTCCGGATGATCGTACCAGTTGACTTCATCGATGCGGGGCGGTTTTGAGCGAGAGGTTGACCGCGAAAGGGTTGACTTGGTCGATAATCCGTTTTCTTCCACTACAAATACCCAACCTACGACCCTCAGGCCGTTTCACGCGTTCCTAGACTGACTGCCACGGTCTGCTACTCTAGTTCGCGGGGTCAAGCAGTCAATGGCAACGGAGACTGAGCAAACCAATCGAGCGTTTGTTCCCATTTCTTAACTGTTTCTTCGGTATCGCTCCAGACGATCAGGAACCGCGAACGTCGAATAACGCCTTTCTCCATGAAACCGCCGAAGACATCCCATTGCGCTATGTCGGGGGAATTGCTCGAAGCGATCGATTCGCAGTCCGCGAGATCGAGCGGGTGAACGATCAACGCCGCGCGACCATGGGAAGCGACCGCGATCTCGCGTTGGGAACAAGGCTGAAATCGATTTCGAGGAACGAGATGCAGCTTGGGTTTGCACTCGAGCATCGACGTCGAGACACTGAGCCACAATTCCAGTGCACGAACGCCTAACGACAGATCCGGACGGTATCGAACATCGACCTGGAAACCAAACGGCCAGGGATACGCCTGCGGGTACAGGGCGATCAGATCCAGTTCGCGTACATAGGCGTCGGCGCATCGCATCAAGTCGATGTTCAGGGGTAGCGCCTCTTCCGACGGAACGATCTCCAGACTAAGGATAGAACTCAGCTCGCCACGTGTGGAGGTGGAACCGCCGTCGTGAACGGAACAACGAAACGGCGAGTCCAACGCTACGTCAATCGTTGCCGTACCCGTTTCGAGCTGAGCGTGGGGAAGTCGAAGATTCCATGCCATGGAGTAAGTGCGGTTGCCAAGAGGAGTGAGACTCGCCATCCTATTCACGATGTTGCCAATATACCGAAATCCGCTCAGGATACGAGGGTTTTGCGGAGGACTGAGAGTTGGTCACAAAGTCGTCTGAGGGGGAAAGATGGATTGCGAGGAAGCCGTCGCAAAAGCGATCGAAGCGGCAAATGCCGCGGGAGAGATTTTGCGAGACATGCTCGATCGTGCCGAAGTTTGGGAAAAATCAACGAACGACTTGGTTACCGAAGCTGATTTAGCAGCGCAGCAAGTCATCGAATCGATTTTGATGAACCAATTCCCGGAATATGGATTCTTGGGCGAGGAGAGTTCCTCTCCGATTGGGCCGTCGTCCTCTACTTGGCAATGGGTGGTTGATCCTCTGGACGGAACCACAAACTATGCCCATGGTCTTCGGAGCTTTTGTGTCAGTATCGCCTTGATGCATCATCGCAAGCCGGTCGTGGGAGTAATCTTGGACCCCATGTCCGACGAACTCTTTTATGCAATCGCTGGGCGTGGAGCGTTTCTGGCGAATGCTCGTTCACCCGGGCCCAGCGAGCGTCGGCTGGCTCCGAGTTCCTGTCAATTTCTCCGGAAAGCCCTGGTGGCAGTCAGTTTTCCACCCCAGCTCCATCGGCAATCCCCGGAAATCGGGCACTTTCTAGAGATTCTTCTCCATTCGCAGAGCGTCCGCCGATTGGGGTCCGCCGCACTCAACCTATGCTATGTCGCCGCTGGTCGTTTGGATGCGTATTTTGGTTCGAAACTTCGGGTTTGGGATACTGCCGCCGCAGCCTTGATCGCTGAGCAAGCAGGAGTTTATCTGGCAGGCCATGATGGCGGAGTGTACGATCCGTGGGGAGGTCAGGTCGTGGCCGCCGCGAGTGAACCACTGCTGCGGGAAATGTTGGAACGATTAGGCTCTCAACCGTGAATCGGCCCAGAATTTCCCTCCTTGTTCGGGGGTGGTGGTTGCCCATCACGCTTTCCCCCAGTCAATTCGCTCGATCGCCGACCAAAGCGTCGAACCGAGTTCCACTTTTCATCGTATCTCAGCGATTGAATGTTCTTCGCTCCCCAAGGCAATTGGAGATTGGCCCATGTCGACCGTAGTCGAATCGAAATTCCAACGAGAAGGAGACGAAATCGGTGAGTCAAAGTCCTTTTCCTGGCTGTCTCTCGCCGGTCTGTTCAGCTCGCTCGTCGGCCTTTTTTCGACCTATTACGTTCAAATTTTGCCCTTTGCGGTCTTGGGGACCGCGATCGGAGCACTGACCTTGCTGTTGGCCAGTCGATGGGATTTGAACTGGTTCTCTCGGTTGATCGGTTCGCTGGCGGTCATCGTCGGGACGGTTGCGGGTGCCTCGGGTTTTTTTGATCGAATGCTCGAAACGAGTGGAGATGAACAGCAAGCCCGCGTTGTAAGCGAGCTTTACTTGAAGAGCCTGTCGTCGAATGACTGGGAAAAGGTTCACTACCTGGTTGGGTACAAAGCTCAGGGGCCGGGGCCAGGGCCGGGTGATGAAAACGAGGGAGGGGAAACACCCCAGGCGACTGTCTCGAAATTGAAAAAAGGTGTCGAAACGGATCCCGTCCATGTTGAGATCGCAAAGCGAGGTGCGGAAGCAAAGTGGGAGTATGCCGGCCTTGACGGCGAGTATTCCGGATTGATGGGCTACACCTATCGCCTTCGATTCCGAGATATCGGACAGACGATCCCGTCGGAGTACATCGTGTATGCTCGCAAGGATTGCGAAAAATTTGAAACCAAAGAAACGGTCCATTGGTTCGTCGACAGCCTCGATCGGAAGCGGAAATGATCGCGTGTCGGTGCTTGCATCTCCACCGTTGAATCGTAATTCGCTCGCAGTCTGTGGGGGCGCATGGCAACATTGTTGATCAGTCTCGGAGCCAACCTCGGGAACAGCTACGACACGATGTTGGCGGCGTCTGGAATGTTGCGTGACGCATTCGGACACGAAAACGTTATTCTGAGCCGCCTCTATCGCACTCCGCCCGTCGGCGGCCCTGCGGGTCAATCGGATTTCCTCAATGCGGTTGCAAAGATCGATACGCAGCGCACCTGCTGGGAAATCTGGGAGATTCTGAAACGGATTGAAAAGGATCTGGGGAGGCAACGACAGCATCGTTGGGAAGCCCGGCGGTTGGACATCGACATTCTGCTCTACGAAGATCTCCGCGTTTGGACACCCCATCTGAAAATCCCGCATCCCCGAATGTGCATGCGATCGTTTGTCCTCGTGCCTGCACTCGAGGTCGCAGCCGATGCTGTCGAACCGGTGACGGGATGGACCCTCGAAGGCTTGCGTGCCAATTTGCTACATGCAAAGGAATCCACGATCGCCGTTTTTTGCAGTTCCCTCGAAGCGCGACTCGAGCTCGAACGTGCCGTCGTCGCGAATGCAGATCGGTCCCAAATATTTCCATCGCTGCGGTTCGATATTTGTTCTTCGCCAGACTGCGTCGGGGATACGAGGTTCGCCTTCGAGAATCGAGATATCTTGAAGATCTTTTGTGTACCTACACCTGAGCCGGAAACCATCCAGTGGGAAGATTTCGCTTTTTCTTGGGCAAAGGCTCTTGGGCTGGTTGGCCCTTCTCCGCCGGTGCAACCTGCTGGCCCCCGCTACCTTCTGCCAGACAATGATATTTCCTGGACCGTGCATGAAATTGAGGCATCTCGGCGCGCGTTGACCTGCCCCATCGAACCGCTCGGTCGTTCATTCGGAGACTTAACGCCCTAAAGCCAAGCTTGCCCCCAGCAATCATCAAACCTCGGAATGGCCGGCGTATCGCGCCAGCAGACGAAAAACCAGGCAAGCTTTCCTGGGCAAACTCGCCAGGTCCACCCATTCCTGGTCGCTGTGAAGACCATCTCCATCCGGGCCCAAGGTATCGATGTTGGGAAGTCCGAAGGCTTGAAGCTTGTTCCCATCGCTAGCGCCACCCGATGGTTTCCAATGGATGGCTGTCCCCATCTTGGTCCCTTCCTCTTCAACCCAGCGCATCCACGGGATAGCGCTTGGATCAAGTGGTTTCGGTGGCGAGTGAATCCCTCCTTCCAGATGCACTCGGTAGCCTGCTTCCGGAGCATCGTACCGTTTCGCGATCTGCTGTACCCGAGCCTCGACCCAAGCCTGATCATCGCCGTTAGCGACTCGCACATTGACCCGCAGCACGACCAGGTCTGGGACGACGTTGACCGCCCCTCCGCCTTGAATACGACCTACGTTGATCGTTACGTTTTCGCGTTCACCGTTCAGCTCATGCAGGTCGCGAATCAACGATGCTGCGTGTGCGATCGCATTGCGCCCCGCTTGAAAATTCCTACCAGCGTGTGCTGCCCGTCCTTCGATCTTGAATACGAAATTTCCAGTCCCCTTGCGAGTCGAGACCAACGACCGATCCGACATCGACGGTTCGAAAAGGAGCCCAAAACCGAATTCGCTGCAAATTCGCGCCCAAAGTTGGGTCGATGCGGGGGACCCGATCTCTTCATCAGGAGTCAATACCACGGAGAATCGGAGCGAAGTGTTGCCAAGAAAGCGGCTTGCCGCAATCGCGGCATAGCGTAGAACAACAATCCCGCCCTTGGCATCGATCACACCTGGACCGACCATCTTAAGGTCGCCATCGCGCTTGCATCGCTGAAATGGATGCTGCGGGCCGTAAACAGTGTCGTAGTGAATGGAAAGCAATAGCGGCTTTTTCCCGGACGGCGAAATCCGTTCCGCCTGACTCGACCAATCCCAACGCAAGGCTGGTCCCGTGGCTTGTTCGATCGATGCCCCATCGTCATCGAGATACTGAAAATTTGAGAGCTTGATCGGCTGGCAAGGGGACCCAATAGGAGCAAAGTAGTCCTGCAACCACGACGCAACGCGTTCCAAACCTTCGACATGCTCTGACCCGGAATTCATGTCGCACAAGGTCGTCAGTTCACTCGCCATCGACTCCGCTTGCTGCTCGAGCCATTCGATTCCTTGTTGAGTTGTCATGAGTGTGTGTGCTCTGATTGGTTGAATTCGATTTTGAACGTGCCCAACGTCGTTCTCGGGAGACTGAATCAGACCCAAAAGGATTCCGACAATTTGCTCCGCAGTAAAGACCTGGAGTGCGGCCGGAGAATCGGAATCATCGGTTTCTTGGGAATAATCCGGGGCAGATCCAGTCGCCGAAAGGCTGGGATTTCCGAGTAACGGCCAGACGGACACCCTTTTCGGTCCATTCGCACAGCAAAATACTTGACCATACCTGCCTCGTCATAGAACATCAAAGATAGCCCGTTTTTTCGATGCATACCTCTGAAGGCAATTATGAAACAAGGAAACGCGAGCCAAGACGCCGACGAGGGTCTGTCTGGATATCGCTCTGCACCCACAGTTTCCGGTGTCGAAGAGAAGCCGGTTCCTACGATCGATTTCATGGGGGGGTTGTGGCGTAGAAAGTCGATCGTGTTGCTGCTCGCAACCGTGGGCGCGGGGCTTGGGTGGTTATGCTACGCGCGGGAAACACCCACGTATATGTCGAGAATGCGGATCATGCTTTGGACGCAGGCACCTCCGAGCGTTATCGAAGGAGACTCGCTTCCCCAACGGATCGCCCTCGAAAAACATCGCACATTGATTTCGAGTACCTTCGTTCTGAAGACTGCATTTGAGGCGGGGGGACTCGCAAAACTCAAAACCTTTGCAAATTCTCAAGCCCCCTATGGCGATCTGCGCGGGATGTTGAACGTTTCCGCCGTGGGCAACGATGGGTCGTCGGACGCACTGGAGATTCGATGCGAAGGCAAAATCGCACAAGACCTGGAACCGATCTTGATCCAAGTCGTCGACAAGTTCATCGCCGCGACCACCGAAGACTACCGTGAACTCGGCGAAAAATCGATGGAGCTAATCAAGGACCTCCAAACCAAGCTGGAACAAGACAAGTCGGCGGTTCAAACCCGATACTACCAGTTGGTCAAGGATTTGGGGTTAATCACGGAGACCGAGGAAGGAAGCCTGGAGAGCCCGTTCCTCGCCGATCTGGAAAAAATGAAAACACAAAAGGATGAGCACTTGCGCGATTATCGCAAGTCCGATCAATTGCTCCGGGAAATTCAGGAGATACTGAGTTCAGAGCAGCCGGACGTCGATGCGATGAAGTTGGCTGCCATCGAAGCGAGAAAGTTCCTCAATCTTGCGGAACCGGAGGACGAGTACTCGACGGTTGAGTCGGAGGAACAGCAGCGGCTCGTTCGGTATGAGCAGCGTCTTGAATCGATCACTGGGGAGGTGCTGGCACTCGAGGCGGAGCGAAGCGAGACGGCCCGCCGATTCGGTGAGAATCACCCACAGGTCGAATTCATCAGCTCGAAATACCGAACGGCCTTGGTTGCCAAGAACCGGTTGATGGAGGAACTGGATAGCTTGAGATCCATCACCGACAACGAATCGCTAAAAACGAAAAAGGTTGCAGCAGTCATGGAGGATGCCCGGCTTCGGGATGCCGAACTTGTTCGCATCTATGCGGTCGCACTGCGAAATCAACGCGAGCGGGCCAAATACAACCTGGAAAAGTCCGACGAGGATATTCAACTTCTGACTGAGAAGTCCAAGGATACTTTGGAGGATTGGGTCGAAGTCAACATGCTTCGTGACCAGATCAAGGAGTCCGGCGCTTCGGTCTCGCAGGTTCTCGAGAAACTCGCCGCCTTGGAAGTCATCGCAAACGAAAAGAATTATTCCGCCACGCGCGTGAAAATCATCGATGACCCATCGGCGCCCAGAAAAATTGCGCCCGAGTTTTCTAAGTTTTTGCTTATCGGAACATTGCTCGGTGGACTCCTCGGTGCTGCTCTAGCGGTCCTGATCGACCACTCCGATCTCGCCTACCGAACCCCGATCGACATCCAGGAGAGTATGAATGTTCCTGTTCTGTGCAAAATCCCTCGAATCAAGAAATTGAAATTGAGCCATGATTTTAAGGGATCTCCCATGCTGGTCACCGCGCTGAGTCCCGGGAATTCGGCATCGGAGACCTTCCGCGCCGCGCGCACATCACTTTTGTTCGCTGCCGGGCAAAACGGGCACCGGGTTTTGATGCTCACAAGCCCAAGTCCAGGTGACGGAAAGTCTACGACCGCTGCAAACCTCGCAATCTCCTTAGCGCAAACCGATAAAAAAGTTTGCCTGGTGGATTCGGACTTCCGGCGTCCGAAGGTTAAGGAAAATTTTGGGATCCAAGATGATATTGGATGCATGCAGTACTTAAATGGGAAAATATCCCTCGAAGAAGCCATGCACCCGTGTGCGATACAGAGTAATTTGACGCTGCTCACCACCGGTGGCTACCCCACGAATCCCGGCGAACTCGTATCCTCCACGCCCTATGCAGAGATGATTGCCGAGTTGAAAAGCCGTTTCGACTTTGTTCTCATCGATTGCCCACCCGTGATTCCTGTCGCCGATGCAACCAGCATCTGCTCTCTCGTCGATGGGATCATCATGGTACTGAGAATCCGACGCGGAGTTATCCTGTCGGCCCAGAAAGCCAAGGAGCGGCTAGATTTGGTTCAAGGGAATTTGATGGGAATCATCGTCAACGGCATGGACCAAAATTCCTACTACAACGAATACGGTACCTACTACCGGGGAGCGTATTACGGTTCGAATTATTTCCGCTTCACCTATCCGCACCATTATTCCTCCAAGTACGCCGAGTACTCCGACTCCGGCAACTATGCGCCCAGCAAGAAGGCTTGATTCGACAGGGAAGTGAAAAGGAATCTTTCTGTCTTCGATGGATCGAGTCGATGGACGTGGGGATCGTCGCTGGCAACGCGAAAAAATCGAAGCTTGAATCATTTTCTTGAAATGCGTTTTTTCGATTCTACCCGCAAACCCCCCGGCATCTTGCGGGAATGTTCAAACGATGCGGGCGAAAAACCGCAATCGAATTCCAAACATGGGTTAGCTTCCCTTAGTCTCAGAATCTTCTTAGTGCGAGCGACATCGGATGTGGATCGCCCTGCCGAAAAATACGCCGAAAAATACTTGGCTCTCCAACCTCCCAGGTCGGATGCACACCACGCTCTGGGTCGCGTGGTTGTGCATTTTCTCCCTGTCCGGTTGCAAGACGTTGCAGTTGCCCGCCATTGATCCCAACGGCGGACGTATATTTTCCGGTGGAACCACTACCTTCGTATCGCCCCATGGACCCGGCAGTGGGTATCCGACAACGGGTCCGGTTTATCAGGCGCCGCCGGAACCTGCGAAGTGCGTCCATGGCTCGCCGATGGGCGCCAACCAAACCGGACGGGACTGCAAGCTTTGCCTCGGAAAAACCCCTTCCAAATCGGCAAATGCGTCCGACATGCGTGGGCGGTGCGGCGAACTACTGCTCACTCCCACTCGGATCGTGGCTCCGGTTGGGGGAGAAGTCATCCTCCTGTCGGGAATCTGTGGCAAAGACGGAATGCTGGTCACGGGTGAGCCGATCGAGTGGATGCTGTCACCCGAAAGCGTTGGGCAAATCATCGAGGTCGGCGATGATGCCAAAGGACAGAAGCCAGGAATTTTCTTCGCATCCGCGGATCCCAAAGTTGAGAAAGTAGACGTCGATTTCGCGCGGGGGCGGACCAGTCGTGAACCAGGAATGATCACGCGCGGAACCTCGCGCCGCGATGACGATCTCCCCATACGTAAAGGACAAACATGGCTTAGCCTCTCGAGTCCCAGCGAAGGAGTCTCGAAGGTTACTGTCATGGCCCCGGAAAGCGACGCGTGGGACAAACGGCGTCAAACCGCGACCATCTACTGGATCGATGCCAGCTGGGACTTGCCCAAACCTCAAGTGGTCATGAGCGGGTCGGCTGCCACCCTTGTTACCAAGGTTCTGCGCAGCGATGGATTTGCGCCCGCCGAGGGGTGGATCGTACGCTACCGATCGCTCAATCCTGAAATCGCTCGCTTCCTGCCGAGCTACGCCGAAGTCTCCGAGCAACGCGTCGATGCGTACGGGCTCGCGAAAGTCGATGCGATCAACATGTTGCAGCCTGGACAGATCACCTCGGCGAACGGAACCGCTATGATCGAAATCGAAATCATTCGACCGCCCGAGTCGGGATCAAACATGCCTGACCTGCAGATTGCGCGTGGTACCGCGGAGGTGACGTGGAATGCCCCGGAAGTCAACCTGAGCGCCCGAGGCCCTGAGTTCGCCGTCGCCGGTCAGCCCCTCGCATACTCCGCAACTGTTGAAAACCTCGGCTACCAGCAATCGGAAAACACCATTCTGTCGATGGCGATTCCCGCCGGCATGACCATCCAGTCCTCCTCGGTACCGCCTACGCGACAAACCGCAACCGCCCTCGCCTGGGAAATCGGCCCCTTGGGTCCGCGACAAGCTTTCGACGTGGAGGTCCTGGTAACTCCTGCCGCCGACCTCGATGCGCGCATTGTGTTCGAGGTCACTCACGCACCGAGCGTTACCAAGAGCGCGGTCATCTCCACTTTGGTCCAGAAGCCACAATTGGTTCTCAGCGTCCAACCCGATCCGAGCACGACGCAAGTGGTGATCGGTGACATCGCAAAATTCCTGATGAAACTCACCAACACAGGAAACCAAACCATCAGCGATGTGAACGTGATTGTCGACGCAAAACCCGGGTTGGTCCATGTGCGCGATGGTGCCAGCCAAGTCACCCGACGTGTCGGGTTCATCACCCCAGGACAATCCTTGGAGCTGGAGGTTCAATTCGTAGTTCAACGCGAAGGGGAACTCGGTATCACGGCAACCGCGCAAGCGATCAATACGGTCCTCAGCTCGAGCCAGGCGTTCGTGCGTGGACTTCCGGCAACCATGAAACGTCCTCAGATCGAAATGGAACTCAAAGCCAGTACCGGTGCAAATGCGATTCCGGTAAACACCGAGTCCATTGTCGATGTCTTTGTCCGCAACGTCGGCCCCATACCGATTCGCGATCTGGTGGTCGCACTCAAATACGACCCTGCCCTGACTCCGCAGTTCGCTTCCGACGGTTATGAACAGAACACCGCGAATCAGACTCTCTTCTGGCGCGTGCGAGAATTGCCCGCAGGGACCAATGTCAAGTTTCAAGTGAAGTTGCTCGGAGCCAGTCCGTCCGCCAACGCGCAAGTGATCGCCCAGGTCGAAAACGGCGATCGGAGCGTCAATGAAATGCGCAACGTGGCGATTCCGGTCGTTTCCCTCACGACGGGCGGAAATCTTGGCGGAACAACTCCTGCACCTCCTTCGGAGTTGGGGGGGGGCAGTCCAGGGAACCTGTCCATTCCACCCCGTACCGATCTGTTGGTGGCTATCGAACCGGTGCAAAATCGCGTCACGCTGAACAATCAATCGCAATACGTCGTGCGAATACGAAACCAGTCGAGCGTCAACCAACAGCGGGTCGAGATGGTGCTGCAGTTGCCCGAGGGGGTGAGTGTCGTCGATTTTCGGGGCCAGTCCCCAGGCAACTACGCGTTCGACGAGACTGGGCGACGCATCGAAATCGAACCGATTCAGACCCTGCGATCCCAGGAAGAGTATTCC
>Ga0315901_10010481_pt1 | contig 10535 bp, 8 predicted proteins | sample LakEriMetagenome_10_FD_203761 | JGI IMG/M metagenome (GOLD analysis project Ga0315901, IMG submission 203761) | Freshwater fungal communities from buoy surface, Lake Erie, Ohio, United States - Buoy 2 MA116 | ecosystem: Environmental > Aquatic > Freshwater > Lake | place: USA: Lake Erie, Ohio...
ATGAAGAAAGCAATATAACTCGTTCTGATGTAAGTCTCAGCGTAGAAAAATGTACTAATTGTCCCCGCACAGCTGCTGTTTTTATACTTACAAACTGTGAAGATTCTTCAAGTGTTATATACTCTACTACCAGTGAACTACAAAATTATGTTAATGCAGTTATTACAATTGATACGTTTGGATCAAGATGTTGGCTAGTAGAAATTTTTGAAGGTACCCCTACAATTATTCAAGATATTCGTGTAGTTAATGGATTTAACGATTGTGCAGAGTGTAGACCTCCAGCAATTTATGAATTTGTAAGTTGTGATAATCAAAATGTAATTCTATATACTCAAACTGATTTTTTTGAGTATGTTGGAAAGTTTGTTAACCTTCAAGAATATCCTGGAAATTGTTTTGCTTGTAATATAGCAGTTGGAAATCCAACACCAATACAAAATTTAACAATAAATGGTGAACCATATTCTGATTGTGAATCATGTTTGGTTACATACTACCAGCTTACAAATTGTGCTAATCCAAATGTTATTTTAATAAGCACATCAACAGAATTATCAAGATACCTAGGTAAAACAATTACTGCAGCTGGATATACAGGTCTTTGTTTTTCTGTTACTCAACCTCAGTGCGACTGTATTAAATTAGTTATAGATGGAATTGAATACAATGTCAATGCTGAGGCTAATTTATATAATGGAAAGAAAATATACCTATTCCAAAATGAAGCAGGTATTCCTTTAGGTTTAGGATGGAATACAAATCCAGATAGATGGGAATTGTTTAATCCTCAAACACTGGAAACATATGGATTTAGCACTTTAGCTAATGACTGTCCATTTAGTAATTTCTGGACAATTCAGCAAGGTTCTCCGTATATTATAACATCAGTTACATTCTGTGTGGATGAGATTTATAACATTGCCCCAGAATTAGAGTTTACTGACTGTACACCGTGTATAAACTGTATATAATCATAGAATAAAATGAATGCTGGAAGATGCGTCACGCTAAGAAGTTGTAGAAAAGAAGACATTGTCTACTATTTTACAGCGGATGTTACAAATTTAGATAATATTGTAAATCTTGTTGGTATAGGAAATATTGTCCAGATTAATGATCCCCTGCATTTTCCAGAACAGTATTATACAATTATTAGTAGTTGTCAAGCATTAGACATAGATCCTATTTGTTATGAATGCACAAGTAGTCCAAACAGAATCAATGATGATACTGGAGATCTACTTGATTATTGGTCAGCAACAACATTTGGATCAGACTGCCCTAATGTTAATAGAGCATATGTATTATTAAACTGTAAGTCAGATTTTACATTTAGCAGGGTACAAGATATTGTCCAAACACCTAATACTGCATTAGTCACATCTACGGATATGACGGCATATGTAGGCATGGTGGTTAATATTATAGAATATCCTGATAACTGTTTTGAGGTACTTGGACCATATGATTCAAATACAGGATGTCCCTGCGATGAGTTTACTATAGTAAATGCTTATCCTGACTGCGAATGTTGTTTTCCTCCAGTTGAAGATCAAGAAGTAGATTGCTGTGATATTCCTAAGTATACTCAGAAACCAGTTAAAAAGTTTTATCATATAGTAGATTCAGAATGTGAAATACGTGATAATCAAAAATTTGGTAATAGTTACTATAAACTTTTTAATGAGGTAAAGAACGGAATACAAAATTGTTGTGGCAATATAGATTTTGATAAGCTCTGGATTAAAAAAGAACTATCTGATTACTCTAGAATTAATCCTTCTGATCAATGTATTACAATAGTTCCTCCAATTGTTGAACCATGTGAGGGTCCAGACCCTCTTGTTTTAGCATGTAGTCCAGTAACAAACATAACTACTACATCGATTTTTGTCCCATAATTTTTAAATAAAGTAAAAATTTAGTAAATTAACAATATGGCACTCCCTATAAAACCTAAGGATACTCAAGAAGGATGTAATCCTATTTCATCTAATTGCATTGTTTGGCAAGGACCAGATATTCCTTGTATTGAATTATGCAATGGTGACTCAGTAAGTGATGTTGTTGCAAAACTTGCAGAAGAGTTATGTACAATTGCTGATCAATTGAATATCAGTCTTTTAGATTTATCTTGTTTTGGAACGTTATCACCAACCCCTCAGAATTTTAGGGATGTTGTTAATCTACTTATTACTAAGATTTGTAATATAGAAAATGCTGACTCTGGTGGAGTATCGTCTATAGGATGCCCCGATGATTGTCTGGTTTCAGTTGCTACATGCCTACAGTCTCAAGATGCACTTGGAAATACTATAACAGAGTTGCCACTGAAGGATTATTTAATTCTTATTGGTAATAGAGTTTGTACAATTATATCTCAAATTAACACACTAACATCTGCTGTAACAGATTTACAAAATAGAGTTAGTGATATTGAAGGTCAGCTTGCTAATCCGGCACTTCCTGCACAAATCGAAATAACTTCTGGAAACTGTATTGGAAATGGAGCAACATTAACAATTCAAGCATTTGTTCTTGCATTAGAAACAGCATTCTGTAGACTTAGTGCTTCGGTAGGTACAGAAAGTGAAATCAATGCTGCAATATCTCAACAGTGTTTAGTTAATGGTCAACCTCTTGATAATGCTGAGCAATTGTCTAGACCTGGCTCTAACATGAGTAGTATTTCTGGATGGGTAGCCGGAGGATCATATGGAACATTAGCTGATGCTGTAAATAATCTATGGCTTACTGTATGTGACATGAGAGCCGCAGTTGCAGATATGCAAGCAACATTAGCTACATGTTGTGGAGCTACCTGTGATGATGTTAACTGGAACTTTACTGCAACAGGTGTAGATGGAGTAAAAAATCTTACATTATATTTTACAGGATCAGTACCAGCAGCATTTAATTATTGTAGTGGCTCTACAAGTCCAGTTACTGTTCTTAATGCTGCAGGACAAACAGGTACATATCCTCTTGATATTATAACTAATATTAATTCAGGAGCACCACTAAGTTTGGATTTAACAACCGGTCCTGTTGATGAAGGGGGTCTATGGTATAGAGTAACTGTTCCATTATGCGTAACAAATGGTACACTTACATGTAGTACAACACAAGTATATGAATTCTATGATCCTGACTGGTGTACTAAACGAGCATTCCAGTTTACATCTGTTAATGTTACTCCAAATACAAGTGGAACATTATCTCTTTCAATTGCAAATTCAGGACTGGCTACCACTTATACGTTAAGATTATATCTTGACAATGGACAACCCGTACCTGTATTAATAAATACACATGTAAGTCCTATACAGGTAGGTGGTTCTTATTCATATAGTTTCCCAGGAACATATCCTTCGGGAGATACATATTTTGTTGAGGTAACATCATCACAAGTTGGTGCTGGGTCATCAAAAACTATTGTATGTCAAACTAATACAATTCCTGTTGCATCATAATAATAAATAATAAAGAAAATGAGCTGTAAAAAATGTGCAAGTGGAAGTAAAACATGTGGCTGTAAGGATACTGCTTATACTACTCCTATAGTAACTACATGTTTACCTGCATGTCCTCCACGCTGTTCAGAATATATGAGTGCTGCATGTATAGTACTTTCTGATGGTATTAATGATCTTGGCATTGCACCAGGTCAATCATTAGAAAGCATCCTTCAGAGAATAGCACTTATTCTGACTAATCCAATGTGTGTTGAATATTCAGGAGGTATTGGATCTGGAATAGGAAATGAATTACCATTTGCCGGTAATGGTATTATAGAGGTAGGTGTAGATGCACCAACAAATATTTTTGTTACTCCTATTGTACCTGTAACAACGCCTGGGGGGAATCTTACTCTTACATTACAAGATCAACCCTCTAATACTGTATTTGCAGGACCTACAACTGGTCCTGATGCTATTCCTACATTTAGAGCATTAGTCATTGACGATATTCCTGATTTTACTACTGGCTCTTCAGTTCTTATGGGAGATGGGGCAGGTAAATTTACTAATGTAACAATTGGTCCAAAACTTAGTTTTTCTGGTGGTATTCTTGATGCTGATGTAGATGTAGTAATTGGTGCAGATAATGGACTTAGTAAAAATCCATTAAATGATGATGAGGTATGGTTGGGAGGAACACTTCTTCAGAATACTGTAATCGATGGAGATACCAATGCTTATTCTTTTACTTTAAGTGCTCTGCAAGATTTTATAGTTGAAACAGATAGTACTATTTATTTCAAAACTGAGCTTGGAACTAATAAAACAGAGCTTTTCTATAATGCCAATACAGCTGTATTTCAATTTACAGACTTTACTTCAGCCACTGAATTAGCATATGCTGGTGTGGCTGGAATTGACTCATTTATAGGAATTGATACAAGTTATGGAACTGCATACGTTAGTGTAGAAAAAGGTGGTTCTGATAATGAAATTATTATTCATACTCCTAAAATTGATGGTGGTACAGCACTTGTAAATCAAGTACTTACATTAAAAGCTACTACTGGTGAGGCTGAATGGGAAAATGTCATTGCTACTATTTCTGCAAGTGAGGGTCTTATTACAGATCCTTTAAATCCAGATGATGTGCAACTTGGTGGTCCTTCAGGATCCCCTGCCATTTTTACTCAAAATAGATATATAGATAATGATGGTTACACATTAAAGCTTTCTGGCACAACTGGAGCAGCACAGCTATTAGAACTTGAAAATGACTTTAATAGTAGTACGTGTTTAACAATTACTCAAATTGCAGGTGACCTATTAGGAGAAGCTATTTATGTTACTGCTGATGGTGTAGGTCTTGCAATCAATACAGAGACTACAGGATTTGAAATTGAACAAAAAGGTAATCCATCATACATTTCTACAGTAAGTGATACTGGTGGTATTAGGGAAGTACTTAGTATTAGGTCCCCTTATTTATCAGCATTACCTGTTATTGGTTATGGAGCACAATTATCATTTACATTAAATAATTTAGTAACTGCTGGTTCTTTACAGTATTCATCACTTATTACTTCAAGTTATACTGATGTAACAACTGGTACTGGTGCAACAAAACTTTCACTAGCAACTAAAAATACTAGTGATGCAAACCCTGTAACCAATCTTGAAGTACTTGGCACAGGTCAACTTGTATTAAATAAGTATTTATCTACATCATCTTTTTCTGGTACCGCTGTTGGTTTATTAGGATTTGATGCTTCAGGTAATATAATTACTGAATCTGCAAGTGGTGTATCAGTTAGTGCTGCTGAAGGTTTATCAATTGGAGTAACACCTGGTCAAGTAGAATTAGGTAATTCTACTCTTTCTGTAGGTGCTGACTTTAGTGTTGATAGATTTATAAATACAGGAATCTATAACTTTACGTTATCAGGTACTAAAAATGGAGCAAGCGCATCAATATTAACAATTGATAATACAGCAGGGACAACAAATTCTACTGCAATAAGAGCATCAACTAATGGAACAAGTGGTTATGCTGTTTATGGAGCAACAACAAGTGTTGGTGCTATTTCAATATATGGTAATGCAAGCAGTGGTACAGCTGTTCAAGGAACATCAACAACTGGTGCTGGTGTAGTTGCTAGTTCTACTTCTGGAATTGCATTTCAATCAACAGGTTCTGGAAATCTAGCAGGGTCTTTTACTAGAAATCAAAGCAACAATACTATTGAAAATGCAATAAGATTTGTAAAGCTTTGCTCTGGAACTGCTGCTGCTGGTATTGGTACAGGACTTTTAGTAAATATTGAAGACGACTCTGGTAGCGCAAATACAGCAGGTAGCCTTACATTTGAATACACTAATGTAACATCAGCATCAAGAGACGCACTCTTTAAAGTAAAAGTAGTTGACTCAGGTACTGAACTTACATTAGTTGAGGTAGGTAGTGGCCAGACTATACGATTCCCACAGAATTTGCCTGGACCATATGCAGATGATACAGCAGCTAGTGCTGGTGGTGTACCACAATATGCCTTGTACATTGATTCTAGCTCAACAGTTAAACTTTGTCAAATTTAATAGTAAAAGAAAATGGCTTGCTTATCCTCAATTCCGTTAACTACAATTAATGTAACCAGTACAACTATTACACTTAATTGGGGTGCTGTAGAAAATGCAACGGGATATCAGTTAGAATATAAAGTAAACGATCCTGCGGTTTTAGTATATACAATACTTCCTCAACAAACTACTACATCTGTTGTAGCAAGTTCATTAATGCCAGGAATAGAATATCTATTTAGAGTAAAAACATTATGTAGTGGTGGAGAATCTTGTTACTCTGCAACAATTTTAAAAAGTACACAGTTATAAATGACCCCATTACTTTCTATAACGTATACTCCACAGTATCAAGGCTGCCATAGAGTTTGTTTTAGGACGACGCAGCAGCAGTATTGCTGTTATTTAGATAATACTGGATCTGTTATTGGTACTCCAAAAACAGTAGATATTTATTTATCCGAGTATGCTGAATGCCTAGCCTTTATACCTTCAGAAATTAGTTGTAATGGTGATACGACTGTAACTGGTTACATACAACCATGTTGTTCCGATGAAAACTCTTTAAGTAATAGAACAGCCTTTACAGCAACATTTGCTTCTACAGAATGTGGATCTTATACAGTTGAATGTTACCAGTCTGGAATAGGTGAAATTACAATAAATAATCCTGGTTATGGCTGGCCAGTTGGAGATACCCCCACTATAAGTATAATTGATTCATTAGGATATGGTAGTGGTTTTACGGCAGCTGTAACAATGAACTGTGCACCTGGAGATTCTTTTTGCTCAATAGATAGCATAAGTATAGTTAATCCAGGTAGTGATTTTTATGATTTAAATACTCTTACTGTAGATATTTCTATTCCATCTTGTATTGGAGAACAGTTAATTATTAATGGGGATTTTTCTGACGGTTTAAATAATTGGGATGTAGACCCTATTGTTACTCCACCAGCTTGGTATATTTCAGGAGGAGAAGCACGATATGCAATTGAGACATATGGTGGAACACTACCAGGATCAATCAGCCAGGATGTTTTAACTCCAGGAAAAAGTTATAATATATCTTTTGACCTTACTGCTGGAGTAACTAATGGAACAGCAAATATAATTGTGACTGCGGGTACATTTGATGGTTCAGGTACTCAACCAAATCAGTATTTGCATGTTCAAAATGTAGGGCCATTATTTACAGGCACTATAACTGCTACGTTACCCTGTATTGGAACAAGTGAATTTAGCATTTACGTAGAATCTAGTACTGCAGAAACACCATCTGCTAGGGTGCAAGTAACTAATGTATCAGTGACACAGGAATGTACTGTTATAGAAGCAGATGCAGAAGTAACGCTTTTAGAAGATTGTGGTACATTTACAGTTCCTAATTGTGACGGTACTGATAATCCTATAACATACGAACTTCTTGGAAATGCAGCTTATGGTGTTAATGTATGTGCTGGTTCATCTCCAGATGCCCCTAACTATGTGGTAACCGCTGCCTCTGAACCTTATGGTCCTGAATTATTAGATACGAATCCTTTTAATGACTCTAACTTTTCGGATTCAGGAAATATTGTATGGGGTCCTCCATCTACTTGTGATTTTACGGTACCCAGTGTATCTGTTCCTGGATGGGATCCGCTTGTACCAATATTTCCATCTAATGGAACTATACAAAGTCCTCCGTTTTTAGAAATAGGTGCCCAATATAGAGTTCTATACACAACCTATACGGATAACCCTCCGAACAAAACTGTAAGATGGACAGCTGGTGGATTACCTATTGATGTAACGGTACAAAATGGTTTATCGACAGATGTTCAGATATTTATCCAAGCAAATTCTACATCACTTACAGCATTAATTTTTGAAAATCAATTTGATGTTTGTCTTTATATAACATCTATTAGAAAAGTATTAACTCAAGTAAGTTGCTGCGACTGTAGACTATATCAAGTATTAGTAAATACAGAGATTGATATATACTATACTGATTGCAATCAAACAATTGATACAGTGACGGTTCAGACTGGATTACAAGGTGTTACCGTCTGTGCCATTCCTAATAGCATATTTACAGTCAACAAACTTGATAGATTAGAAATCATATCAATAACTGAAGTAGGAACTTGTATACCGACTGAATAGTCCACATTTGTTGGTTTTTGTGTGACTCCTTAAATACCCCTAGGTAATGACTTAGGGGTATTTTACTATATTTGAACCTAATATACACAACTTAACGTAATATTTTGTAAATTATAATATAGTATGCGTAACTTTAGAAAGCCAGATTTATCAGCGCCTAGATATAGAGTTAAGAGAAAAAATCTTATAACTGATGAGTTTATGACTGATTTCTGTAACAGGCATCCTGAACTTAGTCAGTATAAAAAAAGGGATATAAAAGAAATAGTAAAAAACTTTAATCAGCTTTTATGGGAAGAGATAATTGAGAACAGAGACGGAGTTGAATTACCAGAAGGACTAGGATATATTTTTATAGGTGCCTGTCCACATGTTAAAAAAGATAACATAGATTATGGTAAATCAATTAAGTACGGCATGACAGTTACTCATAAAAACTATGATACGGATGGATACCTTGGAAAAATATTTTATAGTAACTACAGTGCAAAATATAAACTAAGGGACAGAAGTATATGGGCATTTAATGGGGGAAGATATTTTAAAAGAGCAGTAACAAAATCTTTTAGGGATGACTGGAGAAAATATCTAGTAATAGATAATACAACTAAAGTATCAAAAATGTATAAAAAGATGAGACAAAAGGATTATTTTGATACTATACGGGAAAAGCAATTCAATGAGTATAACGAATTTGATATAGATTAATGACTACAATAGGAGAAGCAATATCAAGAGTAAGGAACGTAATAAAAGCCTCAACAATGGATTCTTTTGTTACAGATAGAGTAATCTATAGCCTTATTCAAAAGTACGCAAAAATGTACATTAAACGTGAAAGCAACATTAGTAGCCGTGCACGTTTTGGTAGTCTATTTAAAAGACTTCCTTGTGTACCTTTAATTGAAGTTGATAAAGTTGAAGCATGCTGTGATGTAAAATCTGGATGCACAATTATGCGTACTAAAGATAAACTTCCCGGTATTCTTGAAGGACCTCAAGGAGTATTGTTAAGATCAGTAAGTTCCGTAGACAACTCTATTGAAGTCTATAGAACTACCCCAGCATTGTATAGTGGTATGACAAAGACATCTGCCTTTAAATACAATAAGAACAGATACTACTGGTATATGAATGACTATATTTATATACCAGGTATAGAATGGGATGCCATATCTATAGAAGGAATATTTGATTCTGATTTATCAGGATACACCTGTGATGATCCATGTAAACAACTTCAAGAGCAGCCTATTAATATTCCACCTGAATTATTTGCAGAAATTGAACAGCAAGTTGTAAATGACTTTATGAAATCTGCCCAGCTTCCGCAAGATAGTTTTATTTCTGACAAACAAAGCATTCTTAGATAATGAACTACAACTATACCCTAAAATATAGAACTTTTGAATCTTTACTTGAAGATGTCAAATTAGATTTACGCAGCTTGGCTACAGATGGAACTATTGATCCATCTCAGTTGCTTAAAGTAGCAATTCGTGTAAACTACGATTTAGGTCTAAGAATTTACATGACAAAGGAAAGACTTCTTGAGGTATGCAAGAAGCGTGTTAAATTACCTGATGATTTTTTCGTAATGAACTTTGCACTAGTTTGTGGTGAGGCAACATATACATTTACTCCACCACAAGGAACTAATGTTCAGCAAGTTACACCTGAATGGAGACCTTGGGTAGAACAAAATTATTGTAGTAATGTCTCTCTTCCAGAGCAGCCTGTATGTTTAACGCAATGTGGTTCAAGTTATCAGCTAATACAAGTTGTAAATACAGAAACAAGAACCTATTCGCATTTTATGCCAATCCGATTTAAGAATTCACAATACGTTGATTGTGATTGCCCTAACTTAAATTATTTGGCAAAAGACGAGGCATATATAAAAGATGGCTGGATCTATACAAATTTTGAAGAGGGAAATCTCTATATAAACTATCAGGGAACACTAGAGGATTCTGAAGGTAACCTTATGGTTCCTGATCATCCTTATCTTAATGAATATTATGAATATGCGCTTAAGAAAAGAATATTAGAAAACCTTTTGATGGATGGTACTAATGTAACTGCTCAACTACAGTTAGTGATGCAGGAATATAGAGCTGCTAGAAATAATGCTTTGTCTGTAGTAAATACACCTAATTTCTCTGAGATGGAGAAACTCTGGGCTGCTAACAGAAAGGCAATGTATGGAAAGTACTATGACATGTTCAAGTCTTATCCATACCCAACATCAAACTTGAGAGTAAATAATGCTGTGTAATAATGGCTAAGGAAAAACAAAATAACCCCACAGGACAAACCTCTTTATCTACAACTAATTCCTTT
>Ga0315901_10010484_pt1 | contig 10534 bp, 6 predicted proteins | sample LakEriMetagenome_10_FD_203761 | JGI IMG/M metagenome (GOLD analysis project Ga0315901, IMG submission 203761) | Freshwater fungal communities from buoy surface, Lake Erie, Ohio, United States - Buoy 2 MA116 | ecosystem: Environmental > Aquatic > Freshwater > Lake | place: USA: Lake Erie, Ohio...
ATTTTCAATTAACCCTTTTGATTTGTATTCGGAATATAGTTCTTTCATTTTTTGATACCCACCACTACTATAATTTACTGATGTGGTACTTTTACCATTTGACGCGCTATTTGATGTTGTACTTGCACTATCAATTTTTATTCTATACATTTGTGGTACTGCCATCATTTGACCCCAAGTTACATTAGACATTACAGTATATTTGTATGTATAAAATTTACATTGTATTCTAAAATTGTGTGTTGACGGATCAAAAGACGCATTAAATGTTTGTAACATTAATGGTAATCTAACTGCTTTACCTAAATAACCTTTAAGTGTTAAATAAAAAATTGGGTACGGTAAATTAAAAAATGTCGCATATGGTGAATTATTTCCGGCCTCAAATAGAGCTCTACCTTTAACATCTTCCATTGTAATATTAATTTCCGGAAGAAAATCAAGTCCATAATTAATATTAATTTGTGTTATACCAAGAAGTCCATTATCAACTGCTCCAGGTTCTCCATTTGATTTAAGGGTCTGATTTATATAATAGTCATTGCTTAAATCTGGGTTTGGGGTAATATCAATTTTTGGTTGATTAACACCTAAACCTTGTACTGTCCCTTTTCCTGTTAATTCGTCAGACCAATCTGTGTCTAAGAATTTTTTTATACCCGGATTTAAAAAATTTATTGTACCAACAGAAATTGTTTGTACGCTTTGTTCTTGTGGGACACCTAAAGCAAGTTTTGTTCTGGGTGTTACAGCACACTCTAAATTAGCATAATAAACTAAATTTTCTTGTTGGATTAGTCGTTCTTTAACATTACCTTCATTATCAATAACTTTATTTGGATCTATTACTGATATGTTTTGATAGTCAAATTCAACTAATATATTTTCTTCGTTACTTACCATAATATAAGAAATGATTATCTAATGCGGACTTATAGTCTTGTAATGAAGTTAGTAGCGGAAAGGGAATTGTCAATATTGCTCCGTCAGGTATATTGGTTTCAAGTCCAGTAAAACCTGGATTTGCTTGCATAATTAACCAACCAAAAAAAGGTGTTCCATAAAATTGTTGTGAAACTTTATCAAGTCTTGTAATTCCGTCTCTAAAAATATATTTTTTATCAGTTGGTTTTGATGGAAGTGTTACATAGGGAACAACACTTTGTACACCATTCTCCAAAAACATACTATATCTATTGTAATACTGTAAAGCCATATTAATCAAATGTTATTTTACCGTTAAATGTATCTTTCTTATTGTTTATATTAAGATCACTATATGTCTTTTTCAATAATTTTTGTTTGTCTTTATAATCTTCTATATCATCTTTTTTTGTTGTGTAAGCTAATTTAGTATTAAACTCATCAATCTTAAAACTTTTATACTTTGTATAAGTTTCACTTGTTTCAAAATCGGTAAATATTTTCTTTTCAGCTTGATACTCTTTTCTATATTGTTCTTTAAGTGAATTACAAGTCTGTTCTATAAGTGCTACTAAATCTGAATTTCCTTTTACCTGATCTGTTAATAACGTATTAACAAACGTATTGAATTTATTATCGTCATTAAAAACGTCAGACATTACCATATAAAATCTTTTATTGTACTCGTCATCTGGGTTAAATACATTTTCTATTGGTGTAAAATTTAAATTTTTATCTGTTAATGTTTGGGGACTTAATAGTTTAGCATTTTTTAAATCCTCATCAAATTTATTAAGTTCTGTTGCAATTTTTGTTGGGTAAACCTCACTTATTTTTGCAAACACATCTTCTGGTGTTTCAGATAAAATATTTGATAGTTCATAAACTTTAAATTCACCGGTGTCTAATTTATACCCATCTATTTTATATGTAACTAAATCTAATTTTCTAAATACTTGTACATAGTCTTCTTGATATTTAGTCATAGTATTTAATGCGCCAACAACAGCTTGACTTGTTTCAGCTTCTTTATTTTCAAGATATGTGTATAAACTATTTCTAACATCTCTTCTTGTTACATTAGACCAGTTTACTGGTGGTTTTTCTATTGCCGCAATTATTGGGTTGTCTTTATTGTCAATGTCAACTAAAGCTTTATTATATAATTTTAATAGATTATCCTCACTTTTATAAGACTTTCCTAATATTATAGTCTCAACACCGGAATTATGTTCATTTAAATTTCCTTTAGTAAATTTACTATCCAATAAAACTAATTGTGTTATTGGGTAATTTGTAACTTCATTTATTGTTTTAAGTTGATTAAACATTGTCGTAAAATATCCATTAGTTTTTTCAGATAGTTCTTTAAAAATTGAATTAAACTCTGTTGTACCTGTCTGTACAGAGCCATCTTCAAAATTTTCAGTTGTAAGTATGGTACCAATTGTTGATCCACCTCTTTCTCCTTGTGGTTGATTATTAATTGGGGCAGGATTTGATTGTGATTCGGCACCTCCTTTATTTGAAATCTTAGCGACAAGTTTAGCGTCTCTATCTGATGTATCTTCTGTCGCTACGGATCTTTCATCGTAAATTTCTGTATTGGCATAGAAATTAAATGACAACGCATTTTGTAATTGTGAAACTGGTCCAGCAAGACCGTGTCCACCAATAAAATCAAAACCTAATGTTATTTTTGCAAGCATAGGTTGTACTCCAATCCCTTCTGGATTTAAATCAAAAACTAAAGGTTCATATGAAATTGATAATTGATTTGGTATAATTTTAGTATGGTAAAAATCCCCAATTCTTAATACTAATACTGGCGGAGCACCAAAAGATGTATTTCTTGCGTCGTTGTATTTTGGATTACCGTCTGGTCCAATTACTGGTATTGTTTGTCCAGGTCTAACACATTGATTCAAGAAAGTTAATCTGGCGTTTAATCCTTCTGGTGTCATAGAATGAAATGCCGGACTAAAATATTTTACCTTATCTTTTATACTTGATAAAACAGTTGGGTTTGATTCTTTAATAAGTTCAAAATAATCACACTCTGAAAACAACTTTGAGAGTACTTTCTTAGAAATTGATTTTTTAACTTTCTCAACCAAGTTAATTTTTGTTTCCGTAATAGTTCTTGTTATTGTTTGTTTAGGTACACAACCAGCCGCTTTACAAGCTTCTAAACTTTTATATTGTCCGGTTCCTTTTGGTGCTGGTTGACAAATATTATCAATACAATTATAGTCAGTTTGAGTACCGCATCCTTTATTACAATCTTCTAAAGTTGCGTATTTACCAGTACCATCTGGAACTTCTTTACACGGTTGACCTTCATCACCACAATCGTAATTTAATTTAGGTTCTGTTTTTTTACAGTCTCCTGAGTTTTCACAATCGCTTTGAGAGTTGTATGTACCATCTTTAGTCTGTATACATTTTCCATCATTATTTGGCCCACATCCCCATTTTTGTTCTTGTATATCAGATATTGTAATTTTTTGAATTACTACTCTACGGCAAGCCATAGCTGGAATGCTGTACCATTGTGATTGATCTGTTACTTTATTTTTAGCAACATCAATTATATCAACAGTACAATCAACTGGTCCTGGAATTAATGTCTCATCCGGTGAATTTACTTTAGGTATTGATGTTCCTTCTCCTTTTGGGGTAAAATTAAAAACAATTTTACCATCATCTCTCCACTTTTTAATTTTTTGATCACCAACAGTCTGTTCGTTTAACCAATTTTCAACAGTACTAATCCTCCTTCTTGATAAATTTACATTATAATTTGCTTGTGCTGGTGCTGACGCAGAACCAACTAAATCAAATGTTACTTTTGCACCTTGCTCTAATACTTCTTTTAATTTTACTGGTAATAACTCGTCTTTTATTTTATTAAAGTTTCCTTCAACTACAGTACTAAAAAAAGTACCAATACCATTTTTAGAGTACACAGTTGATCCAACTTTTACTTCAGCCGGAGAAATAGGTCCAGTATATGTACCTTTTTGACCTAAATATAAATTGTACCATTTTGTAAATGGATCTGGGTTTGTTGTTGCATTTGAACTTTCACCTATTGGGAAATCATTATCAAAATAAAATCCGTAGCCTTCAAATTCTTTTAATGAATCGGCAGTAATTACTTTTTGTGCGTCTGAAGATTGTGTTGTATTATTAATTTGTTCTGATATTACAGTTTCACCGTTTTTTGTATCAGTCCCAGTACCTGTATTCGCACCACCACTTGGGTTACTTTGTCCTGCGTTTATTTCGTTTGCGGCGGCCGTTACTTCTTCGGTTACCGATCTTTGACTTTGTATTATTTCTTGTTGTATTTGATATAGATCACTTGTAGGTATTGTGTTAAATTTTGCGGCCAAATCATAAATATCATATTTAATACATCCAGCAAAAAATGAATCCATAATTGAGTCAACCTGCTCTGGTGACATATTTTTTAATTGTTTTTCAATAATTGTGTTCATAGCCGCTGGCGAATCAACAACTATTGTCCAACTTAATTGACCTGATCTTGTTGTGTTTTTATATGTATAAATTGGCTCGGGTCTTCCAAGAAATGATGTTGGGTTCCAGCTAGCGGTTGATGAATCACTAAATGATAAATTATATGGTGGAAACCACATAATTCTACCACCATTAGGACCTCTTTCACAATCCGGTAAATCATCATAAGTAAAACCAGGTTCACTTGATGTTCTCCAAGCTAAGTTTTCTAATGAAAACATATACTTTTTAACTTTTTTCCTATTACCGTCTTTCATCATATTTGTTGATTCGTCCCCTCTCAACGGTGCAATATTTAAGTTGTAAGTATTGTCTAAAACTGAATAAGAAAATTTCCTTCCGGCCGTTGTAATACCATCTGTCTTTTGTAAATCACCATAAGTTAAGTAAGGCGTATCCTTTTGGAATACTCTACAGTATTCAGCCCCTACTTCTGTTCCGTCAATTGAAATTGTATTGTCTCCAGTTGCACTATCGTAATACGCAATTACTTGTGAACCTTTTGTTAGTTCCTTGTATCCATCATTAAAAACTTTTGAGACTTGATTTATTGCATTTCCAACGTGCTGTAATCTTCTGGCGCCGGTTACATTGTCTGCGGAATTAATTAATCTTTGGGTATTATCTAAAATGGATCCACCTTTAAACTCAAAGTCTGTTGATTGTGTATCTTGATTAAATTCGTTTTTAACCGCATCAAATTCCTCGTCTTGTGGTTGTACTGGGTCCCCACCTGGTTTTACTTTAAATCCAAGATTGTCTTTATATTTTGGTGACAACCAAGCAAATTGACCAATAATTCCTCCTTGATTTGAATACGACTTACCTACAAGGCCAAATTTAATTTTTTGATCATTACCTTCAAAAAGTTTAGCTAAATCTGATGGTCCATATACCGGACTTGGTTGTTGTTTTCCAAATCTATCTACCGGTATTTCATTTGCTGGACTGTTTATCGTTGATGGTTCGGCCTGATCACTACCAACATAGTATCCGCCACCACCTTGTGGTTCGTTAAGTCCAAGTAAATTTGAAATGGCACTTGTTGCTCCTAATAATAACCCTTTATTATAACTTGGTCTATAAATGTTATATTCTAAACTTTTGAATAGTACTGACTTTTGACCGTACCCAGTGTTTGCAACAAATATTTCCGAAGGATTTCTATACTTATTAAGTATTGGACCTAAAAGACCAAGAGTTAAATTATTTGCGGTATTTAAAGCGTTTTCAGTTTGTGGTGATAATACTCCAGTTGTTTCGTCAAAGTAATCACCTGGGATTGGTGATACAGGAAAATATGTTCCGGTAATTCTATTAGCAAATGAGACCGCGGCAAGAACCGGATTTTCTGGTACTGTAATTTTCCAGTTTTTACCTATAAGTGGTTGTTGTCCTGTTGCAACAAGAGACGCTTCAAATGGATCTTGTAATTGATCCAATTGGAAAACACTTGAAACTAATTGTTGTGTTTCAAATTCAATTCTTCTTTGAAATTCTTCTTTAAGTGCTAAGGCGCCTCTTCTTGCTAATTCGGAATCTTGTGATAATAATCCATTGGATCCTTGTGGATCATTTTCCAATAAAATTTGTATTGGCGTATAAACCGAAGGATTAAATACTAATGGGAATCCAGAATCATTTGAGTAAGGTAAAAAAAATTGACTGTTAGGGACTAAATCCGTAATTGTTATTAAATTTTTATAACCATCGCTAGGTCCATAAGAATTTTTTAAATACGCTGTGTCAATAAAAAATTCGTTAATTAAATCTATTTGTGCATCATCTTGACCGTATTCACCTTGATTTGGGGTTACTGGTAATGGTGCTCCATCGGTTGAGATTATATTGTTATATCCACCTTCAGGCCCATATTCGTTTAATGAATAAAGCTCATTTGCCTGTACTGTAGTGCCAATTAAATCATTTGGTGAATCAATAACAGAATTATCGTTTAATGGTGTTGCTTCATAATTTACATTACCAGATGGTGGTGAATACGCACCAGGAACATTATAAGGAGGTAAATTTCTACCCATTAAATTGTTCCTAAATGACGCACTTGCACTAAATGATAATGTTGTTTCTGACATCTAATTTATTTTATTAATAAATAGAGTTAATTTAATTTTTTATAATCGAATTTATTATACAGGTTTACCAGGTGCACTAACCAAATTACTTACATTTTTTCTTGCCACTAAAATATCTGACATAATATTATCTAAAGCATTTTTTAACCTTACTTTATTTACACCACTTTTTTCACCGCTGTGGAAATACTGTTCGATGGCATCTGTTGCTAATTGTGTTAAAGCTTGGTTTTTTATGTTAGGGTCCAAATCAACTTTTATTGTTACATTTACATTTTCATTAATTTCCAATGGTTCAAACTCAATTTTTTGTTCTGGGGCGCTCCCTAATTGGTTCACAGTGTTTGATACGCTTTTATTTAAAATCTCTGTTTTTTCTGTAAAATTGGAGCCCAAATCTGTTTCAGATCCACCAATACCAAAATAACTTAACCCATCTTTAACTTTTTCACCCAAAGTTGTTAATGACATTGCAATGTTAGTAAGATCAATATTTGCAATTTCTTCAAGTCCTGGAATACTAGAAAACGATTGGGCCATTTCGGTTATATATGATTTAGATTTTTCATACATTTCTTCCATCATATCTACCGCTTTTGGTCCATACTCATCATAAAGTTCATTGGATTTTTTCATCCAGGTTTCTCCTTTTTCCATAGGCTCACCACCAAAAAGTGTATTACTTCCGGCTTCGCCCAATTTATCTATTCCAGCTCTTACGGTACCAAGAGTTCCTTTATAAACGTCTCTGGATAATTTTGAGCCGGAGATACCATATGCTGTTGCAGTTAAAAACTGACTTATTTTATTACTCAAAATTTTAGTTTCATCAAGTTGTTCAAGGGCAATTTCTTCCATAGATTTACCTTGCATTTCTTGTTGTTTTCTTAAATTTTCAATATCTTTAGGGTTTAACTGGTCTACAGCTTTCATAAAATATTCACCCATTCCTTTACCTTCAGCGTCAAGTTTTTCAACTTTAACTTGTGCAATACCTTCTTTATTAATTGTTGCTAGTGTTGCAATTAATTCTTTGTCTTCTTTTGATGCGATTCCAGATGGTAATTTGATTTGTTTCATCTTGTACTCCAAATTGGCCGCGTTCAGTGCCATTTTTTGGAGCTCACCATTATTCATACCAAGTGCTTTACCAATCTCATTCATCCTTCTTTTTTCACCAGGCATAATCTCAAATTGGTTTAATTCTTTGTTAAATCTAACAAAGTCTTTACTCATTTCAACAATTTGATTTTGTAATTCTGTAGGATCATTTTGTGATAAATCCATTAATCTTAAAGGATCAAGTAGTGCACTTGACTGAACACCCAATCTTTGTAGTCCAGCAGCTAATTCTATTGCACCCTCCGGATTAAATACTTTGTCAACGACTTCAAATATTTTAGTCATATCTATTCCAAGTTTGGTTGCTTGGGCTGACATTTTTGCAAGACCTTTTGTTCCACCCTCGAAATTATAGATATTCATTTTATCGAGGTTTTTTACAACACCGTCAGAAACCGCTTTTGTCGCAACACCAGCTTCTCTGGCAATATTTACGACTTCAAGCATTCTATCACCAATGTCTGAAATACCAACACCAACACCTCTAAATGAATTTACAAGTTCACCAATATCTTGACCGGTAACTTGAGAGGTTGTTCTTAAATTTAAAAGGGTTTCGTCTGCAACACTTACTGATGCGTTTAAATTTCCAAATATTTTTTCATATGTTGCACCAATGTCTTCAACATCATAACCATATTCACGAAAAAGAGACGCGTTTTTTGCAATTGAAACCTGAAACTGATCATTAGTTTCTTTATTTAAACCAATAATATTTCTAATTTTTGTGGCTTCGATGTCTAAGGTTTGGGCTCTTTGTGCAAAGCCTGTGGCACTAAATTGAGCTGCCAACTCTTTGAGCCAAGTATTCATTGTGTCGCCAAGAAAATTGTCAACAATATCAGTACCAACATTTACTTTAGCTCTATATGCGGCTTGTGCTCTTTGTTCCTGTTCACTTAAAACAGAACCTTTAGCACTACCACTTTTATCTTCATCAGCAAAAAACATTTTTTATTTTATAAATACCTAACTTTTATTTTTTTGATTACTCTCAATTAGCTTATCAATAATGTACTTTCTTTCATAAGTTGGTATCCTAAGAAAATCAGAATAAGACATTCTTAACATCCTTGCTAAAAAAATGTACTCATCTAAAATGTAGATTTTATAATTAGAAGAAAGGCCGAAAAAATTCCACCCCAAAGGCGATAGTAACATTCACCTTTTCTCCAGACGGGGCTATAATTTCACGGTTTAGGTCAAGTCTTGGTTCATTTTCAAACATATAATTTCTAATAAACTTTGAGTCCATAATTGGCATAGTCTCAACAAATTTAGAGATTTCTTCTCTACTTTGATTTCCGTTTATCTCAACAATCATTTTATTGAGTCTCAAAGTCATAATCGGTGATATTCTTCCTGCTGGATATGATTCTAATATTTTTTCAATCTCCATACTATCTCTCATCGTCAATGGTTTTAATTTAACCTGTACATTACTTTTAGGGAGTGTAACCGAAAAGAAACCATTTTCATCTGGTTTTTCTTTGGTTTTTTTAATATCGAGGGATTCTAATAGAACCTTTTCTTCAAAAGTTTTACCATTTGCAGGATCTGTTAAATTAAATGTATATTCCGGACCAAAAGATGTATTTCTAAGGAAAATAAGAATTGCTTCAATATCACCGTCAGTTAAATCTTCTGGTCTTAGATCTGGTTCATAAATTTTATTTCTTAAAAGTGGTAAAACAATTGTTTCTTTAATTGTTTTCCTACTATCCATACTAACAAGAATGTTTTCATCGGCAGCAGTTAAATAACCAACCTTAACTGATTTTTTCTTACTTTGATAAAAAATCCCACCAGATGGTAATTTTACTACATCGTGTGGTAGATTAAAATTCATTTGACCATATTCATTTACATTTGTTTCCATAATAACTTTTTATTATAAAAATACTTGACTTGTGTTTTTTGTAAATAAAAAAACCTATACGTTATAAAACATATAGGTTTGAAAAAAATATTAAGAATTGATCAGTAAACCAAAATACAACGGTCCATTCTTAACCCGCAGGTAATGTCAGCAATTGCATCTTGCGAATAAGACAAGGAACCGAAGTTCGCACTTGTAAGGAATGTACCTTCAAGAATCCACTTTTCAACAACAACTCCGGTTGGGTCAAGCATTTCAAGATCAACATTCTTTTTGTAACCAGCGGCATAACCCATACGTCCTGTAACAGATTCTGCACACAAACGTACCCACTCCATAAGGGCTTGTGATGCTGAAGGTCCAATTGGGTCTCTAAACTTAACTGAAATTTCATCCCAGTTAAATCTACCAGCAACATATGTTGAAGTGTTTAGAAACTGAATTTCCGTAGAGTTAATTTTAATTGATGGTCTTGAAGCAGATTCAACGTACCATTCGTTTATACCCAAACTAGAAGGAAATCTTAAAATAAACCTGTTCTGTCTTTTGGGTTCATACGGAACTGGCATTTTCATTAGTAAATCAGCCATAATTTTTTATTTTTAATTTTGTGTTTATTTTCTTTATTTGATAAATATGTCGTTTTGAAAAATTTTTCTATTTACTTTGATTTAATTTTCAATATTGTTCTTTTAATTAAAGATTCTAACATAACTTCTTCATCTTCTTCTTTATTAGTTTCAATATGAATTTTATTATATCCTCCTTCTGATGTATCATAAATAATAAATTTAACTTCTGGATACATTCTTGATAATTCATTTCTAACATATTCTACCATTGCTTTAATATTTTTAGGATCATCATCTGAAAATCCTAATGAAGTGTTTACATATTTTCCGCTTTTAATCAAATCATTATATTTTGAAATAAAATCAAGAAGCGCTACCTTTTTTGCGTGTTCAGGATTTGA
>Ga0315901_10010485_pt1 | contig 10534 bp, 7 predicted proteins | sample LakEriMetagenome_10_FD_203761 | JGI IMG/M metagenome (GOLD analysis project Ga0315901, IMG submission 203761) | Freshwater fungal communities from buoy surface, Lake Erie, Ohio, United States - Buoy 2 MA116 | ecosystem: Environmental > Aquatic > Freshwater > Lake | place: USA: Lake Erie, Ohio...
CTTCCTGCTGTTGTCGCCAAGGGCCGGGTCCATGGCAAAATCGTCTACTGCTTCAAGAGCTTTTTCAAATGCTCCGATACCGGCGAGGTTGATGGAATAAGGAAGTTTGTAATCGTGTGTATATGCAGGGTCAAGGGAGAACGCCTTTTCGTAGTCGAGCACGGCATTTTTATGATTTTTGATCTGGCCGTTGATCCCTGCTCTTGACAAATAGGCATCCACAAAGTTTTTATCTGTTGCGATGGCTTTGTCGAGCATTTTTATGGCATCGAGGTATTGTCCGTCTTCAGCTTTCTGGATGGCGAGGTCGTATATTGTTCTGGCCTGTCTGTTGACTTTGTCAGGGTTATATTTCTGGGCCTGTGTCAACAGGGTGATCAAGAGGCAGCATGTGAAAAGTAAAGATTGCTTCATACTAAGTTGGCTAATAGCTGACAGGCTATTGAATGAACTGATGAAATTAACGGATTATCAGGCACATGTATTGCCCTTGGGATATTCAAAGGGCTACAATTAACGTATAATTAGTCAATTCGGTTTCCCTGGTTGCGGCGCTAGGGCACATGTATATACTTATGCATTTGCAGCGAAAATTCCCATTGTGGATGTTGCTTGATGTAATCGATGATCAGGGGTGTCATCTGTACCGATTTTTCCCATTCGGGCTGCAGGAAAAGTTTGCATTGTGGATTAACCAGCGCGGCATATTTCTCTGCCCAGTCGAGGTCCGATTTGTTGTACACCACCACTTTTAATTCATGGGCATGGGGGATCACTGAATCCAGGGGTGCCTTGAATTTTTTTGGGGACAGGCAGATCCAATCGGGCTTCCCGCTGGTCGGGTAGGCGCCGGATGTTTCGATATGTACCTTATAGTTGTTGTTGTGCAGGGCCGTGATCAATGCATCCAGGTTGTACATAAAAGGCTCACCCCCGGTGATCACCACGATCTCGGTGGGTGTAGATTTGATAAACTGAAGGATCTCACCCACTGAGGTTTTTGGATGTTTGTCCTTATCCCAGCTTTCTTTAACATCGCACCAGACGCAACCCACGTCGCATCCTGCCAGTCGTACAAAATAAGCTGCCCTTCCCTGGTGGAAGCCTTCACCCTGCAGGGTATAAAAATGCTCCATCAGCGGATAGCTGACTGATTCTTCCGGGGTGACTTTCATCATTACTTGTTCCTCAATTGGCATGCCTTATAGGTATTCATGAGCAGCGCAGCAATGGTCATAGGTCCTACGCCGCCGGGTACCGGGGTGATGTAACTGCATTTTTCTGAAACCCCTGCAAAATCGACATCGCCTTTGATCGCAAAGCCTGATTTTTTGGAGGGGTCTTCAACGCGTGTGATGCCCACATCGATCACCACAGCGCCATCCTTGACCATGTCCGCCTTAAGGAATTCCGGGCGGCCCAGGGCGGCAACGATGATATCGGCCTGCAGGCAGATTTCTTTCAGGTTTGGGGTATGGGAATGGCAAACGGTTACGGTACAATTGCCGGGATAATCGTTACGGTTCAGCAGGATGCTGATCGGTCTGCCTACAATATTACTCCGGCCGATCACTACGGCATGTTTTCCTTTGGTCTCGATGCCATAATGGGCGATCATCAGGAGGATTCCATAAGGTGTGGCAGGGTAAAATGCGGGCAGGCCTTGTACCATTCTTCCCACTGATTCGGGATGAAAACCGTCCACGTCCTTATCGGCCGAAATAGTATCGATCACCAGTTGTTCTGAAATATGTTTTGGGAGTGGCAGTTGGACAAGGATGCCGTCAACATCATTGTCCCGGTTGAGTTTATTGATTTCGGCGAGCAGCTCTTCCTGGGAGATGCTCGCGTCCAGTCGTACAAGCGTTGAGGTGAATCCCACTTCTTCGCAGGATCTTACTTTCGACGCCACATAGGTCTCGCTTGCGCCATTATTGCCCACCAGGATCGCGGCCAGGTGAGGTTTTTTCATGCCGTTGGACACCTGTTCCAGTACTTTTTGTTTCAGGTCATCTTTCACTGCCCGTGAAACCAGTTTGCCGTCCATGATTTTCATGGCGCAAATTTAGGCAGGAAAATACCAGCAACTCCTGTTTTTTTTCGCATGGTATCCGCTTTGAACGTCGCTAGGTTTGGCAGGAAATGAAGTGGGTGATATTGGTGTTGATGTGGACGATGGGTTTATGGGCGCAGGCCCAATTGAGCGAGCCGAAATGGTTGGCGGGTGCCGATGGCCTTGGTAGCAAGGAATGTGGCCTTTGGGGCGGCGCGGCCTATCCGGCTTCATTGCCTGGACTGACCCGTTCCGCCATGGGTGTTTATGGAGAGAAACGATTTTTGACAGATTTGCTGTTGTTTGATCTTGCTTATACTGGAAAGCTTGGGACCTTACCTTTTCTGGTGCAGGCCCAGCGAGAAGGGAATGCAAGCCTTTCCCGCAACGAGATAGGCCTTGCAGTTGGCCGGAAAGTGGACAAAAGGCTGGATCTCGGAATAAGGCTGGGCTATCATGCGGCTATGGCCATTGGCTATCCTTCAGTTGGGCAGGCATCTGCGGGGATCGGTTGTTTATTTAGGTGCAATGATATGTTAGTCATTGGTTTCCAGGCCGATGGCGTTAACAGGTTCTTTTCCCCGGGGATTGCAGGCGATGCATATAAGGTCAGGGCAGGAGCAGGATTTGTCTTGTCGCCTTTGTTTTCATTTTCTGTTGAAGCATTGCAGGAACAGGATGCCTCACTTGCTGTATTGTTGGGCATTCACTATCGTTTCCTGGAGCAGGCGTCGGCCCGCATTGGTTATGCCGGGCTGCATAACAGCTTTGTCTGCAGCGGTGGTTTTGTTTACAAGGGTATGGAAACAGAGCTGTTTACCACATATCATCTTTCATTGGGATTAAGTGCAGGCGTCTCTTTGGTTTACCGTTTCAAGGCCATGGAATGAGAAAGCTTTTGTGGATCCTGGTATTGATATATGGGAACGGATATGCGCAGCAATCGGATCAGGTCAGGCTGATGGAGGATCAGGCAGATGTGGAGGATGTGAAGGAAGTGGAAGAGGACCTGATACAATTGCAGGGTTTTCTGTTGAGGCCGTTGAATTTGAACAGGGCCGATCAGGAAGATCTGGCGGTCTTTCCTTTTCTCACGCCGTTCCATATCGAGCAGTTGATTCGTTATCGGAAACTGGCTGGGGATCTGGTGCACGTGTTGGAGATGCAGGCCATTCCAGGTTGGGATCCGGGCTTGGTCAGGAAGTTAATTCCCTATGCTACTGTGCAACCCGAATTGACCTTTCGAAATACGGTACAGGATAACATCAGGAAGGGTAGCCATTTGTTGTTGTTCCGTTCTTCGTTGTCTTCGCAAGCGGGTTTTCTCGCGCGCTATCATTTTACTTCGCCAAAGCTCCAGTGGGGCTTGAATACAGAGAAAGATGCAGGGGAGAAGTATCTGCAAGCCGGGAAGGGTTTAGCATTTGTTTCGGGGCATGCCGGTCTTCGGAATATGGGTGCTATCAGGCAACTGGTGGTGGGCGATTTCATCGTGAACATGGGCCAGGGGTTGATGTTGTGGCAGGGCCGGGCGGTGAGGAAAACGGCCATGCCCATGGCGATCAAGAGGCAGCTGCCTTTTTTGCTTCCTTACAAATCAAATGATGAGAACAGGTTTATGCGGGGTGTGGGTATACACCTGGCCAGAAAGCGTCTGGATCTTGGTTTTTTCCTTTCGGCAAACCGACTGGACGCAAACCGAAAGGTTGATACTGCCACAGGTGCTGCCTTTGTAAGTTCCTTTCTGAATACGGGATATCACCGTACTGAGGATGAATTGGCTGACAAGAATGTCCTGGGGCACATTGCTTCAGGTGGGATGCTGGGTTATAGGAGCGGCTCTTTTCGAGTAGCAGCCAACGTGATACATCATCGGTTCTCCCTTCCTGTGGTGAGGGCCGGTGAGCTTTATAATATGTATGCCGCCAAGGGGCGTGATATCACTAATTATGGTATTCAATATCATAACACATGGAGGAATATTCATCTGTTCGGCGAGTGTTCGGTTGACGGGCAGGGTGACCTCGCCGGGCTACAGGGGGTAATGGTATCAGCGGATCCACGGGTGGACTTTTCGTTGGTAGCCCGGAAGATGTCGCGGGGCTATCGGTCCTTTCAAGGAAATGCGTTTACTGAATCCAGTGATCCTTCGAACGAGGAGGGTATTTACATGGGGTTCAGTTACAGGATTCGCCCAATGTTGACTTTGGATGCTTATGCCGACCATTACAGGTTCCCCTGGCTGCGGTATCGGGTTGATGCACCCGGCTGGGGCAGGGATCATCTTGTTCAGCTAAGTTACAGGCCAGACAAAAAGACACTGGTGTATATCCGCTATCGTGCTGAGCGGAAATCGGGGGCAGCGGTATTGGAAAGGATGAAAACGATCACGGAATACCAGAAAACGGGCGGCAGGCTGCATGTGGAATTCCGGCCTACCCTGGAATGGGAGTGGAGGATCCGAGCAGAGTTTACATCGATCTTAAGCAGCGGGTCGGAGAGGGAGCATGGATTTTTAACATCGACTGATTTTTTTTGGTCACCGATCGACAAACCGTTCAGTCTTAACGGCCGCATCATGGTTTTCGATACAAAAAGCTATGATTCAAGGATTTATAGCTTTGAAAACGATGTGTTGTACTATAATATCGTCCCCGCATTTTACGGGTGGGGTGCCAGGTCCTACCTAAATGCCCAGTATAAGATTTCTCACAACTGGCATCTATATTTGAAAATATCCAGAAGTTTTAACGGAATGCCCGCCCGTTGGACCACTCGTTTCCAGTTTGTTTTTCACATTTAGAAAAAATTAGTATGTATTATTTTGTGGCGGACGGCTTAGAATGAATTAAATTCATTTTATTTCTCAAAATATGGTGGTTTTATTCTAAAAACAGCCATTTTTTTCGAAAAATTTTATTTGGCTTTAAAATCCTTTAGTCAGTTTTACCCGGCCAACGGGCCAGCGGTTGCTCTTGGTTTTATTGAAAAGCAGCATTTTACCCCATGTTTTTGTCATCCTCTAGTTGTTAGATTAAACAAAAATTTAACAGAAACTTGAACATTCTTATATTTGAACCTTGAATTTTAAAACCAAAACAACGCAACATGAGAAAATTGATGACACTGTTGACAGTGTTCGTGCTATCATGTGGATTGGCTTTCGGCCAAAACCGACAAATAACGGGTAAGGTAAGGAACGACAAAGGTGAAAACGTTCCATTTGCCTCTATCGTAGTTAAGGGAACTAGGACCAGCGCAGTCGCTGACGCTGAAGGTAACTACCAGATCACTGCCAAAACGGGGGATATTCTGGTGATTACAGCCACTGGCGAAAAACTGGTGGAAGAGTCAGTTAGTTCCAGCAACATGATCGTCACAACAATGACACAGGCACGGGGCGAACTTGAGGAAGTAGTAGTAACAGGTGCCTTCGGTATTAAGAAGTCGCAGCGTAACACGGCATTCAGTTCTCAGGTAATCAAATCTGAGGATCTGAACATCGTTCGCCAGACAAACGTTAACAGTGCACTTGCCGGTAAAGTGGCCGGTGTTCAAACAAGAAGCCAGTCTGCGGCAAAGCTTGATGAAGAAGCTTTCCTTCGTATTCGTGGTGGTCTTGGACTGGGTGAGCGTTCAGCCATTTATGTGGTTGACGGTACCATCACCGGGTCTTTTGACATTAACCCGGACGATATTGAAGACATCACTGTTCTGAAAGGTGCCAATGCAACTGCCCTCCTGGGTAGCCAGGCTACGGGCGGTGCGATCATCATTACCACTAAAAAGAAAGTTGGTCGTGGTACCGGCGTTGGCATTGAAGTGAATACCGGTGTTACTATTGACAGGGCTTATATCCTGCCCCAGTACCAAAACGAGTATGCAGGTGGTGGTGTAGCTGACCTGATGCGGTTCAACTGGGAAGCCGGTATGCCTAATGAGTGGAAAGCGCTCGATGGCAAATATTTCCATGATTATACAGATGACGCCAGCTGGGGTCCGAGGATGGTAGGCCAGGAGCATATTCCCTGGTATGCCTGGTTCCCCGGACATGCTGATTCTTATAAGACAGCCCCTTTGAATCCGCAGCCAGATAATGCAAGGGATTTCTGGCAGACAGGTGTAACATCTACCAATAACCTGAGTTTTGGTAAGAGCGGAAGCAATTATACTTTCCGTGCGTCATACACTAACCAATATATTAAGGGTGCACTGCCTAATTCATCTTCTTCCAGAAATACTGTGAACGTGAGCGGAAGCTTTGACTTAGGTTCTCATTTTACGATTGCATCGAATATGACGTTCTCCAGCAACATCATCAAGGGTGTATTTGATGACGGTTATGCCAACAACTCACAAGGTTCATTTAACCAGTGGTTCCACCGTGACACGGATATGGACAAACTGAAGTCTTTGTCAGGGATAAAGTCCCCTTTTGGTACTTATGGTACCTGGAATATGAGATTCAATCCTGACGGGTATAATCCGGCTGCTCCCCAGAATTTCTACAAGGCCAACTACTGGTATAATTTCTTCTCGTATTTCAATGAGATCAACAATAGGCAGGACCGTAACCGGATGTTCGGTGATATCGGTCTTACCTACAAACTTGACCAGCATTTTAAGATCAGGGGTACGCTTCGTCGCAACCAGCTGATGAACTATAACGAAGGTATTACACCAAGCATACTTGAGGAAAGCGCCCTTCAGACAGGTGTTCTCGGCGGATATAGCACATCATCGACCAACCTTCAAAGGATGGATTATGAGTTGATTGGTTTCTACAACAACACTTTCGGTGATTTCTCAGTAGCAGCCCAGTTCGGCGGCAACATCTTTACGTTTAAATACAACGATATTTCTGCCAGCACCAATCAGGGCCTGAACGTTCCCGGTCTGTATGCGATTTCCAATTCAAAGGCGAACCCTAACGTGGGAAACACGCGTCAGCAACAGCAGGTGAATTCCTTATTCGGATCATTTGACCTTGAGTATAAGAAATTCGTTAACCTGACTTTTGCCGGAAGGCAGGACTGGGGTTCAACCCTGTCACCAAGCAAGCCCAGCCTGTTCTACCCATCAGCTGGTGCAAGCTTCATCGTTTCGCAATTGTTCCCGAACAGGCCATCCTGGTTCTCTTTTGCTAAAGTATTCGGTAGCTGGGGTAAGAAGCCTGAGAGCTTGGGACTTTTTGCAACCAACTTCGCATATAGCGTGAATCCTTTCACATGGGGATCTAACTTCCTCATGAGTACGCCAAATAACTTCCCTGATCCAAGACTCCAGGGTGCTTTGATCCAAACGATCGAGGCTGGTTTGGATTTCAAATTCCTGAAGAACAGACTCGGTCTGAATATCGTGTTCTATGATGAAGTAGCTGATAAGATCCCTGTAAACGTTGCGCTTAGCGGTGTGAGCGGATTCTCATCAACATCCATCAATGCTGCGAAAGTGGAAAGGCAGGGTATTGAGATCGTGTTGAATGGTCGTGTGGTATCTAATAAGAACTGGACTTGGGATATGAGTACCAACTTCTCATACCTGATCAAGAATCCTGTTAGCGAAATCGTGGATGGCCAGGACCAGATCCTGTTGGAAGGTGGTGCATTCGGCACAAGGATGGCGCGCGCATTCCAGGTGAAGGGTAAAGACTGGGGTCAGCTGATCGGTGGCGGTATGAAGCGTAATGCGGATGGTATTCCTTTGGTAAATCCTGCTACAGGCCAATACATCAGGGACGAGTTCAGGAACTGGGGTTCTATCGTGCCTAAGGTAAATGGTGGTTTCCTGAGTAATATCGCATACAAGCAACTGACTTTTGGTTTCTCACTTGACTATCAAGTGGGTGGTAAGTTCTTCTCCCTGTCTGAAATGTGGGGTCACTTTTCAGGCCTGATGGCTAAGACCGCAGCCCTGAACGACAAAGGATTCAATGTAAGGACTCCGGTAGCTGATGGCGGTGGAGTGAAAGTAACCGGTGTAAGCTCTGTTGACCAGAAGACTCCGGTTGACATGTATGTTGACGCCCAGACTTACTTCCACAACTTCTACTTCGATCAGATCGCTGAACCATATGTTCACAGCCTGTCTTATGTGAAGCTGAGGGATGTTAGCATCGGATACAATATTCCTGTTAAGAAGATCGGAAACTTGGGTAAATACTTCCAGGGTGCACATTTCTCCCTGGTTGCCCGTAATGCATGGTTGATCTGGTCTGACGCGAAGAACTTTGATCCATCTGAAATATCAAATACATATGGAGAAGACGGCAATTTCCCCGGAACACGCGGTGTTGGCTTCAACCTTAAACTAAGTTTCTAATTGATTTAAATCTATTGAAAATGAAATTGAAACTAAAAAATATAGCACTCGCCACGGCAATAGCCGCCACACTGGTTACAGCGCCGTCCTGCGAGAAAGTGGATTTTGGTACCATGAACCAGAATCCGAATCTGACCACGGCACCTATTACGTCCGCACTTCTGGCCAATGCATTATCGGCAATGGGAAATCGTACCTGGGATGCAGGTGGCGTAGTCACCATTGCGGGTATGTATAGCCAGTATTTTGCAGAGACACAGTACACAGACATTTCCCGTTATAATAATCCCCAGGCTAACTGGGATGGTTTCTACAACGGAGTATTATACGATCTTCAGAATATCATAAATTATAACTCGGATCCTGTAACGGCTCCACTGGCAGCGGCAAATGGTTCAAATAAGAACCAGATCGCAGTAGCCCGTATTCTGAAGGCGTACAATTATTGGATCCTGACCGATCTTTGGGGTGACATTCCTTACTCAGGTGCCCTGAAAGGAAATGGTTTGGTTCCTTATGATACCCAGGAGTCGATCTATACGGATCTGTTGAAGGAACTGAAAGAAGCCAATGCCCAATTCGACGCTGGTTTGGCACCAAGGGGAGATATCCTTTTCAACGGTGATGTCAGCAAATGGAAAAAGTTTGCCAGTTCTCTTCGGATGCTGATAGCACTTCGGATTTCGAAAGCAAATGCCACACTGGGCAGAACTGAGTTCGTTGCTGCGCTGGCGGATCCAGCCGGGATTATTTCATCAAATGCGGATAATGCTGCATTGGTTTATCCAGGTGGAAATTACCTGAACCCATTTTATAACTATTATGTAGTTACCAAGCGTGATGACTATGCGGTTACTAAAACGCTGCTTGACTGGATGAATGCCAGGGGCGATCAGCGTAACAGGGTCGTGGGCACATCAACAATTGGCTTCCCTTATGGCCTCACCCGTGACCAGGCAGTCGTTTTCGGAAACGCCAATACGAGTTTTGCCAGAGTGATGAATTCAAGTGTTGCACAGGATAAATCTCCCGTTCCGATCATCACTGCCGCTCATATGTTCCTTGCCAGGGCGGAGGCCGCCCAGCTGGGATGGACGTCAGAAAACGTTGGAACCATGTACACCAATGGCATTACAGCCAGTTGGGAACAGTGGGGACTGTCTACCGGCACCTCATTGAGCGATTATTTGGCTAATGCCGATGTTGCTCTTGCGGGTGGTGAAGCGCCTAAGAAAATTGCTACACAACAGTGGCTTGCATGGTACCCCAACGGTCTCCAGGGCTGGAGCGTTTGGAGGAAGACAGGGTTTCCAGTTCTTACTACGCTGCCATCTGGCCAAACCCAGGTTCCAAGAAGGCTTAGTTATGGAACGAACGAACCCCAGTTGAACCCGGCTAACTTTGCTACAGCATCTGCCCGTTACAATAGTAATTCTATGTTCGCCAGGATGTGGTGGGATAGGCCATAACTTAAATTGCAGGTTCATCAAAAATCATAAATATGAAATCAATGAATAAGATCCTTCTTTTCCTTACAATAGTAGTTATGGGTGCGTCCTGTATCAAGGAAGTAGATTATAACGAGGGCATCACGAACAATGAAAAAACGTTGATCAAATTGCCTCAGGCATCGGAAGAGCTGTGGGCCTTCGCTTTGGATGCAAAGCCAGGTACAGTCAGCCTTAATGTGCTTGAAGTCAGGCGTGACGCGATCTCGAATGCCGAGCTTAATTTGCCATTGAAAGTGAAGATAGCACCCAATAACACCGCTATTGCCAACTACAATACCGCAAACTCAGCTAATCTTAGCCTGTTCACAAACTACACCCTCGATCCTTCTGTTACACAGGAAGGTGGAAACTGGGTGCTTAATTTTGCGCCTGGCGATTTTGTGAAGTATATCACCATCAAATTGGATCCTTCTACCCTGGATTTCAGCAAGAGGAATGCCCTGGCTTTTAAAGTGTCTGATGCCGGCGGAGCCGGTATCAGCAAAGATTATAATGAAGTTCTGGTTGAGATCTCTGTAAAGAACAAATACGATGGTGTTTATAAGCTCGAAGGTACCATGGTAGATTATGCAAGTGCGGCTATTACCGGATTGTATCCTGTTGAGATTGCACTCGTGACAACTGCATCAAACGCGGTGAAAATGTACGA
>Ga0315901_10010486_pt1 | contig 10534 bp, 18 predicted proteins | sample LakEriMetagenome_10_FD_203761 | JGI IMG/M metagenome (GOLD analysis project Ga0315901, IMG submission 203761) | Freshwater fungal communities from buoy surface, Lake Erie, Ohio, United States - Buoy 2 MA116 | ecosystem: Environmental > Aquatic > Freshwater > Lake | place: USA: Lake Erie, Ohio...
GCCTAATTCCCCAGCGGCTGCTCCGGAATATCAAGCAAAGCACGGCATGAAAATTAAAAAGATATATTTGAATGTAGCCGACGGAGTGAAAATGCATCCAGGACCGATCTCAAGTCATTGGGCTAATGCTGTTGTAGAGCATAACACACTGCCCAACAGGGATTGGTTTACCGGAGTTTTTATTTTTAATTTGTACGGAGCTCTTACAGATTACAGTGGAGTTATGTCAGATAATAGGGACACGGGCCTTGGCAAAGAAGGAATATATTTTGATAATACCTTGGATATTTTACAAGATATAATTGATGCCAGCTATCAACATTTTATGAACACAGATAGAATAGAAATATTTCACGGAAATCAAGCCTACGGATTTCAAAACTGGGTAGAAGCAAGACGTGATGGGTTAGCAGCATTGTTCAGTGACGATTCAAATAAAAAGCAGGATCTTATAACCCTGCTGAATTACAGCATCGACGAACATTTTGAACATGTGCATCATACAAAATATGGGTTGACACCTGAAAATTTGCAGAATTTTATCGCTGAAAAATAAGATAAATAAACAGAACGTGACAGGACTAAACTATGCTTCCTTATCAAAGATCTTATTTTATATCAACATTAACCGAAAAGCTAAAGCATTGGTATAGTCCAGCGGCTAAGCAAGAATTTTATCCTAACATTGATATCAAGCCCGCATTTGGCATACAACTGCTAGAAAATGGGTATTATTATCTAAGTGATACATATGTGTCTTACAATGATCTGACTAATGGACTTATTGTAAGACTCAACAAACATTCCGATAACAGCAAGAACTGGGAATGTTTTACAGAATTAAGCAAAGCTGAAAATTTCAAAACTGATCTGCCTGTTTATAGAGATTTTGTTTCTACCGCTGATTTCGGAATTTACGAATATGCAGAAATAAAAAGTCCGCACAGCCAGTACGGTGAAAATCTCTATGATACCATATTCAACAATACCATAGAAACATTTGAGACTAACCCCGACGTTTACTTAGACAAGGATTGGAATCCTCCTCTGCAATCATCTGAAATACTTGAAAATACCAAAGCTATTTTAGAATCATACATAGAACCATTTCAGCAGCTGGTAGTAGCAATTGCTGAGATCGACAACAAATACCAGTCTGGGTTTCCAGAGTTTGAATTGTCTATAGTCAAGTCATTATATAAAGACTCTGTGGGATTTTTTTGGTCTGACATTGATCAATTGTCGTGGAATGATAGAATGACTCAGACAGTGTTTATAGATCAAGCATTGAAAGATTTATGGATCATTAGTGCGTTTGTTAGGGACTGCGGTCTGTTAACTGATGATATGTTAGCTGAAATTCATGAAAAAGCGAGGACCACATGGCTGATGATTTAAACAAATTTTATCTTAGAATCGAGGTCTATAATGGCGCACAAGATAAGGTTTATAATACCGTGTGCCCAAGATCAATCATAGATAAATTTACACTTTATTTTGTAAACAATTACCCGAGAGATCATTATTTCAAGATGTATGATCTTGAAAATAATCTCAGATACGACAGCAGAATTCTAAAAGGTGATTACGCCCAATCGGTGTAATACACTTGTCCGTAGCAACCGTAATTAATTGCCATAAGCACACGTTCACTGTCGCTGGTGTTTGATCTACTGAAATGTTTCATCCATCCGGGAAACATCACCAATCTTCCATTTTTAACTTCGATCTCTTGATGGAACCTTTTTGGTGTGCCTTTTACCTTGTTATACGGCGCTCTAGAAAGCACAAGTTCAGAAGGATCTTCTAAAACAAAATTACCTTTGTTTTCTGCATCAATATAGAACGATGCAGCAATAGGAATTCCTGCATGATTGTGTGAGGCTGTAAACCCTCCTGGTGTTTGCCATACTCCCCACATCTGTAGTACATAGGGATGAAGAAGTTGATTATATGTCAGTTCATTCCAGTACTGCTTGCATTGCTCTCCTAACCAATCGTGCAATTTTCTCAGTGCTGGGTTTGATATGTTTTCCGGACTATCTGGATTAGCAAAGTTTATAACATCATACATGATACCGTATTCTCCGCCGCGACACGGATGATCATGTACTTTGTCATAGGGATCGGTACCTGTAGTTTCTTTGGGATAATCTACTCCAAGAGTTTTTTTCACCTCTGCTTTGATCGAGTCTTTGATCTCATCGAAATTAGGATAATCCACAATGGCTACAGTGTGTGGAAATATTTGTTTATATTCTATCATTATTTTCCTTAATATGGTCGAGCTTTATATTGCCAAGATAATCCGAAGTTGAAACCAAATGCTATTCTGTTTGAAGTAGATTTATTGGATCTGACATGATGCATGAGGTAGCCCGGGAACATTACAATTTTACCTGCTTCGGCAGTGATCTCTTCTGAAAACACATACGGTTTCTTTTGCCAGTCATAGGGCATGCGCTCTCTACAAAAGTGTGTAGGATCTTCAAGATGTAAATTTCCTTTGTTAGGATCTGCATCAAGATAAAACACACCGCCTATGGCAATCGGAGTATGATTATGTGCAGCTGTGAATCCGCCTGGCGGAACATCATTGGCCCATAGTTGCAAGGTGTACGGTTCTTCTTGACTTGTTAGATTCATATGGTTCCAATAAATTTTGCCATGATGATCGATAAAATCTACAATGTCTTTAAATTCAGATTTCAAGTGTAAATTAGGCAGTGTCCTTCTAAAGATGGGTTCGCCGTCTTTGTCGTAATAATCATTACCCGGTGCCGTGTTGCCTTCAAAACTTTCTAATGCCTTTTTTATAAAGGACTGTTGCACCTTATCAAAATCTAGATAGTGGGCTTCGTAAATTACAGTAGGAAATATAGATCTAAACATTTTTGGTCCATACACATCTATAACCCAGTACATCGTCTTGGTTATTATCAATCCAAGGCACAATGGTATTTTTAAATTCGTGCATCTTAGGCTTGCATTTGAAGCTATCACTGATCTCGGCAACCGTATCTCTGTCTTTGAGTTTTCTCACATCTAGTATCAATTTGCCGCCTGGCTTCAATATTAAATTAACTTTGTCCCAATAGATCTCTTTTGGGTAATGCATACACCATGAAAAATAAGAAGTAACACAATCGACAGATCCGGGCCACCAATCCTGTGGTTCTAACATGGATATTCGGTCACCTAATGACGAAGTTCTGTTCAAACAATCTTTAGTCGGTGCCCACGAGTTGTAGTAAAAATAATTGTCAGTGTAATATACCCCAGGCTTATTATTCAGTTCTTCTCGGTCTATTAGGTATATTTTAGATTCTGGAAGGTATTGGGCCAGCAGTAGATCTATAATTCCTACCCCCGACCCTATATCTAAAACTGTTGAATTAGCAGGTATATCGAAGCCGCCAAGTTTGTATGTGATATCCCACATGCTTTGATAGAATTTAGGAAACATTTCAAAGAACACTTGTTTGGAGAAAGGTCTCATTACTCCAAACAGCCCAGATTGCAGTGTGCTGTATCTAGCCAGAGTTTCTACGTCATCCCACCAAAGAGAAAGTTCACCCTTGTCTGTGTTGACAGTTAAATTGTAGGTGTTCCAGTCTTGGTTAAATTTATCCATTTCTAGTCCACATAAATCTACCACCAACAGGTGTGCCTTCTGAAGGTGCTGGAAGGTTATCTATATGGGCAGGCAGTTTTATGTCAAACCATTTAGCCACAGGTTCGGATTTCATTTGTTTAGAGATCTCGCCAACAACATCTCGATCAGGTAATGTTCGAATATCCATGATAAGTTTGCCCCCTACTTTTAAGCTAGACATAACTTTTTCCCAATACGTTTCTTTTGGATAATGCCAACCCCATGATAGATAAGAAGTAATGCAATCGACCTGTTGTGGAAACTCATCACTCGGCCCCTGCATGATAAATCTTGAAGGATCTATTCCTGTTGCTGAAATGGCATCTTTCACAGGTTCCCAACTGTTGTATTCCGGATAATTTTGATCGTAGTACACGCCCTTTTGAAAATTGAAACCTTCTCTGTCTACAAGATAAAATTTACTATTAGGCAAATACGATGACAACAAAAGATCTATAACTGCTATCCCCGATCCGATATCGATGATAACAGCATCGTCTGGGAGATTAAACAACCCTTGGTTGAATCTTGCATCCCAAAACATTTGATACCATCTTGGAAAATGTTCGTAGAAAGTCTGAAGGCTGTTTTTATCCTGAAGATATAACCCAGCCTGCATGTTCGACCACTTGGCTAGATTATCCGCGTTATTCCATTTTACATTCAACACTCCGCGGTCTGTGTTTACACTCAGAGAATATTTTTGCCAATCTTCGATAAAGTCATTCATGCTCGACATGTGTAGTCCTTTGGGATATTTAGTGTGGTAGTAACAGGGACTGAATTTTTCTTATGCTGTCTGTTGACACTGATAGAAAAAATTGATATGAATCTCCGTGCCCAACAGCGTCATGTACACGACTGGTATCGATCAAATAGATTCTACCAGATTCTACATTTCGCACTGAACTCATTTGATTTTCGTCTGTGTCCCAATATCTGATTTCTAAATTTTCTGCATTGGTAGTTCCCCACAACCGGAACCAAGGCGATGGAAGAATGGTATCTATGTGAGGTTTAAATTCTGCACCTGCTTGCCATTTCAGTATGTTGGATCGAAACCAATGATTTTTAAAAATTTCTAATGGTCGGAGTGATTCAATCTGCATCACTTCAGTTGGCGTAGTACAATCTGATTCAATTATAGGTTGGTTAGGAAATTTTTTATTCCACTCATACAACGACCCATTAATTGGATCTTGACTTTTTAAAACCCCGTCTTGATTTACCAGTGCAATTCCTGATCTAGGAAGATGTATATGTTCTGAACCCCATTGTTCGAAATGTGAGTTAAATTTTACAATTTCTTTATGGAACAGCTCTACATTAATTTTAACAGATAATGGCGTTAAAAAATCTCTGTGCAGTGATATGTAATTTTCATTGTCAACAAATTTTGTTATTTGAGAATATTTTTTTCTTTGAGACTCTGATTGAAAAAACACAGTTCGAGTGTCGCTGATAATTTGCGCTGGATCAATCATTACACCATCTCTTTATTTTAGAATAGACTTCTTGAAATGTATAATCAAAGATAGAGATTTTTAACATTATTCTTTCATGTTGATTATTAATGACCTTGTGAGGCACTGTGGTATCTAACAGCACAGCTTCGTAAAAATATTCCGCGTCACCAAACATGATAGGACTGGCATTCTCAGTTAACACAAAATTCAAACTACACAGGGTTCCGTTGTCCACATGCTCTGGTATAACAGCATGTGGTTGCAAATAATAAAATCTTGGCTTGCCTTTTATATCAAAGTCTTCCATGATTTTGTCTATGTAAGGAGTTGAACAGTGTCCGATTAACCAATCATTCAGCTGTAGTTCAGGGTATCTAGAATCAGTGTAAGCTACTGCTGTGTTTTTAATCAGATCAGCCTCATGCAGCAATCTCTGTTTGTCTACTGCGTAGTTTAAATGAATAAGTGGTTTCATCAACATATTTAAGATAATAAAAAGAGTAGCCAAAAAAATAGCACCCGGAGGTGCTATTCTGCCCTTTTTGTAAAGCGCCTTAGGGCTGGCGCTAAAATAGGACTATGTCCTATGCTAATCTACCGAAGGACCATTGCCACTCTTAAAGCCGATACTGCCACCTTCTGCTTCAATACGCTTGATAACGTCCTCAAACAAGATTGGTGCAAAGTCTGGAGTTTGTTCTACACAAACGCAATGATAACGAACATCGGGCTCATCACTGTATAAAATCTCTCCAGTCCTAGCATCAACACCACGGGCCTTCTTCACGCGGTTGGCGTGAGTGTGACCGTGAATGTTAACTCCAAACCGTCCTAAGCTATCGCTGTGTACAGGAATATGGCTTAAGATCATTCCGTTCATAACATGGTATGCTCGTAATTCTCTAAAGTACATCCTGTACTCATCATCGCGGAAGATGTCGTGGTTACCACGAATTAACACCTTGTCGCCGTTTAAACGAGCTAACGTCTTTAACGACTTTCGGTTAATAACAACGTCACCTAAGTGGTAAACTTTGTCAGTGGGCTTGACTCTGTCGTTCCACGCCTTGATCATGGCCTCATCCATTTCGTCTGGATCAGTCCACGGACGTAACTTGGTCACTCCGTCGTTGCGAGTAAACTTACATACGCCAGTGTGACCAAAGTGCGTATCGCTTACTAAAAATACACTAGGCATAATGTTCTCCTTACATTTTTAACATAGCCATTGTGGCTGTTGATTCATTTTTAAACCCTACATAGTAAGGTCTTGCTGTATAGCCTAAAGTTCTATTAAACTTAGACTTACCCCAAAATGTTGAATCCCAACGCCATCCTTCTAAATCTTTTACAGCCTTTTCTACTCTATTTGAATCAGAACTAAATCTATCGATCAGAAAGGCAAAGCGATAGCCTCTGTGATACAGATTGTGTCTGCGATCTAATTTTATTAACTTCACTTTGCCCTCCTTTCATTAATAAACCTCTTTGATAATTTTAAATTCAGTTTCAGGGTACTTTGTTTTAAAGTCTTCTGTTTTAACGAAATCGTTAAATTCTTTTGCATTAAAAAACATGCGATGAAATACTGACTTGTGATCCATTGTGGTTACTGTGAGGTAAACCGATTTTGCCTTGCCAGCCATTTGATTCCTTTCACTGTTTAATATATAATTATAACATCAAAAAGAAACCCCGTCAACCGAAATCGACGGGGTGTAGCAAAGCCGCCACAGCTTACCAGTGTTCTACGCCCGACACTTCTAATTCAAACGAGCCTATACAGCCATTGATATTTTGTGCAAAAGTCATAGAAGTAACAGAACCAATACCACTGGAATTGTCTTGTGTTAGTTCAAATGCTTGAACATCCGGAAACTTAGACAAAATGGCGGATATTCGCTCGATATCATTGCGATGTAAAATAACGGGTTTCATATGTCACCTTCTCTTTCTCTACGTGCTCTGCGTTCTGCGGCCAGCATAAAGACCTTTTCGTTGTCGTTGGTCCATTCTACAGTCTTAGGCAGTATGATCCCAAACTCAGTAGTTTGACCGTTGATAGTATGAGGCTCATTCTCGTCATAGGTCCACCCCAGGGCCTTCATCATGCGATGCTTGACTAATAGGTTAGGGCTACGAAACACTTCAGTATCTTCGAAGCCTAGCATAACACCAATCTCGCAGACAGCGCCCGAACGACAAACACCCGCTACACAGTGAACGACCACGTTCATTCGATTTTCCAATGCGTGTTGCAGAAGTCGAACAAGCTCGTTGGCCTGCTCTTGACTGCAACGCATGGCCTCTTCTAAGGCAAAATCCTTTTCTTCAATGTCTAAAAATTGAAACTGATGAACTTCTTTGAATGTGTGCAAGGGAGTAGGAAAATCCCCAGGCGGATCTACGATTTGGATCAGCATAGAGTTTACGCCCGCATCGAAATGAAACCCTTTGCGGATGTCACTGAGTGCTACGTTTTGAATCCATGGCATGATATTTTCCTTACAATCTATATGTCACACGACCTTTGGTAAGATCGTATGGGCTAACTTCAATTTTTACTCTGTCGCCTAAGATAATTTTTATCTTGTGCTGTTTCAATTTGCCGCTGGTGTAGCAGGTAAGAATGTTAGGTAGATTGTCTACCTTGACCCTGAACATATTGCCGGGTAGTACTTCTTCAACTGCACCAGTTAATTCTATAAGATCACTTTTTGACATTTTTCTTTGACTTTACTTTGGCATCTGCCTTGTCGATGATTTGAAAAACCTTGTTGGCTAACACTCGCTCTTTACTAAAAGCTTCTACTTCCCAGGGCAGATCATAATAGTGTCCTCGGATTTTTTTGCCCATCCAAAATCTGCTATTTAGATTCTTCCCATGAGTAATCTGTCCTCGAGCATACTGCTTGACATGTACCATTTCGTGTGCTAACGCGATAATTAATCGTTCAACATCAAGTGCAGTATCTATGCTCATACCTATGACTCTTGGTCCTAATTTAAACACGCTTCCTCGAAACCCCTCTTTAACACTCATCCCTCTTTCAGGAACCACTACCAACGAGTACCGACTGTTTTGTAATTTCAATTCATTTCGAAAAACTTGTAGGCAGGTTTCAACCAACATTTTGCTGGCGCTTTTTCTTGCCATAACTTGAATATCCATAAGAGCTCCTTGTGTGTTGCTTAATTATACAGTCTCTTTTGAATATTGTCAAGTGGTGCTCCAACCAAGAATCGAACTTGAAATACATCCTTACCAAGGATGCGTTATGCCATTTAACTATAGGAGCATTCTATATCTGCTGCTAACACAAAGCGATAGTGTTCGCTCTGCACTATGCCCGGGCGATGCCAGGTGTCGCTGGGATAAATGATCCAGTGGCCTTCGGCGGGTTTAATGAAATATTTTCCGTCTTGCTCTGCACCGTTGGGTGCTATCTCTGTGCCGCAATAGTCTCGATCTTTAACATCATTGGGAATATGCAGATAGTATATTCCGCTGAACATTTTACTGTTTGGATTTTTTGGATGCCAGTGGTGATGCCATAAGTTGTCGCGATTTTCGGCACCCTGGAGATTTGTCATAAAACTCCAAGCCATCATTTCAGAGACTTTTACTTCTCGTCCAAGATACATGAATACCGAGAACATAAAACTCATGCGGTATTTTAACCAAACAGCTTCTGGTCTAGCAAATATGTTTTCTTTGGTTTGGAATTTGGGACTATTGGTAAAGTAGTCACCATTGGTTATGATGTTAGTTACGATGCCGCAGGCAGCGATATCATCTTGCTCAGTGATGACACTGCGAAAATTAAATTTACGTACAAGTTCTGTTTGATCAACAACTGGCTGCATAGTGTCCTTGGAGCGGGATAAGAGAATCGAACTCTTGACCGAAGATTGGAAATCTGCTGTTTTACCATTAAACTAATCCCGCACTATTTTACTTATCAACTGACCATGGTCGGAGTACAAGGATTCGAACCTTGGACCTCCTGGTCCCAAACCAGGCGCACTACCAGGCTGTGCTACACTCCGAATTATTCTACTTTTTTAAGATATTCTTTGCCTATCTTGCCTGCCTGTACGTCTAACAAGGCGCTAACAGGAGCATTGAGTTGAGTAGCATGTCCTGCTGCCTTGTGCCTACGACTAAGCTCTCTAGCTCTTACTGTAGCAATTAACACCAGATCGAATCTACTACCACCTACTTGTTCCACACACTTTTCTGTATCTATGCCGGGACCTCGGCTGTCAGTTAGTTTCATTTTTGCCTTTGTAAAAACTGGTTGCGGGAGTCGGAGTCGAACCGACGATCTGGAGCTTATGAGACTCCCGAGATACCACCTTCTCCATCCCGCGATAACTTTATAGAGGCTCTCTGTTGGAATCGAACCAAACTGCTTAACTCCGTATCTTCCTTGCACTTTCAGTGGGTAGTCGACTTAGCACCTACTTGTGTTCTCAAGTGTAGTTAAACTTCAAAGAGCTTTTATAAAGTGTCTAGCTACTCACACCACATGAGCCCTAAACTGAGCGGTTACTCTGTCCATAACATTTCTTCTTCTGGAATGGCGTTATACCACACCCTAGGCAGTTTCCAGTATCCCCCAACGGGGACTGTGAGGTCAGGTCCTAGTGTACCCCCTGTTCTCTCGTTTCAGGGACGCTATTTCGTTAACGTAGAAATAGTAAGACGGGGTCTGTTACAGCAGGCCTTCAGCTTGTAGCGTAGCCACTGTGTCGTCGCTGAGAGGAACCTCAGTCTTGATGTTTAACTCCAATACTTCGTCGTTGAGCTGTTGCTTCTGTTTCTTGAGATTCAAGATTTCTGCCTTGGCCTGCAAGATCTGATCCTTGCTTAGGATAGATGTAGATACGGTGTCAGTATAACCGTAAATGCTACGACGGCTGGTTTCGCCTTTGTCGTTCTTGATCTTTTCCAACTTGCCTTTGATTACATCCAACGAAATCATTTCGCTGCCGTTTGCAAACTGTTCCAACTGACCAATGCGTTTATCAATAAACGCTGCCTTGGCCAATGCTGTGTTAATGCCGCTGGCTGCATTGGCTGTGCCGACCAAGGCACGGATGTTGTACAGAGCCATGATCAGTTTCTGTCTGCGAGCATCGTTAGATACTAATTCAGAGTTGGCCTTAGTGATGGCATCTTCAACATTCTGGAACTCGTTGAGTTCGAGATTGAAATCAATTTTGATACTTTTTACAGTATCGTTGATGCTGTTCTGTACAGCGTTGGCTTTTCTCAGTGTGATATTCATTTTCTTCCTTTATTCAAACAACAATGACGGGTCAGCGAAAGGTCAAGTAATAGACCGGACAATGTACAAACGAAAGGGTTGTAATCTTTCTTGACAATGTGCAAATAACAATACACAGA
>Ga0315901_10010491_pt1 | contig 10529 bp, 17 predicted proteins | sample LakEriMetagenome_10_FD_203761 | JGI IMG/M metagenome (GOLD analysis project Ga0315901, IMG submission 203761) | Freshwater fungal communities from buoy surface, Lake Erie, Ohio, United States - Buoy 2 MA116 | ecosystem: Environmental > Aquatic > Freshwater > Lake | place: USA: Lake Erie, Ohio...
AATTCGTATCGGGATAATATAAAATGCTACATTCACATACAAGATCACTACCTCCGGGCAATCGATGGCAGATATGCCGAAGCACCGGACTACATTCAAACAATTAAAAAATTAAAATGACACCAAAACAAAAAGCAGCAGATATAGTTGAAGAATATCAAAGGAATATTGAAGGAATACATAAAACCAATGCTCAAATATGTACTTTAATAGCAATAGACATTACGTTAGATTTTATGGATAAGTTTGATCTCGATCTTGATATGGAACATCAATATAATTGGTATAAGCAAGTTAAGCAAGAAATCGAAAACTTATGATGTTCCTAACGACTGCATTTCTTTCCATTCCGCTTTGGTTAATAGCGTTGGAATTAAAAGACATAAGCAAAATATTAAAAGATATAAGCAAAATATTAAAAAATGAAAGCAAATGAATTAAGAATTGGAAATTGGTATGACCATAATGGAGAACCAAGACAAGTTACTCCCAATACTATTGAAGAAGTTTGGGTTGTCGAAAGAAGTTGGTGTAAACCAATTACACTAAAAGAAGAATGGTTTTTAAATTTTGGGTTTGAGAAAGTTATGTCTTGGACTTATGGAATACACATTCATGGTAATTTACCATTAGTTTGCTATTTAGGAGAAAAAGGATGGAGTATTGGATTTAAAAGTTATTCAGATTTTCCAAATCTTAATTACGTTCACCAATTACAAAATCTATACTTTGCACTGAGCGGTAAAGAATTAACTATTAAAGAAATAAATGAATCATGAAAGGAAAATTAAATAAAACAGAAGAAGGATGGGTAGTTGTGTACGACCAAAGAACACTTCAAGACCCAGCTGCTGAAGACGGTGTAATTAAATTACATCCTGCTGATGCAAAAACGTGCGATAATTATGGAGACTACTCAGTTGATTGGATTGGAAAAGAAGTAGAGTTTGTAATAGAAAACTATAATTATGGGGGAACATACGCTAAAATAACTGAACAAATGATAGATAAAGACCTTGTTAATCTCAAAAAGAATTTAGAAAGACTTGACTATTGGAAGCTTGGATACAATACAGCAAAGCAAAATCTATACACTCCAGAAGAAATGATTGAATGGACAATGGCTATGATTGCTCAGTACGCTATTGGAAATACTAACATTTGGAATAGAGAATTACTAAAAGAAAGTTTACCTAAAAATAAAAATCATGATAACAATCAAAGACGGTAAGTTTTACCAAGACGGAAAAGAAGTTAAGCCGGAGTTTGGAAACTGGCAACAGATTCGTGCTCTTCAGGCTGCCCTCAGAGAAAGTAATTTGGAATCCTGCTCTGGAACCGTTGTTTCAGAAGAGGTAAGCCAATACTATCCAATCATTGTATTCAAGTGCCCATTGTGCAATACACAAAACAGACAGCACTTTGAAGATGATGTTGATGAATATCACATAGACAACTCTGATGTGGATGGATACGAAGTAAGCTGTACACAATGTAATACAGACTTTACTGTCAAGGCAAAAAAAGATTCACCACGTAATAAAATCACTTTGCTATACGATAAACCAGAAGAAGAATAATAAAACTAAAATGAAAAACATAATTAAAACAGACAACTATCTTCTTATTGTAAGTGATGAGGAGATTAAAGAAGGAGATTGGGTGGTTAATACTGCAAATAATTACATATCATTTTCAGCTGAAGAAGCTAAAGATTTGAATAGATTTACTCATGTAAAAAAAATCATAGCCCACCTACCACTCAACGGAGAAGGTACTCTTTGGGGTGTGGACTTATTGCCACCACTTGAAGATGAAGCTATAGGTCAGCCTTTGGTTGATTACGTAAATTCAAAACATACGCAAGAGGAATGTATTGGCTTTATAGATGGCTACAACAAAGCCAAAGAGAAGTACAAGTACACAGAGGAAGATATGAGGAAGGCTTGGAATACGGCATATATTGATGCTATGTCAATAGATGAAGAAACCTATAAACCTTTATTCTTTGAAGATTTTATCCAATCTCTATCACAACCAAAGATGCCTATTGGGTTTGAAAGAGAATTAGTTAATATAATGGGTAAAGGAGAGCCTATTACTGAACGTAACTCACAAGGACATATACAATGGGTAGGAACTTACATTTTTAATTAAACAGAATATGATAATAATACTAATAGTAATTTTAATGGTGGCAATAATTCTCATATACATTCTTGACGAGGAAAGAGATCATGCACCTCTGATAAGCTTTGCTTTAATAGGTCTTGTTGTCATGGGAGCAATCTTCGGCAGTGAAATTTCAAAATCAAGCAAGAAGAAAATCACACCAAAAATCAAAGTAGAATGCGAAGACAACAAGTGCGACACAACTTACATTTATTAATATGATACAAGTATTAGACAGACTGACAGAAAGCATTCAAGAACACAACCCAAGGGCTATGCAGATTGCAGAGCCCGAGACCAAGATTGACTACAACGAGTTCAACGCAAACATCAGACACCAATTAAAACAATTATATGACATTACGAGAAGTATTGAGGCTCAAGTTGCGGAAAGTAACCGTGCCCTCAGATCAAACCGGAGATGATAAGTTATATCATTTCTTCGAAGATGAGTTCAATGGGATTCCAGTGTTAGCCCAGGAAGATGAACGTGGCGAGTGGTATGTATCAGTGTTTGACTACAATTGTAGGTTCTATACCTACCGGTCTGCCAAACAGTTGATAGATTTAATTTCCTGTAAAGGTGTGAACTTTGAACAATATTAATTACATTTGCAACCCTTAATTTAAAACATATGACAGAAAAAGAAAAAATCGGAGCTATGATGAGCGCACTCGCTCTACAGCAAATCAATGTCAACGAAATCGTTGCCGAGGTAATTATCCTCACCTATGAAAAGATTAACGAGATTGGCGGAGAGTTTTCTCTCAATCACATTCGTGAAATCCAAATGGGTGTAATGGAGAAGTATAATGCCAACGTACAGCAACCGGAACAATGAAACGATGAGCTTTGATGAGCTGAGTCCCAACCTAATCAAATTGGTTGGGACTTGGACTCATTACCAATCTCAAAGTCAATTTGGATGGCCTAGCAATCAATTCACTTTCATTGAGTTTCCGGGTGGGCCTCAGATAATGAAGGGAATGGACTTAGGTACTTTAGTACCAGAGCTAAAAGGACGGATAGTTAAATACATCACAGTAGAAAGAGAAGTACTCATTCATCTATTTAAAACCAGAATGTACCCGGAGTGGGTAGAAGACCAGGAAATATGGTATGTAGATGAAAAAGAGTTTGTCTCTAAAAGAGATGCAGTAGAAGAATTTTATAAACAATTGAAATATGAGCAAAGCTAAACTAACATTTACCCTGCCGGAAGAGCAGGAAGAATTTGAAACCGCAGCCAATGGGTGGAAGTACAAAATATTAGTAGGAGAAATTAAGGAGAAGATTAGAAGAAGAATTAAAGACGAAGAATATAGCGAAGAAGTATTTGTCGTATTAAACGAATTACAGGAATTCATAATAACCACTTGCATTGATGAAGGATTAGAAACATGAACGCAGATAGACTGATTAAATTAGGAATTGATTTACGCAACCGGTGGTCCGGCAATGTAAAGACAACCTGCCCTAAATGTGCTAATTCCAGGAAGAAAAGTAAAGATCCTTCCTTATCTGTGAATATAGATGAAGGGGTTTGGAACTGTCACCACTGCCAATGGTCCGGTTCTGTTAATCAGTATGTGAGGCCCGAGCCCAAGCCTGCGGTCAGCTCACAGAATATATTCGATTGGTTCTCGTTACGTGGTATAAAGAAAGAAACGGTTGAGCACTTCGGTGTTTCTCAGGCTGTGGAGTGGATGCCTCAGACTCAGAAAGAACACCCGGTGATTTGCTTCAATTACTTTATGGATGGCGAACTGATAAACATTAAGTTCAAAACCAGAGAGAAGCATTTCAAGATGGTCAAAGATGCTCGCAAGATACCTTACAATATCGATTCTGTTAAGGATAAAGATTATGTAATTATCTGTGAGGGAGAAGAAGAAACTATGGTGTGGCATCAGTCCGGATTGGCTGCTATTTCTGTTCCCAATGGAGCTAGCAAGAACAATAATAATTTGGATTGGCTAGACTCAGTGTACGAGCTGTTAGAAAATAAAACGATTTATCTAGCAACCGATAATGATGAGCCTGGCAGAAAGTTGAGCGAAGATATAGCTCGCAGGTTTTCGGCCTCAGATGTACGGATAGTTGAATTCCCGGTATCTCAAAAGGATGCTAACGATTGTTTAAAAGCATATGGTCAAGACTTCGTTACCCGTTTATTTGATGATGCCAAGCCACTGCCGGTATCAGAGATCTCCAATGCCATGGACTATCTCTCTACCATTCAGTCCTACCACAAAGATGGTTATCCTATTGGTAGTCACGTTGATATGGCTGAGACCGATGCCCATATCTCATGGAACCGTGGCGAATTAGTTGTAGTTACGGGCATTCCAGGATCAGGAAAGTCGACATGGCTCGACTATATGTTCATCCGATTGGCCCATCTCAAGGGTTGGAAGTTTGGAGTATTCAGTCCGGAGAACGTAGCACCGCTCAAAATCACTCGCATGACTGAGCAGCTATTGGGCAAGGAGCTGAAGCAGATGAATGACAGGGAGATTGAGGTTGGCACCAAGGTTATCTCGAACTCGTTTTGGTTTTACAATGTAGAAACCCTTGAGGATTACTCCATTAACAACCTGCTGAGGATTGCAGAAACACTGATTAAACGCAATGGTATTGATTGTCTGTGCCTCGATCCTTTCAACTATATCGAACAGGAAGCCGGAGAGGAAAGCAGCAACGAGAAGATAGGCAACTTGCTACGCAAGTTAAAACAATTCGCAGTTAAAAATAATGTGAACGTGACTCTAGTAGCACACCCCCGGAAGATGGATAAGAGCAATGGTCAGTACAATGTACCTCGCCTGTACGATATCTCCGGTTCTCACCACTTCTTCAACGTACCGGATGTCGGCATAGCTGTACACCGCACGTTCGACAATGGTGTTAAAGATCCGGTAGAGGTCCACATTCAAAAAATCAAGTGGCACTTCCGGGGCAAATTAGGTAAGGTTGAATACGATTTCAATCGTGCTACAGGACAATACAGTGAAGATGGTAAATTTTATAATCTATTAAACAATGCTAGTAATAAACATACTGAGGTCGATATGTTCCCAGCTGAGCAAGCGTGGGCTCGAGGTCAAGGAATTCAATCTACCTCCGCCTTTGAAACAGAAATACAAACCGGAATCTTTTAGATATAACGATAAGCCCATACCGGTAGTATCGCAGGGTTGGGTGTTTGAAGGAAAAAGATGGTACAGGGAGTTCTATACTTCCGAAGGAATAATAAGAGTACAAGACATAGTGTATAAATTATGATAGTAGTATACGACATAGAGACATTCTCAAATTGCTTTACCTATATGGATTACAATCCTGAGACCCAAGAGGAAAATATGTTCGTGATTTGGGATAAGCAGAACGATACTGAGAAATTGGTAGCGTATCTAGAGAAATTAAGAAAAGATAAATACGGCATGGTGGGCTTTAACAATATCCACTTTGACTGGCCTGTACTGCATTATATATGGAATAGCGATAGGATAACTGCTGAGAAGATTTATAATCGGGCTCAGAGCATAATCAGCGAGGAAAAAAAGCAATACGTAGAAGAATTGATTCCTCAGCTCGATTTATTTCTGCTTAACCACTATGACAACAAAGCCAGGCGTACCTCACTCAAAGCATTAGAAGTTTCTTGCGGTTGGGATAACGTAATGGATATGCCTATGCACCATACCGAAACAATCGATGAGCATAAACTGAGTAGACTGATTGAGTATAACCGTAACGATGTCCGCTTTACTGCTAAGTTTTATGAGATGTGCAAGGAGAAAATAGATCTCCGCAAACAGATTGGTAAGAAGTACAAACTCAAGGTCATAAATAAAAGTGATGTAGTTATCGGTGAGAACATATTTTTGAAGTATCTATCTGAGGCCATGGGCACTAGCATCCGGGATCTATCTCAGATCCGGGGTAAGAGAGCTGATGTACCACTGAAAGATATCATCTTTCCGTATGTCAAGTTCCGAGACCCAAAGCTAAAGTATCTGTTGGGCTTGATGAGACAGACCACTAGCTCTAGCAATTACCTACAGAATTTTGTTGAGGGTATTGTAACTTCTATGTCCACCAATGATTTGGCAGAAAAATTCGAGGCCAACAATATTGCTGTTCGCAAGTTAGCTCAGGTTAAGAAAAGTTTCTCGTTCACCATCAACTATGCCGGTCTCCATTTGGATTACGGTGTAGGCGGTATACACGGCTGTGTTACTCCTGGGGTGTACGAGTCAACCAAAACTCATAAGATTCTTGACATCGATGTTAAATCTTATTATCCAAACCTTTTTATTCAGAACAGACTGCATCCTAGGCAGATGGATCAAGATGTTTTCGTCAACGTATACAATGACATTTTCAACGAAAGAGTCAAGGCACAGGTTGACGGAGACAAGTTAACTTCCGATGCGTTGAAACTTGCATTGAATGGTGTATTCGGTAAGACAGGATCGGATGTATCGTGTTTCTATGACCCATTTGTTTTCTTTGCTGTAACGGTTAATGGTCAGCTTCTTATTACTATGTTGGTCGAAGCTCTTGTGGAAGCCGGAGCATCTTTATTACAAGTTAATACCGATGGTGTGACTATCAGTATGCCATGGAATCAAGAAGGTCATATTCTATCTGTGTGCAAAAAGTGGGAGCAGGACACTAAATTAACACTAGAGTACGCTGAGTACAGCAAAATGATTATCCGGGATGTAAATAATTATATTGCTGTATCTACTAGCGGAAAGGTAAAAGAAAAGGGGGCCTTTGAAACAAAGAAGGATTGGCATAAGGATAATACATTCATGATTATTCCATTGGCTGTGAGGGAATACTTTGTTAACGGAACTCCGGTAGAAAAAACAATCCGGGAGCACAAAAATATATTGGACTTCTGCGGAAGATACAAAGCTACGCCTGGATGGTCGGTAGATTTTGTGTATCTGGATGGGACTCAGGAAAAGAGAATTAACTTTGGAAAAATATACCGATATTTGCCTGTTAAATCCGGAGGCACTTCGTTAAAGGTAAACAAGGATGGCAGAGAGCATCATCTGTGCGAAGGATTTCAGACCATGCCATTTAATCGGATAACCGATTTTGATTGGAATAATTTAAACTTCACCTTTTTTGAATTAGAATGTCAGAAATTGATCCAGACTATACAGCCAACCCAGCTTTCTCTACTGTAATTCTAAACATTCCACCTCACGGAATTGATTTGAGGGTTATCCTCCGGGCTCTCCGATATGAATTGCTGCATACAAAATTGGCTTTCAGTTACGATGTAAAGCATCGATATCAGATCGTTATACCTACGCTCAAAAAAAGGTTTAAAACACGATACAGGGATGGCTATATTGAAATTAGAACAACCACTCGTATGGTACGCATACCAGCAGAAATTTCAGAGCAAGGGGTCTCAGATAGAACCATTGATTTAATGTGTGCCTATCTAGAGCTGTGGAAGATAAATTATAGTTTATGACCGTTCTATACGTACTTTTTTCCAAACTCGTACGTACCGACCACCTTGATATTCTAGAACCGGAATCTCCTTAGTGTCTTGAACCTGAGGAGCTTTCTTTTGAAACTTCTTAACAATATTCTTGTGCATAATCTCACAAGCTACCATGGCATCAGCAATATCCGTATTGTCAACGATATAATTTTTAAGATCCTGTATCATATCTAAAAACCATATATCTTCGGTATATACTTTTAGGTAATCTATTAGATAGGAATTGCCTCTCTCAGCCGTGATATCGTTTTTATAATAGCCAACAGAATCATCATCCTTCCAGAATCCTTTGCCCAGGAAGATAGGTTTCTTTGCTAGTAGATGTATCTTACCGGCATCCTTGTATTTCTGCTTAACTACACCTCCCCGGTTAATCTCTATCATGGCTACTGCATTATTGTAGTACTCCTGCATCAGAATCATATTGTTTACAATCTGATCCGGATCTGAGTCCCTTTCAGTATAGTATGCTACATACCTGTTGGTATCGATATCTTTAATTACTATACACTGTTTAGAACCATCTCCCATATTCTTTGAGTTAAATGGGATGGGGTCAATCCCGGCAATGTAAGTGTGGTCTGGATGGGGATTCTCAAGGAAGTGCATTGCACTAGTTGAATCGGCCTTTTTAATTATCTCCCCGGAGTAATCTCTCAGCAGATAAGATCTGTCAATCGGGGGCCGGGACGATAAGATAATTCTCTCTTGGGTGTCCAATTTATCCATGATAACTTTGGGGAAAGCACCATGACCACTGACTGAGAAAACTTCTTGAATCTCAAGGGGGTACTGTTTGATAAAAGAGTTCAGATAACTTTTATCTTCTAATTTATCCAGTGTCTCCCGGGTCTTCATTATCCATTCTGTAGCAGCTTTCTCATCGCTGTAACCGTTTGGGCAGAAATTCAGAATGCGTCCGGTCTCCTTGCCATTCTCATCGAGCTCCGGAGCTTCCATGATCCCTTGATTGCCAGGAAGAAAGATAGTAAGAATTTTGAGAGCCTCAGCATTATCCCACAATGTCTTAGCCAATTTCTGCCCGATAGATGTAGCTTCACCGGCACTACCACCAATTACAATCGGAGCTACCTTTATAAAGCCGGATTTAGTACTAGCCTGAGCTGATTTGTAAACCTGGTCAGCTTTGGGATGCAGCATACACTCGTCAATGAAAATATGCATAGCACGATATGCCTCAAACGCTGTAGGAGTATCGACAGTTTCCTTTGTGATAATTTGGGAGTCTAGACCGGTAACAGAACCTGTCTTGGTATCTCTTCTGCCGAGGTGCAGATAGCCTTCCTGTCGAGTCGATACGATACCGGGCTTGGCATACTCATCGAACTCGTCATAAACTACACGAGTCTTATCTTTAAATAAAGCGGTCAGACGCTGTTTGTCAGCAGAAGTAATCAGAGAAGTAGAACCCGGATTAGTCATGGCAACCCACAGGGGTATAATGCCACCAAACACAAAAGATAAGCCGACTTCTCGCCTCTTGGTTACAAACAAATCATGGTTGGTTCTACGGGCTTCCATGTAGCCTTCGTAAATCAGCTCGTCTATATCACGCCAAACCGGTCTCTTTTTGAAACCTCTAGCATCTTTTACAAAGCCTTGAGTCAGAGCAAAGTAATGAGGTCCGGTCAGTCCGAAACGACCATTAATCCAATGTTCACGTTCTTGTGCCCACCACTTATCCTTCTCAGATTTGGTTGCGTTGGGGTTCAGACCATGCTTGGCAAACCATTCATCATATACAAATTTGCTCTTCTTCATTTACGACTTTTAACCCTGTCCAGGAAGGAAGCATCATCATCATCTTTCTGTTCCTCCGGGTATGCTTCTAGCTTAGCGAGTTTCAGACTCTTATTAATTTTATCTCCTGCCTGGAGCAGTTGAAACAGACCTTTCTGATAAGCATCATCCAGGTCCAAACTCTTATCCTTAACCGAGTCCATTAGCTGTTTTGAGGCTGAGACCAAAGTGGCATAGAAATCCTTAGCCGGATCAAAGTCTTGTAACTTCAATCTTTCGATAGCGTCTTCCTCGCTGAGCTTATTTACTCTTAGGAACTCCGAGAGTTTTTCTAAGTTCGCTGATTCTTCTTTTTTGTTCTTCAATTTCTTTCTGAGCTTTGTTTGCCTCGATAGGATTATCAATGGCGGTGTAATACTCCCACCATGACATTAACTTCTGAAGTTTGATAACTTCTTCTTCGATTACTTGTTTATTGCTTTTAGCCATTGTTGTAAGTCAAAATTAATTAAATCTCCTTCTTCCACAGTGTGACCAAGGGACTGATAAAATCGTACCAAATTCGATAGTGTCAGCAGTTGGTCTGATGTTGCCGTATTGCAGATCCGGTATTCCTCATCTATACCACCAATCAAGGCGATGTGTATCTCTGAGGCCGAAGGGATAAGCACGTGCATATAGCCTTGCTCAGTAATACAATGTGTAAAGATGGGTGTTCTTCCCAGACCTCCGATGTGGAAGGTCTCACTAGACAACCTTATTTTGCCCTTCTCGTGGGCATGGACCTCGCTGGGTCTCAGGGTAGGTTTTGAATATGTCCAATAGATTTTCACTTTTTATATTTATTTTTCGCCTCGTCCGATAACAAGTCTACCAAGTTCCAAATAAAAAGAGTAACACCGCAGAAAAACCACATCCAATGACGAAAACCCCAATGAGTTGTGGCAGAATGTGGACCCCGTTGTGCATAATTGCATCCTACAAGAGTACTATGTTCTCCTTCGTAAACAAAATTTCCTCCGTTGCATCTCCAATCTCCAAAGAATTCAGGAAAAG
>Ga0315901_10010493_pt1 | contig 10525 bp, 8 predicted proteins | sample LakEriMetagenome_10_FD_203761 | JGI IMG/M metagenome (GOLD analysis project Ga0315901, IMG submission 203761) | Freshwater fungal communities from buoy surface, Lake Erie, Ohio, United States - Buoy 2 MA116 | ecosystem: Environmental > Aquatic > Freshwater > Lake | place: USA: Lake Erie, Ohio...
CATCCGATAACGACTCCGGGACTGCGTACGCAGCTCCCTTCCCGGAGGACACTGCCTCCGGTCCCTCAAGGACGAGGTCAAGATGCGCTGGAGGCTGCTGTTATTGCTGGGTCTACTTCCCAGCGTCGGCTGCTCGGGACCGTACCCCTGGTTACGGCCCCATCAGATGCAGTGTTACAACCGCTCGATCGACGACATGCTCGCCACCAAAGTGGCACGCGACGTCGCGCGTCAGCATCTGACGCAGTGCTATCCCCGAGACAGCCGGCCCAGCTGTGACTTTCAGGCGGGCTTTGAGCAGGCGTATGTGGACGTGGCCCTGGGGAGCGATGGAACTGTCCCCGTGGTTGCTCCCGCCGCTTACTGGAAGTCGAGTCAGAGAACTGAGAGCGGTCACGCCGCAGCGAAAGAGTGGCTGAGCGGCTATGAGGCGGGAGCCTTGCGTGCCGTTCAATGCCGGGGTGAGTTCAACTACGTGACGGCTGGTGGAGTCAGCTGTCCGTGCCGTTGAACGGATTCCGAGATTCTCCCGACTGATGGATCGGTCAGGAGACAGACGCAGCGATGCGTCAACAACAGGGATGTGACAAATGTCGAAGCGATGGATCGCAATCGTCGGCTGTTTGCTGCTGGCCCCCGGCTGTGCGGCAATGCATCCGCTGCGCGGAGTTCCGGCGGCATATATGCCTCCCGAGTTCCATGCCGAGACCCGAGAGGGCAAGTCGACGATTGATCCCAGTCTGCTCCAGCGAACCCAACCCGATCAGTATCGCATTGAGGGTGGGGATGTTCTGGCTGTCTATGCGCCCGGCATCCTGGGGATCGTGAATACGAATCCCGACGTGCAGAGCGGGGACAACCCGCCCATCAATCTTCCGCAGAATCCCTCCGACCGCCCTTCTCTCGGATTCCCCGTTCGAGTCCGCGACGATCACACGATTCAATTGCCGCAGCTGCCAGCTCTGGATGTTTATGGCCTGACCGAACGCGAACTCGAAGACCGCTTGAAGGCTGCGGTCCATCAGGCGGGACTGGTGGCCCGGGATCGCGAGCCGCGGATCGTCGTCAGTGTCTTGCGTCCACGCACCCATCGTGTCCTCGTCATTCGCCAGGAGCCAGCAGGGGCTCAGGCCGCTTCAGTACAGGCCGGCGCGATTGAGCTGGGACGCGCGGGCAAGGGCACCTCGCGAGTCGTGGAGTTGCAGGCCTACGAGAACGATGTCGCGCATGCACTAGCCCAGCCCGGAGTCGACGGTCTGCCGGGGCTGGATGCCCGCAACGTGATCTATGTGATCCGGTCCCGCAATCGGCGCAGCGGAGTCACAGGCAGCACGAGTTGCCCCGTACCGATGGGCTACCCCGCTGAGGCGGCACGTCATGGTCAGGTCATTCGAGGTCAAAGCCCCAGCCGATTCCCGGCTCGGTCGACGAACTCGCGCGGTCCGTTCACCTATTTCGAGACGTCTCAGTTCGATCTGAATGGTCGCGAGGTCCAGAGTGGGTCGACGGGACCGCAGCTGATCGATCCGATTCCGAGCTACGGTAGCCCGCCTGCGAACTCGGGCTTTGGGCATTCGGTGACTGCGGGCGCTGGAGCGAATCCGACCGCGAACGTGCGAGCCCAGGTCCCGACGAGCATGAGTGGTCACTCGCTGGCAGGCTCCACCCCGACGGGAGGCCGTTACTCGCCCGCAGCGATGAATCAGAGGCCGGTGTACCAGGCTCCCGCACAACGGCCCGCGAATCGATACTCTCCCGTTCAGCAGCCGTACTCGCAGCCGGTCCAGCCCGTGCAGTATGTCAGCCCACTCCCGGTTCAGGGATCTCCTCGAACGGCTCCCGTAGCGACTTCCGAGCCACCGCCGACACCCGCGATGACGGTGGCGCCAGCTCCGCAGCCTGCTCTGGTTATGCCTGAGCCCGCGATGCAGTCGCGGCCGATCTATCCCGCTCCCACGGGGCAGTCTCCGCTGCTGGTGGATGAGCCTCCTCCGACTCCGGCAGTTTATGTACCACGCGGCCCGAGCCACTCACCCGCTCCCGATGTGCGGCAGGTCTGGAACAACGCGATTCAGAACTTCGACTCGACCATCGAAGGGGATCACATCATCAAGATCCCGGTGCGACTGGGCCCTGGCGAAACGCTCAACCTCAGCGAAGACGATGTCACGTTGTATGACGGCGATATCGTCTTCATCGAAAGCCGGGACTCCGACGTCTACTTCATCGGCGGCTTGCTGGGCGGCGGGCAGTTCTCTTTGCCGCGTGATCGCGACCTGCGTGTTCTGGAAGCTGTGTCCCTCGCTCAGGGTCAGGGCAGCCAACAGGCCGGCACACAGGGAATGCAGTCATCCGGAGGAGTGTCGGCACTCAACCGCGACGTGACTCCGAGCGCCAGCCGCCTGATCATTCTCCGGCAGGTCGGCTGCGGCCAGACGATGACGATCGAGGTCGATCTCTACAAGGCCTTGCGGTACCCGCACGAGAACATCCTCGTCCAGCCGCGCGACATGCTGATCCTGCAGTACACGCCGATCGAGGCCACTGCGGCCTTCATCCAGCGGAACCTGTTCGAAGGTGCTCTGCTGGGAATCGCTGCGGGTCAGCTGCAGTCGAATGGGAATTAGGGCTGTGTCAGCGTGAGAATCTCGCGTCGCAGAATTCGAAAGAATCCTGCCGTCTGCTGACTGCGACCGTTCCCCCCGCATGGGGAACGCGACCAGCGTCTACACCAGCTCTGGTATCGGACGCCCACCTTCGGTCACGATCGGAGTCGGTCTCCCTTGCGGGCTGAGCCAGTGGCTGGTGAGGTCGATCTCCAGGTGACGAAACACCGTCGCAGCCAGATCCTGCGGACGCACGGCTCCCGATTGAATTGTGCCGCCGCGTGAGTCGGTGCTGCCGATCGCCTGACCGTGCCGAAGTCCTCCACCGGCCATCACCATCGACATGACGTTCAGCCAATGTTCGCGGCCCGCATCTTTGGTCATCACGGGCGAGCGCCCGAACTCGCCCAGCATCAGCACCAGTGTAGAATCGAGCAGGCCGCGCTGATCAAGATCAGTCACCAGCGCGTGCAGCGTGCGATCAATCGTCGGCAGGATCGGTTTCAGCCCTTTCTCGATCCCTCCCCACGGCGGGACGTTGTCGCCGTGGTTGTCGAAGTACCCCCAGCGGGCGCTCATCGTGATGTAGGTGACCCCGGCCTCGACCAGTCGTCGTGACAGAAGTGCCTGCTGCCCGATGGCGTCGCGGCCATAAGCTTCGCGCAGAGCATCTGGCTCCTGACTCAGGTCGAACGCCTTCTGCACTTTCCCGGTCGACACCATCTCGAACGCTTGCCGCTGCGAGCGGGTGAATCGATCCAGGTTCTCGCCGCGGTCCAGTTCCTTTCGCAGCCCGTCGAACTGTGCGCGCAGCTGATCTCGATCGGACATGCGGGTCAGCTGGAGGCCTTCGGGCATGGCACAACGCCCGGCCAGTTGATCTCCGTTGACGGGAGCATACGACCCGCCCATGTGACCCGCCTCCCAGACATCGGCCACCCATGACGGAGCCAGACCGACAAACGCGGGAAGGTCCGGATCGTTGGCTCCGCGAAACTTCGCAGCTACCGCCCCCATCGAGGGATAACCATCTCCGTCGCGACCATTGTCCGTACGGCGAGCGAGAGGGTTCCCGGCCTGCATCGTGATCGGCGTGTGATTGCTCATTGAGCAGTCGACCGCTCGCAGAAACGACAGCTTCGAAGCAATCGAGGCTTGCAGCGGAAGGTGCTCGCACAGTCGAACACCGGGCAGAGTCGTGGATATGGAAGAGAACGGTCCCCGAATCTCGGTCGGAGCGTCTGGTTTGGGATCCCAGGTATCAAGCTGGCTGGGACCTCCGGAGAGCCAGATCAGGATCACGGACTTTTTGGCTGTTCCCGTACGCGACTCCGCGAGCGCTTGGGAACTGCCCAATAGGCCAGTCCCGACACCCGCGAGGCCGGCTTGCAGAAACCAGCGACGGGAGTGGAAACTGACAGCGGACGTCGTCGAGCGCTCGATCTCTCGACGAAAGGAATTGGCGAACATCGACTCTCTCCTCACCAAACGCATCGAGCAGCTTGGATGTTATCGTCGCGAGTGAGGGGAGGTCCTGCAAGAGAAGTTGGAGGATGAGTGGTGTCTGTACATTGTTCCGCCGGAGAGAGTGAGCCGCGAAGACCTACCACTGCCCACTGCCCATTCCCCACTGCCCCTGCCTTTAATCTCTCAGTTTCCAGAACAGGTCCGGCTGCTCCTGCTTGAGTTCCCGGATCGACTGCAGCCCGGCCAGCGCGGCGGGGCTGTCGGTGTAGTAGGTCGCTCCGCCGTTGACTCCGTGGGCTTCGTGTCGCTCCAAAGCGGCACGCATTCTGGGCTGACGTGCCCAGCGTGGCAGGATCACGAGAAACAGAACTCCGAGCAGCCCGGCAGCGAATGCGAGTTGCAGCGGCTTCATGGCTTGGCTCCCGCCGCTGCTTTGGCTTCCTTCTCGGCGGACTTGCGAATCAGTTCGTTCGAGGCCTCGGTGAACAGCACTCCATACATCAGCCAGGCCATCGCCAGCGTCAGCACCAGATTGAGGCACTGCCCGCACACGTACAGGACGAGAGGCTTGCCTCCCCGCAGGTTGCGATGGACTTCCGCAAAGTCGACCTCCAGCCCGATGCAGATAAACGCCAGACAGAAGAACCAGGTCCGCAGCTCCTTCGAGATCGCACTGGTCGCATCGACGATCGCCTGACCATCCTTTCCCGTCGCAGCCAGTGCAGAAAAGATCGCCGACACCGCCACGAACCCCAGCACGAACTTGGGAAACCGGTACCAGATCTCCCACGGGTCCGGCTTCTGGCCATCTTCGCGGCGTTCGACGCGGGTCACCCAATAGGTCGCCACGCAGAACGCGATGACTCCGATCAGGATGTTCTGAATCAGCTTCACGGTCGTCGCAGTCATCAGAGCGACCGGGCCGACCAGTTCGCCCGCAGCTGCGACGGCCCCCGTAGAATCGATCGTCCCGCCCAGCCACGCCCCGGCGATGACGGGATTCATGCCGAGCATCGAGATCACCGCAGGCTGGACCACCATCATCACGGCGGTAAAGACGAGCGAGAGGGTGATCGCCAGCGAGATTTCTTCTTTCTTCGCGCGGCAGGCGGCCCCCGTAGCGATGGCAGCTGAGACACCACACACGGCCATATCGGCGGAGATCACCATGTTGAGCGACGGAGACTCCATCTTGAGAATCTTCTGTCCGAACCAGAATGTCGTGATCAGCACTATCGGAGTGACAACCCACGAGACGCAGATGCCGGGAATCCCCAGCGAAAGCAGTAGCGGGAGCAGCACCTCAACGCCCAGCAGCACGAGCCCAGTCTTGATGTAGAACTCCGTCTGCAAGGCCGGCTTGAGCCACCCACTACCCAAAGTCACGTTGATCGCGAATCCGATAACCAGCCCCCACAACGGGTACTCCAGGTTGTAGTACTTGATGATGGAGTGCTCGGAAAGCACCTGAGCCAGCAGGGCGAGGAGGAACACTCCCGGAAACGCCACCAGAAAACGCCCAACGGATCGTCCCATCCCCCATTGAGCGATCGCAAACGCTACGGATGAAAGTCCCCCGACACACAGAATCGCCAGTCCCAGGCCGTTTCCCTTTTTGTCCACAAATGCTTCGAGAGGAGAGGCTGTCCACTTGGACGGTTTGGCGATGTACGGTTTCAGGACGCTGCTGACCCCATCCCCGGATCGCAGAACGACAGAGCCGACAAGCACGGTCAGGAGCAATCCGCCGATCCAGACGGCCCACCAGTCCTCGGTCCGACGCATGTCCGACCATGTTGAAGGACGGGACTCTGGAACGGTTGGCGCTGTGGACATCAGAGTGGACCGGAAAGGCACGTAGGAAGTGGCATTTGTAGGTCGACCAGTGCCCGGTCGCAAGACGGGACAGCTACTGCGGAATCCGGGAAGCTGCAAGTTCTTGCTTGAGCTTGAGTTAAGCGAGTCTGGCAAGCAGGGCTTCGAGAAACCGCTTCGGTTTCTCCGCGGCTTCATCTTGGCTTAAGGTTCCGATTCCTACGATGGGGGACATGGACCGTCTGATTTCATTCAGACTGTGTCTATTCCCCAACTCGCTCCCGGTTGAGGGGAATGTGGTCTGGTCGTCAGACTGCACCCCTCGCCGGATTTTTTCATTCTGGAACAGCTGGCAAGACCTCTCAGGTCTGGCCAGCTACAGTTCTTGGAAATCCCTCTCGGTCATCGATCCCATGCGAATCCTGGTCGTCGAAGATGAACCCGATCTCCGCCGTCTGGTGGTCCAGGCACTTCGCGAGAATGGATACGCTGTCGATGATGCCGCTGACGGGCACGACGGGCTGTACAAGGCCACGACCTGGGAATACGACGCCATTGTTTTGGACCTGATGCTTCCGAAGATCTGCGGCCTCGAACTGCTGCGTCGGCTACGAAAGACGCATCGGACACCCGTCTTGATCCTGTCCGCCCGCGACACCCTGCCAGACCGGGTCGATGGCTTGGATCAGGGAGCTGATGACTATCTGGTCAAGCCGTTCGGGCTGCCGGAACTGCTCGCCCGCGTCCGAGCCCTGATTCGCCGCTCAGTGGGTAAAGCCGATTCCGTGGTGGAGCTCGGTGAGGTCCGCATCGACACTCGAACGCGAACCGTCACACGGGGGCAGGAGCCGGTCGCGCTGACCGCTCGCGAGTACTCGCTCGTGGAGCTGCTGGGATTGCGATGCGGGGAACTGGTGACTCGGACTCAGATCTACGACCACCTGTTCGATGAGAACGACGACACGTTGTCGAATCTCGTCGAGGTCCACGTTTCGAACGTCCGCAAGAAGCTGGGCAAGGGGTTTATCGAAACTCGTCGCGGCCAGGGCTATATTGTCCATCCCACTGGGCAAGCCCCACTTTCCGACTCCGACGAAGACAACCTCCATGGCTAGTTCGCTGCGTCGGCGATTGCAGGTGTGGTATGGGCTGGTGCTGCTCGGAATCGTGCTGGTGTTTGGAGTGTTGCTCTACTCTCGGATCCGCTCGATGCGGCTCGGGGGAGTTGATGTCGAACTGACCGCATTGGCTGACTATCTCGACGCGAACTTGAGAGGCGTCCCGCCCATAGCGCTCGGAGAACCGGAACCGGTAGAGGCGGACACTCCCGTCGATCCCGAAGCCCGATTGTTTGGCCATCACATCCCGTCGCCCCAGGATATCGAAAGGCGGATGGCCAATCTGGATTTTCCGGAGACGTCACGTCGCCCCCGTTCGGACTTCGCTCCGCCGGAGATCAGCGGAAGAGAGGATTGGTATTTTGCGATTGTGCGGCGAGATCGAACGGTCTTGAAGTCAACCCCGAATGCCCCGGCCATCGAAGAGCTGTCGCTCGTTTCCGAGACTCCCGTACGCCGTCCGGTCTTCGAAACCGTGGATTCTGTTCGACGTGCACGAATGAGCGGGCCACATCGCACCTGGATCCTCGTTGGTAAATCGATGCGCAGTGAGCTGGCGGAACTGCGGCAGTTGGGCATTCAGCTGTTTGGGCTAGGCGCTGGAGTCGTCGTCTTCGGACTGGCGGGAGGCTGGTGGATTTCCGGATTGATCGTCAGTCCCATTCGCCGGATCTCAGAGCAGGCGGATGCTGTCTCGGAGAAGAATCTGTCGCAGCGGATCGATGTCAGCGGCATCGATCAGGAACTGGTGGGTCTGGCTTCGACGCTCAATACAACATTTGATCGCCTCGAGCAGGCGTTTGCCCGCCAGGTCCAGCTGACCGGGGATGCTTCGCATGAACTGCGTACGCCGCTGTCCGTGATGCGAACTCAGGCCGAACTGGCTCTATCGAAGACGCGGACTCCCGAGGAGTACCGCGAGGCCCTGACCGGTTGCCTGGAAGCGGCCCGGCGGATGACCAAGCTCGTCGACAAGCTGCTGACACTGGCACGATCCGACGCCGGACAGCTCCTGCAGAAGCAGGAAGTCGTGATCCTGAACACACTCGTCTGCGGAGTGGTCGAAGAGCTTCGCCCCCTGGCAGCTGCGCGGCGTGTGACCCTGGAAGTGAAGATCAATCCGACGGTGGTTCGCGGCGACCCGACGAATCTGGCCCGCGTGGCGATGAACCTGATCAGTAATGCGATCTACTACAACATCCCCGAGGGGCGGGTCGATGTCGAGCTGAAGTCGGACAAGGAGTCAGCCGTACTGGTCGTCCAGGACACCGGGAGGGGAATTCCGGTCGAAGCTCAGGAGCAGCTGTTCAACCGATTCTTTCGAGCCGATACGTCGCGGGCGCGAGCCTCCGGCGGCCACGGTTTGGGACTGGCGATTACCAAGGCAATCGTGGAGGCCCACGGAGGCACAATTGATTTCACCTCGAACGAAAAGCAGGGGACCATGTTTCGAGTCACCCTGCCCCCATGCGAACAGCCCACCCACTAAGAACGAAGAACCAACCCCGCTAAACTCGTTACCACCGTCACGCTCAGTAGAGTCCCTTGTTTTCGTTGCATCCGGACCGGATGACGAATCCCGGTTCGGATTCTGAAGTTTCTCTGAAGAAGGGGGATTGAAGCCTCGCTCGCGTTCGGGCATCGTGGCCTAAGTTCAATGAGTGTTGCTGAATCGCAACGCACACGGACACGCGTGAGGCAATGCCTCAACGCACACAGTGAGGCAATGCCTCAACACCAACGTCGGTGCAGACCACGACTGTGCGGTCTGTGCCCGGTCCCGAGGGGGCTTGTGGGACAACGTTGGTGAATTGCGAGGGGACGGCGATGAACTGGCATGCTCAACTCTTCGGACTCTGCCTGTTGGCTGGAGGGCTGGTTCAGTCGGCCTGGGCGATCGACAAGGCTCCGACCCCGCGCGATCCGGAAACGGTCGTGGCCACCGGGACTCAGATGGAGCAGAAGCATCAGTGGACCGATGCGATCGATCTCTACAAGTCGGCCCTCAAGAAGTGGCCGACCAACGCCAATCTGACCTACGCCCTGCGTCGCTCGCAGTTTCAGTTCGCCATCGAGCGCCGCTACGACGACCTGTCGTTCCGCGAATCGCTCCGCAAGCTGCCCGCCGAGAACGGCATTCAGCTGTTCAACTCGGTGCTGGAGATGATCCAGACTCACTATGTCGATGTCCTCGACACGACCTCAATCGTGGCCCATGGAACCGAAAGCCTGTGGTTGGCCCTTGGGAACGAGCGGTTCCTCGACAACAACCTGTTTGGAGCGGATCCCGAGCGACTAAGGCTGCTGCGAAAGGATCTTCGAGCTCGGTACTGGAACAAGCCCGTTCGTGGTCAGTATGAAGCCAACAACCTGATTCGCGAGATCTGCCAGCTGTCGATGGATCGAGTCGGTCTCGAGCCTGGAGCGGTTGTGATGGAGTATGTCTTTGGAGCCTGCAACTGCTGCGATGACTACAGCAACGTGATGACGCCCGGTCGCCTGCGAGATCTGTTCAATAACATCGATGGGCAATTCGTCGGTGTGGGAATCGTGATGGAAGCGGACCTTGGTAAGGGAATGAAACTGCGGCAGGTCCTTCCCGAGAGTCCAGCTGCAGAGTCGGGTCTCAAGGCTGGCGATCTGCTGGTGGGTATCGACAAGCACGACTGCCGCGTCATGTCGACGGACGAAGCCGCCAATCTGGTGACCGGTCAGCCCGGCTCGAAGATCACGCTGATCGTCGAACGGCCGGGAGTCGGTCGAGTCGAGGCTCACTGTACTCGTCGCGAGGTCACTGTTCGCAGTATCCCGCTGGCCAAGATCATCGATTCGTCCGCCGGAATCGGGTACATCCAGCTCACCGGGTTTCAGAAAAGCACAGTGACTGAGATGGATAACGCCCTGAAGAACCTCAAAGCTCAAGGGATGAAGTCGCTCGTCCTGGATGTTCGCCAGAATCCGGGAGGTCTACTGACCACAGCTGTCGACCTGCTCGATCGCTTCATTGCCGATGGGGTGCTGGTCTCCACTCGTGGCCGGGAGCCGAGTCAGAATCAGACACACACGGCCCATGCTCCGGGAACCTGGAACATCCCGATCGTGCTGCTGATTGACGAGAACAGCGCCAGTGCCAGCGAGATCGTGGCGGGGGCCTTCCGCGATCATCGCCGGGCCAAGTTGGTCGGTCGCAACTCGTTCGGCAAGTGGTCAGTCCAAAGCATCTACGACCACGACTTGGGTTATGGCTGCGGGATTCGTATGACAACCGCCAAGTTCTACTCCCCCAACGGAGACACGCTCGGTAAGATCGGCGTGAAACCGGACATCGAGATTCCTTCCGATCAGGCTGTGGCCTACGTGATCGGTCAGGTCGATCCGGTGGGCGATCCCGACGTGCGGACTGCCGTCGACCAACTGAAGCAGGTTGAGTTTACCCAGCGATGAGTGAACAGTCCTCGTCCTTCGACAAGAAATGGCTGCGCGAGGGACAGGGGCTGCCTCCGACCGTCAAGTGGTCGT
>Ga0315901_10010494_pt1 | contig 10524 bp, 13 predicted proteins | sample LakEriMetagenome_10_FD_203761 | JGI IMG/M metagenome (GOLD analysis project Ga0315901, IMG submission 203761) | Freshwater fungal communities from buoy surface, Lake Erie, Ohio, United States - Buoy 2 MA116 | ecosystem: Environmental > Aquatic > Freshwater > Lake | place: USA: Lake Erie, Ohio...
ACGAGTAGTCGTGAACTTCGCAGATCCGCAGCTCTTCGCTGTACAGCATGAACCAGTCCCAAGCCTGTCGAGCAGCTGCGCGTCCTGCACGGGTCGCTGGGTATCCCATGTCAACGGCGAAGCCTGTCGCATGCACGGACAGGTTCTTGGAGCCTCGCATTGGGCGGTTGGCGTACATGCCTAGGTTGGTAAAAGCCCAACGGCGTTTGCAGAGGTCATAGAACTTCTTGGTGATGGGGTCTGTGGCTTTGCCGTCCCACGCTGGGTAGTAGGGGTATTTACGGGGCATTAGTTGTCCCTCAGTACTCTCATGTCTTCGGTGCCTGCAGCAACGATGCCATAGAGCGAGTCGCCGTCTCGAAGGACGATTGGAATGGGGCTCGTGTGCTTTTCGGTTGCAAGACCAGCTGTGGTTGTGACAGTTGCACCGCCAATGTAAACAGCTGTGTTGCCGATGACGTGGAGGTAGATGGTTCGGGTGCCTGTTGCGCCTGCCATTAGCAGCGTTGGTGTGGTTCCGACTGTGACGGTGGTGCTAATCATGGTTGTGGTGGTTCTTTCGGTTTGTCTTTAAGGCCGTTGCCTGCGAGTAAACCGATGAGTCCACCGGCAAGGGTCATGAGCATGGGGGAGAGGACTGCCCATGCTTCGGCATCGTTAGGTGCCTGTTCGAGTGGTTGGGTGACGAACAGCAGACCGTAGATGAGTGACACGATTGCTGCGACGAATGAGAACGACAGCGCCACGCCCACTACAAGGATGAGTCGGGCTTTGATTTCTTCGTTGCTGAGGCGGTTTTCGGGTTTCATGGGCAGCGTCTTTCTAGTAGGCCGTTGGCGTTGGTGGTTTCGCAGTTTTGGCGTGTGCGGTCAGCGCAACTAGTCAGCGTCAGTAGAAACAGGGTTGTCAGCAATAAACGCTTCATACTCCGCAATCTCCTCATCTGTCATCTCGCGTTGGCCGTATGAGCCGTCTTCAAGGATGGTTGCTATTTCAGGTTTTTTCATTATGGCTCCCGGTATCCGTACAAGCGCCATTCGCCTGTGGCGGTGGCTCCTCCGCTTGGTGTGATTCTGATGCGGTCAAAAGCGTCTGTGGCGTTTCTAAAGCCTGCGCTGTGGATAGCCCTGAAAGTGTTTGCTTCAAAGGCTTGCAAGGTGAAAGTAAATTGCTCGCTTGCTTTCCTGCGAAACTCCATGACGGTTTGACCTCGATAGGCGTTTGTTGCTTGTCCAGCCCAAAAGAATGTGGTGCTGTTTGATGAGTTAGCACCACCGACCCCGTTGATGTAATCGGCGTATCCCACGCCTGCGTAGTAGAGGCTGTTTCGGGCTGTGGCTCCGTTGTACAGCACTGCTTGAAGTCCTGCGGTGGTGTTTGTGGTCATTGAAAAGACTGCTCTGTAGTAGGTGTAGTCATTTGAAATACCAGTCATGTCAAAAGACGATGCACCAGCAAAAGAGCCACCGCCTACCAGCCATTGGCCGACAGCGTTCATGTCCTGAGCGCGCAAAACCTCGCCCACACTAAAAGACGGATAAGTCATAAAGCCTCCTAATAAGCCAATCTGTTTTCATTAAGTTTACCGAAAGTCGGATTATCCAAAATTAGATAAGCGTTCAGATCAGCACCCGAAAGATGAAAAGTGTAAACAGTGTCTTCAGGTGTGCCAGTAACAGTGCAACCCTCAACAACACAAATAAAAGTAGAACCTCTAAACACCACAGATATTTGACTACCCACAGCTGCATAAATGCCCGGCAAACTATCGAGCACCCCAACTTGGTCAAGTAGAAAATAACTACCTTGTGCCCGTTCAGACGCAGAAATACTCGTGATGGCAAACTTGCTAGTGCCGTAATTGTTCAATAAATACTGGGCAAGGTCAGAGGCTTGGCTAGTACTGCTGCTGTATGTGTTTGTCTGATAAGTACGGTACGGAGTCGTTGCGCCAGCCTTCGTTACAGTGGCAGCGCCAAAACTTTCAGGGGTAACAGTGACCTGCGTGTAAAAGTTGTCGGACAAACTTTGAAAATTAATTTGGTTGTAAACCTGTTTTCCTGTCCCGGGCCCCTCGTCAGTAAACGAAACGGAAGACTGGTACAGGTTGAACGGAGATCGGAGTCGTATTTGTTCATTCGGTGCTGCGTCAATTAATCGCCCGTTAATAGTCATTGCGGTACGGTTTAACCAGTCACCCCACGTTGTGTTGATAGTGGTGGCTGCAAGTGTTGGCGTAAACGCTGAACTAGTGACTTGTACGCCCGTTTGGGCTGTAGCAATAAGTACTTGCTCCAAAGTTGTTCCGGAGGCCATTGCGTAACCGTTACCCTGCATACGTCCAAGGCTCGCAAACCAAGACTCACAATCAATAAAAAGATAGTCAGCGTTGCCTACGCCGCCTGCATAAGGGATTCCGTATTTAACGGAAACATTACTGATTACGCCTGAATACTCAATGAAACCGCCATCAGTGCCGGTAATACGAATGAACGTACCAGCTACTAATTGAGTAATTGGAGAGGCAAAGCCAGTCGGATACCTAAAAGTTAAAGACGCTGTAGCGGTGTTGTATTGGTCTAGTTGATGCCGTCTTCCCACGTTTACATTGAACTCAACCAAATTAGACAACTGGGTATAACTGCCGTCAACAGTTGTTGAGTAGTAAGCGCGGTACTCGTTAATCATCAGTAAATGTTGCTCACTCGAATAGGCACGGAGCCGTTTTGACGCATGTAGGTACGCAAGGCAGCCACAACCGCGTTGGGATCTCCACCGTTTACATTGATAGTGACGTTGTTTCCGCCTCCCATGCCGAACTCGCCAGCACGAGACAAAGGCACAACAGCCTCAGGGCCAGATTCCCCGATAATGGCGAGGGTCGCGCGATTTACGATGCCACCGTCTGCCAGCATCGGAATGTTCGGAACCTCAAACCCCTTACCACCAAGACCCGGCACAAACGACGGGAACTTAAAGGACAACTTGCCGATGGAGTTATTCCACAGCGAAGCAATGCCGTTAAAGATGGTCTTGTAAATCGTCAGCAACGTCTTGAAGTAAGACACCACAAAGTCAAAGCCGACCTTGATGCCATCAAAGACAGCGTCGACAACATTGCGAAACCCTTCAAACTTCTTGTACGCCAAAACCACAGCTGCACCAACAGCCACCACGCCAATGATGATTGCTGAGAACGGGTTGAGCGCCATAGCAAGGTTTACAGCCATGATGGATGCAGCAATCACTGCGATAGCAGCGCCCACGGCAAGGATGATGCCCGGGTGCTTAGCAGCCCAATCACCGAACTTTGTCAGGTACGGCAGGACGGCCTGAATCGCTGGAAGCAGTGCAGCGCCCACAGACTCTTTCGTCTCATCGAGGGCGATGCCTAAACGCTTGAACTGACCCTGAGCCGTGTTAGCGGCTTCGGTTGCAGCACCGCCCGTGGTGTCTGCAATCAGGCTCATGACGGTATCGAAGTCAGCCCCGTCCTTAATCATCTGACGATACTCAGGGGCAAGTTTGCCTAAGGCGTTGAGGTTTCCTCCAAGAGCCTTAGTTATTGCATCTGTGACCGTTGAAAGAGGCTTACCAGTCGAGGCAGCAATGTCCATTGCCTGATTAGCGAACTGTTGAGCCTTCGTAACATCGCCAGTCGCCTTAGCGAGTTTCGACAACACCGGACGAAGCTCAGAATCCGTGACTCCAAGCAACGTGCCTTGCGTACTTATCCAATCCTCATTGGCTGCAATCTGTGCCTCAGTAGCGCCAGTAGCACGGCGGAGGTTGTTGGCAAGTTGATCCTGTGCAGCAGCGTCCTCCATAGCGCCCTTAGTCGCGTCAAACAATGCAGCACCTAAAGCACCAACCGCAGCGGTGGCAGGAATCAAAGCCTTCTTGAAAGCAAACTTGGTTTTAGCAGCTGCACCGTCAAGCTGGGCAAACTCCTTCTTAGCCTTCTCGACACCTGAGCCGTCAAAGGACGAAACGATAGGGATACTGAGCATTAGTTCATCTCTCGGTTTACGCGCTGGACAATACTGATAGCGAACTTTTCCATCACAGCTGCAATCTCGTTGACTTTGCTGTAAACAACGGGCCCGATAATGCGAGTGCGTCCAGGCTGAATAGGCCCGAGCGCATTACCGAGAGGGTTGGAGTTCTTGCGTCCAGCAGTCTCAAAGATTGCCGTACCCGTGTCACGCTGAACAATGTTGATCGTGCCTAAAGAACGACGGTCAGTGTTAAAGACAACGTCAACACCTTTGCGAGCCTTGTCAAGATTCCACGGGAAAACCTTGCGTCCGTTTACAGCAGGGCCTGCCCACTGACGGTTCATACCCGACAGCGGAACGAAGCGATACGCAGAGCGCACAGCCTCAGTGGCAGGTGCAGCAATGGCTCGGGCTTCGTTGTTGAATTCCTTACGAAGACCGGGCTCAATCTTGTTAAGAGATCGGATGGCTTCGTTGATGCCTACAACACTGATGTCGTTACTTACGGGCACGGTTCGCCTCCTTTGCTCTCTGCTTGAGCACATCCAACATGGTGTGCAGCTCTTGTGTATCGAATGGGATGTGATGAGGCCAGAACCCCGTCTCCACTGCTAACTCGCAGAGGGTTCGGAGGTAAGAGCCTCTTCCGTAGGGTTTGCGGTGTCCTCGCTGACAACTTCAACCGACACCAGTTTCTTGATGTAATCATCAAACACTGCTGGGACGGTGATGCCGTTCTGCTTCGCACCTTCAAAGGCGAGAAACGCTAGGTGCTCCATGGCGACACCGGAGGCAAGGTCAGATGCGCGGATCTTAAACTTGCGCTCCAGCGCCACAATGGAAAACAAGTTGGTTGTGACCTGATAGGTCTGCCCGTCTTGTTGTTCTACGTTGAGTGTGATTTTCATAGGTTCTCCTCTATGTGTTGTTTACGGATTAGGGCGTGGTTACGTCACGAACCCAAGTGCCACCTGTAAAGGTGACCTCAACGGTGGCAAGTTCGCCCACGGTTGAGTTAATTGGGGTGAAGTCCGAAAGCATGCAGTTGGTGATGATGTACTCAGGGTTCGTTGCAGATTCGGTTGTGCCTGATGGCGAGATGGTCAACACAGTGGATCCTGTGCCCACGCATGAAGCGAGGATGGCTTCGACTTCGGCAGCGCCGTAGGACAAGAACAAAGTCATTGTGACTTCGACGTTCTGAAGACCAGCTGTGAAACGGTGACCCGTGTCGCCAAAAGCGGTGGACTCAAGCGAGTCGACACCAATCATGACGGAGACGGCGTTTGCCTGATCTGAAAGGTCTGTGGTGGTTACGCCCTGCGTGATGTTAATCGTGGCATTGCTAAGGAATGTTGTTGTAGCCATGAGGGCTCCTTTGTTAGTTGCGCCGTACGGCTACGGCAACGGTTAAGTCATAGGAAGGCAGGTCTTGCCCTCCGATGGATACGAGGCCCGGACGGAGATCCGTGACCGCGATTGGTGAGTTCATTATCTGATCTGCGATTGTCATGAGGTAGTCGCCAGCGTCCTGATTGCCGGGTGGCGGTGCAAGAACACGAAGACGGATGTCGATGTTGCCCACGTTGTATGTAAACGCTGTAACCGTTGGAAGTTCAATGAGAACCGACATCGGGCGAGCGTTACGAGGGTCTGTGATGGGGACAAGGCTCAGCGCGGTGAGTTGTGTCTTCACTGCGTTTACAGCGTCAACAAGAATCCCCGATGCAGGCATTAGGCGACCTGTGCCCTGCCACAGCCAAGCAGCTGCATAATACGGTGAAGCGTGACAGGTTGTGCAAGGTTGCCCATCCCATCAAAAGCCCCGTAGGCATCGCCACTGGTTCCGCGTTCGCGGTACAGCGTTGCTGCATACATGGTTGCACCTAATTCGACATCAGGGGAAGGCACGGTGCCTTGTGCATCGGTGTAGCCAGCCTCACGGCGTTTACGGAAGCACCAGTAGTTACTCGCTGAAACACACTTAGCCACAAAGGCCGTGTCGTTAGCGGTAGCCACGTCAATACCAAGCCAAGACAACACAAGTGCTGAAGTAGTCCAAGTAATGGTCTCTGTAAACGTCAGGGTGCCAGCAAGAGCTGCATACGCTTCGTCATCGGGCTGACCCGTGACCGCATACAACACCTGATTAAGTTTCGGCACGTCATAGTCAAACTCGAGATAGCCCTCTTGACTTTTGCCGGTGTAGGCCCACTCTTCAACGCTGATCACCGTGAAGGTGCCGTTGAACTTTGCGCCTGCTCCAGCGACAACGATTGAGTCGCCCGGCTGGACTTCGGAAGGGGTCAGGGTCTGTACGGCTGATACGTCCTCAAAGTGAAAACCATGAGTGATTGTGTAAACAGACATACAGACCCCTTTCCTAACTACCTAGTGATCAGGCGAAGGTGAACTTGACGAACTTGGTTGGGTCAATCATCAACGCTGCGAAGTAACCGCGAAGAGCGATTGTGCGCGACAGTGTCGATGGTGACTCAATGCTCATCGTGCCCTTTTGCTGTTCGAAGAGTTCGTAACCCGATGCGTCACCGACAATGGCGGTTCCGGATGCAAAGTTGCGGTCAACAACAACTGACAAGCCAAAAGCGTTTCCGCCGTAGGAGTTCACACCAAGGTCGCCGTATGCGTTCATTGGCCCAACCTGTGGGAACAACGGACGGTTAGCGGTGTCAGCAAGTGACAAGAGGTTGCGCCAGCGGTCTGGAGAAACAAACAAGTGAGTCGGCAAGTTGCCGTCAGATGAGCTGAGGATGGTTGATGCAGCCTCTGCAATTTCGGCTGACCACACTTCAGGCTTAGCAACGTCTGCAAGAGCAAACGCTTGTGTGACGCTTGCGCCTGAGACCAACTGGTCAGCTGCGTAGTTGTCAGTTGCGTTTGCGTAGATGCGACCCATATCGTCAAGGACGACCTGCAAGATTGAAGGATCTGACCAGTCGATGTCGGCTTCGGAAATGTTTACATATCCGCCGAAAATCTGCTTGGTCACCTGATTGTTAAAAACAACAAGGGTGCCTGCGGTTGGAGCCTGCTCGCCAATGGATGCACCGATGCTTGTGTGCGTGGTGACCTCTGGACGGATGAAGACCTTGCCGCCTGCAGGCATTGCACGAACACCGATTGCGTCAACTACTGGACGACGACCAATGAAGTTGTTGTAAACAGGCTGAAGAATTGGGGTAGGCAAAAGGCCTGGGGTGTCAGTTGTGACGATGTCCGGTGCAGCTGCACGGAGAGCCTCTGACATTGCGCGCCACTGATCGCCACCCGAGATGGCAGCAGCGATGTATTCAACTGCTGTTGGGAGTGGAACTTCGCGACGTGCTGCCGCAAAGATTGGTGCTGTTGGAACAGTTTCAGCCGAAGCCTCAACCGTTGGGGTATCTGTTGACATGGTTTCCTCCTCGGAAATGTCTTGGGGTTGGGGTTCGACAACTTCTTCTTCTGACTCTTCGTCAGGCTGGGAAGCAGCGATTTCTGTGATGACAGCATCGGGGAACGCTGGCATTGCGACTAGGGAGATTTCGACAAGGTTTGCCTTAGAGACAACCATTGTTCCGTTCTTGTCGTATTTGAACTTGACCGGGATGGCACCAACGGACACGGAGTCGTAAGCGCCAGCCTTGACAAGTTCGATGGCCTCATCAGAGGCGCGAGTGTTAGCAAACTTTGCTGTGAACAGCAAACCCTCTTCAGCCTCTACAAGTTCGGTAACAACACCACGCAGCTGCGTCATGTCGTGACCCTCGAGAAGTTTGGGGGACTTTGCGTTTACATCAAACGCGCCTTTGCGGAACATGACTGTTTCACCCGAGGACACTGTCGCTGGAGTGTCCCAAGGAACAGCCACACCCGTAATGGTACGGGGGCTGTCCTCGCCAGCGGCAGCGTCCAAGGTGACAGGCACAGCTACAAACTCAATCTTCACAACTCATCATCCGTTTCGTTATTGGGCATTCCAGTGGGGGAACTGTCATCAGATCCTTCGTAGTCCTCAATGTCAAACTCGACATAGCGGTTACGAGGAAGAACTTGTGCGCTGGAAAGGGTCTGCTCAATAGCGTCCATGTAAATACGAGCGCCGAAGAGGTAGAGATCCTGACGCGCCTGCTGGGCGTTTTGGTAGGTCATGCTTGCGCCCTCTTGAGGGGCAGAGACCATGTAGGCAGGCACAGAACAAAGGCGAGCCATCTCGAGCGACTGATACTTGCGCTGTTCCGAGATCACTTCTTGCGGTGAATGGTTAAACTCTTTGAACTGCACCTGACGCGACAATGCGCCGATGGCGTTTTGTTTACGGGCTGCAGCCCACGCCGAAGCAAGCGAACCAAGATCATCGCCACTCATGTCTTCGCCGTCAATCTGCTGAAGATAGCCGGGCACAGTTTCAAGACTGGCGTAACGGTCTGCAGCCTGATCCAAATACAAGCTTGTGTTAATGGCGCGTTGACCAATCTTCAGGATTCCCTCAATGGGGCTTAGAAATTGGATGACGTTGTTTACATCCAGCGGTTGACCGTTGAACTCAAGCTCTTTAGAAGGGCCGTAGTACTGCGGAAGACCCGTCTGCTCGGTGCTGGAAATGTTTGCAGCTGGAAGCCATGTAAACGATGCTGGCAACCCTGTCGAGTAGCGCGTGGTGATGTAGGCGTACGCTGCGCCGTAGAAGAACATGTCCGAGAAGATGTTTACAAAGAAGAACGAGCGCGAAACCTTCGGGTCAGGGGTTTCCATCCAAGGCTCAAGAGGCAAGTAAACCTCGTCGTAGTCTTCGCCGTTCCACTGCTTTGAGTAATGCTTCAAACCAGTCGAGCCAATAATGCCAGCGAGCAAGTCACGGCTACGGGAGACGGTGGGAATGCTCAGCGCACGAACCTCGGCAGACCCGGTGGTGTACTGGAGGAAGTTGCCAATGTAGGACGCGCCAGCAGCCGCCTGCACAGGTGCAGAGGCGAAAGAGGCCGTGTCAACTTTGCGTGAGAAAATACCCATCCACTCGGAGTCTTACACAAGGTTGTTGCAAATGCAACTATCTTGATGAACCCATGCTCGGTTTATTTGCCTGACCCGGACGGGACACCATTGCCACGGCAACGATAAGACAACGGCAAGCCTCAATAGGGCCCGGTGATCGCTGGGAGGAAATTGACAGAGCGCCACCCTGACCGCGGATTAGCACCGCCCTGTTTACATGCTCCGAAAGTAAAACTTCGCCAGTGTGCTTCACACGGTCTTCGTTAATCAGACCCTTGACTGTGGACGTGTACTTGTTTATTTCGCCGTAGCCCCATTGCACCGTTCTGCGTTGGTACTTCTCGGGGGTGTGAATAAACAAAGACGGCGTGATAGCCAGCTGCGTTTTTGGTTCACGCTCCAGGGCTTGTGTGATTCGTTCCCACATTTCGGCAATGGACTCGGTCTGAAACTCGACACTGGCGACGATGTCTCCGTCTGTGTTTTTGCGACACCACACCCCGACATATTTTGAGTCGTCCACGGCGGAGTCCACCGCCAGCACCGAAGTCGTGCCGTCCCACTCGGTGTTTACAGTTTGGCGTTTTGCCCACTGCCCCGGCGGAAGCCATGACGATGCAGCACTCACCCACATGTTGCAGTGAGCGCGAAGCCACTGAGATCGGTCAGGGCTGGCGTGTGCAGCTCGAAGACTTTTGATGGTCACCGTTCTAGGCATCGAAGGGTTTGCGTATCCCCAGTAGCGCTCGTCATCAGGGGACACAGAATCGGGAATGCTCCACTCCGCCATATAAAGCTCACCCGGCTCACCCTTGTCAATCTGACCAATGGCCTGCTCACGAAGTTTCTTCATGACCGTGCTCGACTCGTCGCCAGCCGTGGACACCAAGAGCGAGAGACCCGACTTCACCGCAATCTGTGCAGGCTTCAACGCCCCAAAATAAGCAGCCTCCGTGATAGCCCACAGCTCGTCAACAATCAGAACGTCCACGCCACTGATGCCGTGCTTCTTCCCTGTCGCAGCCTTAACCAAATACTCAGAGCCGTCCACCATCTTGACGCGATGCCTACCGTAAGCCCACGTCACTTTGCACAGCCCCGACTCTTCCCACAACTCGAAGAGGTCACGCAGATCCTCAAAGACCTCCGTCGCCAGCGCAAGTTCGTGAGCCGTAGACACAACCTTGACAGGTCTGCCCCAAATCCGTGGCAACTCGAGAAGACAGAAACCCACCACTGCGCTGAGCATAAAAGTCTTGCCCTGCTGGCGAGCACAAAACGCCATAGCACTCGAATGAGTAAACGCCCCGTCATCATCATGCTCGAAAGCACCGGTCAACACGTTGACTTGCCACGGAAACAAATTGCGGTTGAGGTGAGCAGCTGCAAACTCTGCGATGAGAGGCCCGAAAGACTCGTACCCAATAGTTGGCGTAACCAACCGAGGCTCATCAGAACCAACCCCAACCATTAACGGCGGAAACAGATCGTCTTGAACCGAGTCATGACTGTTTTCGGAGATACGCGAAGA
>Ga0315901_10010498_pt1 | contig 10523 bp, 19 predicted proteins | sample LakEriMetagenome_10_FD_203761 | JGI IMG/M metagenome (GOLD analysis project Ga0315901, IMG submission 203761) | Freshwater fungal communities from buoy surface, Lake Erie, Ohio, United States - Buoy 2 MA116 | ecosystem: Environmental > Aquatic > Freshwater > Lake | place: USA: Lake Erie, Ohio...
GCGTAGAAATCCAGTGCTATTTGTATTAGATTTAGTTGTTTGTCTGTTAAGTGAAGTGTATTCATAATATATTATTTATAATTGCAAATATATATCATTTTTATGTTATATGCAATTATTAGAGTATATTTATATGATATGGAATCATTAATTAAAAGGTTATTAAGGGAGGGATTAATTAAGGAAAATCAATATGATAATTATATTGTATTGGATAAGAAAATTGTTGATAGGATACGTGAGATTAATCCAGCTATAAATAAAGAGTTATCTAGTAGTGTATTTGGTGTGTCTAATATATATGCTAAGGGTGGTGCTGCTAGGTTGGCATTATTAATATATTGTGAGTTGGATAATAATGGTGGTTTGCATGGTAATGATGTTATAAGGGATAGTGATTTTGTATATTTGGGTAGTTATGATGATTATCAAAAAGATTACGAGAAGTATCGTGATTATGGTGTTGATTATGAGGGTGAGACATTTGAGAAATATTTTAGTAGAAGGGATATTACATTGAATGAGGTATTATTGAGTCCTACTAAATTAATGTTTACAAGGAGAGCATATAGGGATGCTATGAAAAATGTGGTTAATCCATCTAAGGGTAATGATAGTCGATATGGGGTTGATGATAGGTTGGCTGCTAGGATGTTTTTATTTGCTGCTAGGTATGGGTATAAACCAGTGGATAGTTTTAAGTTTAACTGTAATAATTATAATACCTTTGATTTTTTGGTATGTTTATTAAAGTCTTACGAGTTGGGAATTCAAGATAAGTTTTTTAACTTATTCAAAGAATACTGTGATGAGTTTAGTTCATTAAGTGATTGGTTAGCATTTTTAATGATTAATACTGGTGGATTTGATTACTATGGAAGGGAGAATGGATTGGTTAATGATTTATCATCAGTTAGTGATTCTGAACTTAAGTCTGAGTTAGAAAAAACTGTTTACCCAGAATATCCAGAATTAAAGAAGGCGGTTAATAAATTAAATATTGATGATGAGAGCGATTATTTTAAACATTATTTGACCAAGTATAATAGAGATATACCTAAACAAAAGATGAGAAGGTCAGTTAATATGGCATTAGCTGAGAGTGAATTAAAGGGTAAACAAATAGAAGCGAATATTATAGGTAGAAATAGATTATGTGTTAAGGGTAAGATTGAGTTATCTAGTATTGATAATGAAATTGATGAGGGTTTTTTATCGTCAAAGATTGGCAATGGTGTTGATAAGTTTAAAGAATCTTGGGGCAAATTTATGGATGCTGCAAATAGGGAGAAAAAAGAGACATATGAGGCTGCAAAGATTCTTTGTAGGTTATTAAATCCAAAGACTAAATCAAGCGTTACCGATGATGAGATTAAGTTTTTAAAGAGCCAATCAAAGGATTTGTTAAGGATTGCTGCTGTTGGTGGGTTGGGTGTTGTTTCGATGGCAATTCCGATTGCATTGGAGAAGATATTAAACAAATATGGTAAAACAATAATGCCAGGGGAGACAAAAATAGGTGATTCAGAAAAATGACATATTAATTAGGGGGTTTGTTTTATTGCTTGCGATATTGCAGCCCATTATTATTGTGTCATGTTATGGTTTTGATGTATTTTCCATATCATCTATTTGGTTAACAGGATTGCAACCGTTATTTATTATAACGAATGCTTGTACTAGTTATTTTTTATTTGATATTAAAGGTTGGAGGATTCCAGCTATATTGTTATTATTATTAACGGCGTTTTCAATTGAATTTAATTCGATAATTCACAATATATTGGCGGTATCATTTTTTTTATCGTGTGTTAAGTCTTTGGGTGGTATTAAGAGATTATCTTGGTATATATTTCCGTATATTATTTCTTTATTTATTGGATTATTTTTGGGAATGTTTTGGGGTGAGGTATTTGCGGTATATGTAATATGTGCATATCATATTAATGCTATGTATATAGCATATAAGCTTAATAAGGGTAGAGGTAATTAGATTTTATTTATTCTGGATTTAAGACCTTTGTATAGTGGTGATGGTAATTTATCTTTTTTGAACCAACCATATTCAAGATTTTCGTTATTAAGTTTTGGTTTAAATTCCTTTTCAACGAATCCTTCGTAGTATATAAATTTTGATTTAGGATTATCTTCGGTTCTAATCTTTTTATATTCTATTATTTCTGGGTCAATATTAAGTTCCTCAATAATTTCTCTTTTAAGACCTTCCAATGGGTTTTCATTTTCTTTTAGTCCACCAGACATAAGTGACCATGTTGGTTTTGGGTCATTTCTAAGCAATAATAATATTGTATCTTTGCTTGATTTAATCAATATTCCAGCTGCTATTCTTTTTTTATCTGATTCTGGTTTAAATTTCACCGTATTTTTCTTTGTGCTATATTTGTCGAATTCTTCTTTATCTGTGAAGTCCCATTCTTCTTTGTCTTTTTTTCTTTTATAATATACATCACCCCCACCAATATCTCTAATTTGATATTGGTATTCAGTTTTTTTAGATTCTGAAATTAGGGATTCCCTTAATATATTTTTTATATTAAATAGCATATTATATAATTGGGTTTAATCTGGTAATACCCAGCCCATATTTTGACCATGTTTTCCGTAAAGCTCGTCCAATGCCTTAAATACCCAAGTAAGACCTCTATTATCTGTACCAGGTAATATTACTAAACGATTTTGATAAATTTCATCTGGTACCCATTCATATTTAACATTTTCAACATTTGCATTTGGTTCCTTTTTGATAGCACTTTCGATTTTTGATTTATCGATGTTATTGTCAAATGACATTTGAAATGCTTTATCAGATTTATCAAATGGGGATAAAATAAAATTAATGTTGTTTAGGTAGTTTGTATTATATGCTGATTTAGCATTTTCATTAATACCTAATTTATCTTTAACATATCTTTGTTCTGAAAGTATGTTTACATTTTGGATGTTTGTTTTTTTATCGAATCTTCTCATGTTTTTTTTTATTAATAAATATTAGATTATATGCAAAAACCCCATAAGGGGTTTGTTTATATTTTAAACGGTATAATTTTAATTATTTACCGTTTGGTTTTATTTTGACGGTAAATTAGTTAGTTTATATTTTATATATTAATATACCACAGCAATTTGGTAGGTTTTTATTAATCAACTCAATTTCATTAATATCATCATCAAAATGAATATCAAAGGTATATAATGATTTCCATTTATCTTCACCTTCTGTGAATTTAATCTTATCCTTTGATATCCCCAATTCTTCAGCTGTTTTGAATAATGTTTCATTTTGTGTAATAATCCAAGGCCAACCTTTTGATTTACCATGTTCTGAAGATAATCTGGATGTTGTAATCCAAACTTCATGACCATCGTCAATAAATTTTTTGGCTAGTTTTTGGTTTTTTTCTTCGGATAATGTTGAATCGAAATCAAATGATACTTTCATAATCTATCAGCAATTGATTTAATAATTTCCTCTTCGGCTTTTGTTAATAGATGTCTTGACTTCGATATTTTGGTTAGGTATTCCATAAACATTTCATCATGTACTGATAAGTCGTTATTATTTTTTAATATTGATTCTGATGTTATATACCCATCTTTGTATAATACAGCAATAAGTTCATCAATTTCAATTTCAGAACAAGCATATACAAATTCACTTGGTGAGATATCTAGGCTATCTACATAAAAATCTGGCATAATATTTAATTTTTTACAAATATATGATTAATATCTATGTTGTGCAAATTTTTTTTTAAAATTATTTTGTAGATTTAAAAAATATTCATATATTTGCATTGTTAAATTAAAATCATATGAGCGCAGAAGCCAAATACACAGAGTTATTTTCGTATCAAAACCCGAATGTTGATGTATTATATAAGATATATCAAAAAAACAAATATAATGCTAGGGTATATTTTATGAATGAAAGTTCGAACATATTTGCCAATACCAGGTGTGGTATTTTTGATGAACCTAATGGTGATTTCACTATTGTTGTATTTACAAAAAAACATGGGATAAGTAAGACCAATAAAATGTATAATAGGGAAAGTAGGGTATTATCAATTATAAAAAAGGGTAATAAATTTTATTTTAAAAAAAATAAAACCTTTTTACCATTAACGTATTCACATTTAATGGGTATAAATTTTGATTATAAAGTAGTCCCAACTTTGGTTGAGCGACTACCTTGGCTTAGGTTTATGACTGAACATAATATATGTAGAAATGTATCTTTTAATACGATGGTTAGTAAAAAGATATTTTCATTGGAGAAGGCATTGCGACATGAATATAAGTTGCCGTTACCAGCCGCTAAGATATTGGTAGATATTAGTGACTATCAAGCATCTTATTTAAAATACTATATTGAATATTTAGACAATGTTGAAAATTTGCATAACACATTACCAACATACGATTTTGGTATATTTTATGATACGGTTAAAATGGCAAAGACTTTAGATAAAAGGGTAAATTGTTCTTGGTCAACAAAAAGATTAAAAGATGAGCATGATAAGTGGTCAAAGGAGATAACTGATATTGTATTCACCGAGAATGATAGGAAATTGACATTGGCACAAATATATTTAGATTTTGCTGAGTCATCTGGATTTAAAATATTGCAAACAACTAAAGAAATGAATCTTGAGGGTAGAAGACAAAATCATTGTGTTGCAACTTATGTTAAAAAAGCTGATAATGGCAATTGTGCAATATATTCAATAAGTGATTATACGCTTGAATTAACAAAATCTTGGATTAATAATTATACTAAACAGGTATTACAAATTACCCAATTTAAGGGATATAAAAACTGTGAAGCACCGCAAGAATTGTATGATATGGTTAAATCTGAGTTAGTTAAATTCAATGGTATTGATTATGTGGGTAATGCTGTTCCACCATTTGAAATGGATGACGTTATGGGTTTATTTTAGGATTCGTAAATCTCCGTATTTTGTCTTCCAAATATTCTGATTAGTTCACCAGCTTTAGCATTTGCTTCATTTTCTTGTGGTGAGCCATCATCTCCAGCGTGTGGGTTGTCTTTAAGCTCCCCACGCTGGTTTTGTTTGTGGTGAACCATTTCATGTGCCAGAGACCTTAAAATATCCACAATTGCTCTATTTTTGATATATATTTTGATTGATGCTTCAGCGTGGTTGTATACAGCTGTGGTTCTGATACCATCTTTTTTGTTTGTTAATATAGCGATAACTTTACCATCTATACCAAGATGGTCAATAACAAAGTCCATGAATTTTTGAACGATTGCCTTTTTTGGCATCGTTTCAATTTCTTCTCTAAGTAATTGTTTTATAAATGATTTCATCTATTAGTACTTAATCTATTTCTTCTTTCTTTTTCAATATCAGCCAACGCATTTTTCAATTCAAGTTCTTGGTTTCTAATTTTTTTCTTTTCTTCCATACTGGTTGCGTTTCTTCTAGCTATTACTAAATCATTTAATTGTTTTCTTAGTTCTTCTTCATCACCAAAGTAACCCTTTTCTTGTGCACCTCTTTTTGCGTATAAATCTTTTTTACCAGCTAATTTTTCTAATTGGTCTGGTGACATTTTTGATGCTTGTATTTCAGCACCTTTATCATCTAAATAGCCTAAACTTTTATTTATGAAGTCCATAATCACTCGTTTTAATTCTGGGTCTGTTAAAATTTTTATTTTTGCATCAACATTAGGGTTATAAATTGTTGTGCATGATTCATTTTCACCTTCTGGGTATTTTGAACAGGCCATAGTGTATAAATAAATACTTTTACCATTTTGCGCTTCTTTATATTCTCCAGGAGAAAAATGTTTGGTTGTTGGAACCCCTACAAAGGTAAAATAACCACTTTTTGTTTCTGTTAATTTAAATGTATATGCACCATTACCATAACTAGTTGGTAAGACGTTAGATGGCATTTTCATAGCTATTTGAGCAGCTGTTGCAATCATTCGATTCATGTCAGCTGAACTATAAACATATGATGGTCCAAACTTAATAATGTCTGGTATATTTAAATCGCTATCTCGATTTGTTACAACCTCAAGCAATACTCTTAATCTATTTTGTATAAAATCTTTCATAATATACTATAAATATTTGTTAATATGATAAAAAATCACTATATTTGTAAATATGGCAAATTACGATTTTAATAAAGATATTGAGATAGGTGAAGACGGTGAATATGTTGTTAGGTTAGACCTTGAATCATTGGGAGCAACATTTGTTTCAGATAATAAAAATAATTCACATGATTTGATTATGTCTGTTCCAGAAAAGGATGACATTAATTTTAAGACAGTGAGTTATGAGATAAAAACTGATGTATTATGTAGACCACATTCGGATACTGGTAATATATTCATAGAATATGAATCCAGGGGTAAGGATAGTGGTATAACTGTAACAACTGCTGAATGGTTTGTAACTTATTTTAAGTATTTTAATGAGATTTGGTATATAAAATCAAATAAGTTAAGGAAATTAATATCTGAAAATAATTTTAAGACACATACTGATAGTGGTGACTTCGGTAGTAATACAAAAGGGTATTTAATTCCAAGGTATCAATTTAAAAAATATTTTAAAGTTAGACTTGTTCCAAAGAATTTAATTTAATATTTAATGATATTTATTATTAAAATTTTATTATGAAAATTATTCTTACTGAAAGTCAATTAGAAATGTTAAGATTGATTAAGGAAAATGAAGATGCTATAAGTAAATTCGAAGCTAGGCTTAATTTAATAACTAAACAGTTAAACAATGTATATAACAAAATTATGTTCATTAACATTAGTGAATTATTAAATAATGAACCAGATGTTAGTGAGTTATTAAAATTTGTTGAGCAATTAGATGAATCGAATTATAATATTGACAGTGAAGTGACCAAATATTTTGATTCATTTGATGAATCAGTTTATAAGGAAAAATTTGAGCCTATTCACAGTAATCTTGAGAAGATATATTATAATAATTCTGATAAAATGAATGTAATATCAACAATACTGATGAATTTGGAGGATTTGGTTAATTCTAGTGCTAAAAATAAGTACAGAGATGTATTTTCAGATATTAAAGATATTAATATTGGTTAAAAATTTGGTGGTTTAAAAATTTATGCTTATATTTGTGGTATAAATTAAAAAATTATGAAAAAGTTTGTTTATTTAAGTTTATCTATTAGCTTATTTTTATTCTCTTGTAAAAAAGAAGTTATTGAGCCGAATGTCCAACCAGAGCCACAGATTGAGAGCATTCGTTTATATGGTAAATGGTTATTGGTTGGTGGTAGTTTATATCTTGAGAATCTTGAAACGCATCAAAAAACCAAGTATGACCATTTTGGTCCAGGTAAAACAACCAGCAGTTTAGATTTGGGTGGTGCTGATATTGAATTTGAATCAATCGAACTTAATTCAACCACATGGTCATTTTATCAACCTTATTCAGTTCCAGGTTATGGTAAATTTGTTTTGGACAGTGATACCTTAATGCCTTATGGTTTTTATGTTACAAAAAATAATTGGACAATTATTGAGGACCCTCAATCAACTCAATCAAATATGCAGATGGGTGGGTCATCAAGGCCAATAAGTGCCGTTATTTGTGATTATTCTGATAGTACGGTATATTTCTATGTTCAAGAAGAATATACATCAATAAACAACATGAATTACAAATATCTTTCTGAGTTAAAATTCAGAAAGGTAGAGTCTTGGTAATTTACTTGTATTTCTTTATTTTAAAATAATCAAATATAATTATTTTTGATTCAGATTGGGGTATGCTGAATGTATTTGAAATCTCATTAATTAATGGTGGTATGAATTCTGATTTGTTTTGTGAAACAGAATAATAAGTACCATTAATTAGTATAGTTCTTTTGAATTTACCTTCAATATTCATTCTTAATATTGGGTATACAATCCTTAAGTATTTAAATGCTAATTTATTTGTGATTTCATCAGAAAATGGTGATAGAGTGGTCTCCAAATTCATCCCAATCATATTCTTCTTCGGGCGTAACTTCTTCATTCATTTTTTTTAATTTATTTTAATAAATATTTGTTTTTTAATTATTAATTTCATATTTTTACAAAAAAAAATAGTTATGGTGTTTTTATATTTATTTGTTTATTTATTTTTAGGTTTTATTTGGGTTTTGATTATTCATAATAAGATTGAGATTAATAATATGTTGCAGCCACTGGCACTTATATTCTTTTGGCCGATTCATATAATTACGTATTTAATCACATCTATAATTTGAATCATTTTGATAAAATAGTATATTACCAGCTGTGTGATTTTTTATATGATGAATTTAAAAAGGGTATAAAAAATAGAGGAGTTGGTTATCAGTCATTCACAAGCATGTGTTCTGCGATAAGTAATAAGGTTATTCGTGGTGTTGATTTTTCAAGGAGTGAAAAAATAATAATAAATAAACTTTTGAATAGGTTGACTTCATTTTTTGGTTTTACTGATAAAGAAGCTGGTACATACGTTGTTGGTTTTTTTTATAATAGTATATGGGATAAAATATATAAATCAGTTACAACAATAAATTCTATTTTTGTGATGTCTAAAAATATTTAATAATAAAAAGAAATTATGATAGTAGAATGTAATTCAAACCAATTTGATGAGTTGGTTTTAAAATCAGAAAAACCAGTATTGGTTGATTTTTGGGCACCGTGGTGTGGTCCATGTAGGGCTATAGCTCCAGTTCTTGAGTCTTTTGCTCAGAAAAATGATGATGTGTCAGTTGTTAAAATTAACGTTGATGAAAATTCACAATTATCACAGCAGTACGGTATAAGAAGTATTCCAACATTGGTTTTATTTGAAAAAGGGAATGTTTCAAAGAAGGCAACTGGACTTCAAAATGAGGAAACACTAAATAAATTTGTAAATTAAATTTAAAGCGGCGATTGCCGCTTTTTTTATATATAAAGATATTTATAAGTAAATGAAAACTAAATTAATCATAACTGAGTCTCAGTATAACAGGTTAATAAAACCTATTATAAATGAAAGTGCTGTATCTATGGTGCTGGAGGATATTATTGAGGATTTGGATAAGAATTATGATAAAGTTACGGCTACCGTTAGGGATTATTACGATTATGAAAATAAACCCAGATTTAAAGTTTTAGCTGACGATAGCATTATCACCGCAAAACAAGTTTTAGATTATTTTAAAAACAAATATTTTGATAGATGTGGTGAGGATTTTTTAAAACAAGCCATAGACGACTGGTATTATAATAAAATTAAAGATGGTTTGTTGTCTAAAAATATAACTTTGTGGTAAAACATGCGTTGTGAATCTAAAAAACAAAATAAGGAAAAAATTAATGGAGGTTTATGGTGAACCTTTTGAAACTTATCTTGAACACGCATACGAAGAAAAAGTTACAGAAAATTTAATTAACGGTGACCTAAAGTCAAAGCACGAGTGGGTTACGTATAATCAAGTTATACTTGAATTAAAACATAACATTAAAGATGCTATGAAAGTTAAAGAATTGCAATACAAATTGACGGATAATGTACCACCAAATAAGGCATGTATCGAGGTTTTATATAACATTAAAAACCTAACACCAGAATTAACTAGGTTATATAATAAGATTAACAATTTCTAATAAAATTTAACTTAATATTATTGTTAATTTTTATCCTTTACGCATACTCAAAAGATATTTATGAGTATATAATAAACAATAAAAATTTAAACATATGGGTGACTTTGATTTTACAATTAAGGCTGTCTCTGGTAAGTTTAATAAGCTTGACAAGTTATACAGGGATTACGTTGTAAACTCCATAAAAAATGATAACGAAAGTAATATTTTTAGATGGGAAGTTTATAACATAATTATGAATGAATTATTAAACATTGGTAAATATGATTCTTTTGAAGAGGCTAAATATAGAATGACCGATGGCGAAAATCCAAACCAAGTTATGATGGAAATGTTGGATAGATTTTGTGACTCTAACCACCTAATGTGGATTATGAGGGATAAGGTTGAAAATTTTATGGAGGAAGATGCTGTAAACAGATTTTTATAATCTGTTGATATAGTTTATAATTCTTCGTATATTTGCATATAAAATACATTATTTTGATTTTGGATAAACGTTTAAAGTTTTTATTTGATAAATTTGAGGTTTTTGATGATAAACATATTGATTCAAAAATAAACAAATTTAAATCTGATGGACACCTTGTTAATAAGGTTGAGTCAGATGATGGTATTTGTTTGGCTATTTTATCTGAAATAGTTATAAACGATAAATCAAAGAAAAGTATATTAATATCAAAGTATATTTTTGATATTATGGTTGATGCGGACCCAAGCCCAAACAAGATGTATACCCAATGGATGTTAACCACATTTAATAGGTTATTAAAAAATAATGATATTGTTTCAGCAATTAGATTTGCTACGGAGGATTTACCATTGGCTAA
>Ga0315901_10010501_pt1 | contig 10521 bp, 9 predicted proteins | sample LakEriMetagenome_10_FD_203761 | JGI IMG/M metagenome (GOLD analysis project Ga0315901, IMG submission 203761) | Freshwater fungal communities from buoy surface, Lake Erie, Ohio, United States - Buoy 2 MA116 | ecosystem: Environmental > Aquatic > Freshwater > Lake | place: USA: Lake Erie, Ohio...
CCATCCGCCACATTTTCAGTGATATAGATAGCACTAGCAACTGCACCCAAACTTTGGGTCAGTAAAATAATTTGCGATCGGGCTAGGGCGATCAGGTCGGGACTGGCGGATAGCATGGGAAAATAACAGGTAAAAATACAAAATTATCGTGATTTTAAGCGTTCATGACGCTTAAAAATGTCGTTAGTAATTTTGATAGCGTTCGGGTTATGACTTGCTAAACATAGTGCATATAAAACTGAGTTTGTAGAATTTCTCATTAGAACAGGACGGCTAACGTGAGGGAATAATGAACTCAATTGCTCTGTATATAGTCTGGCTAACCAGTCAGGATCAATTTTTTCCCTGCTCAATGTAGGTTCCGCCAAGTTGCTAAATAGGCTTAACTGAGTTGCTGGAGATTCCCTATAAATTTGAGTAATCCATTCTGTATTGCCCATAACTTGATCTATCTGTTTCACAAATTCTGGGTCTGGATTTTGATCTCTGGGAAGAAGTCTCGTAACCGCCATTATCGAAAAATTTACAAATATATCACAGGTCTTAGTATCAGCAAGTTCCCTAACCGTTTTCCAATCTACCTGTAGTCCATATGGATCTAAAAAAACAAAAGCCCTCTTCTTCGACGAATAAGGAATTTTTGGGATTATTTCGTTACATAAAATATCGTTACAGTTACCCTGATAAGTTTGAATAATCTGATTTGGAAAATCTTCACGCAATTTTTCAACGCGCTCTACTCTTTGAGGATTAACATCCACAAACCAGTATCCGTCAAATTTTGGTTCTGTTTGAAGCGCTCGAATAGGTGAGCCATTTATGTAACGCTCTTCATCTTTTGCTCTAGGTCTAACCGAACCTGAAAAAGCATCAATATAGTAGTAATCTCTAAGCCAAGTTTGCTTTTGCTTGTTCATAATTACAGAATAAGCTTCGAGATACTGTGCTAGTAGATCTAATTTCTCCTCTGACCACCTGCCAATAATATCTTCGCCTTCAGTCCCAATCTTACTCATAATAATATTTTCTTTATTTAGAAGAGACTAAATACTTTTGTTCTAATATATTAGACCTTTGCAATTTAGAGACTTTTTTATCTTGCCATCTATCAACATGGCTATACCAAGCATCTGGCATTTCTTCCCAAATTTTTTCTTCAAGGATTCTGCCACCTGCTTTTGAGTGATTACCTCCCCACTGTTTAAAGAAAAAAGCAACGTCAGATTCTTGAGATTGCCGCAAAATATCTCTCACCCATTCAGCCTCTATAGGTCGATGTTTGTGCCCAGACTCACCTCCAACAATTATCCAATCAATTCCCTCTAAATTCAAAGAAAGTGGTCCTAACAAAGGTTCACAGGAAAGAAAGCGAACTTTTGATGGCACTTGTCTTAAAGCATCAATTCTATGAGCATATTTCTGGTTCTCTACAGATACGCCAATCCAGATATTCTCAGCCCAATCTAACTTAGAGGCTAATTTAGCTAAGTTTTTATCTCTTTTAGTCAAAATTTGATATATGTGCCAAGGCGTATCTCGCATAACAGCAAAAATATCTTGTAGATACTCAAAAGGTATATCTTTATGAAAAAGATCACTCATAGAGTTCACAAATATTCGACTAGGTGTCCGCCATTTCTTTGGCTGATCCAATCTATCTGGATGCAAAGTTAAGTTAAACCCATCTGGGAAAGCTTTAGGAAATCTTTCTGTTATTGCTTCAGCGTAGCAATAACGACAGCCAAGACTTACCTTACTACAACCAGTAGTAGGATTCCAAGTTTTGTCAGTCCATTCAATACCAGTGTTACTACTTGACATTTTATAATTATACACTTTTCAGTGAAGTCGTTAATCTGCTTTTCTCTGGTCAAATTCATATCAGCATAAAGTTTACTTTTTTTAACTGTTAAAAATTTTTTAATGAAATATTGAAAGTGTGCTTCAGTTAAACTAAAGGAAGTCATTTTATAAAAAACAAGTATATATGCGGTTAAGTGAAGTTACCCACCCTAACCAATTGCATGGTCTGACGATTTCGCAATTGGAGTCTATAGCAAAGGAAATTCGGCAAAAACATTTAGAAACGATCGCCGCCACAGGTGGACATCTTGGTCCTGGGCTAGGCGTAGTCGAGCTAACTCTCGCTTTATATCAAACCCTCGATTTAGATCGCGATAAAGTTGTATGGGATGTGGGGCATCAAGCCTATCCCCATAAACTGATCACAGGACGTTATAAAAATTTCCATACCTTGCGCCAAAAGGATGGTATTGCAGGTTATCTCAATCGTCGTGAAAGTGAATTTGATCATTTCGGAGCAGGACATGCTTCGACCAGTATTTCGGCGGCTCTGGGGATGGCGATCGCCCGTGATTTGCAAGGCGAAAATTACAAAACTGTAGCGATCATCGGTGACGGCTCCTTGACAGGTGGCATGGCTCTTGAAGCAATCAACCATGCAGGACATCTTCCCAAAACTAATTTATTAGTTGTCCTCAATGACAATGAAATGTCAATTTCGGCAAATGTAGGTGCTATTCCTAAGTACTTAAATAAAATGCGCCTCAGCCCACCGATGAAATTCATCACCAACAATATCGAAGGACAAATTCGCAATATTCCATTTGTTGGCGAACAAATCAGCCCTGAGATTGAGCGCATCAAGGACAATCTCAAGATTGTGACAATGGTCCAAAACAAAGTAGGAGCCGTGTTTGAAGAACTCGGTTTTACTTACATTGGCCCCGTCGATGGACACAATCTCAAAGAGTTAATCGACACCTTCAAGATGGCGCATACGCTCACAGGTCCCGTGATGGTTCACGTTAGTACTACCAAGGGTAAAGGCTATAGCTATGCTGAAGCCGATCGCGTTGGCTACCATGCCCAAAATTCCTTTGACCTTGCTACAGGTAAGGCGAAACCATCAACTTCTAGCAAACCCAAACCTCCTAGCTACTCCAAGGTTTTTGCTGATACACTGATCAAACTTGCCGAGCATGACAAGCGCATCGTCGCTATTACAGCCGCCATGTCCACAGGTACAGGCTTAGATAAGTTCCAAGCCGCATTGCCCAATCAATTTATCGATGTTGGTATTGCCGAGCAACACGCGATCACTGTTGCCGCAGGTATGGCTTGCGAAGGAATGCGTCCTGTCGCTGCAATTTATTCCACCTTCCTGCAACGAGGCTTTGACCAGATCATCCATGATGTCTGCATCCAGAATCTGCCCGTCTTCTTCTGTCTCGATCGCGCAGGTATTGTCGGAGCTGATGGACCCACTCACCAAGGGATGTATGACATCGCCTATCTGCGCTGCATTCCCAACATGGTGCTGATGGCTCCCAAGGATGAAGCCGAAATGCAGAACATGATTGTCACTGGTTTAACTCACAATGGTCCGAGTGCCATGCGTTATCCTCGTGGTAATGGAGTAGGCGCACTATTGCAAGATGAGGACATCGAGCCATTACCAATCGGCAAAGCCGAAGTATTGCGCGAAGGCAAGGATGTTTTGTTACTCGCCTATGGCTCCATGGTTTATCCTTCGCTACAGGTTGCAGAACTTCTGAATGAGCATGGTATTAGCGCCACGGTCGTTAACGCCAGATTTGCAAAACCACTAGATATTGAGCTAATCCTGCCTCTTGCTCAAAAAATCGGTAGGGTAGTCACCCTTGAAGAAGGTTGCTTGATGGGCGGTTTTGGTAGCGCTGTTCTGGAAGCTTTGAATGATGAAAATGTGCTAGCTCCTGTTTACCGCATTGGTGTTCCCGATATTCTCGTTGAACATGCTTCACCAGAGCAGTCATTTAATTCTCTTGGTCTATCCAGTGGTCAAATCTGCGATCGCATTCTTAACCAATTTGCTTTCAATAAACAAACTGTAATTAGCCAGTAATACCAAAACACAAAATGGCTACGCCATTTTGTGTTTTGGTATTACTGGGTTTGGTTTTTAATTCACAAAAGTGTTGCCACACTTTTGTGAATTGGTATTAAGTAGCTAAAAACTAAAAAACAGAGTTAGGAATGAAAATTAATTAAAACCAAAATTTGTTGGGGCGGGAGAAGCCCGCCCCAACTAGTTTTGGGTTTAATCGCACAAGTTAATTAATTTTTATTCCTTATGACTATTTTTAAATTAAAAAAACATAAAATCCAAAAGTAAATGGGGCGCAGAAATGACCCCATTTACTTTTGGGCTTTATGTTTTTTTAGGTCTAACGATACCAAATACTGAAGTGTAACCATGGAGAAATGTCGTGCCACCAACAGGTCCAATTTCGCCAGAGCAGAAAAAGCCACCAAATGGAATTAAACCAAGATGTTTTTGCAAAATCTCAGAGTCAAAGTTTGGCTTGCCATATAGCCTCTCACCTCGCCCCATACAAGAAAACATTAAAGCTGCCGTTGCCGAAACATTGGGAGCCTCTAAGTTCAATTGATTAGAGTAATTTATCAGAGCTTCTTCTAAGTCCTCTGCCGAAGCTTTCCCATCACGTAAATGTAGTTGAATTCTTTGTCCAGGGCGCATCCGATCGCCAACAGCGATCGCCCCAGATCTAGGATCGACACCAATAATATTACGAATTAAGAAATCGCCCTGTGATGGATTTGCCTTAAATTCATTCATCACCACGCCAATAAATAGTGAATGCTGAGCCAATTCGCGATCACTTGGGTTTAAATCTCCTACAGTATCTTGTAAAAGACTCAGAGGTGGCTTGCCCTCCAGTCCCAAAATCAAATTACGCTCACACTCAGAAACCTGCAAGATTTTACCAATGGGACGGCAACCTTGAGAGACCACAGGATCAATGGTCACATCACCCCATAGAGCCACACCTAAAAGTCCCGTGCGATAAAGCTTATATTTACCTTCCTCATGAAAACAAAATAGGGCATTTGCACCCATCCCACCACTGCTAGCTAAGCCACCAACTTTGACTGAGTTAGGATAGGCAAAATCTAGTCCTTGAATTAAGTCATTAATCGGAAATGAAAATGGATCGCCAACCAGTACAAAACTAGGCGAAACTGTGGGGTCTACATCCGTTATTTTTTCCCAGCGATCAGGAGGACTATCGAGATCTGGTAACTGATTATCATCAAGGTGAAATACTTTTGCTTCTGCATTGGGTAAGTGCCCTATCAGTAATGCGATCGCAGGTTTATCTTCAAACTCCTGACCATTACCAACAATCCCCCCGCCAGAGCAACCAATTAATTTTTGGATCGGCAATTTTTCCGCTAGTAATGGTAATAAGCGTGGGTAGTCGCTAGCAAATGCGGTGGAAACAAACAAAAAGCCTAAATCAAGCGATCGATCACCCATCAAAGCAAATACTTGCTGTGACAGATCTTGCACCGCAGCTTCCAAAGATATTTTTGTCGAAAGACTAGTAACCCACTTCATAGACCTAGCCGTACACCAACTTTACTTCCAGACATTTTTTTATAAATTGCTCTAAAGGTTTTTAGGCAAGGACTTCGGCACAATCAAAAAACTGAGTTAAAATAATCATTACCAGCGGCGCAGACAGTAATTATTTGGGGTTTCATATTTAATTGTGCCTAACTACTCAAAATCCCAATATTTAATCTTTGGATCTAAGCTTGAATACTATGCTTAATATCTAAGCATAGTATTTAAGCTTACATTGCAGCGACCTAATTCCGATAATTTCTCCATCTGTGTCGTAATTCGCATTAAGTAGACATGCTTAATTAATTTCACATCCAAACCCGTAAGATTGTGTTCCGCAGGGACACATCCTTACGGGTTTGGGTAATTTATTCTGCACAGGTACTTATGAAACTAAATTTAGGCTTTCGCCAATTCACACAGGTTAAGACGTAAATCGCCAAATAATGGAATTGGCACGTCTCCCCAACTCCATATATTTGGCGATTTTACTAATGCGTTGTTTCTTGAATGTTGCTTATAAAGCATGAAACTAGTTTTAATAATGAGAATTGCTATTTATCTGGTGCAAGACCTTGTAAGGCGCTGAAATCACAGTAAAATAACTTTGGTCTCTGTCCAAAGTACAGGTTACCAAGTTTAAGTTATATATAGTTTACAAACTTTACAAATACGTTACCGATACATTTATAAAAGACAAATTAACGGAGAAAACAACATGCAGGATGCAATTACCAGCCTGATCGGTACTTATGATGCAACTGGTAAATATTTTGATCGCGATGCCATGGATACCCTCAAATCCTTCTTTGCAACTGGCAATGCTCGATTAGCCGCATCTTCGGCAATCACCGCTAATGCGGCTTCGATTGTGCGTAAGGCTGGTTCACAATTATTTGAAGAAGTTCCCGATTTGATCCGCCCAGGTGGTAACGCTTATACAACTCGTCGTTTTGCAGCTTGCCTGCGTGACATGGATTACTATTTGCGCTATGCCTCCTATGCTCTAGTTGCAGGCAACAATGATGTCCTCGATGAAAGAGTATTGCAAGGCTTGCGTGATACTTATAGCTCGCTTGGAGTACCAATTGGTCCGACTGTGCAAGGTATTCAAATCATGAAACAGGCTGTTATGGACTTAGTAGGTGAAAATGCTGACTGGTTAGCAGCACCTTTTGACTATATGAGTCGCGAACTTAGCGAAAAGAATATCTAACCTAGCAACTAAAAAAGGGCGCGATGAGCCCTTTTTTAGTTAGATATAATTCTTCAAAATGATTTAAGATTGTTAATAATCGAAACAAGCTCGATTTAGTCTAGGAGAGAATTTAAATATGGCTTTAGTACCAATGCGTCTGCTGCTCGATCATGCGGCTGAAAACGGATACGGCATTCCTGCATTTAACGTAAACAACATGGAGCAAATCCAGTCGATCATGCAGGCTGCAAATGAGACCAACAGCCCTGTGATCCTACAAGCTTCTCGTGGCGCACGCAATTATGCAGGCGAAAATTTCTTGCGTCACTTAATTTTGGCTGCTGCCGAAACTTATCCTCATCTGCCGATCGTGATGCACCAAGATCACGGTAATGCACCAGCAACTTGCTACTCAGCAATCCAAAATGGCTTTACTAGTGTAATGATGGATGGCTCTTTGGAAGCTGATGCTAAAACCCCAGCTAGCTACGAGTACAACGTAGCTGTTACATCTGAAGTTGTCAAAGTCGCTCATGCTTTCGGCGCAAGCGTCGAAGGCGAACTAGGCTGCTTAGGCTCCCTTGAAACTGGTAAGGGTGAAGCTGAAGATGGACACGGCTTTGAGGGTGCTTTAGATCACTCACAACTTTTGACCGATCCTGATGAAGCTGCTGATTTCGTTGAGCGCACTCAGGTTGATGCTCTTGCAGTAGCGATCGGTACTAGCCATGGTGCATATAAGTTTACTCGCAAGCCTACAGGCGAAATCTTAGCGATCAGCCGTATCGAAGAAATTCATAACCGCTTGCCTAATACTCACCTTGTGATGCATGGTTCTTCGTCAGTTCCTGAAGATCTACTTGCTATGATCAATGAGTTTGGTGGCGCTATTCCTGAAACCTATGGTGTACCTGTTGAAGAAATTCAAAAGGGCATCAAGTGTGGTGTGCGTAAGGTCAATATCGATACTGACTGTCGTCTTGCTATAACTGCTGCGGTACGTGAAGCATTGTTCAAGAATCCTAAAGAGTTCGATCCTCGCCACTTCTTGAAGCCATCAATCAAGTACATGCAAAAAGTATGTGCCGATCGCTATACTCAGTTTGAAGCTGCTGGACAAGCTGGCAAGATCAAGCAAGTTAGTATTTATGACTTTGTTCCTAAATATGCTAAGGGCGAATTGAAGCAAGTTAGCCGTGAAGTTGTTAAGGCTTAGACATTAAAAAGTCTCGCAAGCAAAGCTTTTTCACTTAAGATCAAAAAACAAGGGGCGCATTGCGCCCCTTGTTTTTTGATAGCATTGCTATATTTACAGTCAGTATCCAAACCCAACTTTGCTCATGACTTCTTCTTCGTTTTCTGTTGCTGAGCCAAATAAAGTAAATCCAGCCAAGAAACCAAAACTTTTGGTGGTTGATGATGAGCAAGATAATCTTGATTTGCTATATCGCACCTTTCGCAAAGAATTTACAGTGTTTCGAGCTGATGGAGGGGTTAAAGCACTAGAGATTTTGGAGCAAGAAGGAGAAATGGCGACAATTATTTCTGATCAGAGAATGCCTGAAATGAATGGTACTGAGTTCCTCAGTCTTACTGTTTCAGATTTCCCTGATACGATGCGAATTGTCTTGACAGGATATACAGATATTGCCGATCTGATTGATGCGATCAACTCAGGTCAAGTTCATAAATATATTACAAAGCCTTGGGAGCCAGACCAGCTTAAGTTAGTTGTGAAAGAGGCAACCCATAACTATTATCTGCTAAAGCAACGTTCTGAAGAGTTAGTCCGATCGCAAGCTCAGAATGCCCTGTTGTCAGTAATTGTAGCGATCGCACAGACATCCAACCAGCTATCTGATTGTGTTCTGTCTTTAGCAAGCGCCTTCTGGCAAAATTTTGGAGCTAATGGGGTAATCTTGCAGTTGGTTGAGAAAGGCTCTTTGATTGATACTCAAGCTATATGTGGTGATTATCTTTGGGATTTAGCAACAGATCCGTTAGTGCAAGCAGCGATTGTCTCAAAAAAATCTCAAATTTCCCTGTTGCCCAATCAACAAGATGATCCAGATAATCAATGCAAAACCAATTTGGCGATCGCGATTGCTTTTCGAGAAGATGTTTTAGGGATATTGTCGATGCGTTGGCAAATGGCTAATGCTCTAAAACCTAATGATATTGCCCTGATTCAGCAATGCGCTGATGAGGTGGCGATCGCTTTAACTTGTATTCGTTACTATGCAAAACTTTAAATCAAGCTTTGAGTCAAATTTTGAAACGCTTTTAGCATTGGCAATCACGCTTGCCAATCAAGCCCATGCTGGACAGCTTGATAAAGCGGGTAAGCCCTACATTTCGCATCCGTTAACGGTGATGTCGCAGATGAATACACCCGAAAGTAAAATTGTGGCGGTTTTGCATGATGCGATCGAAGACTCTGATTTGACGATCGCCGATTTGGTTCGTCAAGGTTTTCCTGAATTTATTACTGAGGCGATCGCGGCGATTACTAAGAGGGATGGTGAGCCGTATGAAGATTACATTTTGAGGGTGAAGTCTAATGCGATCGCCCGTAAAGTCAAGATTGCTGATGTGACTCACAACATGGATATTAGTCGGATTGCTAATCCGACAGAAAAAGATTTTCAGCGTTTAGAGAAATACAAAAAAGTTCTCTCGGAGTTACAACAAGAGTGAAACCAATGAGTCTAGAAGCTTTGGAAAAACAGGTAATCTCTAAACAGAGGGTAACCGATCATGGTGAGGTTTTTACCAACCAGCGTGAGGTGAAGGCGATGCTGGATTTGGTAAAGCAGGAAACTGAACGGATCGAGTCGAGATTCTTGGAACCTGCCTGTGGAACTGGGAATTTTTTGGCGGAGGTTTTAGAGCGTAAGCTGCAAGTTGTAAAGATGCGTTATGGCAAGGTGCAGCTAGAGTATGAACGGAATGCTGTTTTGGCGATTTCTTCAATCTACGGGATTGATATTTTGGAGGACAATATTCAAGAATGTCGCGATCGCCTATTCAACATATTCAATCAAAAATATACAGAGCTGTTTGAAGACTTAGCCAATGATGATTGTCGAGAGGCGGTACGTTATATTCTCAGCCGTAATATTATTCATGGTGATGCGTTGACTTTAAAAACGGTGGGCGATCGTCCTGAGCCGATCATTTTTTCGGAATGGTCGCCTGTAAATGGCAGCATGATCAAGCGGCGCGATTTTAGTTTTAAGGAGTTATTGCACCATGAGAGCATGATGGAGTTGCCTTTGTTTGCCGATACGGGTGAAGATGTGTTTATCTCGACTCCGATGCAAGATTTTCCTGTGGTGCATTTTTTGAGGGTAGGGGATTATGCTCAAAAGTAACTACAATCCTGATGTTTTAACTTGTTTGGCGAACTTGAGCAATGATGAGGTGTTTACGCCGCCGAGTTTGGTGAATCAGATTTTGGATTTGTTGCCTATGGAGTTATGGTCAAATCCTGATGCAAAATTTCTTGATCCCGTGTGCAAGTCGGGGGTGTTTTTGCGAGAGATGGCGAAGCGGTTGATTGTGGGTTTGGAGCCTGTGTTTCCAGATTTGCAGGAACGGGCTAATCATATTTATAGGTATCAGCTTTTTGGGTTGGCGATTACGGAGTTGACGGGGTTGTTGTCGCGGCGGAGTGTGTACTGCTCGAAGGTGGCGAATGGGAGGTATTCGGTATGTTCGGATTTTGAGGATGAGCAGGGTAATATTGTCTATGGGCGTGTGGAGCATGATTGGCGCGGCGGCAAGTGTGGGTTTTGCGGCGCGAGTCAGGAGGTCTATGAGCGTGGTGATGCGCTAGAGTCTTATGCTTATCAATTTATCCATTCTGATGATCCTAGTTGTTTTTTTA
>Ga0315901_10010505_pt1 | contig 10518 bp, 9 predicted proteins | sample LakEriMetagenome_10_FD_203761 | JGI IMG/M metagenome (GOLD analysis project Ga0315901, IMG submission 203761) | Freshwater fungal communities from buoy surface, Lake Erie, Ohio, United States - Buoy 2 MA116 | ecosystem: Environmental > Aquatic > Freshwater > Lake | place: USA: Lake Erie, Ohio...
TGGCCTGCTGCTCGGCCACGCCGACGGCGAAGCCGTGTTCGCGCAGGTGGGCGGCGAAGCCGGCCATGGCGGCCAGGGGGTGGGCTTGTGGCGGCGGGGAAAGGGCTTCGACAAGCTCAGCCCGACCCTTCGACAGGCTCAGGGCGAGCGGGGGGGCTTCGACAGGCTCAGCCCGAACGGAGGGGGGGCTCATGGCGCGGGTACTGCGGTCTTCACGGCTACGCCGTCGCCGCCGGCCTTGCGGCCTTCGAGCACCGGCAGCAGGCGCTCGGCGGTGAACTGGAAGCGGTCTTCGCGCGTCTTCAGCAGGCAGGCCAGCACGTGCGCCAGCGCGGCCGGCTCGTCCGGCATGCGGGTGTGGCCCAGGCGGTGCAGCGCGCGCACGAAGTCCAGGCTTTCGGCCACGCCGGGGGTCTTGCCCAGGTCTTCGCGGCGCAGGCGCTGCACGAAAGCCACCGCCTGCTCCACCAGCGCGCCTTCGGCGTCGGGCAGCGTGGCGCGCACGATGGCGATCTCGCGGGCCAGCGTCGGGTAGTCGAGCCAGTGGTACAGGCAGCGCCGCCGCAGCGCATCGCTCAGCTCGCGTGTGCCGTTGCTGGTGAGCACGGCGCGTGGCACGTGGCGCGCGGTGATGGTGCCGAGCTCGGGCACCGTGATCTGCCAGTCGGCCAGCACCTCGAGCAGAAACGCCTCGAAGGCCTCGTCGGCGCGGTCGATCTCGTCGATGAGCAGCACGCAGGGCTCGTCGCTGGCAATCGCCTGCAGCAACGGACGCTGCAGCAGGTAGTCGCGGGCGAAGAGATCGGCCTCACGCGCACCCGCATCGCGCCCCTCGTGCAGGCGGATGGCCAGCAGCTGGCGGCCGTAGTTCCACTCGTAGGCGGCCTGCGCGAGATCGAGCCCCTCGAAGCACTGCAGCCGCACGAGCCGCCGGCCTTCGGCCTTGGCCAAGGCCTGGGCCAGCGCCGTCTTGCCGACGCCGGCATCGCCTTCCACCAGCAGCGGGCGCTGGAGTGAGCCGGCCAGCCACAGCGTGGTGGCCAGCGCCTCGTCGGCGATGTAGCCGGCGCGGTGCAGCGATTCACGCAGGACTTGCGGGCTGGCCTCCGTCGTCATGCGCCTCCGTTGCGGGTTGTCAGCTCTTCTTGCCAAACAGGCCGGCGAACCAGCCCTTGATGACGGTCCACATCAGCGCCAGCGCGTTGAGCTCCTTCACCGGCGCGGCGGGCGGGCGCGGCATCGGCGGGCGCGGCGCGGCCACTGGCGCCGGGGCGGGTGCTGCCGTTGCTGCCGTCGCGGCAATAACGGCCGACTCCGGCAAGGCCACCGGCATCGCCCCCGGCGCCTCGGCGGCCTGCACCATGCGGATCTCGGTGCTCTCTTCCGCTGGCGGCGCCGCGTTCGCAGCCAAGGCCGCAGCGCGGAAGTTGTCGGCGAACTGCGCCAGCATCGCATCCGACACCGGCACCAGCAGCCGGCTGCCGAACTGCGCGAGCTTGCCGCTGACGATGATGGTGGCCACGCCGGCCAGCACGCAGCCACCGCCTTCGGCTGCCGGTTCGAGGTGCGCGGTGAGCTGCATCGAGGCCGACGAGCCGCTCTTGTCGGCGCCCTTGCCGAGCATCTTGAGCTCCTTGGCGGCGGCATCGAGCCCTTGCAGCTCGATGTCGCCGTTGAAGGTCATGACCGCCGGGCCGACCTTGCTCCTGACCGTGCCCTTGAAGTGCGTGGCATCGATCTGCTCGGTGATCTGGGCACCGGGCATGCACGCGGCCGTGGCAAAGATGTCGGACAAGACCGTCCACGCCTGTTCGAGCGTGGCGGCCACCGGGTAACGCTTGTCGAGTTTGACTTCCATCGTCGAATGATGACCCGGATCCGTCAGAGCGCCAGGCCCGAGGCCTTGAGCTGCTTCCAGACGTTGAAGGCCGAGTGCGGCATCGTCATCTGCGTCACGCCGACATGCGCGAAGGCATCGACCACCGCCGAGGTGAACGTGGGGATCGAGCCCACGTGCGGCGACTCGGCCACGCCCTTGGCGCCGATGGGGTGGTGCGGGCTCGGGGTGACGGTGTGGTCGGTCTCCCAGTGCGGCGTCTCGACGAAGGTCGGGAGGAAATAGTCCATCAGCGTGTTGCCGAGCAGGTTGCCCTGCGCGTCGAACGGCATCTGCTGGCCCATCGCCACCGCGAAGCCCTCGGTCAGGCCGCCGTGGATCTGCCCCTCGATGATCATCGGGTTGATGCGCGTGCCGCAGTCGTCGAGCGCGTAGAAGCGGCGCACCTTCGTCTCGCCCGTGCCGCGGTCGATGTCGATCACGGCGAGGTAGATGCCGAAGGGGTAGGTGAAGTTGGGCGGGTCGTAGTAGTGCACCGCCTCCAGGCCCATCTCCAGGCCCGCGGGCACGTTGTTGTAGGCGGCCCAGGCGATGTCCTTCATCGTCTTGTGGCGCGCCGGCTCGCCCTTCACGTGGAAGCGGTCGATCTCCCAGTCGAGATCGGCCTCGCCCACCTCCAGCAGGTGGGCGGCGATCTTGCGCGCCTTGGCATGGATCTTCCGCGAAGCCAGCGCGATGGCCGCGCCGGCTACTGGCGTGGACCGGCTGCCGTAGGTGCCCAGGCCGTAGGGCGCGGTGCTGGTGTCGCCCTCCTCAACCTGGATCACCTCGCTCGGGATGCCCAGTTCGGTGGCGATGATCTGCGCGTAGGTGGTCTGGTGGCCCTGCCCCTGCGTGATGGTGCCCATGCGCGCGATGGCACTGCCCGTGGGGTGGATGCGGATCTCGCAGCTGTCGAACATGCCGACGCCGAGGATGTCGCACATCTTGCTGGGCCCCGCGCCCACCACCTCGGTGAAGGTGACGAGGCCGATGCCCATCAGGTGCGTGGCGTTCGGGTCGGCGCGGCGCGCGGCCTGCTCGGCGCGCAGGCCCTTGTAGTCGACCGCCGCCAGCACCTTGTCCAGAGCCGTCTGGTAGTCGCCCGAGTCGTATTCAAAGCCGAAGGCCGAGGTGTACGGGAACTGCTCCTTCCTGACGAAGTTCTTGGCGCGGATCTCGGCCTTGTCCATGCCCAGCTTCTGCGCCAGCACGTCCACCATGCGCTCGATCAGGTACACGGCTTCTGTCACGCGGAAGCTGCAGCGGTAGGCCACGCCGCCCGGCGCCTTGTTGGTGTACACGCCCTTGACCTGCGCGTACGCCGCCGGGATGTCGTAGCTGCCGCTGACGATGTGGAACAGCCCCGCGGGGAACTTGGTCGGGTCGGCGCAGGCGTCGAAGGCACCGTGGTCGGCCAGCACGTGCGTGCGCAGCGCGAGGATCTTGCCGTCGGCCGTGGCGGCGAGTTCGCCGTCCATGTGGTAGTCCCGCGCAAAGGCCGTCGAGCTGATGTTCTCGATGCGGTCTTCGACCCACTTCACCGGCCTGCCGAGCACGATGCTCGACACGATGGCGCAGACATAACCCGGATAGATGCCGACCTTGTTGCCGAAGCCGCCGCCGATGTCGGGGCTGACGATGCGCACCTTGCTCTCGGGGATGCCCGACAGCAGGCTCACCACCGTGCGCACGACGTGCGGCGCCTGGCTCGTGATGTAGGTGGTGAGCTCGCCGCGCACGGGGTCGAAGCTGGCCACGCAGCCGCAGGTCTCGAGCGGGCACGGGTGCACGCGCGGGTAGAAGATGTGCTCCTTCACGGTGACGGGCGCGCTCGCGAAGGCCGCGTCGGTGGCGGCCTTGTCGCCAGCGTCCCAGGTGAAGATGTGGTTGTGGTGCTCGCGCGGGCCGTGGGCGCCGCTGGTCTTGCCGGCGAGGTCGTCGCGCAGCACGGGGGCGTCGGGCGCCAGGGCAGCCACGGGGTCGAGCACCACGGGCAGCTCTTCGTATTCCACCTGCACGGCTTCCACACCGTCGGCCGCGGCGTAGCGGTCTTCGGCGATGACGACGGCGACTTCCTGCATCTGGAAGTGCACCTTCTGGTCGGCCAGCACGGCGGCCACGTCGCCGGCCAGCGTGGGCATCCAGTGCAGTTTCAGCGGCTTCAGGTCGTCGGCCGTGAGCACGGCGATGACGCCGGGCACCTTGAGCGCCTCGGACTTGTCGATCTTGACGATGCGGCCGTGGGCGATGGGGCTGCGCACGATGTCCATGTGCAGCATGCCGGGCATCTTGATGTCGTCGACATAGTTGCCCTTGCCCTGGATGAAGCGGGCGTCTTCCTTGCGCAGGCGCGAGTCGCCCATGCCCTGCAGCGCGGCCATGCGGTCCATGGCGTCCTTGTCGGGAGCGTTCATGCCGTCACCTCCTGCTTCTGCGCCAGCTTGGCGGCGGCGTACTGCACCGCCTTGACGATGTTCTGGTAGCCCGTGCAGCGGCACAGATTGCCGGCCATGCCGGCGCGGATCTCGGTCTCACTCGGGTTCGGGTTCTCCTGCAGCAGCCGGTAAGCGCGCATCAGCATGCCCGGCGTGCAGAAGCCGCACTGCAGGCCATGCTCCTTGTAGAAGCCCTCCTGCACCGCGTGCAGCACGCCCGCCTGGGCCAGGCCTTCCACGGTGAGCACCTCGGAGCCCTCGCACTGCACCGCCAGGTGCGTGCAGGACTTGACGCTCTGGCCGTCGATGTCCACCGTGCAGGCGCCGCAGTGGCTGGTTTCGCAGCCGATGTGCGCGCCGGTGAGCTGCATCTTCTCGCGCAGGAAGTGCACGAGCAGCGTGCGCGGCTCCACCGCTTCTTCAACGGCCTTGCCGTTGACCTTCATGGAAACGATCTTCTTTGCCATGTTCGTGTGCTCCTTCAGGCGCAGCGCGCCGCTGCGGCCGCAATGGCGCGCTTGACCATCTGGCCCGCCATCGCCGTTTTGTATTCCTCGTCGCCTCGCAAGTCAGCCGCGGGCTGGCACACGGCCATCGCGGCGTCGGCCGCGGCCTGCAGCGTGGCCGGCGTCACCGCCTGGCCAAGCAGCGCCTTCTCGGCGTCGTGCGCGCGGATGGCCGTGGGCGCCAGGTTGGTGAGCGCGATGCGCACCTGGCTCACGGTGCCGCCGCTCATCTTCATGACCACCGCCGCGCCGGCCGTGGCCCAGTCGCCCGTCTTGCGCTTGAGCTTCTCGTAGGCCCAGCCCGTGCCGGCGGCAAAGGCCGGCACGCGGATCGCGGTGAGGATCTCGTCCTCGGCCAGCGCGGTGGCGTACAGGCCGAGGTAGAAGTCGTCGGCCTTCACGGCACGCCGGCCGCTGCGGCCTTCGATGTGCATGGTGGCGTCGAGCGCCAGGCTGATGGCCGGGTGGTCGTTGCCGGGGTCGCCGTGGGCGATGTCGCCGCCGATCGTGCCGCGGTTGCGCACCTGCGGGTCGGCGATGAGCTTGGGCGCCTCGGCCAGCAGCGGCACCTTGGCGCGCAGGATGGGGCTGGCGATGAGCTCGTTTTCGCTCGTCATGGCGCCGATGACGACATCGCCGCCGTCTTCGCAGATGCCGCGAAGTTCGGGGATGCGGTTGAGGTCGATCAGGTGCGCCGGCTGCGCAAAACGCAGCTTCATCATCGGCAGCAGGCTGTGGCCGCCGGCCAGCAGCTTGGCGTCTTGCCCCAGGCTGCCGAGCAGCCCGAGTGCCTCGCCCACGGACTTGGGCGCGTGGTAATCGAATGACGGGGGGATCACGAGGGTCTCCTTGGTCTGGCGGCCCCTTCAGTGGAGGGCCTGGCTTCGGCTTGTCGCGGCCATGCTGCAAGCCGCCGCGCATGCTGGAGCCAAGCGAATACCGGGGGAAAGTGCCCGGGCATGCGGCTGCAAGGCCCGGTCATGCCCGGGTTTCGCACGAACGGTAGGCCGCGCTGCACGAACGGCAGGCGGAGCCCCTGAAACGCCGCGGCGGGCCATCGGGCCCGGCTGCGAGCCCGGGAAAGTCCCAGGGCCTCGCTAACCCTGATCGGCCGTCACCGGCACCGCCCCGGCGGGCAGGCCCAGGCGGCGCAACACCTCGGCGCTGCTGCTGCGCGACACCGGCACGGGCTCGGCCAGCCCGCGCAACTCCAGCAGCAGGCGGCTGCCCTGGCGCTGCAGTTGCACCACGCAGCCCAGGTTGACGATGTGGCTGCGGTGCACGCGCATGAAGAGCTCGGGGTCGAGACGGCCTTCGAGATCAGAGATGGCCAGGTTGCAGAAGCGCCGCCCCTCGGCCGTGGCCACCTGCGTGTAATGGCCTTCGGACTGCAGGTGCACGATGTCGTCGGCATCGACCAGCACGATGCGCTGGCCCGCCGAGGTGGGCACCTTCAGCAGCCGGCGGCGCGGCGGCGTGCCGCCATCCGTTGCAACTGCGACGCTGCCGGCCATGGCCGCATCGCCCACCGCCACCACCTCGGTGATGTCGTAGAACACGAGCACGTAGCCACGCGTGGCGCCATCGCCGCCGGCCATGCGCGTGACCTTGATCAGCAGCACCCGCTCGGGGATGTTGATGATCATCGTCATCGGCGGCGGGTTGCTCACCGGGCACTGCGCACTGGCCGCGGCCTGCGCGAGCAGGAAGTCGACCTTGGGCTGCGAGCGCTCGGGGTGGAAGCTCAGCACCATGCGGTCGAAGGGCTGCTTCTCTTCGACCGGCAGCACGCGGCGCGCGAAGTCGTTCATGGCCACCACGTGGCGCTCGGCGTCGAGCTCGATCACGCCGACATCGAAGCGTTCGAGCAGGTACAGCGGCGAGACCGGGGCGTCCATGGGGGGCGATTGCAACACGGGCCGCGCTCAGCGCAGCCCGCCTGAATCGAGCACCGGGCGCAGCCCGAACAACGATGCGTAGCGCACACCGATCAACGCGTGCTCGCGCACCAGCGCCTCGGCGCGCGCGCCCTCGCCTGCCAGCAGCGCGTCGACGATCAGCCGGTGCTGCATCTGCGCCACCTGCAGCTTGCGGGTCTCGGCGCCCAGTTGCTCGGCCTCGAAGGTGATGCTGTCGGCGCTGGCGAACGGCAGGTGGTCGTTGCGGGCGATGGCATCGGCCACCACGCGGCTGCCGGCGCCGGCCACGAGTGCGGCGTGGAAGCGCGCGTTCAGCGCGCTCCAGCACTCGATGTCGTCGGCCTGCAGCTGGCCGCGCGAGAGCAGGGCATCGCCGTCGGCCAGGCACTGCTCGAACAGCACCCTCGTGGCCGCGTCGAGGCCACGCTCGCACAGCCGACGCGCCGCCAGGCCCTCGAGCACACCGCGCACCTCGACCGCGCAGCGCACGTCGTCGGCCGAGAACGCGCGCACGACATAGCCGCGCTTGCCGGCGCTTTCGAGCAGACCTTCCTGCGCCAGCGTGCGAAACGCCAGCCGCACCGGCGTGCGCGAGACACCGAGGTCCTGCGCCACGGTCTCTTCGGCCAGCCGGCTGCCGGCGGCATAACGGCCTTCGGCGAGCCAGCGCCGCAACTGCGCCACCAGCGAACCGGCGCGCGCCTCGCCCACGGATTCATGACCTAGGGTTTTCACCACTTTGGATCCATTCAATGGCCTTTCGGTTGACCTGTCCTCATGATCGCCTAAGAATTGGATCCAATTCAAGTCTCCTAGACCCGACTTCCCACCCTGACCATGTTCATCCACAACGCCTGGTACATGGCCGCCACGCCCGATGAGATCGATCCCCTCGGGGCGGGCCAGCCGCTGGCGCGCCAAGTGTGCGGCGAACGCATGGTGCTGTTCCGCGGCCCCGGTGGGGCCGTCTCTGCGCTGGAGGACTTCTGCCCCCACCGCGGTGCGCCGCTCTCACTGGGCCGCGTCTGCGACGGCGAGCTCGTCTGCGGCTACCACGGCCTGCGCATGGGTTGCGACGGCCGCACGGTGGCCATGCCCGGGCAGCGCGTGCGCGGCTTCCCGGCCATCCGCGCCTGGCCGGTGGCCGAGTACGCCGGCTTCGTGTGGGTGTGGCCGGGCGATCCGGCATTGGCCTCGCCCGAACAGCTGCCCGTGCTGCCCTGGGCCGACGGCACTGGCGTCAAGCCCGGCTGGGCCTACGGCGGCGGCCACTACGAGATCGCCTGCGAGTGGCGGCTGATGATCGACAACCTGATGGACCTGACGCACGAGACCTACGTGCACGCCGACAGCATCGGCCAGCCCGAGATCGACGAAACACCGAGCCAGACGCGCATGGTCGGCGACGAGGTCATCACCAGCCGCACGATGAACGCGATCCAGGCGCCGCCGTTCTGGCAGCAGGCGCTGGCGATGAACGGGCTGCCCACCGATCAGCCGGTCGACCGCTGGCAGGTGTGCCACTTCACGCCGCCCAGCCACGTGATGATCGAGGTCGGCGTGGCGCTGGCCGGCCGCGGCGGCATCGACGCCCCCGACGACGCGAAGGCGGCCACCATCGTGGTGGACTTCATCACCCCTGAAACCGCCGGCTCGATCCACTACTTCTGGGGCATGGCCCGACGCTTCCGCGCCGACGACGCCGAACTCACCGCGCGCATCCGCGAGGGCCAGGGCCGCATCTTCAGCGAAGACCGCGCCATGCTCGAGCAGCAGCAGCGCAACCTGGCGGCGCACCCGACACGCGATCTGCTCAAGCTCAACATCGACAGCGGCGGCGTGATGTCGCGGCGGCTGATCGACCGCCTGCTCGCCGCCGAGGCCGCGGCGGCGTCGGCCCAGATCCCCGCCGCCGCCTGATGGGCACCCCGGCAAACGAAGCGCCACTGGCGCTGACCGTGGCTGCGCGCCAGACGCTGGCCGAAGGCATCGACCTCTTCGAGCTGCACCCGCCGCCGGGGCAGGTGCTGCCGCCGTTCACGGCCGGGGCGCACATCGAGCTGCAACTGCAGCATGAAGGCCGGCCGCTGCTGCGGCCCTACTCGCTGTGCAACGCGCCGGGCGAAACCCACCGCTGGCAGATTGCCGTGCTGCGCGTGCCGGCCTCGCGTGGCGGCTCGGCGGCCGTGCACGCGCAGCTGCAGCCGGGCAGCCGCGTGCACACCTCGGCTCCGCGCAACCTGTTCGAACTCGTGCCCGGCGCGCGCCACAGCCTGCTGCTGGCCGGCGGCATCGGCATCACGCCGCTGCTGGCGATGGCCGAGGCGCTGCACGCGGCCGGCGCCGGCTTCCGTCTGCACCACGCCACGCGCTCCCAAGCCCGCACGCCCTTCATCGAGCGGCTCGAGCAAGCACCCTGGCGCGACCGCGTCGTGCGCCATCTCGACGACGGCGACGAGGCGCAACGCCTGGACTTCGACCGACTGCTCGCTCGGCCCGAGCCCGGCACCCACCTCTACGTGTGCGGGCCGCAAGGCTTCATGGACGCCGCGCTGGCCCGCGCCCGCACCCTGGGCTGGCCCGAGGCGCAGCTGCACTGGGAGAGCTTTGGCGGCGACACCGCGCCGCAGGCTGGCGACCGGGCTTTCACGCTGGTGCTGGCGCGCAGCGGCGTCACACTGCAGGTGCCCGCCGGCTGCACCGCGGCGCAGGCGATCGCCGACGCCGGCGTGTTCCTGGCCACCAGCTGCGAACAAGGCGTCTGCGGCACCTGCCTGACGCCGGTGCTCGAAGGCCGGCCCGAGCACCGCGACCACTACCTCACGCCCGAAGAGCAGGCCGCGGGCGACCAGTTCACGCCCTGCTGCTCGCGGGCGCTGAGCGAGCGCCTCGTCATCGATCTCTAGAACCCACCGAACCGGCCAACCGGGCACACCTTACGGAGACAGACCATGCAAGACCCCCGCTTCAACCGCCGCCAACTGCTGAGCTCGGGCCTGGCCCTGGCCGGGCTCTCGGCCCTGCCCGCCCACGCCCAGACGCCCGCCTGGCCGGCGGCCAAGCCGATCCGCCTGATCGTCAACTTTCCGGCCGGGGGCTCGCCCGACGCGGTGGCGCGCGCCGTGGCCGGCCCGGTGTCGGCGGCCATCGGGCAGCAGATCGTGGTCGACAACCGCGGCGGTGCCGGCGGCATCATCGGCGCCGATGCGGTGGCCAAGAGTCCGGCCGACGGCTACACCTTCCTGCTGAGCTCGGGCAGCGCGGCGGCCATCGTGCCGCTGCTGAACAACAAGATGCCCTACGACGCGGCCAAGGACCTCATCCCCGTGGCCGCCGGTGCCCGGCTCGAGCTGTTCCTGGTGGTGCGTGCCGATGCGCCGTACAAGACCTACGCCGAGTTCGTCGCTCACGCCAAGCGCAACCCCGGCCGGCTGAGCTACGGCTCGCCGGGCAACGGCACCAGCCCGCACATCGCCGGCGAGATGCTCAAGTCGCAGGCCGGCATCTTCACGGTGCACATCCCGTACCGCGGCTCGGCGGCGGTGCTGCAAGACCTGCTTGCCGGCAGTCTGGACTACACCTTCGACCCCGGCATCGCGTTTTCGCACGTGCGTTCGGGCCGGCTGCGCCTGCTGGCCGTGGGCTCGGTGAAGCGCACGCCGATGTTCCCCGACGCGCCGACGCTCATCGAGCTCGGCCTGCCGGGCTTCGACGCCGGCACCACCCACGGCTTCTGGGCGCCGGCGGGCACGCCGCCGGAGATCGTCGACCGCATGAAC
>Ga0315901_10010508_pt1 | contig 10517 bp, 5 predicted proteins | sample LakEriMetagenome_10_FD_203761 | JGI IMG/M metagenome (GOLD analysis project Ga0315901, IMG submission 203761) | Freshwater fungal communities from buoy surface, Lake Erie, Ohio, United States - Buoy 2 MA116 | ecosystem: Environmental > Aquatic > Freshwater > Lake | place: USA: Lake Erie, Ohio...
TTTTGTGATAAATAAGCTATTACACATTCCAATCAAGTACAAATCGGTTAGTGATAATCCATTTTAACATCGCATAACTAAATAAACTAAGATTATTAACTATTATTCATCAACAACGTATAATCCGTTTTACATGTAAGCATACAAATCAAAATGATAAAAATCGATAGTACTACAAACGTCCAATAGTTATCCTCTTCCCGAGCTCCCTCAAACAATTTAGCAATGCTGCCATTATATGCCAGCTGAAGAAAATAACTTAATAAAAAGAATAATCCCATACTTACGATTGATATAACAATCAAGCCAACCAAAGCATATATCGAATCAGTCTTCATTTTATAAAACTGATTATTATTATATAAAATTTTTGTTAAAATGGATGACGTTTTCTATCTGATGCTTTTTATGTGGACATGCCTTTATTATGTTAATTTTATGACCACTTCTCGGAAATGGTCTTATGTTATATCTCTGTTTCATTCTTTGATCGTCTCTGTCAAAAGTTTACATTATATAACCTGTCCTGATCCGAATATGTTATACTATATGATGCATTTTACATTAGCTTACCTCACTGTATCAGTAGTATATATTATACAACATCAGAGTGAAGGACTATCGGTCCTTATACATCATACAGCAAGTATCACTCTATTATATTATGGAATCTCGGCAGACGTTAAATACTATCCTTTTATTAATAGGTTGTTTTTGTTCGAGATTCCCATTGTCTTTCTCAACATACAACTGTTATATAACGGTCGACATATTAGGACTCTAAATGGATTGATAACTCTTGTTTTATATTTTATTTTTCGTTTTTGTAATTCGTGGAAGATCCTTCTCTTATTTACAGATTTAACGATACACGAAGAAGCTCCCATGTCGGTTCATGCTGGTTTATATACCATTTTCTTTGTACAATCTTATTGGATGTATAAAATAGTTTTATTTTTATTTTTTGACGATGTAATTTAATATCATTCTATAACGACTTACGTGAATAACTAATAGTTATATAGTTAGACCATAATTGATATTTATTATTAATTATGTTACAAATAGACAAAATGGACGAGTCTGAAGAATATACCAAGGATAAAATCTATATTAAAACTAAAGGTACATGTCTTTCTATTAACTCAGGACGTCTCTCTTTTCCGGACGATATACTTATCTTTTCAAAATTAACCGTGTTGGACTTGTCCAACAACTGTTTTATGTATCTTCCAGCTGAACTTGGAAATCTTACACAGCTTAAATCATTGAACCTTAACGGAAACTGCCTTGTTGAGTTCCCGGTTTTTAGTTTTGCCTACCTTTTTATTTTATCTCTCGCGGGAAATCCCTTCATGGGCGCGGTTGACACGACAAATATGCCCGTGTTGGCCACATTATACCTGTCTTATCATGTCACGGCATGTACACTCAAATCGACAGCCGTGATACGATGTTGAGCCTAATTATATTAATTATGATTATAATTAATAGTAAAATGGTAGGTTGTTATGACCCGATTAGTAATACATATAAATGTCTTCCCGGACAATTTTGCATAAACAACGAATGTATAAATCCGTGTGGTGTTAACGGTGGTACCTATTGTCCTGATGAAACTCAGTATTGTCAATCTATAGGTGATGGTAATTATACATGTGTATATGAATGCGAAGAAGATGTTGATTGTACCTCGGGCTATGTTTGTGTTAACAATGGTTGTGTCTGGACATGTGAAGACGGCGGTGATTATTGTCCACCCGAAATAGACGATATAACCGGTGTTGAAACGTTTAAACAAATATGTGTTGTTGAAGACAAAAGAGTATGTAAAACAAAATGTGAATACGATGGCGATGCCTGTGCCGAATCTAACGAAAAATGTATTATAATAAGCCAAGATGACCAAAATATAGTTAAACAATGTTTTCCACCCTGTGACCTAGCATTTGGTTATTGCCCTAACGAACTACAAGCATGCGTTGAAACTCCTGATAATTTTCAGTGTATAGACCCCTGTATAGATGATAATGACTGTACGGGAAGTAGTCGATGTGTTGGTTATGAGAATAAGTATTGTCAAGTCCCGTGTGCTGAATCAGGTGGTTATTATTGCGAAGAGAGCAAAATATGTATTGAAACTCAGTGTCTTGACTTGTGTGGTAATGTTAAAGGTTACTGTTATGGCGAAGATATAAAATGCTTGCCATATAATATACACGTTAGCGATGCTGAGTGTGAAACGGATGAAACCTGCATCTGGCAATGTTATCCTCCCTGTAAATCTGATTTCGGCTATTGTAATGAAAACGAACTATGCCAATCTATTGGTAATGATAACTATACGTGTACCCCCCTCTGTGATGACGTTTACGGTCCATGTCTAGATCCTAACCAACTATGTGTTGCTACAGAAAACAAGTTTGAGTGTCAAAATATATGTGGATTAGATGTAACAAATAATGGCCCGTGCAGTGGCAATAGATTATGCTCGGAAAAGTCTAGTACTCTTCTATGCTCTGAAAACTCCACCGTACCCTGTGTATGTTCTACTATCTGTGGTGACGTTGATGGTCCCTGCCCCGATCCTAACGAAACATGTATTCTTCAAGACTGTGGTCTATCTGGTGGGTGTTCTACCCCCTTTAAATGCACCAGATATTGCGGTGGAATCACAGAAGGCCCCTGCCAAGATGCAAACGACGTATGTTATAAATTTAATGATGAAAATTGGAGATGTTTACCTGCATGTGGTACATCAACGGCCAACGGCACCGAAGGAATATGTCCTGATCCTAATCAAGAATGTATCGAGTCGAGTGTTTCAGGTCAGTTCATATGCTCCGATCCATGTGGTATTCGGCAAGGACGATGTGATGGTATAAACGAAATATGTGTTCCTGACAAGAATTATGGTGGCTATAAATGTGTTACCGAATGTAATCTTGAACCGGGCGCCTGTGCCAATCCTAATCAAATATGTGATCAAAAAAACTTCTATTTTGTTTGCGTTGATCCGCCCGAATCCAAAAGTATCATAACTATAGTCATCATCGTAATAGTCTTTATCCTTATAATTGCTTTAATAATTATTTATCTTTATAAAAATAAAAATAGCAACATATCAAGTACTTAATATATTATAGTATATTAAGTGCTAATTAGTATATTATATTAAGTACTAATATCATAGTCGTTAAAATCTTCATTTTCTGCATGACCCTCGTCGTTTACCTCTGTATAACCGTGCATAATATCATATTCTTCGTCTATATCTATGTCACTTTCACTTTCCAATTCTTCATAATCATCTATTTGTTCGTCTATTTCATCCTCCAACTGTTGCTGGGCCTCCTCGCTTGTTAACATTCTTTCATTATGTGGTTCTTCGGCCATAATACTAATATTAACATTGGCGGTCGCTAGTAGATTACGAAGGCGTAAAAATATAGTTGTTGTTGAAACTTTTCCAATACTCGTACTCTTGCATAACTGGCACTGCTTATTATTGTTTACGATATTTCCACAATGTAAACATAAATTAACCAGTATCTCGTCAGAACTTATTTTCATACGATCAAGTAACAGCTCTGACCCTCCATGACTAATTAAAGCGTCACGCTCCATATTGCCTAACCTTAGTGCCCCTCCCTTTGACCTACCCGTTGTTGGTTGTCCCGTCTTTAGTTTACTCGGCCCTAACCCCCGAGCCTGTATTTTGTCCTTAACCTGATGTTTTAATGCCTGATAATAACATGGCCCTGTATAAACCTTTGTTTGTATCTTTTTACCCGTTTTACCATCATACATTATTTCTTCACCATCAAATGAATAGCCATATGCCTCTAGATTTTTTACGAAATCTTCTTCGTTGAATGTTCTAAATCCAGTCGCATTAAGTGTTTCTCCCTTTAATGCCACTGTTTTTGACATGACTATCTCTATAACCTTATTAATTGTCATTCGCTTGGCAAGAGGTATAGGATTAATAATAATATCCGGTGTAACGCCGTTAATCGTAAACGGTAACTCGGCAATGCTTGCCTTATAACCCAAAGTAGCCTTTTGTGCGTACCTTGAAGCAAACTTATCGGCTACCATTGGCTTACGAACAGTTCTTATCTTAACATGCACTACAAAGTTTTGATCCATATTTTTGATCATGGTAACTCGGTCGATAATACCCTGTTCACCAATTTCTAAATAAACTGAATCGTCAAAGTCACCCACGGCCGAATGTCGTATCTTACCTATAATACAATCACCCGTTTCAACATAACTATTAAGTTTTGGCAAGCCGTCTGGCCCTAAGTTTCGATAAACATGTCGATCCTTCTTGCTGACCGTTTCAGTCGGTATCATAAATTCATCTTTATAGCTGATGTTAGAATGATATTCATCTGGATTAAATTTACCAGTGCTCTTTACCAATGAATGTGTAAAATACTTTACACTCATAAACAATCCAACATCAACTGATCCCTGGTTCATCACTAAAGCATCTTCTTGTTCCCACCCCCCATAGGTCATTACTGCCACTCTTACTGTCTGGCCAGCAGGTTGTTCACCAAGACCCAACATCTTATTGATTTGCGGTTCAAAAATAGGCGCGGTTGGAAAAGCTAACACTTTCGATGATGTGTCCATTCGTACTTTATGGTTACTACTGTACAATCCCATAGCTTGTTTACCCATACTCGCTTGGTATGTATTTCTCGGTGCTTGTGCCCTACCCGGTAGAGGAATAATCGACGCGGTCACACTCAAAATAGAGGTCGGATCTATATCACAATGGGTTATTTTATTCATAGACATTAGCTTATCTCGTTCGTTATACAACCTTACCAAATCCCGATCAGAAGCTTCCGGAATTAAACTATTTATTTCAGCAAGACGATTTTTCTTACCGTTAACTCGGTTTATTATATCATCTTTTGAAAACGCTAACATCGTATCTTGTTGTTCAAACGCATCGATCATTTCAACAGCTTCGTTTTCGATCATTGTTTCAAACGTTGGTAATGTTGTGATTTTCATCTCATTAAAAAGCTTGGATCTTAGTTTATCCAATATCAATACATCATCTTCTACCCTTAACAAAGGTGCTGTTAGTCTCCCTCCATCCGTGTGAATATATAACACCCCTCTCTTTAGAACAATACAGGTATCTCTATATATTTGACCGCTCAGTTTCCATTTCTTTGCCTTATCATAGGTAATTAGTCCATTTACCCAGCCAATTAATTTTCCATTAAGCATCATAATAGTTGTCATCCCCCCCTCATTGTCTCTTTCAGGTACAATTAAAGGTTCGAGTAGCTTCCTGACTACCCTATCCGGCATTCCTATAGTAATATCGCATACTGAAGTTAGATTCTTGATCAAGCCGATACCGGCACCCTCTGGTGACTCTACTGGACAGATATAATGTAGACCACTAAACTGAACTAGTCGTTGTTTTTCTTGTTTTGACTTTTTGTCGGCCTGTACGCTAATACGCCTCATGTGTGCGAATGAGTCTAATATCGATCCTCTCTTTAGAACATCTGTAATGTTTAACTTGTAAGCCATCCGTCCCATGGTCCAATTTGTCATAAAGTTAGTTGTAAATTTACTGATCAGATCTAACTTTGTTGATAGATAATTGGCAACGATTTCCATAGAGCTTTGACTTTGAGAGGTTTTTCTATCAAGCATATTTTGAAGATTTCTCATAGCGTCAGCCCATATATTACTGAACAGCTCATTAATATAATAAGCCGACACGTGAACCTGCTTATTTTCCCAGCTGTCTCGATCGTCTAAATAACCGACGCCACCCTTATATTCAGCCATACGAACGATCATCATGGCCAACATATCTAATTTTCGATGGGTAGGTTCGCCGTTCATATGTGCAAATAATGAGTTCATCAAGTCGGCATGTATTTTTTCTTTTTCTTCTTTTATCGTCTCAGGTGTAAATCGTTTACCTCCCGTTCGTAGATGGTAAATCAGAGAATAAACATCTGTTGAATACTCACCGATTTCTGTAATACTACCCGTCAAAGCCGTTCTTATTTTAATATGATTCTTTTCGTCGACAAATTTATATATATGCCTCAGCATATCGTCTACATCTTCAATTCCAAAAATAGCATAAATCAACAGAACTGGAATACTATCCTGTGATAAGTTAGCACTTTTAAACATACTCAATCTTAAATGGATACTAGCTTTTCGTTCATTATAAATTAGTGTAACCTTTGGTGTACCATAGAACTCCCCTATCGACGACATGACGCAAGTCAAATTCTCGTCCTTACCAGCATACATTAAAATTCGGTTGTCTCTAAGATTTTCCTGAAGCAAAATAAGGCGTTCCTTTCCTTTTATGATAAAATAGCCGTCCGGATCATTTTTATTTTCACCTTTAAGATGACGTTCAGTTGGAGATAAACCATATAACAGGCATCTTTTTGATCCTACCATGAGCGGTATTTTGCCTATAACGACATTTTTGCGAACATTTGTTGTTTTGTCGTTAAATGTCTCAACAAGTACGATATTGCATTCAGTTGAGTATGTATTCTCTCGCATACGCATCATCATCGGATATGTTGATCTATCGTTCACATTACCGATTTTAGAAAACTCTAATTTAGTAAAGCTTATTTTTGAATTGTGGGTCCTTAATGGTGTCCACTTAGCTATCTTTTCCGGCAATGTAACATCCAAAAGATAATCATAAGCCCTAACCAAAAAATCAGTAAAACGATTGAAGCTGATATACTCTTTAAAGTACTTGCCGTGTTCATCCATCACCAGCCTTCCAGGCAAATCAACAGTTTCATCGTCGAGTTCCACCCTTTCTAGTCTATACGGTGGTACCATAGGTACATTGTCAAATACTTCATTGGTTAGTGAGTCACCTTGGACAACTTTCATTTTATTTTGGTAAAAATGAAAATTGATTCTTTATTTAGGAAATAGTTGGTAAAATGATCGGTCAGACTAAAAAAAATAAGCAAAACGAAATTGTTCTTGACGAACAAGGACAGCTGTTTTATAAGTGGCACGAATACACAGACTTTACCAGTTTTCTTGTCCAGTCCTTTGACCTTTGGGTTACGGATATATTGCCGAAGCAGATAATGGCGAAAACACTCAAAACCGACATTTCAGTTATTAGTTTTCGTAACATATTTTTTCAATCGGCTGGAAAGCTGGGTGATCCGTCAACATACCCAAACGATGCCCGTCTGCGTGATACATCCTATCTCGCAACTGGATATTTTGATATTATTGAGCGTTTTAATAACAATACGGAAGAAACTGAACATCGAGTTATGTTCGGTCAAATTCCAGTTATGCTCGGTTCATGTTTGTGTGTTACACGTCAATTAAACGCAGCCGAACGTCACAAAATAGGTGAGAACTATATGGACCCTGATGGCTACTTTATTATCAAAGGCAACGAACGTCTTGTTATAATCCAAGAGAAACTTCGAATGAACAAGATCTTGTTGTACTACAAAGACAACAAGGGTACTCTACTTTGTACAATGACATGTGCGACTATCACAGGTTCGCATATTATCAATGTATTAGTTGGCAAAAACCGAGGTTTAAAGCTACATATAAAGACATTCGGTGCTGGTAAGCACGTACCTGTCTTATTGCTTTATAAATTCTTTGGTTACACCAATATCGAAGACATTCTGGCTCATCTGTTTAAGTTCACAACATCAAAAGATCGTAATAAAATTCTCCAGATTCTTGTACCTTCGGTGTTTAAATACGAAACCACCGAAGATGTTTATCAATATATTCATCGTAAATCGACTGAGTCTTCTAAGATCAAAGAAGAAACATGGGAAGATGATAAACAAAAGATAAAACAAGATGTTATCAGTGGTTTATTTCCGCATATGAATGGTGAACCATTTGAACGAAAATTAGATATGCTAGCTATGATGATAATGCGAGTTGTTGAATTCAAAATTGGATCTGGTTATTTAGACGACCGTGACAGTTGGGGCAACAAACGTCTTGAAGCATCGCCTCGCATGATGGAGAGTTTATTTACGGCCATATGGGATAAGATTATTGATTCTATCCAAACCAAGCTTGACACCGAGCGCACTGGTGAACATGGCATTGGCAATCATCTTATGTCTGTCAAAAAACACCTAACGACTGAAGTGATGAAAGAAGACTTTGTAAACAGCTTTGCTGGCCAGTATTGGGGACTTAAGAACAACAAGTCCGTTTCACCAGTTTCTCGATATAAGCAGAATATGACTGATATCTTGAAGCGTGATGCTCACCTTTCGGCTCATTCACATATGCGCCGTGTTAGTGCCACCACGAACAAGCAAACGAAACAAGCCAGCATTCGTCTTGTACCCTGGTCTGGACTTGGTGCTATTTGTCCGGCGGAAACACCTGAAGGTGGTTCATGTGGATTGGTCAAAAATATGGCCTCAACATGCTGGACATCTCTCGAACGCGATGATGCACCGGTTATTGACTATCTTAATGGACGTATCGTTTCAGACAAGACAGAAGATTGCAAAGAAAAAGTTTTACTAAATGGTCGTTTTATCGGCTGGACCAATGGTTCAAAAACTGAAACCTATTTACGCAAACTTAAAGTATCGGGTAACCTTTATTATGACATATGTATTATTTTAGAGAAAAGTTACTTGACGATATATACGGATGCGTCCAGAGTTTTGGTTCCGCTTCTTATCGTCAAAGACAACGAGATCGTTCTTGATCGAGTCATTCGTGAGCTCGGTGAAATACCCGACTTTCCATATATGCTTTCTCATGGAATTGTCGAGTATGTTGATATAGCCGAGCACAATATGATCGATCTTGTATTCTCGAAACAACATCTGGCAGATCGACTAAGAAAGGAACCGAATCTTCGTGTCACCCATTGTGACCTTGATCCAACTTCAATGCTTAGTATAAGCACAAACATCATTCCATTCGCTCACATGTCTCAAGCGCCCAGAAATACATATCAAGCAAGCATGGGCAAGCAAGCCTTGGGCACTTACCATACAAATCACAAAGCTCGCTTTGATACTACAGCTCGGATCATGGTCTATCCTAATCGACCTATTTTTGAACCTCAGATGAACAAATTGCTAGGTTTAAATGAAATTCCGGCAGGTCAGATGGTTCGAGTAGCAATCATGACACATGAAGGATGGGAACAGGAAGATGCTCTTGTTGTTAACCGTCATTCGATAGATTGTGGTATGTTCTTTACGGTAAAATATTTTACCAAAATCGCAACCATCAGTAAAGATCATGGCAAGGAAATTAAAGAGGCCTTTGGTATTCCACCGGTAAAGCTTAAAGGTGCCAAATCGTACAGCCATCTGGACGAAAACGGCCTGCCCGTTCTTGGATCTTTTGTACAGCGAGATGATTGTATCATCGGCAAAGTACGACATATCGGTAAGGATGTTAAAGACGTTTCTATGTATCTTGGTGTTGGTGAATGCGGCATCGTTGATCGGGTGACGGTTATTCAAAATGCTGGTGGTGTTAATCAAATAACGATAAAAGTAAAGATTCGCGAGTTTCGGGTGACCGTTACCGGCGACAAGTATGCTTCTCGTTATGCTCAAAAAGCAACCATTGGTAAAATTCGTGAAGCCCATCAAATGCCATTTACAGACAAAGGTGTATGCCCCGATGTTATCATCAATCCGATACCAATTGCCAAACGTATGACTATCAATAAGGTCAATGAAACGATAATTTCCAAAGGTGCTGCTCTGAAGGGTGAGTATATCAATGCTACCACATTTCGCAGTCAAGATGTTGAATATTATGCCAAGGTACTTGAAAAGAACGGTTTCAATTTTTCCGGTGAAGAGACCATGTACGATGGTATGACAGGAAAAAAGATACAAGCTAAAATTTACAATGCTCCGTGTTATTATCAAGCATTACGTCACCAGGTTAAAGATAAAATTCAAGTCAGAGGATTAGGCTTCAGCAAGATGACAACTCGTCAACCAACCTGCGGAAGGCATGAAGGTGGTGCTTTGCGCCTTGGCAATATGGAGCGTGATGCTCTAATCAGCCATGGTGCATCAGCCATGCTTCTTGATCGCATGTGTTACTGCTCAGATCCGTTTACGCTGGTTATCTGTATCAAGTGTGGACATATTGGATCGGCCATCCAACAGGGAATGGCCATGTTTCCATGTAAGGCTTGTCATAATACAAAATTTGGACGGGTTAAGACCTCTTATGTATTTAAATATCTTATTCATATTTTGGCGGCAGCGAACATTAATGTTAAACCTGAGGTTGATATTATTGACGAGGTTGTTGATTCTTCAAGCATCATCGACATTGAAGATATGGAAGAACCAATTCTCGTGTCCGATGAAGAGGAGGATACGCCAAATGAACAGAAGAAGATAACCAAGGAAGATGAAGAGGAAGAAGAAGATATCGATGAAGACATAGTATTTTCTGAGGAAGAGGAAGACGAAGACCCAGAC
>Ga0315901_10010509_pt1 | contig 10517 bp, 9 predicted proteins | sample LakEriMetagenome_10_FD_203761 | JGI IMG/M metagenome (GOLD analysis project Ga0315901, IMG submission 203761) | Freshwater fungal communities from buoy surface, Lake Erie, Ohio, United States - Buoy 2 MA116 | ecosystem: Environmental > Aquatic > Freshwater > Lake | place: USA: Lake Erie, Ohio...
ACGCCGACCTGATGTTCGGCAAGGGGATCGACGAGTTGTCCCCGGTCGATCAGATGCGGGTCCGATCGGCAGCGCGGGAGGACGCGATCCGCGGCGGCGCCGCCCGGGCGAAGGAGCATGCCGCCGACCCCAACGGGGGTGGCGGGTCCGGAACGGGCGCCTCCCCAGCACCGGGAACAGGGACCGGGACGGGCGGCGCAGCCGCGGGGCGCGGCGCCGACGACGCCATGCAGCCGGGGGTCCCGCCCGACAAGAACCCGTCGGCACCGTCGGCGCCCGGGGCCGTCGATCCGACCGCAGCTCCGGGCGCCCCGGACCCGGGGTCCAGGGCGCCGGATCCGACTGCACCGACACCCGACGATCCTGCCACCGCTCGGGACCCGAGCCCCTCCGGAGCCGGCACGGGATCCTCCGACGCTGCGCCGGACGACACCCCGGCACCGGCGAGCGGGGGCACGGGCACCCGGGCGCCGGCGGAGGCCGGTGAGGAGCACTCCTTCACGATGACCGTGTTCTACGGGAACGGCGAGGAGTACTACGGGACGGCGGACGGTCGCTGGTTCGACGCCAACGGCAACGAAGTGACCTCTGCACAGCACGTCAGCACGTTGAACCGTGAAGCGGCATCCCTCGGACTCGACCCGAGCGGGGCATCGCAGGGGACCGTCGTCGCGTCGGGAGACACCTGGGAGGCGGCGAACGGCATGGATCCGGCCGGTACGGCACCCGCCGAGACGCCACCGGCCGGCACGGCGCCCGCATCCGGCGGAGGCGCACCCGAATCCGGCGGAACCGCACCGGCAGGTGGCGGGGCGAACCCGGACGGGACGGGTGGGTCCGAGACCGACCGGACGGAAGAGGAGAAGAAGTCGGAGGAGGAGAAGAAGGCGGAGGAAGAGAAGAACGAGAACGACGAGCAGACGAACGGCACCGACGGCTCGGGCGACTCCGACGACGGGAGCGGCGACGCCTCAGGCGATGGGGGCGACACGACCCCGCCCGAGGGCGGGGAGGACAGCGCCGGGGCGGACGTCTCCTTCACCCCCGACGAGGACGGGCAGACGTTCTGGGCACCGGGAACCGGACCGGGCGCCGACCTGCGCAAGGCCATGCAACCCAACCCCGTGGACGGCGGCGACATCGACCCGACCGACGACGACGCCGCCTTCGGGGCGGGTGCCGGGTCGCACAGCGGGCCGCTGCGCGACCTCAAGGAAACCCTGCTCGGCGGCGACACCCGGGGCGAGTTCATCCGGGCCGGGGGCGGCTCGCTACCCGCCGGAGGCCGCCCGGGACTGCACCAGCCCGGTGCCGTCGACCCCGCCGAGGGCGACGACTTCGGCTCGTCGTTCGAGCAGCGCGACGACGACCCGCTCGACGGCGGTGCCGCCCCGAAGCTCGGCCTGCCGCCGGCGGAGGAGGAAGAAGACGAGGCGAACACCGACGCCGCATCGGCCGAGGACGACACCGACTCGTCGACCGCCTACGAGATGACGCGGATGCCCCGCTTCCTCGACCTCTTCGACGACTGACCAGCACACCGGTGCCGTCGCGGCGCCGAACAGATCCACTCGTACCCGTGATGCGGGCAGTCCTCGGTACGGATACCGGTCGGTACGAACCGGCGAAGAGGGCACCGCTGCTGTCGGCCTCCACTTCGTCTCGCTCACGGGCGAACTGTGGGCCATCGTCGAGGCCGACCGACCGCGGTCACGCCCAGTTGCGCAGCAGGCGCAGGACGTCGGCTGCGCCGGGCCCGGCGGCGACGAGGTCGGTGGCCTCGGGACGCAACCGGCGGGCGCCGACCCGGCAGAACTGCCCGGCCGGGCCGGTGACCGTCGTGGCAGCCCCGGCGGGACCGTACTGCCAGGTATCCCCATCGGGGCCGGTGAGCTCGACCCGGACCGCCACCGGCTCGAGACCGGCCAGGCCGAACGCGTAGGGCAGCGTGGCGTGGCCCAGCCACACGACATGGCGCAACCGGCTCGTGTCGGCGACCTCGGCACCGATGCCGGCGGCCACGTCGAGGGCGTGCGCCCAGTGCTCGGCCAGGCGGGTCGTCGCCAGGGTGCGGGGCTTCAGCGGGGCCGCCGCCCACGGCAGCGGCCGGTCGGGATCGGCGCCGGCCAGTGCCGCCACCGAGGCGCGGCGGGCCGCCTGCCACCGGGCGAAGGCGGCGGGACCGTCGGCCCCGGCTGCGGCGACGGCGGCGGCCATCGAATCCTCGAGACCGGCACCGCCGGCAGCGTCGCCGTCCTCACCGGCCAGGCCGCTGCCACCGGCCGCGGAACGCACGACGGCCTCCTCGGTGAGGGCGAGGTGCAGCACCACGTCGGCGATCGACCAGCCCGCCGCCCCCGACGGCGCCGCCCACTGCGAGGCGCGCAGCGGGGCGAGCATCGCCTCGAGGCGGTCGTACTCGGCGGTCAGATCGGCCAGCAACTCGTCCATCCCTGCGGCCATCGGCGCATCTCCCCCGTCTCGGTCCTCGGTGACCCGCCGATGATCGCACGGCGCGCTGCGCCGCGCCCGGCAGGGGTCAGACGGTCATGGCCGCCCGCACCTCGGCCACGGCGGCCTCGCCGCCCTCGCCGCTGCCGGTGATCCGACCGCTCTCGAGCACGTAGTAGCGAGCGGTCGAACGCAGGGCGAAGCCGACGTGCTGTTCGACGAGCAACACGGTCAGGTCACCGCGCCGGGTCAGCTGCACGATCACGTTCTGGATGTCGGCGACCACGTTGGGCTGGATGCCCTCCGTCGGCTCGTCGAGGATCAGCATCCTGGGTCCGGTCAACAGCGTCCTGGCGATCGCCAGCTGCTGCCGCTGCCCGCCCGACAGCAGGCCGGCCCGACGGCTCAACAACGGCCGGAGCGCCGGGAACAGGTCGAGCACCTCGTCGAGCTCGGTGACCTTGGTCGACACGAGCTGCAGGTTCTCCATCGTCGTCATCTGGGGGAAGCACAGCTGCCCCTGGGGCACGTAGCCGAGGCCACGCTTCACCCGTTGGTTCGGCCGCATCGACGTCACGTCCTCGCCATCGAGCAGCACCGAGCCCGAGCGAACCGGGATCAGGCCCACGGCCGCCCGCAGCAGCGTGGTCTTGCCTGCCCCGTTGTGGCCCATGACCGCGGCGGCGCTGCCCCTCGGCACGGCCAGGCTCACCCCGGACAGCACCATCGAGCGGCCGTACCCGGCGGTCACCCCCGACAGTTCGAGCATCATGTCAGTCACCGGTCAGTACCTCCGACGCCGTGCCCAGGTAGACCTCGTGCACCTGGGGATCGGCCTGTATCTCGGCCACCGAGCCCTCGGCGAGGACCTTGCCGGCGTGCATCACCGTCACGAAATCGGCGTAGCGCCGCATGAACTCCATGTCGTGCTCGATCACGACGATGGTGCGTTCGCCGACGATCCGCCTGAGCAGGTCGCCGGTCTGTTCCCGTTCGTCGGCGCTCATGCCGGCCACGGTCTCGTCGAGGAACATCACCGGGGCGTCCTGCACGAGCAGCATGCCGACCTCGAGCCATTGCTTCTGGCCGTGGGCCAGCGTCCCCGCAGGCCGGTTCGCCAGGGCCTGCAGGCCGATGGTCTCGAGCGTCTCGCCCACCCGCTCGGGCACACTGCGGCGGGCGAGGAGCAGGCGACCCGCCTTGCGGTGCACCCCGGCGGCGATGTCGAGGTTCTGCAGCACCGTCAGCTGCTCGAACACGGTCGCGGTCTGGAACGTCCGGCCGACACCGAGCCGCACGATCTGGTGCGCCTTCATACCGAGCAGGTTCCGGTTGCGGAACATGGCCACTCCGTCGCCCCGCACCAAGCCGGTCAGGGCGTCGACCAGTGTCGTCTTGCCCGCCCCGTTGGGGCCGATGAGGAAGTGCAGGCGGCCCTGCAGGAACGTCAGGTCGACGCCGTCGATCGCCTTGAACCCGTCGAAGTCGACGCTGAGGTCACGGACCTCGATGTAGTCCTCGCCGAGCAACGATGCGGTCATGAGCGGCCCTCCCCCTCGGTGAGCCCGGCGGTCGCCGTCGACCTACCGGGAAGTACGGCGCGCAGCTTCGGGCCCACCGACGCGAGGCCGGCGGGCAGCAGCAGGATGACGACGATGAACAGCGCCCCCTGGAAGTAGGTCCAGCCCGTCGGGAAGCGTTCCGACAGGCTCGACTGGCCGAACCCGACGGCGATCGCTCCCACCGCCGGGCCGAGCAGCGAGGAACGGCCGCCGAGGGCCACCCCGGCGATCATCATCACCGAGGCTGCGGCGTCGACGTTCGACGGCGAGATGATCCCCGCGATGGGAGCGAACACCGCCCCGCCGATGCTCGCCATCACGGCGGCGACGACGAACGCCACGAGCTTGATGTTGGCCGGGTCGTAGCCGAGGAACCGGACACGTTCCTCGGCGTCGCGGGTCGCCACGAGCAACTCGCCGTAGCGGCTGCGGTTGAACTGCCGGACGATCACGAGGAACACGACCAGCAGCGTGGCGGCCACCAGGTACAGGCCCTTCTTGACGCCCGGGTCGTAGAGGTTCCGCCCGAACACCGTCGAGAAGGTGTTGAGGCCGTTGAACCCGCCGGTCTGTTTGATGGTGGCGATCAACAGCGTGGCGAAGGCGACCGCCAGCGCCTGGCTGAGAATGGCGAAGTACGCGCCTTTCACCCGCCGCTTGAGGATCGCGTAGCCGAGGGCGAAGGACACCACGGCGGGCAGGGCGACGATGGCGAACAGCGTGAACGGCCCGCTGCGGAACGGCTCCCACCAGCCCGGCATCGTGGCGTCGCCGTAGAGGACCATGAAGTCGGGGATACCGCCCGGTCCGGCGGCCTCGAGCTTCATGTGCATGGCCATCGTGTAGCCGCCGAGGCCGAAGAACACACCCTGGCCCATGACGAGCATGCCGCCGCGGCCCCAGGCGAGGCCGATGCCGACCGCGGCCATCGCCCACGAGCAGTACTTGCCGAGGTTGCCGAGGCGGAACGGGCTGAGCGCGTTGGGCGCCCACACCAGCAGCACCACTGCCAGCAGTGCGATCGCCAGCAGCGAGCCGTAGCTCTGCAGCAGGGAGGCCGGGGAAAGGCGCCTCGACGGGACGACGGTTGCGGTGGCTGCCGTGCTCGTCATGCCAACGACCTCGTGCGGACGGTGAACAGGCCCTGCGGGCGGGCCTGCAGGAACACCACCACCAGGGCGAAGGTGATCACCTGGGCCATGCTGCCGCTGGTCCAGTCCGTGAGGAACGCGGTGACCACCCCGACGACCCAGGCGGCGAGCACGGTGCCCTTGAGCTGCCCGACCCCACCGGCGACGACCACCAGGAACGCCGGGATGATGTACGTCGTGCCCAGCGTCGGGTTCGTGCCGGAGATGAGGGCGATCGCGACACCGCCCACGCCGGCGAGGCCGGAACCGAGGAAGAACGTGATGCGGTCGACCGAACGGGTCGGCACGCCCAGCGTCTCGGCGAGATCCCGGTACTGCACCGTCGCCCGGATGCGACGACCGAAGCTGCTGTACTTCAGCACGGCGCTCAGGCCTCCCAACGCGGCGAGCGCCAGCACGATGGTGAACAGCTGCCGGAACGGCCAGTTGTAGCCGAACACCGGGATGTTGCCGTTCAACCAGCTCGGCAGGACCACCGGGTCGCCCTGGGCGCCGAAGACGTCCTTGGCGAGCTGCTGCAGCACGAGCGCCACGCCGACGGTCGCCAGCAGCGTGTCGAGCGGCCGCTGGTACATCCAGCGGATGACCGACACCTCGAGCAGCAGGCCCAACAGGCCGGCGACGAGGAACGACACGGGGATGGCGACGAGCAGTGCGAGCCCGGCGTTGCCGATCAACTGTTGCGTGGCGTAGGCGGCGTAGGCACCGGCCATGAGGAACTCGCCGTTGGCCATGTTGATCACGCCCATCTGCCCGAAGGTCAGCGTGAGGCCGAGTGCCGCCATCAACAGGATGGCGCCGGTAGCCGTACCGGTGAGAAAGGGTGTTGTGAGTGCGTCCATACCTTCGCCTGGGTGCGGTCTACGGGAACGAGCGCCACAAGGTGGGATGCCGTGCGGACCACGACACCCCACCTCGCACGCTGAGCGGAACCGGGGTTCGCCGGAGCTACTCCTTGGTGGGGTCCCACCAGTCGTAACCCTTGAGGAACGGGTCGGGCTGGATCGGGCCCTCGGAACGCCACACCACGTCGAACTGGTTCTTTGCGTTGATCTGGCCGATCAGGCCGGTCTTGGCGATGTGGTGGTTGGAGCCGTTGATCGTGACCTTGCCCTCGGGAGCGTCGAAGCTCACCCCGTCGGCGGCGGCGTTCACCGCGTCGACGCAGAAGGACTTCGCCTTCTCGACCATGTTCTTGTAGAGGTACAGCGAGGTGTACGCCGCTTCCATCGGGTCCGAGGTCGGACGGTTGGTGCCGTACTTGCCCTGGAAGGCCTTGATGAACGTGGCGTTGGCCGGGCTGTCGACGCTCTGGAAGTAGTTCCAGGCGGCGTACTGGCCGGTCACGTTGGCGTCCATGGCCGGCGCCTCCTCCTCGGCGATGGACACCGAGATGATCGGCGACTTGTTCGGGCCGAGACCGGCTTCGTAGTACGCCTTGATGAAGCCGACGTTGGACGAGCCGTTGATCGTGTTGAACACGAAGTCGGGCTTGGCCGCAGCGATCTTGGCGACCTGGGTCGTCCAGTCGTTCTTGTCGAGCGGGACGTACTCCTCACCGACGATCTGGATGCCGAGTTTCTTGGCGTACTGCTTGATGATCTTGTTCGCCGTACGGGGGAAGACGTAGTCGGAACCGGCCAGGAACAGCGTCTTGACGCCCTTGGACTTGAGGAAGTCCATGGCGGGGATGATCTGCTGGTTGGTCGTCGCCCCGGTGTAATAGATGTTCTTCGACGCCTCGAGGCCCTCGTACTGGACCGGGTAGAACAGCAGGCCCTTGGCGCCTTCCACCACGGGCAGCATCGCCTTGCGTGAGGCAGAGGTCCAGCCGCCGAACACGGCGGACACCTTGTCCTGGGTGAGCAGCTTGTTGATCTTCTCGGCGAAGACCGTGGGCGTGCTCTGCCCGTCCTCCTCGAGATACTTGATCTTCTTGCCCATGATCCCGCCGGCGGCGTTGATCTCCTCGGCGGCGAGGATGAGCGAGTCGCGGACGGTCTGCTCGCTGATCGCCATCGGACCCGACGTCGAGTTCAGGAACCCGAGCTTGACCGTGTCGCCTTCGACACAGGTGCCCGTGGCGCCCGCCGCCGAAGCGCCGCCGGACGCCTCGCCCGACGCACTGCTCGACGCATCACTCGATCCGCAGGCCGAGGCGAGCAGCGCCGCCGCGGCGAAGAACGCCGCACCGACGACTGTTCTTCGGAACAAGGGCTCTTTGGACACGATTCTCTCCCTTCGGGCCCGCACGGGGGTGAGCGGGCGATCGGCAAGTTAGGAAGGGTGCGTGTCCCGGGGAAGTCCCGGCGGTGTCCGCTCGATAAACGGGTCATGTATCGAATATTCGGTTCAGTTTGCGTGATCCTGCGTCGTTGCAGCATCGTGCGCACCGTTGTCCGCATGGGCATACCTTTCCGTATGGTGAGACCGTGAGGTCCGCGGGTCGCTCTCCCCCGGACGCCTTGCCGCGCAGGCAGGCGAGCGGTTCGCTACGGTCGCTTGGTGCTCGTGCTGACCGAGGAGATCGGCCAATCCGTCATCGATGCCGACGGACGCAACCTCGGGCACCTGCGCGAGTTGACCGTCGACGCACAGGACGAGAGGGCGACAGTCGTGCGCCTCGGCGTGCGCCGGGGCTGGGGCGAGCTGCGATGGTTCTCGTGGCGTGACGTCGTCAGCTTCGAACGCACGAGCGTGCTGCTCGGTGACGGCGCGGCGGACCGTTGCGAGCAGCCCTCGCCCGCCGAACTGTGGCTGCACCGTGACGTGCTCGACGCCCAGATCCTCGATGCCCGAGGCGCGCGGGTCGAACGGGTGGGCGATCTGGTGCTGGCGCGGCTCGATCACGAGCTCCGGGTGGTGGCCGTGCAGTTCGGTGCGGCGCCGGTGTTGCGGCGGCTGGGGCTGCGACGACTGGCCGACCGCCTGCCTGAGGTGTCGGTGCAGTGGCGGGAGTTGCATCTCGTGTCGGGCCGGGGCCTGGCGGTGCAACTCGAGGCGGCGCCCGAGCATCTCGATCTGCTCACCCATGCGGAGCTCGCGTCGTTGATCGCCCAACTGTCCTCGGACCGGGCGAGCACGGTGCTCGGTGCGGTCGGGGCGGGCCGCGCCGCCGATGCGTTGCGGCTCGCCCACCCCGACGTCAGCTCGCGTGTGGTGCACGTCCTGCCCGGTCCGTTCGACGCCGAGGTGCTCGCTGCGATGCCGGCCGACGATGCGGTGGCGACGCTGCGCAGGGTTGCACCGTCACGGCGTCGGGATTTGCTCGAGCGGATCACCCCGAGCCGGGCCGGCGAGCTGCGGGAACTGCTCGCCGCCCATCCGGGCACGGCACGGGGCCTGATGATGACCGAGGTCCGAACGGCGCCTGCGGGTGCGTCCGCGACCGTGTTGCGGGACCTGCTCACGGCGTCACCGCGGCACGGCGCCGCGCCGGCGACGCTGTTCGTCCTCGACGACGACGGCCGGCCGCTCGGCGTGCTCGACGCGCTCGACGTCCTGACGGAAGGCGATCCGTCGCCGCATGCCGTGCCGGTGCTGCACGCCGATGCACCCGCCGACGACGTGATCACGTTGTTCGCCACCCACGACCTGCGGGCCGTGCCGGTCGTCGGCCTCGACGGACGCCTGATCGGGGCGATCACCATCGACGACGTGCTCGACGAGTTGGTCGCCGAACGGTTGCCCGGGCGGAGCCGGTTCCTGCATCTGCTGGCCCGGCACCGCCATCCCGCCGGCGCGCCCCGGGGTCGGGGGTGAGCGGATCCGTGCCGACCCTGTCCGGTTCCGGTCGTGGGCGGAAGCTGCGTCTCACCGCCGTGGTGGCGGTGGTCGGTCCGGGCCTGCTGGCCGGGTTGTCCGACGACGACCCGGCCGGGATCACGACCTATTCGGTGCTCGGGGCGAAGTTCGGGTACCGGATGCTCTGGGTGCTGCTCGTGTCGACGATCGCGCTCGTGATCTTCCACGACCTCGGCGTGCGGATGGGCGTCGTCACCGGCCAGGGGCTCACCGGTCTCGTCCGCCAGCGCTACGGCGTGCGGGTCGGGGCGTTCGCGACGCTGGCGCTCGTGGTGGCCAACGTCGGCACGACCTGCGCCGAGTTCGCCGGGATCGCCGCCGGCTTCGAGCTGTTCGGGGTGTCGCGCTACCTCAGCGTCCCCTTCGCCGCCATTGCGGTCTCCGCGCTGGTGATCAAGGGGAGCTTCCGTCGCGTGCAGCACGTCCTGCTCGCGCTCAGCGCCATCTTCGTGACCTACGTGGTGGCGGGCCTGCTCGCCCGTCCCGACTGGGGGGCGGCCGTGCGGGGGCTCGCCCCGACGATGCCGTTGACCCGCGACGCCATCGCCGTGGCTACCGCGACCTTGGGCACGACCCTCGCACCGTGGGGTCTCAGCTTCATCCAGTCCTACGCCGTCGACAAGAAGCTCACGCTCGAGGACCTGCGCTACTCACGGCTCGACGTCGTCACCGGGTCGGCGCTCACCGGCATCATCGGCCTGTTCGTCGTGGTGGCCTGCGCGGCGACGTTGCACGCAACCGGCCGATCGATCGACGACGCAGCCGATGCCGCCACGGCCCTCGAACCGTTGGCCGGGGCGTTGGCGGCGGACCTGTTCGCCCTGGGGCTCATCGGCGCGGCGTTCCTCGCCGCCTCGATCCTGCCGCTGTCCACGGCGTACTCGGTGTCAGAGGTGATCGGCCGGCCGGCGGCCGTCAACGACCGGCCACGCGACGCCGTGCTGTTCTACGGCACCTTCACGGTGGTGACCGTCCTCGGGGCCGGCCTCGTGCTGCTGCCCGGTGCGCCGCTGATCGCGATCCTGGTGCTCACCCAGGTGGTGAACGCCGCGCTGCTGCTGCCCCTGCTCGTGCTGATGGTCGGTGTCGCCCGTGATCGCGTGCTGATGGGAAGCCATCGGGCCGGGACGGCAGCCACCACGATCTACGTCGCCACGATCGTCCTCATCGCCTGCTGCGTCGGGGCGCTCGCCTACCTGAGCATCACCTGACCGGTCCGACCGTCCGCCGGAGTCCTGCTGTGCGCAACCTCACCGTCCGGCTCCGACGGGCCACCGTGCTCGGCCTCGCCCTGCTCACCATCGGCCTGTTCGGGTTGTACCTGCAGCCGGTCGTGGCGGCCGTCGCGATCGCTGCGGGTGGCGTCGTGCTGCAGATCCGGTCCGGCCGGGTGCCTCGCTCAGGGGGACGTCCCGTTCGACGGTGATGCCTCGGGCCCCACACGCAGGTGTCGACGACGTCCCACGGCAGAACCGCGAGCGATGAAATCACCCTTTTCGGATGAGGCGGCGTTGCTCTGTCCGGGGGAGGATCAGGCTCATGGACAAGC
>Ga0315901_10010510_pt1 | contig 10515 bp, 10 predicted proteins | sample LakEriMetagenome_10_FD_203761 | JGI IMG/M metagenome (GOLD analysis project Ga0315901, IMG submission 203761) | Freshwater fungal communities from buoy surface, Lake Erie, Ohio, United States - Buoy 2 MA116 | ecosystem: Environmental > Aquatic > Freshwater > Lake | place: USA: Lake Erie, Ohio...
TCAAGGTCGGCAAGCAGGTGGCGGAGGCCTTCGCCGTCCTCGGCGCCTCCAAGGAGGAGGCGCGCGAGCGCGCCGTCGAGGCGCTGCGCCGCGTCCGCATCGCCGACGCCGAGCGCGTGATGGAGCGCTACCCGTACCAGCTGTCCGGCGGCATGCAGCAGCGCGCCGTGATCGCGATGGCGCTGGCCTGCGACCCGCAGCTCCTGATCCTCGACGAGCCCACGACGGGTCTCGACGCCACCGTCGAGGCCGAGGTGCTCGACCTGGTCGCCAACCTGCGCGACGAGACGGGCGCGGCGATCCTCCTGATCGCCCACAACCTCGGCGTCGTGCGCCGCACCTGCGATCGCGTCGGGATCATGTACGCGGGCCGCATCGTCGAGGAGGGCGTCGCCGGCGAGGTCTTCGACGACCCCCAGCACCCCTACACGGTCGGCCTCCTGCGCTGCCTGCCGCGGCGCGGCGCCGCGAAGAGCGAGCGCCGCCTCGACACGATCCCGGGCTCCCTGCCCCTGATCGGCACGCCGCTGCCGGCCTGCGTCTTCGAGGACCGCTGCACGCTGGCCACGGCGGAGTGCAGGACCCAGATGCCCGCGGCCTCGCACCCGCGCCCGAACCGCACCGTCTTCTGCCACCACGTCGACCGCGTCCCCGAGCTCGTGGCCGCGCCCGTCGCGGCCGCCGTCGGCGAGGTCGCCCCGGGCGACGTCGTGCTCCAGCTCGAGGACGTGTCCAAGACGTTCCGGCAGGGCGGGCACGAGGTGCGCGCGCTGGTCGGCGTCGACCTCGAGCTCCGGGCCGGCGAGACGCTCGGCCTCGTGGGCGAGTCCGGCTCGGGCAAGACGACGCTCGCGAAGGCGATCCTCGGCATCCACGCCGCGGACCAGGGCGGCGTGATCCGGCTCGACGGCGAGACCCTCGCCGGCCTGACCACGCAGCGCTCGGCGGACGCCCGGCGCGCGATCCAGATCATCTTCCAGAACCCCGACTCGGCGCTCAACCGCTCGAAGACGGTGCGCTCGATCCTGTCGCGCGCGCTCTCGAAGCTGGCGGGCCTGACCGGCCAGGCCGCCGAGGAGCGGCTCGACCGGATCCGCGAGGAGGTCGTGCTGTCGCCGCGGCACCTCGACCTCAAGCCGCGCCAGCTCTCCGGCGGCCTCAAGCAGCGCGTCGCGATCGGCAACGCCTTCGCGGGCGATCCGCGCATCGTGGTCTGCGACGAGCCCACCAGCGCCCTCGACGTCTCCGTCCAGGCCGCGATCCTGAACCTGCTCGCCGACCTCCAGCGCGACGAACAGGCCTCCTACATCGTGATCTCGCACGACCTCGGCGTCGTGCGCTACCTGTCCGACCGGATCGCCGTGCTGTACCTCGGCCGGCTGATGGAGGTCGGCGATGCGGCGAGCGTCTTCGCCGGGCCGCACCACCCGTACACGGAGGCGCTGCTGTCGGCCGTGCCGAGCGTCGACGGCGATCCGCCCGCGCGCATCCGCCTCGAGGGCGAGGTGCCGTCGGCGATCGACGTGCCGTCGGGCTGCGTGTTCCACACCCGCTGCCCGCGCGCCATCCAGGGCACCTGCGAGGCGAGCGAGCCGCCGCTCGTCGAGGTCGAGCCCGGCCACATGATGCGCTGCCACATCCCGATCGGCGAGCTGCGGCGCCTGCAGCAGTCCGACGCGGGCTGATCCCCGCGTCGCCGCGATAGACCCCCTGTGCTGATCCGCGCCGCCGTCACGCCCGCCGTCGGGCAGCCGTTCGCCGTGCGCGAGGTCGAGCTCGCGCCGCCGGGGCCGCAGGAGGCGCTCGTGCGCCTGCGCTGGAGCGGCGTCTGCCACTCGGACCGCAACGCGATGGACGGCACCTCCGAGACGCCCCTGCCGGCGATCCTCGGCCACGAGGGGGCCGGGGTGGTGGAGGCCGTGGGGCCCGGCTCGCGCCTCGCGGTGGGGCAGCGCGTGGCGCTGTCCTGGGCGCCGAGCTGCGGCGTCTGCGAGGAGTGCCTGCGCGGTCTGCGCCACCTGTGCGGCACGGCCTGGCCGGCGATGGCCGCGGGCGGCCTGATGGACGGCACCTCGCGGCTGTCGATGGACGGCGGTCCGCTCTTCCACTACTCGTTCCTGTCGACCTTCGCCGAGGCCTGCGTGGTCCCGGACGCCTCCTGCGTGGTGATCGGCGACGACGACCCGCTCGACGTGGCGTCGATCGTCGGCTGCGCGGTGACCACGGGCGTCGGCGCCGTCTGGAACACCGCCGGCGTGCGGCCGGGCGACCGCGTGGCCGTCTACGGCTGCGGCGGCGTCGGCCTGTCGGCCGTGATGGGCGCGCGCGCCGCCGGCGCCTCGGCGGTCGTCGCGGTCGACGTCTCCGCGGAGAAGCTGGCCGGGGCGGTCGACTGCGGCGCGACGGCGGCCGTCGAGTGGCAGGGCGACCCGGAGGCCACCGGCGACGCGGTGCGCCGGGCCTCGGGCGGCGGGGTCGACTACGCGATCGAGGCGACGGGGCGACCGGAGGCGGCCACGGCCGCGTACCTCTCGACGCGCCCGCGCGGCGCCGCGGTGCTCGTGACGATCAGCCATCCCGACGCCGTCGTCGCCTTCCCGGCGCTGTCCTTCCCGCGCATGGAGCGGCGCGTCCTCGGCTCCGTCTACGGCTCGTCCTACCCGCCGCGCGACTTCCCCCTGATCCTCGACCTGCACCGCCAGGGGCGGCTGCCCCTCGAGCGCCTGATCAGCCACCGGCTGCCGCTCGAGCGGATCGGCGAGGCGTTCGACCTGATGCACGACGGCGCGACCCGTCGCGTGCTGCTCGACCTGGCCTGAGGCCTCAGCCGAGCAGCGCCCGGTCGATCGGGTCGCCGAGCTCGCGGGCGCGCCGCTCCACGAACTCGATCAGCTCCGCCTCGATCGCGTCGTCGAGCGGCGGCCGCTCGTACGCCTCGAGCAGCTCGTCGACGCGGGCGGAGGCCCGCGTCGCGTGATCGGGGTGGCCGGCCCGCGTCCAGCGGTCGAAGTTGTCCGTGGTGGCGACGCTCGGCCGCCAGAAGCAGTCGCGGAAGCGCTCCAGGGTGTGCGCCGCCCCGAAGAAGTGCCCGGCGTGGCCGACCTCGGCGTGCGCGTCGAACGCGATCGCGTCGGCGTCGATCCTGAGCGGGGTGAACTGGCGCAGGAGCAGGTCGAGCAGCTCGATGTCGGCGACCATCTTCTCGTACGAGGTGACGAGCCCGCCCTCGAGCCAGCCGGCGCTCTGCCAGCAGACGTTGGCCCCGGCGAGGAACGCCGACAGCTGCGTGTTGAGGGCCTCGTAGCCCGCCTGGAAGTCGACGGCGGGGCTGGCCGTGAGGGTGCCGCCGCCGGAGCGCCATGGGATCCCGAGGCGGCGCGCGATCTGGCCCGAGGCGTACAGGCCGGCGGCCGACTCGGGGCCGCCGAAGGCGGGGGAGCCGGTCTTCATGTCGGTGCTGGACAGGAACGAGCCCATCACGCACGGCGTGCCCGGCCGCACCAGCTGGGCGAGGGCGACGCCGGCGAGGACCTCCGCGGTCTGCTGCACGAGTGCGGCGGGGACGCTGACGGGCGCCATCGCGCCCATCAGCAGGAACGGCGTGATGATCACCGCCTGGCCGGCGCCCGCGTAGGCGAGGATGCCCTCCAGCATCCGCTCGTCGAAGTTGAGCGGCGAGTTGACGTTGCAGTTGGCGAACAGGACGGGCTGGCGCTCGATCGCCTCGCGCCCGCCGAACACGATCTCGGCCATCCGCAGGCAGTCCTCGGCCGCGGCGGTCGACGAGGGCTCGCCGGACCAGACGAGGTCGGTCAGGCGGATCATCGCCTGCGCGCGCAGCAGGTGGCGGATGTCGAGCGGGAGGTCGTTCGGCTCGAGCACGTTGCGGCCCGGGGTGTCCAGCACGCCGGAGGCCTGCACGAGCATCACGAGCCGCCGGAAGTCCTCGAAGGTGCCGTCACGGCGCTCGTCGCCGCGGCGCACGAAGGGCGGCCCCTGCGCTGCGCAGAAGATCATCGCGTCGCCGCCGATCCGCAGGCTGCGCGCGGGGTTGCGGGCCGCGAGCGTGAACTCGCGCGGCGCGAGCGCGAGCTGCGCGCGCAGGAAGTCCGGGTCGAGGCGCACGACGTCGTCCTCGACCGTCTGGCCGGCCGCGGCCATCAGGCGCCGCGCCTCGGGGTGGTCGAAGCGCACCCCGACCTCGGAGACGAGCCGCTCCCAGCCGCGATCGAGGGCGTCGAGGTCGTCCCCGCTGAGGGGCTCGTAGCGGGGCAGGCGGTTCTCGAACACGGGAGTCGTCGGGCGCGGCGCGGGGAGGGCCCCGGCGCCCTGCCCGCAGTCTGCCGTGCGCTGAACGAAAGCGCAACGCCGATCGGCCGCCCGCGCCGTACACTGCCGCCGTGAAGATCGCCTCCGTCGAGGTCCGGCGCTACCGGACGATCTGGGGCAGCCCGGTGCGCATGGCCTGGGACCCGAATCCGCGCACGCTGCAGGACGCGGACGTCGTGGTGATCACGGCCGACGACGGCACGATCGGGATCGGCGCGGGCGACGACCTCCCCGACGCCGAGCTCCTGGCCCGCAAGCTGGTCGGCGTCGACCCGCGCCGCACGGACCTCGTGCACGCGATCTGCGCCTCCGTCGACTTCCACCGCGGCCGCACCTGGACCGCGGAGCTCGCCTGCTTCGACCTCGCCGCCCGCGCCGCGGGCGAGCCGCTGTGGCGGTTCCTCGGCGGGCGCTCCGAGGCGCTGCTCGCCTACGCCTCCACCGCCGAGGCGGTGGACCCCGACGAGCGCGTCGAGCGCGCGGCCCACATGGCGCTCGCGGGCTTCCGGGCGATCAAGCTGCGGATCCCGCAGGGCGCGGGCTGGCGCGAGGCCCTCGCGCTCGCGACGCGCGTCCGCGAGGCGCTCGGCCCCGAGGTGGAGCTGATGCTGGACGCCAACCAGGGCTGGCGGATGCCGGGCGACACCGCGCGCCCGTGGGACGCCGCCGCGGCGTCCCTCTGCGCCCGCGGCCTCGAGGAGCTGGGGCTGTTCTGGCTCGAGGAGCCGCTGCCGGCGTCCGACGTGCGCGGCTACGCCGAGCTGCGCGGCCGCACCTCGCTCCGGATCGCGGCGGGGGAGATGGTGCGCGGCGCCCATGAGGCGCGCGACCTGCTGGTCCACGGCGGCGTCGACGTGCTGCAGTGCGACGTGGCGCTGTCGGGCGGCATCACGGGCGCGCGGCGCCTCTCCGGCCTGGCGGACCTGCACAACCGCTGGTGGTCGCCGCACACCTGGACCAACGGCATCGGGCTCCTGTTCAACCTCCATGCGGCGCTCGCGTTCTCGGGCTGCCCGTACGTCGAGGTCCCGTTCGACCCGCCGGGCTGGAGCCCGGACCGGCGCGACTGGCTCCTGCCGGCGCCGCTCTTCCCCGGCGAGGACGGCCTGATCCGCCCGCCGGAGGGCCCGGGGCTCGGGATCCCGACGGACCTCGCCTGGCTCGAGTCGAACCGGCTCGCCTAGTCGCCCTCGCCCCAGCCCGCGAGCGGGATCAGGGGCAGCGCGTCCGCCGACCCGGCGGCCGCGAGCAGCGCGGCGAGGGCCGCCGGCCGGAAGCTCTGCGGCAGCTCGTCGAGGCCCCGCCACTCGATCCGGTCGAGGTAGGGGTCGCCGGCGTGGTCGGTGGGGCCGGGCTCCCCGGCGACGATGCGGCCGCGCAGGATCACCTCGACCGCGCCGCCGTCGCCCGTGTAGGCGTCGGGGCCGTCGAGGATGAGGACGGCGCCCTCCACGACGACGTCCACGCCGGTCTCCTCCAAGAGCTCGCGGCGGGCGGCCTCGGCGATGGACTCGCCCGGGTCGGCGTTGCCGCCGGGCAGGCACCAGAAGGCCCGCTCCTTGCGCTTGGCGTGGCGGACCAGGAGGATCCGGCCGCCGCGCTCGACCAGGACGCGGGCCTTCAGGCGGGGGGAGCGGTTGCGGCCCATCGCGCGGGCATCCTAGCCGCGCGGCCCACCGGCCCCCTCAAACGGCTCGACCCCCGCCGGAGCGGGGGCCGAGACGAGAGGAGAGAGAGGAGGGTGGAGAGGAAAGCGGGGTCAGACGCGCCGCGTGCGGAGCGGGCGCTGGAGCCACGTGCGCTCGCGCTTGGCCGAGGCGGCCGGGCGCTTCTCCGGCGCGGCGAAGAGGAAGTCGAACGCCGGGATCGGAGAGGTGTGCGTGGGCTTGGTGGTGATGTGCTCGAGCTTCATAGTGACCGCAGGTTACCGGAGATCCTTCGGATATGTCAAGTAATCACCTGTAAATGTTCGGTAATCATCGTATCGGTGGGAGAATCACCGACGAAAACCGGGAATCGCGCCACGATGATCGGCCAGGCGCCCGCCCATCCGGCCCCGGAAACAGCTCGGCCCCCGCCGGAGCGGGGGCCGAGACTGAAGGAGAGGAGAGGAGGGTGGAGAGGAAATCGGGTCAGACGCGCTTCGAGCGCAGCATGCGCCGCGAGCGCCGCTCGACGACCTCCGGCCGCTCGGGATTCGTGCGGTGCACGGACTCGCGCTGGCCGAGGAGGAGGGAGAGGGCGGCGATGGGCTGCATGGGTATCGTCTCGAGGGGTCTGCGAGGGGTGGTATTTCCCTCGTACGACCGGTACACTACCAGAGGATCTTCGGCGAACGCAACCTCAAAACCGTAAATCTTCGGTAAACCCGCATGCACCCCATCGATTGGCAGATCATCCAGATCCTCCAGGAGGACGGCAAGACGACCTATGGCGACCTCGCCAAGCGGGTCGGCCTGTCGCAGGCCGCCGTCCACGAGCGCGTCAAGAAGCTCGAGGCGCGCGGGGTCATCAAGGGCTACCGCGCGGTCGTCGACGCCGACGCGCTCGGCTACGGCGTCGTGGCCTTCGTCTTCGTCGACAACGCGGCGTTCGACATCCCCGACTTCACCGAGCGCCTGCAGGCGCTGCCCAACGTGCTCGAGTGCCACGCGGTGGCCGGGGAGTGGGCGTACCTCCTGAAGGTGCGCGCGGAGAGCACCGTCGACCTCGAGCGCGTCCTGCACCAGATCCGCACGATGAACGACGTCCACCGCACGCACTCCGTGATCGGCCTCTCGACGGCCTTCGAGACGACGCTCCTGCCGATGCCGGCGGAGCAGCCGGCGGCCGACGAGGAGCCCCCGCAGACGATCCGGCGGAAGTCGGCCTAGGCCTCGACGATCGCGCGCCGCTCGATCTTGCCGTCGCGGATCATGAAGGCGCGCACGTCGGGCGGCTCGGAGCCGAGGCTGACGATCACGTAGGCCGCGTCCGGCCAGTGCGCGATCTCGACGTCGGTGCGCGACGGGAAGGCCGGGCTCTCGACGTGGCTGTGGTAGACGGCGGCGACGGCGTCCTCGACGTCCTCCGCGGCCGGGTCGATCCCGAAGTCGCGCTCGATCTCCTGGAGGATCCGCAGGAGGTCGCGCGCCTCGATGTTGTAGAAGAACGGGCTCGGCTCGCCGTTGACGGCCGGGTAGAAGCGCTCGGCGACGCCGTCGCGGCCGCCGAGGATGCCGCAGGCCTCGTTCGGGAGGCCTGCGCGGGCGTGGGCGACAAGCTCGTCCCTCAGCGCGCGGGGCAGGACGAGCGGCGCGCCGTCTACCACCAGAGACGATCCTCCATCAGCTCCTCGAGATCCTCGCCCTCGCGCTCCTCGAAGAGGTTGGCGGAGGCGTAGCGGGCCCCGCCGTCGGCGAACACCGTGACCACGTTCTGGTCGGGGTCCATCTGGCTCGCCACGCGCAGGGCGACGCTGAGCGCCGCGCCGCAGGAGACGCCGATCCAGATGCCCTCGCGCCGCAGCGCCTGGCGCATCGCCAGCACGGACTCCGTGTTGGTGACGAGCAGCTTGCGGTCGAGCTGGGTGACGTCGAGGATCTCCGGCGTGTAGCCGTCCTCGAGGGAGCGCAGGCCCATCACGGACTCGCCCTGGAGGGGCTCGGCGGCCACGATCTGCACGTCCGGGTTGGCCTCGCGCAGCGCGCGGCCGACGCCCATCAGGGTGCCGCCCGTGCCGAGGCCGGCCACGAAGGCGTCGACCTTGCCGTCGAGGGCCTCGAGGATCTCGGGGCCCGTCGTGCGGTAGTGCGCGTTCGGGTTCTCCGGGTTGGCGTATTGGAACGGCATGTAGATGGACGGGTCGGCGGCCGCCAGCTCGCGGGCCAGCGCCACGCCGCCGTTCGAGCCGAGCTCGCCGGGGGAGAAGACGATCTCGGCGCCGTACATCGAGATCTGCTGGACGCGCTCGGTCGTCGCCGACTCCGGCATCACGGCGCGGAAGCGGTAGCCGCGGACGGCGCAGATCATCGCCAGCGCGATGCCCGTGTTGCCGCTGGTGGGCTCCATCACGACCTGGCCGGAGCCGGGCGTCAGGCGCCCCTCGGCCTCGGCGGCGTCGATCAGGCTCAGCGCCACGCGGTCCTTGATGGAGCCCGACGGGTTGAGCATCTCGAGCTTCGCCCAGACGCGGGCGCCGCCCTCGGGGCGCAGGTGCGGCAGCTCGACGAGCGGCGTGCCGCCGATCGCGCTCAGCACGTCGCCGCCGCCGCGGCAGATGTTGGGCGGGAAGACGGAGCCGCCGGCCATCGCGGGCAGCACGATCACGGTGCCGCCGTCGGCGACGGGCGTGTCGAGGCCCTGGCCGAGCCGGACGTCCTCGTTGTCGACGTAGACGTTGACGAAGCGGTTGATCTGGCCCTCGCCGTCGACGATCTGCGGCTGCACGGCGGGGAACTGCGCGAACAGGTCGTCGAGCGCCTCGCGCAGCGTCGCGCCGGAGACCTCGACCTGGCGGGCGCCGCCGACCGAGGGGCGCAGGACCGGGGGGATGCGGATCTGGAGGGACACGGCGGCTCCTAGTGGGCGGTCGCGTGGGCCCCGCCCGCGCAGAACTCGTCGTAGTCGATGTACTCGATGGGGCCTGCGTCCTCGCCGCAGACCGGGCAGGCCGGGTCGCGGCGCAGCTGGACCTCGTGGAAGGACATGTCGAGGGCGTCGGCCAGGAGCAGGCGGCCGACCAGCGGCTCGCCGATCCCGAGCAGGAGCTTGAGCGCCTCGGTGGCCTGGAGCGTGCCCATGATGCCCGGCAGGACGCCGAGGACGCCGCCCTCGGCGCAGCTCGGGGCCAGCTCGACGGGGGGCGGCTCGGGGAACAGGCAGCGGTAGCACGGGCCCTCGTGGGGCTTGAAGACCGTCAACTGCCCCTCGAATCGGAAGATCGAGGCGTGCACGACGGGGATGCCGTGCTTGACCGAGGCGTCGTTGAGCAGGTAGCGCGTCGGGAAGTTGTCGGTGCCGTCCACGACGACGTCGTAGCCCGCGAGGATCGCGTCGATGTTCGCGCTCGTGAGGCGCTCGCGGTACTGCACGACCTCGACGTCGGGGTTGAGGGCCGTCAGGGTCATCCGCGCGGACTCGGCCTTCGGCATGCCGATGCGCTCCGTGTTGTGGATGACCTGGCGCTGCAGGTTGGAGGCGTCGACGACGTCGTCGTCGATGATGCCGATCGTGCCGACGCCGGCGGCGGCGAGGTACAGCGAGGAGGGCGAGCCGAGCCCGCCCGCGCCGATCATCAGGACCTTCGCGCCGAGCAGCGCGAGCTGGCCGGCCTCCCCGACCTCGGGGATCACCAGGTGGCGGCTGTAGCGGCGGCGGCGCTCCGCGTCGAGGACCTTCGGCTCCTCCCACGGGTGCCCGGACTGCTTCCAGCCCGAGAAGCCGCCGGCGAGCGAGACGACGTCGGTGTAGCCGAGCTCGTGCAGGGCCTTGGCCCCGAACGCGCTGCGCGCGCCGGAGGCGCAGCTCAGCACGATGCGCGCGCCCTTGTCGGGCGCGGCGGCCTCGATCCGCGACTCGAGGAAGCCGCGGGGGATGTGGATCGCCTGGGGGATGGCGCCCTGCTCGTACTCGTCGGGCTCGCGCACGTCGATCAGGAGCGGCGGGGTGCCGCCGGCGAGCTCGTCGGCGAGCGCCGCGGCGTCGATCTCCTCGATCTCGGTCTTGACCTGGGCGAGCAGTTCTCGGTACGTGGTCATCTGCGGGGGCCTTTCGCGCCGGTTGGGTGGGCGGCGCACGGAAGTGTATAGCGGTTCCTTATGCCAAGCGGCAAACGGTATTCGGAAAAACGCGGGGTCGCCGGCCCGTATTCCCGGCCGCCGGAACGGGGCGCGGCCGCTGGTAGCCTGCGGCCGTGGCCGCCGAGACCCCCGAGAGGCGCGCGATCCCGCGCGGGCGGCTGATCGCGCTGGTCGCCGCAGCCGCGCTGGTGGCCGCGGCCGTGGTCGGGCTCGCGGCGCTCGCGACCGATGACGGCGATCCCGCCGAGGTCGCCGCGACCGGCCCGAGCGCCCTGATCGACCCGCTGCCCGGCCGGCCCCTGATCGCGCTGCCCGCGGCCGACGGGATGCCGCAGGATGCGCGCGAGCGCCTCGCCTGGGCCACCGAGCGGGCCGCCACGGATCCCACCCCGGACGCGCTGCTCGC
>Ga0315901_10010514_pt1 | contig 10513 bp, 8 predicted proteins | sample LakEriMetagenome_10_FD_203761 | JGI IMG/M metagenome (GOLD analysis project Ga0315901, IMG submission 203761) | Freshwater fungal communities from buoy surface, Lake Erie, Ohio, United States - Buoy 2 MA116 | ecosystem: Environmental > Aquatic > Freshwater > Lake | place: USA: Lake Erie, Ohio...
GCGCTCTTCAATCCGTGAATTCTTATGCTCTGAAGCGATGGCGGGATTAGGCATACCCACCTCGCGGGCTTTATGCGTGACTGGATCGGATAAATATGTCTTGCGCGAGACTCCGGAAACCGCAGCTGTGGTTACCAGAATGGCGCCCTCGTTTGTGCGCTTTGGCTCCTTTGAGCATTGGTTCTACAACCAAAAGCATGAAGAACTAAAAATACTAGCGGATTACGTGATCGCCCAAAGTTATCCGCATTTACAAGATCATGCTCATCCTTATCAGGCACTGCTAAAAGAAGTCACGCACCGTACAGCAAAATTAGTCGCGCAATGGCAGTCCGTCGGCTTCATGCATGGTGTTTTGAATACCGACAATATGTCCATACTCGGATTGACTCTGGATTATGGTCCGTTTGGTTTCATGGAAGCCTATGATCCTAACCACATTTGCAACCATACCGATCAACAAGGCCGCTACTCCTATAAAAACCAACCACAAATCGGACATTGGAATTGCTATGCACTAGGTCAAGCCTTGCTACCATTAATAGGTGAAGTGGATGATGTGCATGCAGCCTTATCAGATTATGAAAGCGTATTTGATAACAGCCTGACTCAACTATGGCATGCCAAACTCGGTCTACAGCAAACTCTGCCACATGACCAAGAACTCATTGCTAGCTTGCTCTTAATCCTGCAACATAATCGTATTGATTTCACTTATTTTTTCCGTCATCTCGCTGATCTGCGCTGTGAAGAAAATGCAGAACCAACCACCTTACGCGATTTGTTTTTAGATCGTCCTGCTTTTGATGCTTGGGCAGCACAATATCGATCCAGACTACAACAAGAAAATAGTCAGGATGAAGAACGTAAGCAGCGTATGCAGGCTGTGAATCCTAAGTATGTTTTGCGTAATTATCTGGCGCAAGTCGCGATTGAAAAAGCGCAGAAAAAAGATTTTTCAGAAGTCGAGAAACTACTCACTATTTTGCAGCATCCTTTTGACGAACAACCCGAGCATGATGCCTATGCTGCACTACCGCCCACATGGGCATCGTCATTAGAGGTTAGCTGTTCTTCATAACGCAATGAAAAGGTCATCGAATGAGTATTAAAAAAATTCAGAAAACAGATGCCGAGTGGCGTGCCATGCTAGAACCACTCGATTATGAAGTGACACGACATGCTGCAACTGAGCGTGCATTCACAGGTCGCTATTGGGACCACCATGAACATGGCATTTATCATTGCGTATGTTGCGACACTGCTTTATTTGAATCGGATACAAAATTTGATTCCGGTTGTGGTTGGCCTAGTTATTTTCGTGCCCTTCATCCAGACCATGTTTTAGAACGTGTAGACCGCACGCATGGTATGGTTCGCACCGAAATAATTTGTAATGTTTGTGATGCACATTTGGGACATGTATTTCCTGATGGTCCTCCACCAACTGGGCTGCGCTATTGCATTAATTCAGCAGCGCTGCGTTTTGAACATAAAGATTAAACTTGTTCGTATATCGATAGTGAGTGATGCATGAAATTTTTATTTGATCTGTTCCCTGTTCTTTTATTTTTTATAGTCTTTAAATTTGCTGGTGCCAATCCTGAACAAGCACAGGCATTTGGCAATCTGTATCTTTCGAATTTTGTCTCTGGCGGACAGGTTAATCTTGCCCAAGCTCCCATACTGTTAGCGACTGCGGTTGCTATTCTTGCTACTCTTTGTCAAATCGCTTGGTTGCTGTTTAAGAAAAAACCCATAGATAAAATGCTCTGGGTCTCACTCGTTATTGTTGTAGTGTTTGGTGGCGCTACGATTTACTTTCAGAACAGCCTTTTTATGCTGATTAAGCCCACCATACTTTATTGGTGTTTTGCGCTTGCTTTTTTAATAAGTAAGTTATTCTTTAAACGCAATTTGATAAAAACCATGCTCAGTCAACAGTTAACATTGCCTGAACCTGCTTGGAATAAATTAAATGTAGCATGGGGTTTATTCTTTGCTGCAATGGGCATCATCAATCTCATCGTTGCCTTTAATTTCTCAGAAAATTTCTGGGTGAATTTCAAGTTATTTGGATTTATGGGTCTGATGCTGGTGTTTGTGATCGCGCAAAGTGTCTTTTTATCTCGCCACATGAAGGTTTCCAATGAATAACCGTGTAGAACGCATCACAACGCTGCTGCAGGATTTATCACCACTTTCTTGTCAGGTTGAGGATGAATCAGCATTACATGCTGGACATGCAGGAGCTGCTTCTGGTGGCGGTCACTACCGTTTACATCTCGTTTCTAGCCGTTTTGAAGGGCTCAACCGAGTAAGCCGGCATAGGCTGGTGTATGATTGCTTGGGTAAGCTCATGAAAACTGAAATCCACGCTCTTGCACTGACTCTGTTAACCCCAGCCGAAGCAAATCAGGAAGTCGATTAATTTTAGTTTCTTTATTCTAGTATCATTTTTTTTCACAACCTCAACTTTACAAAACCATGACGAATTTCAAACACGCTCGCCTGTTGGCGCTGCTTGTCGCAACAGTAAGCATGCCTGCTTTTGCACAAAATATCGCTGTTGTTAACGGCAAACCTATTCCTTCATCACGTGCTGATGCAATGGTCAAACAAATGGTGCAACAGGGTCAGCAAGATACACCTGAGATGCGCGCCATGATCAAAGATGAATTGATCAATCGTGAAATCCTAGCGCAAGAAGCTGAAAAATTAGGTGTAGCCAATAAACCTGAAGTAAAAAGCCAATTAGATCTATCACGTCAATCGATTGTTATTCGTGCTTTGGCAACAGAATTCATCGCTAAAAATCCTGTCAAAGAAGATGAAATGAAAGCCGAGTACGATAAGTTCAAGGCGCAATCAGGTGGCAAGGAATATCACGCACGACATATCTTAGTAGAAAAAGAAGACGACGCTAAAGGCATCATCACCAAACTCAAAGGTGGCGCTAAATTTGAAGAGTTAGCAAAAGCATCGTTGGATCCAGGATCAGGTCAACAAGGTGGCGATCTCGGTTGGGCTCCACCAAATGCATTTGTTAAACCATTTTCAGATGCTATGGTTGCTTTGAAAACAGGTGAAATTACTCAGACGCCAGTGAAATCACAATTTGGATTTCACGTCATCAAATTAGAAGAAATACGCGATGCGCAAGTTCCTCCATTTGAAGAAGTCAAAGGTCAAATTGCAGAATCTCTACAACAGAAGAAACTGCAAGCATTCCAGCAAGACTTGAAGAAAAAAGCAAAAATTAAATAAGCTTTTTTAGCTTGAAAAACAAAGTGCTCGCAACGAAATGTGCGAGCTCTTTTTTTTATGGCCTAACTACTTTACGCTTTAGCCTACCCAACGGCGCGCGTTATTAAATAAACGCATCCATGGTGCATCTTCACCCCATGAATCGGGATGCCAAGAGTGCGTAACAGTTCTAAATACACGTTCTGCATGCGGCATCATCACAGTAAAGCGACCATCTGGAGTGGTGACTGCTGTGATGCCTTCCGGCGAACCATTAGGGTTGTTTGGATAGCCTTCTGTTGCTACGCCTTTATTATCTACAAAGCGTAATGCCACTAAAGCTTGTTCTTGATTTCCTGTATGTGCAAAATTTGCATAGCCCTCGCCATGCGCAACTGCAATCGGTGTTTGCGTTCCTGCCATACCTGCGAAGAAAATCGAAGGTGATTCAGTAATTTCCACCATCGCAAAGCGCGCTTCAAATTGCTCGGATTTATTGCGTGTAAATTTAGGCCATGCTTGTGCACCTGGAATAATCGATTTCAGATTACTCATCATCTGGCAGCCATTGCAAATGCCTAATGCAAAGCTATCCGATCGCTGAAAAAATTCTACAAATTGATCAGCAAGTTTATTGTTAAACAAAATCGTTTTTGCCCAACCCTCACCTGCACCTAATACGTCACCATAAGAAAAACCACCTACAGCAATCGCACCTTTAAAATCAGACAAATGCGCGCGTCCTGCAATTAAGTCACTCATGTGTACATCAATCGCTTCAAAGCCTGCTTTATGCATGACATAAGCGGTTTCAATATGTGAATTCACTCCTTGCTCACGCAAGATAGCAATTCGAGGACGGACACCTTTTGCAATAAATGGTGCGGCAATATTTTCAGTCACATCAAAACTTAATTTTGGCGACATGCCAGGATCATGTGCATCCAATAAGCGTTCATATTCCGCATCAGCACAAGCTGGGTTATCACGTAAACGCGCAATACGCCAACTGGTTTCACTCCAAGCACGGCGCAGATTGACACGTGATACGTTGTAAATGATTTTTGCATCGCGAGTGAATTCAATCGCATCACGATCATTCAGTTTGCCTATGATGTGACTGCAAGCACCTAACCCATGTTCACGCAGCACATTCATCACATCGGATTTTTGATCTTCACGAACTTGAATCACTGCGCCTAGTTCTTCATTGAATAAAGCACGTAGCGTTAAGTCATTGCGTCGCTCACCAACTTGACTAGTCCAGTTCTTAGAATCACCCCAATCAGATGCATGTTCGGATTCCATCGTCAGAATATCGAGATTGACTGAGATGCCTGTATGCCCAGCAAAAGACATTTCACACAAAGTCGCAAACAGACCACCATCGGATCTATCGTGATAAGCCAAACATTTTTGCTCACTGATTAATTGTTGTATCGCAGAGAAGAATGCTTTTAAGTCAGTCGCTTGATCAACATCAGGCACTTCATCACCAAGTTGTTGCATCACTTGCGCTAAGGCAGATGCACCACATCTATTTTTACCGCGACCTAAATCAATCAGTATTAATGCAGTCGCACCTTTATCTGTACGCAATTGCGGTGTGAGTACACCTCTAACATCGCTCACTGGCGCAAAAGCTGACACAATCAATGAAACAGGAGAAGTCACAGATTTATCCGTGTTGCCCTCTTTCCATGTTGTGCGCATAGATAAAGAATCTTTACCAACCGGTATGCTTATGCCTAGTGCAGGACACAGCTCCATTCCCACTGCTTTAACGGTATCAAACAAGGCAGCATCCTGACCGGCTTGACCACATGCCGCCATCCAGTTTGCAGAAAGTTTGATGTCACCTATTTTTGCTATAGGCGCCGCTGCAATATTGGTAATCGCTTCACCTACTGCCATTCGACCAGATGCAGCCGCGTTAATCACTGCTAATGGTGTGCGCTCGCCCATGGCCATGGCTTCACCTAAATAGCCTTCATGACTCATGGTAGTGACAGCACAATCTGCAACGGCCACCTGCCAAGGACCCACCATTTGATCACGCACGGTGTGTGCACCTACGCTACGATCACCTATGGTGATCAAAAAAGATTTATCAGCAACAGTAGGTAAACGTAATACGCGATCAGCTGCTTCTTCTAAGGAAATACCAGTGAAATCTAATGGCACAAATGTTTGTGCAACATGCGCTACCTCTCTATGCATCTTAGGTGGTTTACCTAACAACACATCCATAGGCATATCAACGGGATAGTTATCATGTTCAGGATCGAGCACACGCAGTTGACGTTCTTCAGTGGCTAAACCAACAACCGCAAACGGGCAACGCTCACGTTCACACAATGCTTTAAACAACGTCAAACTAACAGGCGCTATACCCAGCACATAACGCTCTTGTGATTCATTACTCCAAATTTCTTTAGGTGCTAATCCACTTTCTTCTAGCGGCACTTTGCGTAAATCAAATACTGCACCACGTCCTGCATCATTGGTGATTTCTGGGAAAGCATTAGACAGACCACCAGCACCCACATCATGAATCGACAAGATAGGATTGTCTTTGGCGAGTGCCCAACAAGCATTAATCACTTCTTGTGCACGCCTTTCCATTTCAGGATTACCACGCTGCACAGAATCAAAATCTAAATCAGCTGTGTTCGTGCCTGTGGTCATGGAAGAAGCTGCACTGCCTCCCATGCCTATACGCATACCCGGTCCACCGAGTTGAATTAATAAACTACCAGGAGGTAAGGCATCTTTCTTGATATGCAGAGCAGAGATATTACCTAAGCCACCTGCAATCATGATGGGCTTGTGATAACCCATTACTTTGCCACTCACATTTTGTTCATAGGTGCGGAAATAACCACCTAAATTAGGACGACCAAATTCATTATTGAATGCAGCCCCACCTAAAGGACCTTCAATCATGATTTGTAAAGGTGATGCGATGCGTTCAGGTTTGCCTGTTACACCCGCAACTTCATTTGCATCACGTTCAGTGAGAGGCACATTAACATCACGTGCGTTTTCCCATTGCTGTAAGCCGTTGTGAATCATTAAATTTGAAACAGTAAAACCTGTCAGCCCCGCTTTCGGTTTCGCACCACGTCCCGTTGCGCCTTCATCACGTATCTCACCACCGGCTCCAGTAGAAGCACCAGGAAATGGTGAAATCGCAGTCGGGTGATTATGTGTTTCCACTTTCATCAAGATGTGAGTTAATTCTTCCGACGCTACATAAGCATTAGCTTTTTCTGAGCGCGGATAAAAGCGTGATATCACTGCGCCTTCAATCACGGAAGAATTATCGGAATAGGCAACCACCGTTCCTTCTGGTGCCAGTTGATGCGTATTACGTATCATGGCGAAGAGCGATTTGTCCTGCGTTACACCATCGATAGTCCAATCAGCATTAAAAATCTTATGTCTGCAATGCTCACTATTAGCTTGTGCAAACATCATTAATTCCACATCCGTGGGATTACGCTTAGCTTGAGAAAAAGCTTGAAACAGATACTCGATCTCATCTTCCGACATGGCCAAACCTAACTCTACATTTGCTTTTACCAGCGCATTTATACCGGCACTGATGTCGATAAAAGCTAAAGGTGGTGCTTCTAGTGTTTGGAATAAACCTGCGGCGTCTTGTGGATCACGTATCACCATCTCTGTCATACGATCATGCAGTGCCGCTGCAATAGATTCTGCCCCTGCTTGATCGAGTGACTTAGATCCGCCTAATAAACCTGTTTTTAGCTGCACATAAAAAATCACTCCACGCTCTATGCGATGGATATGCGTCATGCCGCAGTTATGCACGATGTCGGTAGCCTTACTAGCCCAAGGAGATATCGTACCCATGCGTGGGATAACAACAAAGCGCTCACCCTCTTCACTGGCTTGGTAAGGATCACCATAGGTCAGCAAGGCATCCAGTTTCTCCCTCTCGGTTTCAGAAAGCGAACTAGGCGCATCAATGAAATGGCAATAGCGAGCGGAAACGCCGATCACTGCGGGATGGAGTTCTTTCAGTTGTGATAACAGACGTTGTGAACGAAAGGCAGAGAGCGCACTGCAGCCCGGCAAAATGAGCATGACTAGGATGATGTTTGAAGCGAAGGCCGAGTCAAAAAACACGACATCGCAGGATGAATCGGAAAGAAACGATTATACAGCGTCCACAGTCGTATTTTCCCTCTTAAAAAAGAGGCAATCAGCTCAGGTATGCTGTCATCCTTTGCTATTTAATTATCTTACGAATGAACTATGACTCAGCACCTCAACACCTCGGCGGGAATTGCACAGTTATCCCAAACTGAAAGCACATCTTTAGTTAGAGCGAGTTTGGAAAAAATCAGCGCGCATCCTGCAACCTTCACGCATGTATACGAAGAATCAGCGATAACTGCTGCCATGACTGCAGATGAAAAACGCAAAACTGGACAGCAACTTGCTTCGCTCGCTGGTTTACCTGTATCAATCAAAGATTTATTTGATGTGGAGGGTGAAATCACCATGGCAGGCTCCAATGTAAGAAGCATTGCATCGCCTGCTGTCAATGACGCAACCGTTGTGACACGTTTGCGGAATGCAGGGGCAGCGATTCTGGGTAAAACGAATATGACTGAATTTGCTTTTTCAGGCGTAGGCATTAATCCGCATTACGGCACGCCTGTTAATCCTGCTGATAACAAAGTAGCGCGCATTCCAGGCGGATCTTCCTCTGGTGCTGCTGTGTCTGTTGCAGCAGGAATCTGTGTGGCGGGCATAGGCTCTGATACTGGTGGCTCGATACGCATACCTGCTGCCTTGTGTGGACTAGTGGGTTTTAAACCAACCATGCGCCGTGTACCTGTTACTGGCACATTCCCACTCGCTCCATCGCTTGACACAATTTGTGCAATGACGAACTCGGTTGATGATTGTCATCTCATAGATAGCATCATTGCTGATCAAGCATTAACACTAGAAAATCTCACGCTAAAAGGTTTGCACTTCGCTGTGCCACAAACCTTGGTTATGGAAAATATGGATACCTATGTCGCTGCGAGCTTTGCTGCTGCACTGAGCAAACTATCTGCGGCAGGTGCAGTGATTGTGGACGTGCCTTTATCCTTACTGGCTGAAGCACCTACCATTAATTTATTCGCACCTATAGAAGCCTATGCCCAACACCAAGCGATGTTAAAAAATCATGGCGACGCTTATGATCAGCGTGTTGCGCAACGCATGCGTTTAGGAGAAAAATTTCAGCCGGATGAGATTACTGCACTTCATCAAGCACGTCAGAATTGGATAAAAAAAATGGAGGTGGAATTAAGAGGTTTTGATGCGGTACTGATGCCTACCGTACCACTTACAGCGCCAGAGATAGCGCCCTTACTTGAATCGGACGATGTGTTTTTTAATACCAATCGTTTATTACTACGTAACCCATCCATCATCAATCTATTAGATGGTTGTGCGGTATCGCTACCTTGTCATGATCAAGGTAGCTTACCGGTTGGTTTAATGGTGGCGGGTCCTGCTATGGCTGATGCACATATACTGGCAGTCTCTAGAGCGATTGAGGCGGCACTATAATTTCTAGTACCGCCTAGCCGTTTATACAACCTTATATCAAACGAATTCAAAAGGCTTAGCATTAGGTTTAGCTTCTGCTTTAGGCTCCTTCATAAATAAGATAGGTGTTACTTCGCCATATCGCTGATCCCTTGGTGTTACAAAAACCTTGTAATAGCCCAATGACAACCAAAATTTAGCTGCGATATATAAATTTTTATCGTCTTTTGTAGGGAATCTTCCGGAATTGAGGTTGATATGGACTGCACCGTATTTATTACCCTTATTTTTTTCCGTCTGGGGTAAAAACCAAACTTCACCGCCGAAATAACCTAATTTCGCAATCTTAGGATGACAGACAATTCCACGCTCACTTTTTGCAGGAGTCATCTCACGAGCGATTCCCATAAGTGGTTCATCATTGATATCATTTGCAATATCCTCATCTGGTGGAGAATAGAAACGAGCTTTGGCAAACGGATCTTTAAATGGTACCCATAAATACTTAAAACTACGCCTATCATATTCTGATCTTTTAACATATTTAAAAGGCTCATCGCCTGGTTTTCGAATCTGTATTTTGACTTGACCAGGTTCATACTTATCTCTACCACTCGCACCTACTGGAAATTGCAAGGGAGTTTCATCAAACAATTTGCTGATCGCGGATTTTGACAACTCTTCCTCAGATATATAAATAATTTTAGATGGAGGAAGAACGTTCGATGTTGAAGGAATTTTTCTAGCATCGGCCAATTTCGGCGGTTTTATCATGTTAGCAAGCTGTTCTAAATTCCTTTTACTTGGACGCTTTATTTGTTTCAATGATCTTTGATCTCTGACGACCACCCGCGGCATAGTAGGTGGCTGTACCCCTTGCATACGCATGCAAGCTGAAAAATTTTGTTGAACGAATTGCTGACGACTAGCTTGAGAGATGAGTGACATCATAATTAGCTCCCTATGGGGTAATTGGAATTGAAAATAAGAATTTGTCTTTGCTTGCGCTGAGCGCCAACTTGGCACAGACAGTTTCCTTTTTTGCAATCTCTGTGCCAATCATGCACAAATCGGTCTTCATGAAACGCTGGTGCTAAAAGTCAAAAACAGTGGTGCAGCAGACACATTTTGCTCAGTACTTAGACCCAAAAAAATCAGTACGCCCCGCAATGCAGCATGAAAATTGCACTGATTAATTGCACGACTATCGGCAAAGATTGTTTTGCTAGTCATTTGCGGCTACCCTATACCGGCTTTTTAGAGCTAACGATGATTTACAATGCAGGCAAAGACCTGCCCGACGGCATAATCAATGTGCCGAACGGATTAGAGAAAGTTGGAGTCCCATGCGAGTAGCAGTGATAGGTGGCGGTGTTATCGGCGTAAGCACCGCCTATTACTTGGCCGAAGCAGGCCATGAAGTGATGGTGGTTGAACGCTATGGCAACGTGGCGCAAGAAGCCAGTTTCGGCAATGTGGATCTCATGGGTCCCAACAGCACATTACGTCAATGGACTGTGCCAGGGTTGCCTTACCGCGCTCTATCTATGCTGTTCCGACAAGAATCGCCAGTCGCCTTCAGCGCTCGATTTGAACCCGCGATGTGGTCATGGATACGACGCTGGATTTCAGAATGCAGGTTGCAGCGTTTCAAAGAAAATCAACAACGTTTAAAAATGCTGGCTGA